>Ga0315270_10002036_pt1 | contig 10730 bp, 11 predicted proteins | sample C1_bottom_MG_FD_204932 | JGI IMG/M metagenome (GOLD analysis project Ga0315270, IMG submission 204932) | Sediment microbial communities from Yellowstone Lake, YNP, Wyoming, USA - C1_bottom | ecosystem: Environmental > Aquatic > Freshwater > Lake > Sediment | place: USA: Wyoming | collected... | reverse complement strand
AGGGACACTTCCCTGGCGAGCCAGTCATGCCGGGCGTGCTCATGCTGGAAGGACTCGCTCAGACCGGCGCAGTGCTGGCGTATCTCTCGGCAAACGACATTACAGGCAAGCTGGTCTATTTTGCCGGGCTGGAGAGTGTCCGCTTTCGCAAGATGGTGCGGCCTGGTGATCAGCTTATCTATAAGCTGGAGATGCTTCGGCAGCGCAGCAAGCTGACCAAGATGTCTGGCAAGGCGTATATTGACAACGTGTTGGTGGTTGAGGCCGAGTTGCTGGCCACCTTCTCCTGATAATCTGCAAGGATAGAATAATGGCTATACATCCTGCTGCCGTCATCGACCCCAAGGCAGAGATTCATGCAACCGCTTCCATCGGAGCCTATGCCGTCATTGGCGCGGATGTGGTTATCGGCGAGCACACCGTGATTGATGCTCATGCCGTGATCTCCGGGCCATCGCACATTGGCAAACGTAATCACATCGGCTCCTTTTCCTCGGTCGGTAGCCCGCCTCAAGACATGCACTATAAAGGCGAGCCAACCACGCTGATTATCGGCGACGACAACACTGTCCGCGAATACGTCTCTATCCACCGAGGCACGGTAGCAGGCCGAGGCAAGACGGTGATTGGCAATGGCTGCATGTTGATGTCCTACTGCCATGTTGCCCATGACTGCATTCTCCACGACCATGTGATTATGTCGAACGTAGCGACCTTGGCCGGGCATGTGGAAGTAGGCAGCTACGCCAACGTAGGCGGGCTGGTAGCTGTGCATCAGTTCTGCCGGATTGGAGCTTACACCTACATCGGTGGCATGTCGGGCATCTCAATGGATGTGCCGCCGTACGTTATCCTCGCTGGCACCCGCAATCAGATGCGAATCACTGGCGTGAACAAGATCGGCCTGCGCCGCAACGGGGTGAGTCGGGAGGCAGTCGAGGACATCGAGCGAGCCTTCAAGATTATCTTCCGGGCCGCACCAGAACTGGTGTTGCAAGACGCGCTGATGCAGACCGAGCAAGAACTGCCTGATTCGCCGGAAGCGTTGGCCTTGGTTGAGTTCTTCAGAACCAGCAAGCGCGGTGTGGTCAAGCGAACAGAAGAGGGCTGATGTATCTCAGTTGCTAGCTCCTCTCTACTCATTGGGCGATCATCAGGATCGCCCCTCCTGTTTTTACTCTGTAGCTACCATGGACAATCAACATACTCTTCTCCAGCAGCGCCGGGAAAAGGCGCAGAGCCTCGCCGCCGACGGCGTGAAGCTGTTCAGCAACGACTTTAAGCATCCGCAGCATATTGCCGAGATCCTCCCGCAGGCCGAGGCTCTGGAGCCGGAGACCCACGCGCCTGAGGGCGTGTCCTGCCGGGTGGCGGGCCGGGTGATGGCGATGCGCAAGTTCGGCAAGGCGGCCTTCTTTCATTTGCAGGACGAGTCGGCCCGCATTCAGATCTACGCCCGCTTGGACGTGCTCGGCGAAGAGCAGTTCGGCCATTTCAAGAAGTGGGACATGGGCGACATTGTTGGCGTGGAGGGCAGGCCGTTCAAGACCAAGACCGGCGAGCCGTCGCTGGAGGCGATCAAACTGCACATGATCACCAAGTCGCTGCGGCCCCTGCCGGAGAAGTTCCACGGCCTGACCGACGTGGAGACGCGCTACCGCCAGCGCTATGTGGACCTGATCGTCAACCCTGAGGTGCGCAGCACCTTCCGCAAGCGGATGGAGATCATCCGCCTGATCCGCGAGTTCCTCAGCAGGCGGGGTTTCATGGAGGTGGAAACGCCGATGCTCCACCCGATCCCTGGCGGCGCGGCGGCCAAGCCCTTTGTCACCCACCACAACGCCTTGGACATGGAGCTGTACCTGCGCATCGCCCCGGAGCTGTATCTCAAGCGGCTGCTGGTGGGCGGCTTTGAGCGGGTGTTCGAGATCAACCGCAACTTCCGCAACGAGGGCTTATCGACCCGGCATAACCCTGAATTCACCATGCTGGAGTTCTATCAGGCCTACGCCACCTACGAGGATATGATGGACTGCACCGAAGAGATGATCTCCTCCATCTGCCAGCAGGTGAACGGCTCGATGCAGATCAGCTATCAGGGCACGCCGATCAACCTGGCCCCGCCGTGGCGGCGGCTGTCCATGACTGAGGCACTGAGCGAGGTCGCGGGCCTGGATGCGGCAGTGGTGAACGATGACGCGGCGGTGATGGAGCTGGCCAAGCGGTACAAGGTGGAGTTGCAGCCGGACTCCGGGCCGGGCAAGGCGCGCACCGGCCTGTTCGAGCTGCTGGTGGAGGAGAAGCTGATCAACCCGACCTTCATCACCTCCTATCCGGCGGAGATCTCGCCGCTGGCCCGCAGGAACGAGGATGACCCCAGCATCACCGACCGCTTCGAGCTGTTCATCACCGGGCGCGAGATAGCCAACTCCTTCTCTGAGCTGAATGATCCGATTGATCAGCGCGAACGCTTCGTCAAGCAGATTGAGGAGCGCGGCGACAACGAGGAGATACACCCGGAAATGGATGAGGACTATGTCCGTGCCTTGGAGTACGGGATGCCCTCAGCGGCGGGCGAAGGCATCGGCATTGACCGGCTGGTGATGTTGCTGACGGATTCGCCGTCGATCAGGGATGTGATCTTGTTCCCGCATTTGAAGGCGGAAGTGAAGTAGGGGTAACGCAAAAGGCCGGGGGGTGCTCTGGCCTTTTGGTTTTATCTGCTGTTTGCTTGCCGAGAGACCGTGTACTCTGCGTGGAGAACGGGGATGAGACAATTCAATACGATACTTCTCACTTTTTTGGTCTGAGCAATAACATCAAGCTAGGTGCTAACGTAGTTTGATTGGAAGGAAGCCCTATGGTGAATCCATGCCACCATTCATTATAAGAAACTGTCCAGATTATTGAAGAAATAAGACCTTGAAATTGAATAACACCATGCAGCTCAGTTCCTGTCAAAGTGTTCCCCAATATGCTGTATGTGCCGTCACCCCAATATCCTTGCCCCTTTCCTAATATTTTAAATTGACTGTTAAAATTGTAGGAAATAGATTGCCATGGAGCACCTAAGCTAACAATGGCCATGATAGGATTCCGTACTGGTCGAGAAAAAGTAATCGTGTTAGTAATCCCTGGATGAGATAATGCAATCATATTGGCTGCTGATGGAGCATTCTCAATAGTGGAATTGCCAGTGTATGGCTTTGGCACTCCTTCTGTCCAATAATTTATTCCACTGCCAAGTTGTGCAAATGCAACATCTCCTTTATAGCTAACCACAACGTTCTTTCCTCGATCGGTTTGTATCGTACCGGTCGCTGAACCAGCTATACCTATAACGGCAGAAGTCCAACCTGTCCAACTTATCGTATCTGCGACTACAGATTGGGTCGGAAATAATCCTGATAGTAATAAAACATAAAAAAATATTTTCTTCATGGCATCATATTTTTTTTGTTAAATACACCACATTGGCATGTATAACAATCTTTCTTGTTAAAAGCAACAGAGATTATTATGTCTCACGTTGCCCCCACTCGACACCACTTGCGAAAAAACTGGATAACTGGATAGAGCTTACGAATCAAAATCGCAAGCTCTATCCAGTCAAACTCACAAGCACTGTACAGTTTCTTTTTATTGACAGAGGCCGTCTATGTAATAGCTCATTAACCTATTATTAGGCTTCGCTCTCTCTGACCTGTATTACTAACGGGAGGAACCTATGAAAAAAGTTGTGCTATCGTTCTTAACGATTTGTTGGATATTGCCGCTCTCAACTAGTTACTCACAAGATTATCAATCTGGAACAGAAAAACAGATCAATCCTGACAATGGCCATGCCTATCAGCGATTTGACACGCCGTTGACGTGGAGCAATGCAAAGACTGCCTGCGAAGGACTTGGATCTCATCTGGCGACAATAACCAGTCAAGCTGAGAATGACTGGGTTGTTTACCATATGACTGCTGATGCTGGTTTGAGTGTATGGATAGGAGGAACAGATCAAGTTCAAGATGGAGTTTGGGAATGGGTCACTGGAGAGGCTTGGAATTATACAAATTGGTACACAGATGAGCCAAACAACTTTTGTGGAGGAGAGAGCTACGTGACTCTTTGGGGGATAGAAACCCCAAGACGCTGGAATGATTATGGCGGCCCTGGCTGCAATAGCGACGTAACGAGTTCATATCTCTGCGAATGGGAAAACAGTGCTCCATTTGATATGATGCCGGTGTATAAATTGCTTCTGCGGAGGAACCGCTGAAGGGCGACAGGCTGGGTTGGATCATTGCGGAAACCAGCCTGCCGCCTGCTTCCCTGCCCGCCAAACTCGACACCGCTTGCGGCTCAAACTGGATAGTGCTTATGAGTTTGACTCGCAAGCACTATCCAGTCAGCCTCATAAACGCTTGTGAGTTAGACTCACAAGCACTATCGACTTTAACGCATAAGCACGATCCAGTTTTGCCCGCTCCCGCGCTCCACTTTTCTCCATCTTTCCTGTTGACAAACAACGCCCCGCTCCCTACGATGCCTGTTCAGACGGTTTCATGTTGAGCTGGGGACTACGTCTGCGTCTTGGGGCATAGACCGGCTAGCGATGCTACTAACTGATTAGCCGTCCATCCGGGATGTGATTCACTTCCCGCATTTGAAGGCGGAAATGAAGTAATCTCTATGTTGACTGAACATCTGCCTGGATAACAAATGAACGGCAAAGAAATCATTGAATTGCTCAAGCAGAACGGCTGGCAGATTGTCCGAGTGCGGGGCAGTCATCATTTGCTGTCTGATAGCATGAAAACAGTTTCCGTGCCTGTGCATGGAAAACAAGACACCGGCCTTGGTTTGCTGAAAGCTCTCGAAAGGCAGACAGGAGTGAAGCTGAAATGAAAATAGAATATCCGGCGCAGATCACAAAAGAAGAAGACGGTATTTTCTTTGTTTCCTTCCCCAACTTTGAGGAAGCCTTGACGCAGGGAGAGACGTTAGACGAAGCCCTTTTCAATGCTTCTGAAGTGCTCTCGCTAGTCATAGAATACCGTCTTGAACAAGAACAGGAAATACCAGAGCCTTTGCAGATGACAGGCAAAGATGTTCAGTTAATTGCGCCAGATGTGAAAGTGCAAGCCGCTCTGTTGATCCGCAAGGCGCGGGCAGGCAGACCGCTTGCTGATCTTGCCAGAACACTTGAAGCCTCGTGGTCTTCAGTGCAGCGGCTGGAAAATCCGCGCAATTCACCAACCCTGAGAATGCTTGATAAGGCGGCGGCGGCTCTTGGCAAACGACTTGTTTTGAGTTTCGAGTGAAAAACATGCAATCATCAGGCCCACGAGAAATCATCACCCCATACAGGCCGATTCCGGTCAATGTCCCGGAAGGTCTCAAACCAAATGAGTTTCTCAACAGTACGGAGAATCTCAATGATCTGGTGCATAATAACGGACTGTTGACTAATCCAGAAAATCTGCTGCTGTACCGCAAAGCACTGGGGCATAGCCGAGAATTTGACGCATCGATCATCTACAACACTTCGGCATGTATTCTGAATCCGCTTGGACGACCAGTACGACGCACACAATTGCCTGAGCAGGTCAAGCATATCTGGAATAGAATGAACCAGATCATGATTGATTATATGCTGGAGCAATATCCTGATCCAGAACAAGCACTGGTCTTTGCTGGAGAAGCCAGCTTGGATGCCACCTGGCCGCTCGCCTCGCCTGGTGTACCAAGCATCCGCATGATGCACAATCATTTCATTGTCTTTAACAAAGAAGATTTGCGCAATGCCCAGCTCGCTGATCTCAGCAATCCGAATTTGACGGACGGCGGCCAGAACAGTCTTTTTGCCTCCCATATTCCCGATGTATATCGGGAGTTTTTCGGCAAGGCGTTAGATTTAAAAATTCTGCAAGCAACTGATGCCGAGTCAGCAAAGATTGCCTTGACTGGTTATCCGCAAGGCTTGCCAAGCTGGGAGATTAAAGGCGGAGCCGCTGCCTTGCAAGATATCTGCTTTTGGCAGGAATACGACCAGGTGCTGAAAGGCTTTCTTGATTTCTACCGAACCTTCTTTGGTCAGGTCTCCACCCGCAATGCGCCGATGCCAGAACAGGTTTATTTTCCAGAACAAGTGGAGCAGTTTTTGCTGTTCAACAACGATTTTTTGAAGACCGCCAAAAAAGTGCGTGACCGCTGCCTCCAAGATGCGCACTATGCGAACAGCATCCGCTGGCAGCCTGCGTTCAAGCAGCTTATTTATCGAAATGATGCAGGCAAATTGATTGTCACTATCAGCCAGAACTCTGTTGGCAATGCGATTACGGAACTGCTCGGCGTAGTGGTCAAGCGGGTTTCTGACGCAGATGCCTATGCCCAGTTTGAACCCAAGCTGCTGGAAAAATTATTTGCAGTCCGGCAACGGCTCATTGAAGCAGACCTTGGCGTGCCGATCAGAAATCAGTATTGGCGGGAAGAGCAACCAGCATGAATACCCAGAATTACCTTGGTCATGTGCGCAAAGATGACCCACTCTACGGCTATTTGCGCTATGAAATTCAGCCTCTGCTCAATGAAGGAGGCAAACAGCGACCAGAATATCGCGTTTTTCGCTTGAATGCCTCTAATGACGTGTTTCTATATGAAGAGAAATACAGCGGGGCGAAAGTTATCGGCAAGTTTTTTCTCTGCGGACAGAACAAAAATGCCGACAAAGCCGCCGAACGCCTGACTCGCGAGTTTGATAGCCTCTGCATCTTGCGCGAATGCGGCCTGACCGGTTATCCGCACCATGTTGCACGGCCTCTTGGCTGCAATTACGCCTTAAATGCGCTCTTGGTGACGGAAAATTGCGAAGGCGAGCTGTTGAGCAAGGTGATTTTAGCAGCGATTCACAGCGGCGAGCAAGAACAGCTCTATCGCAAGCTCACTGCACTGGGATATTTCCTTGCGACGCTCCATAACCGGACAACAGCGGGGGTTAGAATAGATTTTAACCACAACTGCAACTACATGAATCAGCTTATCAGCAAGCTCCTGCGGATTGGTGCTATCAAGCAGGACGAAGCGAGCGAGCTGCATTGGCTACGCGATCAGTGGCGGCAGCAAGCACGGATGTGGGAAGATCAAAAGGTACTCGTGCATGGCGATGCGACACCGGATAATTTCATTATCGGCAGCGGCTTGAATATCACTGGCTTTGATCTAGAGCGTTCGCATTGCAATGACCGGGTATTCGATGTGGGCCGCCTTGCTGGTGAATTAAAACACTTCTTCCTGCGGGCAACGGGCGACAGACAGGCTGCTGAACCCTTCATCGGTCATTTTCTTTGGGAGTATGCTTGCCATTTCCCAAACCGGGAAAGCGCATTTCGCTCTATTACCGGCAGGATTCCTTTTTATATGGGCATCACATTACTGCGCATTGCCCGCAACACCTGGGTTAGTCGCGACTATCGCCGCTGCCTGATCAACGAAGCCAAAGAATGTTTGCGGAGATACTAATATGCTCATTAGAGGACTGATCTTTGATATCAACGGCACCCTGACCGATATCAACACAGATGAAGGCAATAAAGACCTTTGGCGAACCTTGAGCAATCTTCTCTTGTATCAAGGGATTTCTCTTGAGGCAGATGAGCTGAAGGCGTTGTACTTCGGGATCATGAAGCAAAAGCGGGAGGCGGAAGGTGAACGGCATCCTGAGTTTGATGCTGTAACGATTTTTCAGGAGATTATCTATCAGCATTCAACCGCGTTCACCCAACGGCTGCCTGCGGAAAAACAACGGCAACTACCGCTGTTTATGGCCGAGACCTTCCGAGCCGCATCACTTTTTCGGCTGAAACGCTACCGAGGTGTTAGGGACACGATCAAGCAGCTCCATCAGCAATACCGGCTGGCTATTGTCTCTGACGGACAGGCAGCCTATGCCGTGCCGGAACTGAATGCGGTCGGCTTACTGGAATACTTTAGCCCGGTCATCGTTTCCGGTGACGTAGGCTATCGGAAGCCGGACAGACGGCTGTTTGAGAAGGCATTGGCTGCGCTGGAAATGAAACCAGAAGAGGTGTTGTTTATTGGCAATGACATGTACCGCGACGTATTCGGCGCACAGCAGTTCGGCATCAAGACAATCTTCTTCAAATCAAATCAGGGGCAGCAGGAATATGCCGGAACAGAACCGAATTACGTTATCTATAATTTTCCAGAGCTGCTGAATGCGGTCCAGTTCCTGAAAGCACAATCTACTTCTCCTTCATCTCCTGCCTGACATGTCCTTTGAACGCTTTGTCAGTTTCCGTTACCTACGGGCTAAACGGAAGCAGAAGTTTATTTCTTTGATCTCCATCATCTCGGTATTGGGTGTGGCCGTCGGCGTGATGGCCTTGATCGTTGTTCTCTCCGTCTATACAGGTTTCACCGAAGGTCTGCGTGATCAAATCATCGGCATCAATGCCCATATCTTAGTACAGGGTTTTGGCGGCGAGATCGACAATCCTGCGCTGCTCAAGAAGGAAGTGGAGAAGATCAGCGGGGTGGCCGCCGCCACGCCGTATGTCTATGCGCAAGCCTTGATCAGCTCCGGTGCTGCCTCATCAGGCATCGCTATTCGCGGCATTGATCCGACCAGCGCGGGCAAAGTGATCAGCTTAGAGACGAAGATGACCAGCGGCAGCTTGGCTGATCTTACTGCCGAGAACAGTCTACCTGCAATTATTCTCGGCAAAGAGATCGCCAATCAGCTCAGGGTGAAAGTAGGGTGGAAAATCCGTCTGATCTCACCGAGCGGGCCGTTGACCCCAATGGGCGTTATGCCGAAGGTGCAAACCTGCGTGGTGAGCGGCATCTTTGCCACGGGCATGTATGAGTATGACTCAACAATGGGCTTTGTCAGCTTAGATACAGCCCGGCGGCTGGCAGGCATGGAAGGCAATGGCGTGCATGGCCTTGAGGTGCGGGTCGCGGATATCGACAAAGCGAACTTGACTTCTGCTGCCATTCGAGCGCAGCTAGGGCCAGCGTATTCGGCGCGAGATTGGATGCAGCTCAATCAGAATCTCTTTGCCGCCCTCAAGCTGGAGAAAATCGGCATCTTCATTGCGCTTGATTTGATTATCCTCGTTGCTGCGCTCAATATCATCAGTGCGTTAGTGATGGTGGTGATGGAAAAGAACAAAGACATTGCCATTCTCAAGTCAATGGGCGCGAAAACCGGCTCAATCATGCGCATTTTCTTCTACCAAGGTATGGTGATTGGTCTGTCTGGCACTGCGCTTGGTGTCAGCCTCGGTCTCAGTCTCTGCGCAGTGCTGAAACGGTACAAGATCATCGAGTTGCCGAGCAATGTGTATCCGATGTCCACGATGCCAGTCAAAGTGGTGCCCATGGATGTGAGCATCATTGCCATCTCTGCCATTCTGATCACCTTGGCGGCAACCCTGTATCCCTCCTGGAAGGCTTCGCGTATCCGGCCTGCTGATGCTCTGACTTATGAATGATCTTTTGAATATGTCGGCTAACCCTCTGCTTCTGCAAGCTGTCAATCTCCACAAGGATTATGGCACGAAGGAGAATCCGGTGCGAGTGCTGCGCCGGGTGAATATTGAGGTAGCGCGAGGCGAGATGCTGGCCATTGTTGGTGCGTCTGGCTCTGGCAAGACTACGTTGCTCCAGATACTGGGCTGTCTTGATGTGCCGGATAAGGGTAAGCTTTGGTTCGATGGCCAGGACTTGAGCCGCTTGTCTGAGAATCGGCTGGCCGCGCATCGCAATAAGAATGTCGGCTTCATCTTCCAGTTTCATTATCTGCTGCCAGAGTTTACTGCGCTGGAAAACGTGATGATGCCTGGGTTGATTGCTGGTCTGCCAGAACGAAGGCTGAAGGAAAAGGCGAAACGGCTGCTGGAGCAAGTGGGCCTAGGGCATCGCCTCAGTCATCGCAGCGGTGAGCTGTCCGGCGGCGAACAGCAGCGGGTGGCACTGGCACGGGCCTTAGTCATGCAGCCTGCTTTGCTCTTGGCGGATGAACCTACAGGCAATCTTGATTCGGCAAGTGGTCAGCAGGTCTTTGCGTTGTTGACCGATCTTTGCCGAACTCAATCCATGTCGGTAATTATGGTCACACACAACATGGAGTTGGCTCATTCTATGGATCGCTGCCTGACCTTGAAAGACGGGCTGCTGAATGATGGCAAGGAACAGTGTCCTTCAGAGGATAGAAGTTGTGCCGTTGATCAACCTATCAAAATGTATTGAGCAACGGCGTAACTTCTTACTGGTGGTAACCTCTCTGATCGGAACAATACAGGCCCGATCAGAGAAGAGCATACTGCCCTACTTTTTCAGCAGATGATCAGCAAGGGCTTCCAACTCCTTATCACTTCCACTGAAAGGCGGCATAACCATGCTTGCCTTCCCAACAGGTTTGCGGACAAACTCCATCAGCTTGGCCTTGTCATACTTCGCTGACACCTCGGTTAAATTCGGGCCAACAGTTCCGCCCTCACCTTTGAAGGTATGACAAGCCAAACATCCTTGATTCTTAAACACCTGCTCGCCGCTCAACGGTGCTCCTGTGTCCTGTGTTGCCGCGTTTGCAGATTTCATACCGACAAACTGCTGATTCATGTACATTGTATTCCAGACCAAATAGGGTTTTCTCGCCCGCTCACGAGTGAATCCACCCATGAAGAAGGCAAGAAACATGGCAAGTGCCGCAG
>Ga0315270_10002031_pt1 | contig 10746 bp, 9 predicted proteins | sample C1_bottom_MG_FD_204932 | JGI IMG/M metagenome (GOLD analysis project Ga0315270, IMG submission 204932) | Sediment microbial communities from Yellowstone Lake, YNP, Wyoming, USA - C1_bottom | ecosystem: Environmental > Aquatic > Freshwater > Lake > Sediment | place: USA: Wyoming | collected... | reverse complement strand
GCATGCCGTTACGCGCCAGACGGAGGCTACTTGGGATGACGTGTCGCTGGAATTGCCCGATGATGTCAATTCGGAATTGCTGGATGGCTTGTTGCAGGAATTGCCGGTGCAAGTCGGCGCATTCACCACGGCGATTGAGCGTATTACCAGCGGCCAGGGTAACCTGAAAGATGCCGAGCAGGCGATGCGTGCCGCGCATACCCTCAAGGGCGCGGCCAATACCGTGGGCGTGCCCGGCATCGCCAACCTCACCCATCATCTGGAAGACATCCTGGTGGCCTTGATTGAAGCGGAGAAGCTCCCGCAACATGCGCTGGCCGATGTGCTGATCCATGCGGGCGATTGCCTGGAAGCGATGAGCGAATTCCTGCTCGGCTTGGGAGCCGCGCCGGAGCATGCGCTGGAGGCATTGCAGGAAGTGCTGGACCACGCCAACCGCATAGACCGCGAAGGCATCGCTGCCGATGCGCCAAAAATGACTGCGCCTGCACGGGCCATGCCGCAGGAAAACTCCCCAGAAAAACTCACAGAACAATTCACGAAAAAATCCGCAGCCGCGGCATTGTCGGAGCGGAGAGCGGAATCGCCCCACTCCGCCCCCGAACAGTCGCTGCGCGTACCCGCGCCCGTGGTGGATGAATTGTTGCGATTGGCGGGCGAGACGCTGATTTCCAACTCCCAGATACAGGAACATTTGCGCCGCTCCGTCAGCCAGGCCGAGACCATACGCAAGCAGCACAAACTGTTGCAGCAGCTGGTGGCGGAGCTGGAAGAGTTGGTGGATATACGCAGCATCACGTCGCCGCAACAGGCGGCGGAACGCAAGGGCGATGGTTTCGATGCGCTGGAGTTTGAACATTACAGCGAGTTGCACACGGTCACGCGGCGGCTGATCGAAGCCACCGCCGACGCGCAGGAAATAACCGGCACCGTGGAAAACCAGCTGGCTTCGCTGGAAGAGTTGCTGGAAGAGCAGCACCGGTTGCAGATGGCCAACCAGCATACCGTCATGCGCACCCGCATGGTGGCGGTGAGCAGCGTTGTGTCGCGCCTGCAGCGCGGGGTGCGGCAAACCGGACGCCTGTTGGACAAGGCGGTGGAGTTCACCGTCAAGGGCGAGAACACCAGCATAGACGGCCATGTGCTGAACGACCTGATGGATCCGCTGATGCACATTCTGCGCAATGCGGTGGATCATGGCATCGAAACGCCGGAGGCGCGCATCGCCGCAGGCAAGCCGCCGCAGGGGCGCATAGAGCTGTCTTTTGCGCGCGAAGGAAATTCCATCGTCGTGCGCTGTAGCGATGACGGCGCAGGGCTGGATTATGCGGCTATCCGCCGCATCGCCGAACGCAAAGGCATGGTCAAACCGGACCATATTTACAACAATGAAGAACTGGCGCGGCTGATCCTGACGCCGGGTTTTTCCACGCGCGACGAGACCTCCCAGATTTCCGGGCGCGGTGTCGGCATGGACGTGGTGTACAGCCGGGTACAGGAAAAGAAAGGCATGTTGGCACTGGACTCGCGGCAGGGCCAGGGGCTGATGGTGGAGTTGCGCCTGCCAGCCACACTGCTGTCGGCCCATACCTTGATCGTGCGGCAGCGCGAAAAATTCCTGGCGATTTCCAGCCGTGGCGTCGAAGACATCCGCTATGTCATGCGCGAACAGATCATGGAAGTCGGGTCGCGCCAGTTTTTCCGCGAAGGCGAAAAAATGTACGGCCTGATCAAGCTGGAAAACCTGCTGGCTATGCCGCATGACCGGCGCGCCAAGGACCGGCAGGGTTTTCCCGTGCTGCTGACGCGGATGAATGACGGCGCGGTGCGCGCCATTCTGGTGCAGGAAATCCTCGACAGCCGCGAAGTGGTGATGAAAAATTTTGGCCGCTATGTGCCGCGCACGCAGGGCGTGATCGGCGCGGTGATCCTGGGCGATGGCAGCGTGGCACCGGTGGTAGACCTGGTCGAGCTGCTGCATATTCCGCTGCACCAGACGTTGGCCGCGCGGAAAACCGAAGCGCAGCCCGGCATCAGCGCGCAGGCCGGAAAGAAGGCCTTGCGCGCGCTGGTGGTGGATGATTCGCTCACCGCGCGCCGCGCCATGGCGCAGGTGATGAGCAATGCGGGATTTGAAGTGCGCACCGCCAACGACGGCCTGGATGCGGTGAACATCCTGACGAAATTCGTCCCCGACATCATTCTGTCCGACATGGAAATGCCGCGCATGAACGGCCTGGAATTGACCGCCAACGTGCGCCATTCGGAGCGCACCAGGCATATCCCGGTCATCATGATCTCGTCGCGCTCCACCGAGAAACACCGCCTGATGAGCACGGCGGCGGGGGTGAATGCGCACATCGTCAAGCCGTTCAGCGATGATGCGCTGTTGCAACAGGTGGCCAGACTGATCGCGCGATGAATACCGCCACTCTTGCCTTGAATGCGGCTGATGCCAAAGAGGCGCTGCTGGAAATTTCCGGCTTGCATCTGATATTGCCGCAAAAAGAAATCCGCGCGCTGGAAGCGGCATCCGACATTGATACGGATGACGCCCAGCCGTTCAGCGTGGGCTGGATACAATATTTGCAACAGCGCTGGCCGGTATATTGTTTGTCGTCGGAATTGTCCTTGCTGGTCATGGCTCCCCCGGAGCGCCGCGCCTGCGTGTTGCTGGATGCGGGCACGGGTTACGTGGGCATCCTGTGCGACGAGGTGAGTATCGCCCGTCAGGCGCAGGCGCAGCGGCACGAATTGCCCTCCGTCATGCGCTTGCCGGAAACGCCGGTGTTGGGCCTGGCCGTTCTGGATGGGGGCGAGATTGCCTGCATCACCGGCGGGAAGCAGATGGCGGCGCATGTCGCCCGCTTGGTGGGGATGTGATGGCGACAGATCAACTTTCGGCGATGCGCCCCAATGCATGGCTGCTGGATTTCGGGCAGAATTTACGTGCCGCAGTGGGTACGCGGGTGTTGCTGCAAATTATTGACAACCCGCAACTGCACGCGGTGCCTTGTACGCCCCCGTATTGTCACCGCGTGGTGTCCTGGCAAGGCCGCTTGTTGCCGGTGATGGATATGGCCGCCCGCCTGGGTGCTGAGCCGCAAGCGGCACGACTGCTGGCAGTCGCCGGTTTTCGCGAGCAGCCGGACGAGCCCACGCGCTTTGCGGCGTTGCTGCTGTCTGCGGCACCGGTGGCCATCGCGGTTGCCGACGGCCAGTCGTGCCCGTTGCCGGAACATCCACTGGGCTGGAGTAATTTCGCACTGTCGTGCTTTGAGCATCAGGAATCGGCAGTTCCCATTCTGCATTTGGGCCATATATTTTCCCGGCCATCCGCGATATGACGGCTGCGGTTGCGTTGGTTTGCGGACACAAACCAGAACGCTTCCAATTCATCCTGCAAGCCTGCGCATCCGATGCGCACGGATGCACCGGCCTCGGCACGATGACTATCCGCAAGCGGTACAGGCGCTGAATGCAGGCGAGATTGTGTTTTAGGAATATCTTCGGGTAGCTATTGAGCTTTCCATAATTGAAGACAAAATCTTCGTACCTTGCAGGTCGGGTTTTAACCCGACATGTCGGGCTAAAGCCCGACCTGCGATAAATCGCGTATTGTCACGAAATATGGAAAGCTAAATAATTATGGCGCTCGGGTCTGCCCAATGGCGAAACTTATATGCCGTCCTTGCCCTGTGCCTGGGTATGTCTTTGATAGCGCCGCTATCCATGAGCGCTGCACAGTTGCCCATTGAACTTCATGATCAGTTGGTTCCGCAACCCGAACCCCAAATGAGGATCGCACTGACCCTGGATGCTTGCACCGGGCAATATGACCACGACCTCATCAATTTCCTGATACGCAACAGGATCCCGGCAACAATTTTTGCCACAAAAAAATGGCTGGATCGGAATCCGTTCGGTCTCTCAGTCATCAAGGCGCACCTCAATCTGTTCGATGTCGAGGATCACGGGGAAAACCATATCCCGGCAGTCATCGGCAGAGGCAGGAAGGTATATGGCATTCCCGGCGAGCCGGACGCTATCCATCTCCGGCGTGAAGTGTTAAGGGGCGCGCGCGCCATACAGGAAGCCATCGGCATCACCCCGCATTGGTACCGGGGAGCTACTGCCGAGTACGATCCTCAGGCAATCGTGGAAATCGAAAAGCTGGGCTACAAAATTGCGGGATTTTCAGTGAATGCGGATATCGGAGCCACCTCGACAAAAATTGCCATAGAGCAAAGGCTTGAGCATATCAAGGGAGGCGACATCATCATTGCCCACATGAACAAACCGGCTTCGGAGACGGCGGAAGGGCTGGCTGTCGGCCTGGAATATTTGCTGAAAAAAGGTTTTGTTTTTGTCCGGCTGGATCAGGTTGATATCAGGGAAATCCCCGAAAAGAGCGACAAGAAATCTCAAAGGCTAGATGGATCGTAACCGGCTCGGGTTCTTGCCTCCCAAAGATTCCGGCGGCCCCCAATAGGGTTCTGCCGGGATGCGTTTCAAAAATGCTTTCCATTCTTTTGCGCTGAGCAATCCACACATATAAAACGCGTCACAAAGTCCGGCTATCACACCGCAGCTATGCGGGGTGTCCATGGCCGTGAAGGCATCTTCGATTACATCAATCGCCATGCGTTTATCAAAATATTCCATTTCAATTGTCTTTCGGTTTTTTTGGGGGCAATGCGCCTGCGCCACTGCTCAGGCGGCCAACTTGGCAAATGTTACTATCAGTAATGAATAATAACAACTGATAGTAACGGTTCTGGTTGGTAGTTTAGGTGCATGAAAAGTATCTCTGAGAGGGAAGCGTTCAGCCAGCGGCTGGCCAAGGCGCTTAAAGAAGCAAAAATTGATGTCGGCAGCCCGACGGTTTTTTCCCGTGAGTTCAACCGCCGTTATACCGGCAAACCAGTCAGCATCCATGCGGCAAGGAAGTGGTTGATGGGGGAAGCCATCCCCACGCAGGACAAGCTGCGGCTGCTCGCCGCATGGCTTGGAGTTTCTACGGAGTGGTTGCGGTTTGGCGAAGGCGGGCACGCCGGCAAACATATTGTCCAGTCGGAGCGGGCGCACTATAACTCGCCGGATATCGAGTTAATCAGCAACATCAACCTGCTCAACATAGAACACAAACAAGTGGTCAGGGAAGTTGTGCTTACCCTGCTGCGCCTGGAAAAAAAGCGCTAATCCGCAGTTGGTAGGTGCGTATTCACCTCGCAGATGTTCTTGTACCCTGCGGGTGTTCGCACATAACGCGCCGTGCGAATAAACGCACCTTGTATCTACAAGCCACACCATTTGGTTTTTCAGCCCGCAGGCGCAATACCCGCAAGGGGAGGCCGTGGTTGTGTAGCCGCTAAAGCGTCAACAACCATTGTAAAGTAGCCGTCTGGAATTACTTCAAGGCTGACACCGGTAATTTATATTTTGCGGTTAACTTAGTCGTCTCAGATCGGCCAACTGCGGAGGATGGCGACTGGCAGCTTTCGGGCATCGCATTGGGGTGCCATGACGATCAGCTTGGCAACCAAGAGCGGTCACCCGGTCATTCTCCGCTTCAAGCTGAATGCCTAAATATTTTTAGCCATGATGCGGGTAGCGATTGTGGCTACCCGCGCTATTCATAGTCTCCGCACTTAAACGGGTGAAAAACTGAGCGAGGCCCGATTCATGCTGATATATTACCCCCGATCACCCTGTAGTAATTTTCCTCACATCGTTTTTGTGCGGGCTTTCAGCAGCCGCTGAACGAACGGAATTGTGGAGTACCCTATGAAAAAGTTGTTGGCGTTATTGAACACCCCGGCGAGGGTGGTGATTGCGGTGGGTTTGATCATACTGGGGAGCGAGTTTTTGATCATGCTGCTGATCGAAAGCTTCCTTCACTCCCTCATAAATGATTTGTCTCTGGTGAAGTTGGTCTTTGAACTCCTAGATCCCATCGCGCTCACCGCAATTGTTTCTCCCACCCTCTATCTCCTGATTTTTCGTCCGCTGAACCAGCAAGCAAAGCTCGAACGGCAACTTGATGAGATTAACAAACGCAAGCAGGTTGAAGATAAATTAATAGAAAACGAGCGGCATTTCCGCGCGGTCACAGAGTCGGCCAACGATGCCATCATTACTGGTTCTAGTGCTGGCAACATCGTGGGCTGGAACGCTGCTGCGGAACGGTTGTTCGGTTATACGGAGGCCGAAATTATCGGTCAACCCCTGACGGTGTTGATGCCGGAACGCTTCCGTAACCTGCATAGCGCAGGCCTGGCGAGGGTAGTGGCTGGCGGAACGCCGCATCTGATAGGCAAAACGGCTGAAGTTTTCGGGCTGCGCAAAGACGGCAGCGAGTTCCCGCTGGAACTTTCGCTGGCGCAATGGCAAACCGCCGAAGGTAAGTTCTTTAACACGTTTATTCGCGACATTACGTCACGCAAGACGGCGGAAGAGAAAATCAACAATCTGGCTTTCTATGACACCTTGACGCAGCTCCCCAATCGCCGCATGTTAAATGATCGGCTCGGACAAATAATGGCCGCCAGCAAGCGCAGCAGCCACTATGCTGCGCTGATGTTCCTCGATCTGGATAATTTCAAACCGCTCAATGATACATACGGGCATGGTGTGGGTGATTTGCTGTTGATAGAGGTGGCGCATCGCCTTACCAGTTGCGTGCGTGAGGTTGATACCGTCGCGCGTTTCGGCGGCGACGAGTTCGTGGTGATGCTTGGCGAACTGGATGCGGATAAAGTCGAGTCCACGGTGCAGGCCGACATCGTTGCGGAAAAAATTCGTAGCGCTTTGGCCGATCCTTACCTGTTGAAAATTCATCAGGCGGACAATGCGGAAACAACCTTCGAGCATCATTGCACAGCGAGTATCGGCGTAGTGGTGTTCAATAGCAAAGCCAGCCCGGAAGATGTCCTCAAGTGGGCCGATGTGGCAATGTATCAAGCGAAAGAGGGTGGGCGCAATTTGATTCGCTTCTATGGGGAGAATGCTTGAGTGACCACAATGTGTCGATAGCTCCAATTGGCGAACAGCAGCTTTCGGGCAAACAAAATATAAGTTCGTCTGATTCCTTTGGGACGATCTGAGACGAGCAGACAACCTCAGTGATAATTGGCAGAGGCAGGAAGGTATATGGCATTCCCGGCGAACCGGACGCCATCCATCTCCGGCGAGAGGTGTTAAGGGGCGTGCGCCATACAGGAAGCCATCGGCATCACCCCGCATTGGTACCGGGGAGCTACTGCCGAGTACGATCCTCAGGCAATCGTGGAAATCGAAAAGTTGGGCTACAAAATTGCGGGATTTTCAGTGAATGCGGATATCGGAGCCACCTCGACAAAAATTGCCATAGAGCAAAGGCTGGAGCACATCAAAGGCGGCGACATCATCATTGCCCACATGAACAAACCCGCTTCTGAGACGGCGGAAGGACTGGCTGTCGGCCTGGAATATTTGCTGAAAAAAGGTTTTGTTTTTGTCCGGCTGGATCAGGTTGATATCAGGGAAATCCCCGAAAAGAGCGACAAGAAATCTCAAAGGCTGGATGGTTCGTAACCGGCCCGGATTCTTGTCCCTCAAATCCTTGTCCCTAAAATCAAGGACGGCACTTGTACATATTAAAAGTGCGCCTGCCGAGTTCTGTTGATTCACCCTTCACGACCGTATCTGCACCAGCATCTACAGCATTATTGCGTGCCATTTGATACATATCTGTTTCTACGTCTTTCTCAAAACGACCTTTGGCAAAGACGCTAATAATGACTCCCCCCTTGGACTGGCAGCTACCAACCTGGTTTGCCTCCGCCAAAGACACCCGATCCGAACCTTCGTGGGCCCTGACGAAGCTGGCGCATCCACTCAACCCGGCAATCAGTGGCGTTATGGCAACGATAGCTAACATTCCTTTTGAAAATCGCATGGCAAACTCCTAGTCTCTTCGGTAAATTATTATGAACTGCGGCAAATTTGGCGCCACTCCTTGCGGGAGTTTTCGCATCATACGTCATTGCATCATCGGGTGTAAATTCTTAACGGGCGCAATGATTCTTGCCTCGGGTCTGGTGGCTTGTATCCGGGCGAGCTGAGTGTGTCGAGTCAAATTTTATGGCGGCTAGCCACGCCCGCAATTTGTCGGCATAGCGCATCCCGGCATGGGCCGGGCTGGTCGAGGGTAGCCGCTGGAATTGGAGCGGCGGTAACGCTTGTTTGCCCAGCACGAATTTTTTGAAACATAGCTCGGCCTTGCTGCCGTTAAAGCATACCTGCGTGATCTGCGGATGCTGTTTGAAGAAAGATGCAAAATCGTTCACGGATTCGTTGGTGATATGCGAATCCAGGCTGGTCTTGCGCTCGCAGCTGGCCAGCACATCCCACAGCGCGATGCCGGAAGATTTCAGGATGGCCAGCCTCTCTGCATAGGGGAGAGTTGGATGCGCGCCAGCCAGTTCACCCATGATTTTCCAGAAGGCATTTGCCGGATGGGCGTAGTACTGGTTCTGTTCCAGCGATTTTCTGCCCGGCATGCTGCCCAGAATCAGCAGCTTCGCCTCGGCGTTGCTGACCGGTGCGAAGCTGTGGATGTGTGATAACAATTTCATTTCAATCGAGCATTTTGTAGGTCGGGATTTATCCCGACAGAATTTGTGTCGGGTTGAAACCCGACCTACGGATTATTTTCCGCTTGAAGTGGAAACGGAATGACATGCAATCACAACAGGCGCGACAAATCGCCACGCAGAAATCCGCTGAGCGGATGTTCCAGGCCCTTGCCCAGCGCGATCACCTTGAACAGCTCGCCCATTTCCGCCGGGCTGGTGAGTTTCTGGATTTGCGCGGAGAGCGGCAGGTAATCGCGCAGGCTTTCCGGCGAGACTTCCTGCAGCAAGCGGGTGATGTCGCTGTTGATCAGGAAATGCGCCTGCGTGGTGTAGCCCAGCAATTGCGCGCCGCTATCCACGGCACTTTCGGCGATGGCGGTGAAACCCACATGGGCGGTGATGTCCTGCAAGCCGACCAAGAAAAATGGATCGTCATGCGCGTGGTGGCGGTAATGGCACATCAGCGTGCCGCGATTGCGCTGCGGGTGGTAATACTCGTTGCTGCCGAAGCCGTAATCAATAAACAGCATTACGCCCTGCGCCAGGCGTTCACTCAGGCTGGTTATCAGTCCACACGCGGCCAATGAAATTTCGCTGAGGTAGTCATCAGGCACGTTGAGGCGTTGCGCGGCTTGCTGCAGCGCGGGTATTTGCAGCGGGCGGTCTTGCCATGCGAAATTTTCTCCTGCGCTGGAGACGCCGCGCTCGAAGATATTTCCATCGCGCCAGCGCACCAGATGCACCGGCAATGCATCCAGCACTTCGTTGCCGATGATTGCGCCGCTGAGGCTGTCCGGCAATTCATCCAGCCAGTTCACCCGCGCGTACAAATGGGGTGCGCGTTGCTGCAGCAGTACCTGTTGCCGCTCGCGCAGGTCGGCGCTCACTTCGAGGATGGAATAGCGTTCCGGCAAGCTGTCCAGCCGCTCCAGTTCGAGCAGGATGTCGGCGGCCAGTTTGCCGCTGCCTGCGCCGAGCTCCAGTATGTGCGGCGTGCTGAGCGCCATGATCTGTGCCACCTGTCTGGCCAGCGTGCGGCCGAATAGCGGCGAGATTTCCGGCGCGGTGACGAAGTCGCCCGCTGCGCCGAATTTGCGCGCGCCCGCCGTGTAATAGCCATGCCCCGGCGCGTACAATGCCAGCTCCATGTAGCGCGAAAAAGGTATCCAGCCGCCTTGCCGGGCGATGTCTTGCAGGATGAGCTGGTGCAGCCGGTCGCTGTGTGCGAGCGCTGCAGAATCGGGCGGCGGTAGTGGGGGCATGGCGGGATGTGTTAAATTGCGAAGCGTAAGTTTAGAGGAGACTGCTGTGCAAGGCAAAGTCGTATTGGTGACCGGGGGGGCAAAACGGGTGGGAGCGGCGATCAGCCGCAGGCTGCATGACGCGGGTGCGTCCATCGCGGTGCATTACCGTTCCTCGCGCGACGAGGCGCAGGCGCTGGTTTCCGAATTAAATGACCTGCGCGAGAATTCCGCCGCGCTGGTGCAGGCCGATTTGCTGCATACCCAGGATCTGCCCAGGCTGGTGCAGGAAACGTTGCGGCATTTTGCGCGGCTGGATGCGGTGGTCAACAACGCATCCAGTTTTTTTCCCACGCCGGTAGGCGAGATCGGCGATGCACAGTGGGATGACCTGATCGGCACCAACCTCAAAGCACCGCTGTTTCTGGCGCAGGCCGCGGCCAGCGAATTGCGGCGCAACCACGGCGCGATTGTGAATATTGTGGACATCCATGCCGAGCGCCCGATGCATGGGCATCTTTTGTACAGCGTGGCCAAAACCGGCCTGTCGGGTTTGACGCGCGCGCTGGCGCAGGAACTCGCGCCGTTCGTCAGGGTCAATGCAGTCGCGCCCGGCGTCATCATGTGGCCTGATGGCGCGGAATGGCAGGACGAAGAGCGCCGCCGCAAGATCGTCGCGCACACCCTGCTCAAACGCGAGGGCGAGCCGGGCGATATTGCCAAGGCGGTATTATTTTTAATCCAGGATGCGCCATATGTGACCGGGCAGATTATTGCGGTGGACGGCGGGCGCAGCATCAATATTTGAAAAAATATTTGTCCGCAGATTACGCAGATTCACACAGATTTCTGAATCTGAGTTTGACCATCCTGTTTGTGCCTGAATC
>Ga0315270_10002028_pt1 | contig 10751 bp, 14 predicted proteins | sample C1_bottom_MG_FD_204932 | JGI IMG/M metagenome (GOLD analysis project Ga0315270, IMG submission 204932) | Sediment microbial communities from Yellowstone Lake, YNP, Wyoming, USA - C1_bottom | ecosystem: Environmental > Aquatic > Freshwater > Lake > Sediment | place: USA: Wyoming | collected... | reverse complement strand
ATTGGTATTATTCGCGGCATCTAGTATTAAAAATTACTTGGAGTGTGACGTAACGTAATCGATTGCTTGTTGCACTGAAGTAATTTTCTCAGCATCTTCATCAGGGATTTCACAACCGAATTCTTCTTCCAATGCCATCACAAGCTCAACTGTATCTAGTGAGTCTGCGCCTAAATCGTTCACAAACGAGGATTCATTTTTTACTTCAGTCTCGTTTACGCCTAGTTGCTCAGCAACGATTTTTTTTACGCGTTGTTCAATATTCGACATCTGTATTCTCCCTACCATTAGTTAAAGTTCCAAAACTTCGCCATTCTACCAAACTTGTGTCAAATACCAAAATAGTACGTTACTTATTCCATGTGCATGCCACCATTCACATGTAAGGTAGCTCCAGTAATATAACCCGCTCCGGAACCAGCTAAAAAAGCGACGGCACAGGCAACATCGGCCACAAGTCCCAAACGCTTCAAAGGAACCTGTTCAATTAGCTTGTCGCGCTGTTCCTGTGTCAACTCTTCTGTCATATCTGTAGCAATAAATCCGGGAGCAACACAATTTACCGTAATGTTTCGACTTCCGATTTCACGAGCCAAAGATTTGCTGAAACCAATCATTCCGGATTTGGATGCAGCATAATTTGATTGACCTGCATTCCCCATGCTACCAACAACAGATGAAATATTTATAATGCGACCATGACGGGCTTTCATCATTCCGCGCATGACGCCTTTACTTAACCTAAAAATCGATGTCAGATTAGTTGAAATTGTGTCATTCCATTCTTCATCGCTCATTCGTGCAAGCAAATTATCTTTTGTTATCCCTGCATTATTGACCAGTATACTTATAACGCCAAATTGTTTAGATATCGCTTCAAGCACGTGATCAATCTGAGCGCTGTCATTGACATTTAATGTTAACCCTGTACCACTAACACCTGCCAAGCCCAAACAATTACTAATGGCTTGGGCACCTTTATCAGTAGTAGCGGTTCCAATTACGGTTGCGCCCAATTTACCCAGTTCGAGCGCAATGGCTTGACCGATTCCTCGACTTGCTCCAGTGACTAATGCTATTTGTCCTTGCAAGATTACTTTCTCCAAGTTTAAGTTAAGACTGCAAATGCTGCGTGAATAGCAGCAGTATCATTCAGGGTTAGAGCATGCTGGCTTGTATCAATGCGTTTATTTAGACCTACTAGCACTTTGCCAGGAGCACATTCAATATTATGAGTAATACTTTGTTTGCCGAAGTACAGTATTGTCTCAACCCAGCGTACCGGAGAATAGAGTTGCCTGACTAATGCGTCCTTTATAGAAGCCGCATCTGAATAACTCATTACATCTGCATTGTGCAAAACAGGAATCGTAGGCACACCTAACTGAATATTTTCCAAGTACGCACGCAGCTTGTCTGCCGCACCTCTTAGGAGACTACAATGCGACGGTACACTCATCGGTAGCATTAGAGCACGTTTTGCGCCACGTAATTTAGCCAGCTCCATCCCACGTTCAACAGCTGCGCGGTTGCCCGCTATCACAATTTGTCCAGGAGAGTTGTAGTTAACAGCTTCTAGTACCTCATTTTTCGCAGCTTCTTTGCATATATCTCTCACAATTTCATCGTCTAGCCCAAGAATTGCTGCGATACCTCCCAAACCTTCCGGAACAGCTTTTTGCATACATTCAGCACGGTAACGCACCAATGGTAAAGCATCCGAAAATTTTAATGCGCCACTTGCTACCAACGCAGTGTATTCCCCGAGACTATGACCAGCCAAAATTTTTGGCGAAGGCCCATTCATACTTTTCCAGGCACGATAAACTGCAATGCCGGCAGTTAGCATAATTGGCTGTGTATTTATAGTAGCGTTTAAATCTGCATCACTTCCGTCACAAACCAACTGCCACAAATCTTGTTTTAATATATCAGAGGCTTCAGTAAAAGTTTCACGCACCATATTAAAATCGGCGTAGCCGACCATCATACCGCGAGACTGAGAACCTTGTCCGGGGAATACTAAAGCGTATTGAGTCATGATTTATGTAAGTAAGAAAAAATTTACCAACGCACTAGCGCTGCACCCCAGGTAAAGCCACCACCTACTGCCTCCATTAACAAATGTTGACCTGATTTAATTCTGGAGTCTTGCACAGCAGAGTCTAAAGCCAAAGGTATTGAAGCTGCAGAAGTATTACCGTGATTCGCCACTGTGAGTATGACCTTATCCATACTTAAGCCTAACTTTTTTGCAGTTGCCTCAATAATTCGGATGTTTGCCTGATGGGGAACCATCCAGTCTATATCAGTACCACTCATATTATTTTCGACTAATACCTCTTCTGCAACTTCACTCAATGATCTGACAGCGAATTTGAAAACTCCTTGACCATCCATTTTTATAAATGGCTCCCCATGTATCTTGCCTGAATTTATTTGCCCAGGTGCACTTAACATGCAGCGCTGACTGCCATCTGCATGGAGTTTTACTCCCAAAATACCAGGAGTTTCACTACGCTGAACGACAACAGCCCCTGCTCCATCACCAAACAGGACACATGTAGTACGGTCTTCCCAATTCAAAATGCGTGACAGCACTTCTGTTCCAACAACAAGTACGTTATTGGCCTGTCCACACCGGATATACAAATCAGCAGTGTTTAAAGCATATATAAAGCCACTACATACTGCTTGAATATCAAAGGCGATTGCACTTTTAATATTCAACTTATCTTGTAATACACAGGCAGTACTTGGAAAAATATGATCTGGAGTGGTAGTTGCAACGATAATCAAATCAATATCATTTGCAGTGAGTCCGGCAGCTGATATTGCTCGATTGCTCGCATGGAGGGCAAGATCACTGGACATTTCACCGTCGGCTGCAACATGGCGCTTTATGATTCCGGTACGACTAAATATCCAATCATGCGTGGTGTCAACCAGTTTTTCCAAGTCATAATTTGTGACAACTTTACTCGGAAGATAACTACCAGTGCCAATTATTCTGGAATAAATCAATTCAATTCCCCTGTTATTTTTTGTCTAGACAGGTGTGATTGTTCCAAATGCTCGCTAATATAGTGCAACATACCGCCCCTTGCTTCTTCAGCAGCACGTTCAATTGCACATAAAAATGCTAATTCATCAGCAGACCCGTGGCTTTTTACTACAATGCCTTTAAGGCCCAGGAAACTCGCACCATTGTATCGTCTACTGTCCACACGACGCTTTAAAGCTTTAAGAACAGGCATTGCAATGAGTCCGGCAATTTTGGTAAATACGTTGCGATTAAATTCTACCGAGAGAAAGTTGCCTATCATGCGTGCCACCCCTTCTGTAGTTTTAAGAGATACATTGCCAACGAAGCCATCGCATACTACGACATCAGTTACGCCTTTAAAAATGTCGTTGCCTTCCACATTACCATAAAAATTCAGATCACTTTTACGCAACAACTCTGCAGCTTGCTTAACAACTTCATTCCCTTTGATATCTTCGCTGCCTATATTAAGTAGACCTACGGTGGGATTTTTTTTATGCTCAAGTACTTCAACCAGAGCACTTCCCATTATTCCAAATTGCAATAAATGCTCAGCGGAACAGTCTACGTTCGCACCTAAGTCCAACATACAGACTTGTCCCTTGATCGTTGGCAAATACGATGCAATAGCGGGACGATCAATTCCAGGGAGTGTTTTCAGTACATACCGTGCTGTAGCCATTAGTGCTCCGGTATTTCCTGCGCTGACACACGCCCCAGCTTCACCATTTTTGACCAAATTGATTGCTACCCGCATTGAAGAGTCTTTTTTACTTCGGAGTGCAATTTGTGGGGATTCGTCCATTCCCACAACTTCGCTTGAGGCGTGAATACGCAATTGTGAGCTAGGAATTTTAAAGGATCCCAGTTCCGCTTCTATAGCGTCTACCAACCCGACCAACACAATGGTGTCATTGGGATTGTTTTTCAAATAATCCAGTGCGGCTGGGACAGTAACCTTGGGCCCATGATCGCCCCCCATTGCATCGATCGCTATAGTGATATCCAACAGAAAACCCTTTTTTACTGGAAATTTATGCCTGTATACTTAATAAAATGACAACAGAAAAGCGCCCTAATCTACGAATAAGAAGAATAGGGCGCCTTTTTTGTGTTTCCAATTATTGCATATCAGTACGAATCAATCTGCCTTGGTTTTGACAACTTTTTTGCCACGATAATAACCACTTGGGCTTATGTGATGGCGCAAGTGCATTTCACCAGTAGAAGGCTCAACAGCTAATGAAGGTGCTGTCAGAAAATCGTGTGCACGATGCATACCACGTTTAGATGGCGATTTTTTGTTCTGTTGGACTGCCATGATAATAACTCCTTAATACAAACATTAAAATTACATTTTTAAACCGGCAAGAACCGCAAAAGGGTTGTTTGACCGATTTAGATCTTCCACACCAATTTGACATACCCCCAAAGGATGTTTAGGTGCGATTGGAAGACTCAGTATCAACTCTTCTTCAAGCAACGATAAGACATCCAGGTGTTTTTCAGCGGGTATGCTATCAACCTCATCATTCTCAATATCTTTGGTGTCAATCAGTCCTTCAGAAATTAGCCTCAATTTGGATGATAAACGTATCAAATAAGGCAGAGCATTTAAACACCGCTGACACTGCAAATTACAAATTCCATCCAATATTAAATTTAATTGAGGGTTGCCATCTTTACCTAATAAACCATGAAGAACATAACTAATTTTACCTTCAGTATCAGCAAGTAAATCGGTCAATCTTGACAATTCCACAACCGGCACTTCCCCACTTAGCTCTCCACCGTGCCGCGCAAAGTCCAAGCTATCTATGAAAGGCCTTGTAAACATAAGGCGCGCATCATATAGATACTACCTCAATATGTCAAAGTTTCAGCTTTAATACATTGGTATTTATATACATATTTAACAACTGATCCCTGCTGTATATCCCGATGCCCATGCCCACTGAAAATTATAACCACCCAATTGGCCTGTTACATCCATGACCTCGCCGATAAAATACAAACCTGGTACGTCGTACGATTGCATCGTTTTCGATGATATGGAGTGAGTATCAACGCCACCACAGGTAACTTCCGCTTTTGCATAACCCAAGGTACCAGTTGGTATGATCTGCCAGTCATGTATATGATCAGCAATTTTCGTGAGTTCTTTTTCACTATATTGGTTAATTGGAACATTCCTAGTAAAACTTTCATACTGAATATTTTTATTAGATAACTGTGTCATCCATACTTCAACAAAGCGTTTCGCTAAATATTTCCCCAAAAAATTAAAAAGTAAAACATTGCTATCGCGATGCCTGGGTAACAAATCATGCATATCGTGATCAGGAAGAAGATCGATGTGCAATGGTTGCCCATGATCCCAATAAGATGAAATTTGTAATATTGCAGGACCACTCAAACCGCGGTGTGTAATCAGTAAATTTTCGCGAAATGATTGCATGCCAAAGCTTATTGTCGCATCTATTGATATGCCTGCTATATTTGAGAAATCTACCCATTCATCAGGATGAAAACTGAGGGGAACAAGTCCTGGTTTAAGTTTGGTAACCGGTAAACCAAACTGGTTAGCAATTTTATATCCGAAAGAGGTGGCGCCTGTTTTTGGAACCGATAGACCTCCAGTGGCAATTACCAAGGATTGAGTATGGAAATTACCCAAGCTTGTCTTTACTTTAAAGCCCTCAAAATGTTCAATCTCATCAATATTGCATGACATTAATAATTTTACGCCCGATATATCGCATTGCTGTTTGAGGAAAGAAATGATGATGTTAGATCCTTCATCACAAAATAATTGACCTAATTTTTTTTCGTGAAAAGTAATGCTATTTTCTGCTAGCCATGAGGTAAATTGATTAGGAGTAAAACGGGCTAAAGCTGAGCGGCAAAAATCCGGGTTAGAGGAAATATAGTTTTCAGGTTTGCAATTTAAATTGGTGAAATTACATCGTCCTCCGCCCGAGATTCGAATCTTTTCAGCCAATTTCGATGAGTGATCTACAATACTTACAGTACGACCTCGTTGCGCAGCTTGTATGGCACACATCATACCTGCTGCACCTGCACCTATAATGACGACATCAAGTTTGTTATTCATCTAACAGGAGTCAATTATTTAACCCCGGCTTCATCCATAAGCACGAACCTTTACTGGCTTTGTCAATATCCAAAATTAACTTCGTATGCCTATCAATTTCATCAGTATTTGCCATAATAACGCGCACTTTTTGATGTTGCGTATTCGTAGTCAAAAACTCCGTAACAATTTCGTTTTCACCGCCATCATCCCTCAGCAGACTTTCCTGACCACGTGTCATCGCTAAATACACTTCTGCCAGCAACTCCGTGTCCAATAAAGCACCGTGTAATACTCGATGCGAGTTATCAATCATGTAACGATCACATAGTGCATTTAAATTATTTTTTTTACCTGGATGCAGTTCCTTAGCTACTTTTAATGTGTCTATAACCGGGTTGTCCAATACAGGCAGTCCAGCTCTGGTTAACTCGGCATTCAAGAAACCCATATCGAATGGAGCATTATGAATAATTAATTCAGCGCCGCTAATGAATTCTAAAAATGCGGGGGCAATTTCAGTAAATTTTGGTTCGTCTTGTAAGCGCTCTATAGTTAAACCATGTACTGATGCGGCACCTTCGTCAATCTCACGTTCTGGATTAAGATATCGATGGAAGCTGCGTTCTGATACTTTCCTGTCACTTAATTCGATTGCCGCAATTTCAACCAGTCTGTGCCCCTGGTTAGGACTAAGGCCTGTTGTTTCCGTATCTAAAACAATTTGTCGCATGCTCATTTCCTTAAACGATTGCTTGTTTAGTCAAAAAATCTTCAATCCCCTGATTTGCCAACTGATCAGCACGCTCATTTTCAGTGTGTCCAGCGTGTCCCTTCACCCACAACCACTCAACTTGATGCAAAGCAGCAGCTGCATCAAGTCTTCGCCATAAATCTTCGTTTTTGACAGGTTGTTTGGATGCGGTTTTCCAACCACGTTGTTTCCACCCGGTTATCCATTCACTAATTCCTTGCTGAACATATTTTGAGTCAGTGTGTAATCGAACCTGGCAGGGTCTTTTAAGCACTTCAAGGGCCGCTATTGCTCCCATTAGTTCCATACGGTTATTGGTGGTATGTGGCTCACCACCACACAACTCTCGTTCTTTTCCTTTGATACGTAGCAACGCCCCCCAACCGCCTACACCAGGATTTCCTTTGCAAGCGCCATCGGTAAAAATTTCTACAATCTCTTTACTCATTTTTATTTTTGTAACCGCTAAATTGTGAAGAAGAAATTGATATTTTAGCGTTTGATTCCTTATTTAATTTTGCAGACACTGGTAGTAATTTTCTAACCAACCTTCCATTCCAATTGGGTTTAACCAAGCGCATCCCAGGAATCCTTTTTTTTGCTTGCAATACATAGACGCCCCCTATTACTGACCACCAACGGTCATTTTTTGGTTCAAAATTATTGGAACGATTCAACAGTGTTGAACCTGCAAATGGCGGCACATAACAACAGAAGCGTCCCGCTTCGACCTCAAAACTCAATAACGCCATCCAGTCTTTCAGGCGTAGCAAGGATATAAAGTGACCACACCAAGGATAACCCTTTTTTTGCCACAATACTTGTCGCAAACCCCATAAACTCAGCGGGTTAAAACCGCTGATAATAACACTGCCTTCAGGGCGTAGTACCCGTTCGACTTCTCGTAAAATTTGGTGCGGATGGCTGCTGAATTCTAAAGTGTGTGGAAGTAAAATCAAATCTATACTTCCCGTTTCAAAAGGTAATTCTTCCGCTTCTAAACACAATTGTATGCCAGTACCTTTGCCAGCTTTGATGTGATACGGTATGCGGCTACCACGGAGTAATTGATAATCTGACAAACCCAATTGAACCGCATTGAAACCAAAAATATCCGCAACCATATTGTCCACTATGGCTTGTTCACGCTTGATTACACATTGACCGTTTTGCGTGGCAAACCATTCACTTATTGTGGTGATAGTTGACATATAGATTCGATTCACTCAAATTATTCAACATAAATTATATTATGACCCAAGACATGATAAAAATAATTCCAATACTTGCATTTCGAGATAACTACATATGGGCAATACACGACGACAAGTTTGTTGTTGTCGTTGATCCAGGAGATGCTGTTCCGGTCATCCAGTATTTAAACACAAACAAACTGAAGCTTTTGGCCATATTGGTGACACATCACCACCATGATCATATTGATGGTATCAACGATTTGGTCGAATTATATAACACCCCAGTCTATGGGCCACGACGAGAAAGTATTCCGCATCTTGCTCATCCACTTGGCGAAGGTGATGTACTTAAATTGGCCCAATTAGATTTACACTTTGACATAATGGATATACCCGGCCACACATTAGGTCACATTGCTTATCTGTGGGAAGGAGGGATGTTTTGTGGCGACACACTATTTACCTGTGGATGTGGAAAAATATTTGAAGGCACTTCCACTCAACTATATGACTCAATAAAGCGACTTTCTAACCTGCCTGACCATACTATGGTTTACTGTACTCATGAATACACTGAGTTTAACACCCCTTTTGCACAATTATGTGAGCCGAGCAATCTAAAACTAAAACAACGTATTGTTGAATCTGAACTACTTCGCTCCCAAAATTTACCGACTGTACCTTCTACTCTTTTACTGGAAAAGGAAACGAATCCCTTTTTGCGTTGCTGTGAGCCAGAGATCATTCAACACATCGAACAGCATATTGGAAGGAAACTGCCCACAGGGGACGAGCAGGCTGCATTCACTGAGTTACGGAAATGGAGAGATGATTGCTAGCGCTATGATTAAGTTGCAGTAACAACCGTTCTGGTTTATCCTGCGCGCCCTTCGGAGAGGTGGATGAGTGGTTTAAGTCGCACGCCTGGAAAGCGTGTTTGGGATAATATCCCAACGGGGGTTCGAATCCCCCCTTCTCCGCCAAATTTTCAGCTTAATAGTTTGATATGATTGGTATATTTTCTGTATTCTCAAGAATTGCTTAAATTATTTCAATAAAGTTAATTTTGATTAATTGTTCACAATTTTTAAAAATCAACTTTTTTCAGCCCAGAAGAAAATAATATTTCTCTTTGAGTAAAATCTCACGCTTCATCTTGATTTATTTAATGAAAATTAGTATCGAATGAACCTGTTTAAATTATTTATATCACAATTATACAAGTTAGTTTTACTTTGACTTGAATCTTCAAGTAGCCAATGATTTGTTAGTCTGTTAAAGTTTTCGATTTGTAGTGAGGTTAGATAGCGGCAGATATATAGTCAATTATTATTAGATAAAGACATTAATGTGCTGTTATTTTAACCAAACTATAGTTAAACTGTGGTGTGTTTTGTATATGTCCATACATGGAGGCAATTATGACTGACGACAAAATTTCCCAAACGACCCTAAAAACCTTAGTAGACGCTGATGCAATAAGTTCTGCTTCAGTAGTGGGTGAGGCAAGTGGTTTCTATATTGCAGTAAAATATGGCGAAACTGAAAAAGTATTAACTGCAAGAACTGGTAACGTTCGTTTCTTTCGCTCAATGGATACTGTAGTTGACTATCTCCGAAAAACAATAGGACTTGGTCGATTTAATGTTGACATGGCAAAATATGACCCTGAGCAAATGAAAGACGCTGGTCGCAAACGCCCAGATAGAAAAGAAGCTATGCGTAAAGTCAATCAGGCAGTTGAAAGGGATAAATGGTTTCAACAACAAGTTGAAATTGGTTTGAAATCTCTTGACGAAGGTAAAACACGTCCTACTAAAGAATTTTTTAATGAACTGAAATCGCGCCTAGATGATCTGCCAAGTTAATATTACGCCCGAGGCTGAACAAGATGTCTTTGATATTACTAAAATAGTATCCTCAAAGGAATCTTTGATAGCTGCAAAAAATGTGATTAACGATCTCCAGAGTCAATTTAATACGTTGGCAGTTTTAACTTTGAGTGGTAGGGTCGGTGTGTGTGAGAGGACAAGGGAAGTCGTTATGCAGGGATTACCCTTTATCGTTATATATGAAAAAAACGATGCTTCATTAAACATACTTCGCATCCTACACGGAGAGTATGAAAGACGGCTTAACAAAAGAGATTAACAACTTATTCTTTGAAAGTAGCAATATTGAGTATTAGGTATATGTAAATTAAGGATACCTATTCAAAGTATACAAACTCACAATTTCCGAACGTAAAGTGATTACTCTGCTAAGTACTAGTGGTTCACGAAATACGAATTAATTGACCAGTGTTGTTACCCAAATATGGAATGGGGATGGTTAACACGCCGTTTTTGTAAGTTACTTTAGTCGTCCCTGAAAAACCCTGTTTTAAGCAACAAACAAATTTTGTGTAAGCCCATTATCATTTTTATGATGAGCGAGCCGCAGCAGAAAGTGCCCAATTTGAACGCAAAAAAGCGCCAGCTGGCGCAGGATCTTGCGAAGGTTGTGACCTGCGCCGCAGAGCAGCGCGTTGATGGCGTCACCCATTTGCCCTTTGAGGAAATTTCGCCCTAATCGTCCATCGTTCTTCATATGGCCGATCACGGGTTCGACTGCATTGCGGCGCTTGAGCTTCTTTTTGATGGCGGTTGTGATACCACGCTT
>Ga0315270_10002027_pt1 | contig 10755 bp, 10 predicted proteins | sample C1_bottom_MG_FD_204932 | JGI IMG/M metagenome (GOLD analysis project Ga0315270, IMG submission 204932) | Sediment microbial communities from Yellowstone Lake, YNP, Wyoming, USA - C1_bottom | ecosystem: Environmental > Aquatic > Freshwater > Lake > Sediment | place: USA: Wyoming | collected... | reverse complement strand
GCATAAGAATGCAATCCTACCAAGTGGAAATTCACTCCAAAATAAGTAAACAAAATCGATACAAAAGCATAAATACTCATCAGGTTAAAAGCCCATTTTCCTCTTAAAGATGGAACAAATCGAGAGTGAATGACAAAAGCATAAACCATAATACTGATTAATGCCCAAGTTTCTTTTGGATCCCAACCCCAATAACGACCCCAACTTTCGTTAGCCCATTGTCCTCCAAGGAAATTTCCAATGGTTAACATAATCAAACCAATGGTTAATGCCATTTCATTAATATAAGATATTTCCTTGATATTCAATTTCATTTTTTCCTTGTTTTTTTCATTGGTAAACAAAATCAATAGTAAAGAAACAACTCCTAGAATCATTCCCAAAGCAAATGGACCGTAACTTGCCACGATGATTGCTACGTGAATCATTAACCAATAAGAATTCAACACAGGCTGCAAATTACCAATTTCAGGATCAATCCAGTTCATGTAAGCTGCAGTCAAAATCATTGCAGCGACAAAGGCAGATGAAGCAACGGTAAGTTTCGACTTTCTGTCAAAAGCCAATCCGAAAAACATTGTTGCCCAAGCCACATAAATTATCGATTCATAAGCATTACTCCAAGGAGCGTGACCCGAAATATACCAACGAGCAATCAATGCTAGGGTATGCAAGACAAAAAGCAATCCAATGATAATGTGCATTGTATTGACTAAAACATTCAAAGCTTTTCTTTCTTTGAATATTTTAAGAATGGTAAAGAAGAGCATCAAAATAGCTGCAAACATATACCAATAGGGCAATTTCTGAAATACATCGTATTTATTATACAATATCTCAGAACTGATTTTTTGTTCACTAGGCATCACTTTGCTACCAAATTTTTTCTGGAAACCGCTAATGCTTTCTAATAATTGGTCGGCTTGTTTATAATCATTAGTAGCAGATGCTTTTTCTAAAGCTGCAAAATACAATTGAAGAATGTTTTGTGTATAAGTTGCCGCCATTCCTTTTAAACCAGCGTTTGCCAATTCTGGAAAAGAAACCCATTTATTATTCGGGTCGTTTGGAATCGGGAAAATCTTCAATATGCTTCCGCTCAAAGCGGCTTCCATTAAATTCACTTTTTTATCGGTTTCGATAAAATCCTTTTCAAATTGGTTTGGATTTGCATTTTTGTAGGCAGCATCTAAATAAGGTGATAATTTATAATTACCCGTATTGTCAAAAAAGTCAATAAATGAAGCGTATTTTTTTTCTGCATCGATGCCAATAATCTTGCGAATGCTGTCGTTTCCTGCTTTGATATAAATCATTGGAACTTGAATCCAAATGTTACCTCCTTGAGTCATTGACAAAAACACTTGGTCAGAATTCAAACCGTTATAAGTATCACTATGGCTTACTTTTCGCAACAATTCAGACGAGAAAGTGTTTATCGGTTTCATTCTTCCACCTGCATCCTGAACAATTAATCTTCCGAATTTTGTTGCGTGAGCTTCAGGAACTTTTCGTTTTTCAATAATAGAATCTAATTGTTTTTGGCTAAAAAACTGAGCACTATGATTTTGAGCATAGCCACCAAAGCTCAAGAATAGCACTAAGATTGTTAGCAAATTAGCTTTTTTGTTTTTCACTACTTCCAATTTTCGTTTTAAATCAGCAAATCGAGAATGTTTGGTAAACATAATAGCCATCAATCCAAAAAACAACATAAAATAACCAATATAAGTTATCAATGTTCCCCAATAATCGTGACTTACAGACAGAACAGTTCCTTTTTCATCCGGATCAAACGAGGATTGAAAAAATCGGTATCCATCATGGTCTAAAATATGATTCATATATATTTTATAATCAAAAACTTCCGTTTTATCTCGAATTGTTACCTGACTTTCAAACGAAGAAAAGCTTTTTTCTGTTCCAGGATATTTCTGTGCTATAAAATCATTCAATTTGATGCTGAAAGGTAACGTATAAACTTTATTTCCATAGAAAAAGGTATAATCCAGTTTTCCGATTTTTACAGATTTTGATTCTCCTGTTCTACCTTTCGTTCCTATTAATGTTACTGTTTTTTCTTGTCCGTCAGCCGTTAGTTTCAACACTAAAGCATCTTTATGTTCTTTGGCTTTAAAATCATTTTTCGAATCGTAACCAATAGTACCTTTTGCCGCTGGTTCCGGAAAAACAATTCTCATATCGCCAATGCTGTATAAGGAACGCATCATCAAGGGCTGCACTATGTCTTTGGCCACTTTACCTTGCAACTTGTCTGCCATTCGCATAAACTGACCTTCAAATGGAGTTTGAATTGTAGCCTTAAGGTCAACAGTCCCAGTTCCTGTGATAGAGATATTTATTGCTCCAGGCGTAAATTTATTTAAGGAAAAAAGTGTGTTATGAATGTTTTGAACTTCTCCTTCTTTCAAGAAATGTTCTTCACGTCCACCATCACCGGCTTCTACAAGTTTTAGATATAAACTGCCTTTTGGATCGGGTTTGATGACTTCTTTGGCTCCCATAATAAAATTCTCGTAATTTACTTCAAATTTGGTGTCATCAAACTTTTCCGAAATGGAAAAATTATTATTGGTGACTGGGGAAAGCAATAATGGTTTTTCGAAAGTTCTGCGTCTCATTTCGCCTTTATATTCGCCATCAACAAAAAGGGTGAGGTACATTTTATCAGAATAAAATATGTTTTCTGTATTTCCTTCGCGAATAGGCATCATTCCTTCATAACTGATATAACGAGTGATAAAAGCTCCTGCGATAATGAAAACAAAAGCCAAATGCAGCATAAGAGTTGCCCATTTTTCTTTTCTTAATAAATTATAACGCTTGATGTTTCCAATGAAATTAATCATAAAAACCAACATGATTCCTTCAAACCACCAGGTATTGTAAACCCAGATTCGGGCTGTATCCGTATTGTATTTGCTTTCAATGAAAGTTCCCGTTGCCATTGCAATTGCAAAAGCCAGGAAAAGTATGGCCATCAATCGGGTAGAAAATAAAATAGAAGTCAATTTATTATTCATCTGTAAGAATTTACGTTTTTATAAAGTTATGCCAAAAGTACTTAAAATAGTCGACTTGCATAATTGCTCTCTTGTTAAATTAATCCAAAATTAAGGAAAAAAATATTCTGTTTAATTGATAAATATCCTTTCAGATTACAATTAAATTGCTATGCATTAGTTTTGACTTTTTTTGTTAATTTTGCCTTATGATTAAAGTAGTACTTATTGGTTCCGGAAATGTTGCCCAACATTTGATTCAGGCTTTCGCCAAAAGCAAAGAAATCGAAGTAATTCAAGTCTTTTCCAGACAAAAAGAAACCAGTATTCCCCTACTCGATTCCAACAGAATCACTACTGATTTTAATGACTTGGCGGAAGCTGATTTATACATTATTGCTGTTTCCGATGATGCCATATCAAAAGTTTCTTCGGAATTGCCATTCAAAAATCGACTTGTAGTGCATACTTCGGGCAGCGTTCCAATAGAATCTTTGGATAATAAAAATAGAAGAGGCATTTTTTACCCCTTACAAACTTTTACCAAAAATAAAGCCGTTGATTTTAGTCAAATTCCAATTTGTCTGGAAAGCGAAACCGAAACTGACTTTGAATTACTAGAAAAAGTGGCACAATCCATTTCCAACAATGCTTTTAAAAGCAATGAAAAACAACGAAAAGCATTACATATTTCGGCAGTTTTCGTTAATAATTTTGTGAATGAAATGTATCGCATTGGTAATGAAATCTGCGAAGAAAATAAAGTTCCTTTTGAAATCTTAAAACCATTAATTTTGGAAACCGTAAACAAAGTAATGACGCTTTCGCCGGCAGCAGCGCAAACTGGTCCTGCAAAACGCAACGACACACAAACCATTGAAGCTCATTTGGATTTTTTATCCAATGAAAATCACGCAAAAATCTATGAAATACTAACCCAATCTATACAAAATAATGGCAAAGAGTTATAAAGAAATAATGAACGAAATCACCACATTTATCTTTGATGTGGATGGCGTTCTTACAGACAGTTCCGTTTTTGTGACCAATGAAGGCGAGATTCTGCGAACCATGAATATTCGTGATGGTTATGCAATGAAAGCAGCTGTAGAAAGTGGTTATAATGTTTGCATTATTTCAGGAGGAAGCAATGAAGGTGTTCGGGTACGATTGAGAAATCTTGGAATAACTGACATTCATCTGGGTACACCGGACAAAGTGGAAACTTTTAAAGAATATGTAGAACTTTACAATATTAAACCAGAACAAGTCTTGTATATGGGCGATGATATTCCTGATTATCACGTAATGAAACTTGTAGGATTACCAACCTGTCCGCAAGATGCTAGTCCTGAAATTAAAGGAATTGCAAAATATATTTCGCATAAAAATGGTGGAAAAGGTGCCGTTCGTGAAGTGATTGAACAAGTAATGAAAGTACAGGGAAAATGGATGATGCATTTTGACGGAAAACTAGATTAGTTTTTAGATTTTAAGTTATAGGTTAAATGTTGAATACAGATTTTTCGATAAATATTTAGATTCAAAAACAATATTAAAAAAAATACTATCTTTGAAATATGAAAACATATCAAATAGACCTATTAAATCCGAAAGCTGCTAAACTTTTACAAGATTTAGCTGACTTAAAATTGATTTCTATTAAGGAAACTAAAAAACAAGATTTTACAGATATCGTTAGCAAACTTCGCAAGAAAGCCTCTTCAAATGCTCCATCACTTGAAGAAATTAGTAAAGAAGTTGAAATGGTTAGAACTGAGAGATATGCCAAAAATCGATAGAATTATAATCGATACCAATCTTTGGATCAGCTTTCTTCTTACCAAAGAGTATTCAAAACTCGATAAATTATTTTCTCAAAACAATTTAATTCTGCTTTTTAGTGCCGAATTACTGGAGGAGTTTGTTGAAGTTGCACGACGACCAAAATTCAAAAAATATTTTTCCCAAGCTGACTTGAATACATTATTAAGTGAAATTCATTCAAAAGCCGAATTCCTAGAAGTTTCATCCGAAATAAGTCTTTGTCGAGATCCGAAAGATGACTTTTTACTTTCTTTATCTCAAGATGGAAACGCAACCCATTTAATAACAGGTGATAAAGATTTACTTGAAATCAAAAGATTTGGAAAAACTTTAATTCTTACCATCACAGAATATTTAGAAAACCACAACTTCTAATCTCTAACTCCCAATGATAAAAACCATAATCTTCGATATGGATGGTGTAATTGTTGACACGGAACCAGTACATAGTTATGCCTATTTTCAACATTTTGCCGAATTAAACATTGCTGTTTCTCCAGCAATGTTTACTACCTTTATGGGTAATTCTACCCGAAACACATTCCAAAAATTAAAAGAATTATTTCCTATTGACCTTGAAGTGGAGGATTTAATTCAAAGGAAACGCACTATTTTTAATGATGCTTTCGACAATAAAGAAGATTTATATTTAATAGAAGGTGTCGAGAAATTAATTCAAGATTTACACCAAAACGGAATGCAATTAATTCTGGCTTCATCAGCTGCAAAAGTGACTATTGACCGCGTATTCAAAAGATTTAATCTACATCAGTATTTTTCCCATATTGTGAGTGGAGAAGATTTTCCCAATTCAAAACCTCATCCGGAAATTTTTGAATTTGCTGCCAGCTTATCGAATGCTTCAAAAGAAAACTGCATCGTGATTGAAGACAGCACTAATGGAATAATTGCTGCCAAAGCCGCCGGCATTTTTTGTATTGGTTACAACAGCGAAAATTCTAAATTGCAAGATTTAACGTTGGCAGATCTGGTAATTAACCATTTCGATGAGTTGAACTTTGAGAAAATATCAAAATTCTAATTTCAAATTAAGTAATAATTAACATTTTTGAATACTTGAATTTGTAATTTTGAACAAATCTAAATTAAATACTATGAAAAAAATAATTTTTGTATTGGCAATGATGATTGCAAATTACGCCATCGAAGCTCAGGTAAAAACACCTCAAGCAAGTCCAAAATGTACATTAACACAAGTTGTAGGTTTGACCACTGTCGAAATTGTGTATTCCAGACCTAGTGCAAAAGGTAGAGATGTATTCAATAATCTAGTCCCTTTCGGGAAATTATGGAGAACCGGAGCTAATGAAAACACGACCATCTCCTTTAGCGACGACGTAGTTATCGACGGAAAAACATTGCCAAAAGGAAAATATGCTTTATATACAACGCCAAGAGCTGATAATTGGGAAATAGTTTTCTATTCATCGACTGATAACTGGGGAAATCCTGAAACTTGGGACGAAACAAAAGTGGCTTTGAGAACAAATGCAAAACCGGAGATGTTAGATCGATTTATGGAAAGTTTTACCATTGGAATCAATAATTTGGATAATAATTTTGCTGTTTTAGAATTGGCTTGGGAAAAAACCATCGTTCCTATTAAATTTGATGTTCCAACACAGAAAACAGCAATGGCAAGTATTGATAAAGCTTTAACAGGACCAACTGCTGGAGATTATTTTTCATCAGCACAATATTTATTTCAGTCCAATGGAGATTTGGTAAAAGCCTTGACTTATGTAAATAAAGCGTTGGATATAAGCAAAGACAAACCATACTTTTATTACCGCTTAAAATCTTTGATTCAGGCCAAACAAGGTGATAAAAAGGGAGCCATTGAAACGGCTAAAATATCACTAGCTGGTGCAGAAGCCGCTAAAAATCAAGATTACGTAAAAATGAATAAAGAGAGTATTACTGAGTGGAGCAAGAAGTAATATCTTAAAAATTATAGTAGGAATCCTGTTTGTCATTTGCCAAACAGGATTTTTTATTGTTTAGAGATAAATATTAAAAATTTAAGCACAAAAAAAGGGTTTGATTGCTCAAACCCTTTTCTATTATAATCTTAAAAATTATTTTTTAAAAGTTCTCATATAAGCTACAAGTTGCCAACGCTCTGTGTCGCTAAGTTTTTCTTTAAATGAAGGCATTGGTTTTCTACCAGCAGTCACTTTGTAAAACATATCACCATCAGATAATGATTGAAAATCTTTAGAAGAAAAATCTCCACAAGAAATGTCAATTTTTTCAGCTTTAGGTCCATCTCCAAGACCTTTCACACCATGGCAAGATTTACAATCGCTAGCCCATAGGTCTTTACCTGCGGCAGCATCTACTTTAGGGCTTTTCTTAGCAGCATCAGCAGCAGGAACTTTCCATTCTTTCCCTTTTGGTTTTGCCTGTGCATTAGTAGTTTGAGTGAACGAAAAGGCTGCTAAAATTGCTAAGCCAAAAAGAATTTTTTTCATGTTTTTCATAATTTAAATGTTAATGTTAATGTTATTTGTTAATTTTTATTTACGGTTCCTAATCGTTTTATTTTGAATACTTGCAATACTGCATATAATAAAGTTCCCCATACCAAGCCAATCGCTAAAAGAGACGAAATTATAAAATAGATTGGTGCTTCACTTCTCCCGCCTGATATGGAACGCTCACCTACATTTGAGTTATCACTTACAACAACCGTGCCCCAATTTACTTCACCACTTGCTTCTGTATTCATATAGTTTTCGTCGTCAACTATGTTAGCAAATATAGTTAATTTTCCATTACGTGATGGTATATCTTGTGGGACTTCAAAAGTGGCTACACCAGTTGAATCTGTTGCTACAGCATCACCTATTGGCAGGTTACTAAACAAGCGTTTCACGGATAAATTTACAGGTACTTCAATTACTGGCTTTCCTTCAGAAGTTACCAAAGCCTTGCAAACATAAAGAGAATCAGCTTTTTTAAAAGTCAGTGTAATTTTTGCTTCTTTATCTTGTGCATAAGAAGTTGTTATTGAGAACAAAATCATGATGCAAGTTGCTATAAAATAGTTATACTTTCCCATCTGTGGATTATTTATAGTTAATTATTTCTTCTTTTCCTTCTAATTTACCTTCTGCAACTTCCCAAACGGATATGATAGGAAAATATCTTGAAAACAAGGTTACAATCAGCATCATTGCAGCAAAAGTCGCAGCAACAATGGTCCACTCTATCAAACTCGGACTGTAATGAGTCCAGGAAGCAGGAACATCTTGGATTGGAAGATACGGATGAAGAAGACCCGGAATAACTATCAAATAACGTTTCCACCATCCGGCAATAAAAACTGCGAGAGCTATTATGGTAAGTGGTACTGGTTTTCTCAATTTTTTAAACATTGGCAAAATACTTGGTACCGCAATTCCGAAAAAAACAACTGACCAATAAAAAGGTGCATCATCTCCAATAAATAAATTCAATAAATGATTGGCGTGTAATCCTGACATTTTATAGGCTGGAACAAGATATTCGTTGATATTAAAATACGCATAAATTAATCCCATTAGTACCATTACTTGCCCTAATTTATCGAAATGCATTTCGGTTAAATATTTCTCTAATTTATATGCTTTTCTAAATATAAAAGTGGCAAGAATCATTGCAGCCGAACCTAACAAAAAGGCACCTGAAACGAAATAAGCTCCAAAATTTGTGCTATCCCATTCTGATCTTAAAGTTAATGCAAAAAGCCAAGCTGTAACGGTATGAATCGAAATCCCCAATGGGATTACTAATATTGTTAATATTTTCACGGTTCTTTTTAATATTTTCCATTGTTCTGGCGTTCCTTCCCATCCAAACGAAAGGATGTCATACATTTTTAATTGCCATTTTGGTAAATTTTTCAAATGATTTTTACAAGTTGATAAAGAAGGAATTAATGGAATAAAAAGCAGAATAATACTCGTTGCTAAATAAGTCATAATTACAATAATATCCCACACAATTGGAGACTGAATTCGTCCGTGGGTTACTAAATAATATAATCTGTCAGGACGTCCCATTGCGGCAACGATACTAACACCAGCCAGCATAATTGCCCCCACAGCAATAACTTCGGCAATTCTGGAAAGTGGTCTGTACCACTCAAAATGAGTCAATTTAAGTACGGCCGACATTAGAACACCCACTAAGCTCAATGCAACAAAAAACACAAAGTTTGAAATGTAAACTCCCCACATAGTGTAATCTCTAAGCGAAACAGTTACATATTTGCTTTTAGTTTCTTGAATATAATAAGCAACAACTCCTGCTAAGCAAACTGCAATTAGAAATGCAATCCATATTTTACCTGCTTTGCCAATTTTTTCGATTGGACGAAGCAAATCATCTTTCATAATCATATACTCTTCCTGGGTAAAGGTTTCGTATTTAGTTGATTTATTTTTATTTTTATCTTCAGGCATAATGTTACTTTTTAAAGATTATTCTTTTGTATTATGAGCTTCGGTTGCATCTTCAAACGGGAAATTACGTTTCACTGGAGGTAAATAATACACACGTGGTTTAGTTCCCAATTCTTCAAATTGACGATATCCAGCCCTGTCTGCTAGCAGTTTTTTAAGTCTAAAGGTATCTTCACCGTTAGTCACTACATCTTCTAATTCGTCACCATGAAATATGGCTCCGTTTGGACATTCAACAACACAAGCCGGTAATAATCCATGAGCTGAACGATCTGTACAGAAATCACATTTAGCAACAGTTCCTTCTTGTGCGTAAGGTGTTATACAGTGGTTTGGATCTGAAGTATCATTTTTGTGTTCTTCGCTATATTTTACTTGTTCAGGTCTTCCAAAATTGAATGTACGAGCTGAATAAGGGCAAGCTGCCATACAGAATTTACAGCCTATACAACGATCATTGTCTATGGCAACAATCCCGTCTGAACGTTTGAATGTGGCATCTACCGGGCAAACTTTTGTACAAGGAGGATTATCACAATGGTAACACATGGTAGGAAACCAATAAGGGGATTCAAGAGGTGAATTTTGCATCTTTTTCACCTTAAGATATTCTACTGGAGCTAAAATATTATGCGCTTTCTGACATCCTTCAACACATTTTCTTTCATTGGCACATCGAGCCAAGTCAATAACTCTTATGAATTTTTTCCCTTCTATTCCTTGACGAACTTCTTCTTTACTAAATTTATCATTCGAGGCATGGTGATCAACAAGAGAACTATCTACTTCAATTAATTTACCATCAGCCGTTAGCACTTTTACTTTTTTACCGGTAGTTTTTGGACTTTCATCAGTAACCGCTTTTGCAATTGCAGTTCCTGCCAAGGCTATTCCTCCTAAAGCTCCTAGCCTTAGAAAATTCCTTCTGGATGAATTATTGTTTTCTTTTTCCATAATGTTTATATTACTTTTTAAAAATTCAGTACAATATAAGATTACACCCAGAATATGGGTTTGTTCAAATTGTATTTAAATTGTGATGTAAATTTCTGTATTTCATTTACATATTTCAATGATATTTATCATACTTTTAAATTATTTTTAATACTCTTTTGTTTTTTATATTTTTATTCAGACGAGTAATATCAGGGCTTTTCGTTTCATAATTCAATAAGAGACATAATTATCCCATTTATCAAAAAAGAAAAAGAGGATAAACCCATCCTTATTGGAATGAGAATCCTCTTTTTTAATTCAATTCATAGCATTTGTTGTTTATTGACAAATGATTTATTTAAACTATTACCAGGTTCTTGAAATGTTAAATCCTATGGCAAAATCACCTTCGAAGAAATCATTTTGATTGAACATATTACTTTGTTGATTTACTATTCCTCTGTAATTACTTATGAAAATTTGAAACGTATGTCCAACAG
>Ga0315270_10002023_pt1 | contig 10774 bp, 12 predicted proteins | sample C1_bottom_MG_FD_204932 | JGI IMG/M metagenome (GOLD analysis project Ga0315270, IMG submission 204932) | Sediment microbial communities from Yellowstone Lake, YNP, Wyoming, USA - C1_bottom | ecosystem: Environmental > Aquatic > Freshwater > Lake > Sediment | place: USA: Wyoming | collected... | reverse complement strand
CAGGGTCGCTCAGGCGCTGCTGGTCATCCGGGTCTTCCAGGTCGAAATGACGGGCCGGTCCTGACCAGTCGGCGGCCAGTTGCCGAGCCAGCGTGGTCTTGCCGACTTGGCGCGGGCCAAGCAGGGCAACGACCGGAGAATGCTTGAGCAGTTCCTGGACTCGATCAAGGTGTCGGCTGCGGGGAATCATTGCGGCATGTTACCATGATAATTCGGAGTACACATCCGATTTTTCATGGCTATAGATTGGCGTGGCTCAGCGTTGCTTGGCAGGCGCTTTCTTGACTTGCTTGCCACTGTGGGCGGGGACGCGTTTCTTGCCGCTTTTCGCCACGGGTTTTTTACCGCCTTTCTTGCCGAGCGCCTTGAGCTTGGGCAGGTCGGGCTGCGTCAGCGGCAGGTTGACTTCGCCCAGGTTGGCGCTGATCTGGCCATCCTTGCGCGGCACCAGCAAGGTGCTGCCGGCGGGCAGACGGGTGCGGCGGGTGATGCCGTTGATCTGTTTCAGATAGGCGGGCTTGAGGTGGAAGCGGGCGGCAACCGTATCGATCTTTTCGCCTTTCTTCATCTTGTAGGTGCGCCAGTTGGAGAGCGGTTTTTCCTGGTTCTCGTGGGTTTGCAGGTTGGCGAGAAAGATCTGCACTTTGTTGGCCGGCAGCACCAGCGGACTGCCTTTGCTGGCCGGCATCACCGGGCGGTTGTAGGACGGATTCAAGGCGACGAATTCATCCAGCGGGGTTTCGGCCAGCCTGGCGGCGAGCGACATGTCCATGTCGGCGGGTTTGGCGACAGTATCGAAGTAGGCCTGGTTGGGGATGGCCTGGAGATGGATGCCGAATAACTGCGGCTGGGCGATGATGTTCTTGAGTGCTTGCAACTTTGGCACGTAATAGCGTGTTTCTTCGGGCATGCCGAGGTGGGCATAGTCGGTCGGCAGATTTTTGGCCTGGTTCTTGGCAATGGCGCGGGCGACGGCGTTTTCGCCCCAGTTGTAGGAGGCCAGCGCCAGATGCCAATCGCCGTGCATTTCGTAGATGGCTTGCAGATAGTCGAGGGCGGCGCCGGTCGAGGCGATGATGTCGCGGCGCTGGTCCAGCCACCAGTTTTGTTCGAGACGATAGTTCTTGCCGGTCGAGGGGATGAATTGCCAGATGCCGGAAGCCCGCGAGCGCGAGTAGGCCATCGGGTTGTAGGAGCTTTCGACGATGGGCAGCAAGGCCAGCTCGGTGGGCATGCCGCGCTTTTCCAGTTCGCCGACGATGTAGTACAGATAGCGCCGGCTACGCCCCAGTGTGTGTTTGAGCAACTCCGGCCGGTTCAGGTACCAGGCCTGGCGATCCGCCACCAGCGGGCTGTCGAGGTTGGGCATGGAAAAGCCGTTGCGCACGCGCTGCCACAGGTCGTCTGGCGGTGTCGTCAGGTCGATGGTCGACAGTTGCGGAAAATCTTCCTGAATCTCCTGCGGTTCTTCCCGGGCCAGGGACGCTTGCGCTGCCAGTGAAAGACAGGCGCAGATGCACATGAGCAGCTTGCGGAGGTTCAAAGACATCGGTGATCGGGGTGGGCGCGCGGCAAACAATAGTCAGAGCCCTTGAGTAACATCGTGTAAGCCATGCATGGTAGCGAAGGCAGTGCCTGGTCGTCAAATTTCAATAGCGGTTCTTCCACTCGCGAATGGCGGCGAACACTTCATCTGGTTGCGTCAAGGGCTTGTTGCTGATGCGCTGGGCTGCCGCGATTACCGCAGGCGCATCCCAGCGCAGGAAAGGGTTGACCAGTAACTCGGTGCCGATCATCGTCGGCACGGTGGGGCGATTTGCGGCGCGCAAATTCGCCACTTCTTCGGCGCGGGCGAGCAGTTCAATATTCTCCGGTTCGACGGCGAGGGCGAAGCGGATGTTGGCCTGTGTGTATTCGTGGGCGCAGTAGACGCGCGTCGCGCCGGGCAATGCCGCGAGGCGCGCCAGCGAATGGCGCATCTGCTGCGGAGTGCCTTCGAAGATGCGCCCGCAACCGCTGGCGAATAGCGTGTCGCCACAGAACAGGACGCCACAGGAGGAATGGTTTCGGCCATAATAGGCAATGTGCGCGCGGGTGTGTCCGGGTACCGCAAGCACCTCGAAATCGGCGTCGAGTTGCGCGAGCCAGATGTGTTCGCCGTCGGCCAGGGGCTGGGTCAGCGTGGCGATGGGTTCGCCGATGGGGCCGAACACCGGAACGTCGTAACGCGCCAACAGCTCCTCGATGCCGCCGATATGGTCGCCATGGTGGTGGGTGGCAAGAATGGCGCAGAGATTCAGTTTTTCCTGTTCGAGATAGGCCAGTACCGGCGCGGCATCGCCCGGATCGACAACAGCGGCCTGGTCGCCACGGCGTAATAGCCAGATGTAGTTGTCGTTGAAGGCGTTGAGTGGAACAATTTGGTAGTCGGTATTCATGGCGGCATTTTTTCACCTACCTGCAGACGATGTCAATTAAAGGTTTCGACGACTGGCTTGCCACTCCGCAGGGAGCGTATGTTCTGCAATGGGAGCAGGACAAGTACGACTTGCTGGTGTCCGATATTTTCGGCTTCAACGCGCTGCAATTGGGCCTGCCGCAGGTCGATTTTCTGCGCACTAATCGCATGCCGTTCCGTTTTCGCTGCGACGATAAACCGTCGTCACTGGTGGCGTTGCGGGCCAAGCCGGATTTTTTGCCATTCGCCAGCGCCAGTGTCGATCTGGTGATCCTGCCGCATGTGCTGGAGTTCGACGCCGCGCCGCATCAGATCTTGCGTGAAGTGGAACGCATCCTGGTGCCGGAAGGGCAGTTGATTGTTACCGGCTTCAACCCTTTCAGCTTGTGGGGCGTGCGGCGCAAGTTTGCCCGCGCCGAGCAAGCGCCTCCCTGGCGCGGGCAGTATCTGAGCGTGCTGCGCCTGAAAGACTGGTTGGCGCTGCTCGGCTTCGAGACCCATGTCGGCAGTTTCGGTTGCTATGCGCCGCCGGTCTCCCGGGAGAAATGGTTGCAACGTTGGCGTTTCATGGAACTGGCGGGCAACCGCTGGTGGCCCTATGCCGGCGCTGCCTACATCATCCAGGCGATCAAGCGGGTGCATGGCATGCGCCTGATCACCCCGCTGCGCAAAGATCGCAAGGCACATGCCAAATCGCTGGCCACGGTGACTCAACAGACGCAACGCAGAGAAGAAACATGAGCGAAAATTCTGACGATATCGTAGACATTTTTACCGACGGGGCGTGCAGCGGCAATCCCGGTCCCGGCGGCTGGGGCGCGATTCTGCGCAGCCAGGGCCGCGAAAAGGAATTGTGCGGCGGCGAGCCGGCGACCACCAATAATCGCATGGAGTTGACCGCAGTGATCGAGGCCCTGAAAACCCTCAAGCGACCGGTGCGGGCGCGCGTGCATACCGATTCGCAGTATGTGCAGAAGGGTATCAGCGAATGGATACACGCCTGGAAGCGGCGCGGTTGGCTGACCGCCGGCAAGCAGCCGGTGAAAAACGCCGACCTGTGGCGTCTTCTGGACGTAGAGGCGGCGCGTCATCGCGTCGAATGGCTGTGGGTACGAGGCCACGCCGGCCATGTCGAGAACGAACGGGCCGACGCCTTGGCGCAACGCGGCATCGACAATCTGCGGGGGGCGTGAGATGCGACAGATCGTGCTCGACACCGAAACCACCGGCCTGGAGTTCAGGCTGGGTCACCGCATCATCGAAATCGGCTGCGTCGAGCTGGTCGGGCGCAAGCTGACCCAGCGCCGTTTCCATCATTACATCAACCCGCAACGCCCGATTGACGCCGGCGCCCAGGCGGTGCATGGCCTGACCAGCGAGTTCCTGCAAGACAAACCGAAATTCGCGGAGATTGCCGCAGAGTTTCAGGATTTCGTGCGCGGCGCGGAATTGGTGATCCACAACGCCGCCTTCGATCTGGGATTTCTCAACAATGAGCTGGAGTTGCTGGGCCAGGAATCGTTGAGCCTGGTCTGCGGCGAGGTCACCGATACCCTGCGCCTGGCGCGCGAGTTGCGTCCGGGCCGGAAGAATTCACTCGACGCCTTATGTACGGAATACGCCATCGACAATTCTGGGCGGCAGTTGCATGGCGCGCTGCTCGATGCCGAGTTGCTGGCGGAAGTGTATCTGGCGATGACCCGCGGCCAGGAAAATCTCATCATGGATCTCGACCTGGCGCCGACAACTGGGGCGCAGTTGCCGTCTGCCGGCGAGCGGCTGCCGCTGCTGGTGCTGCGCGCCAGCGCCGCAGAACTGGCCGAGCACGCACGCGTCCTGAGCGAGATCGCCAAGGAGAGCAAAGGCAGATGTGTCTGGCAGACTGAGCCAATCGCTGGTTGAACAGGCTGGCCGTTTGGGGTAGGGAATCTGGTGGGCGATAGTGGGTTCGAACCACTGACTTCCACCGTGTGAAGGTGGCACTCTACCGCTGAGTTAATCGCCCAAAAACAAGCCGCAGATTATAGCGCGACCCATCGTCGGGCCACAAGTGCTAGCCTCTTTCTGCTAGAATGCGCGGCTCACGCGGAGAGGTGGATGAGCGGTTTAAGTCGCACGCCTGGAAAGCGTGTTTAGGTTAATTCCTAACGCGGGTTCGAATCCCGCCCTCTCCGCCAGTATGTCAAGGACAAGCCGCTGTTGGCGCTGCACCGCCGAGGCGCAGGAAAAGCTCGTAACGCCGCGCGTCGATTTCCCCTTTGCTCATGGCGGCCTTGATGGCGCAGCTGGGTTCGGTGCGGTGGTGGCAGTCGCGAAAGCGGCAGTGGGCGAGATGCGGGCGGAATTCGACGAAGCCTTGTTCGATGGCGCCGCGGGTCAAGTGCGCCAGACCGAATTCCTGCAAGCCCGGGCTGTCGATCAGGGCGGTATCGTGGGCGAGTCGGTAGAGCCGGGTATGGGTGGTGGTGTGCTTGCCGGAATCGAGTGCGTCTGAAATTTCCCGCGTCGCTGCCGCCGCACCCGGTATCAGAGCATTGATGAGCGTCGACTTGCCCATGCCCGACTGTCCCACCAGCACCGATAATTCACCGGCCAGATGGCTGGCCAGCGGCGCCGCATCGCGCAACGCCGAGACTTCCAGCACTGGATAACCCAGTTTCGCCAACACCGTCAGTCGTTCACGGGCGGAGGGCAGGTACTCGATCAAGTCGACCTTGTTCAGCACGATCAGGCTGCGCAGTCCTTCGGTTTCGGCGGCGACCAGTGCGCGCGTCAGCAGTTCGTCGCTGAACGAGGGTTCTGTGGCGACCACCAGCACCAGTTGCGTGGCGTTGGCGACGATCAGTTTCTGGCGGTATGCGTCAGAGCGGTAGAGCAGCGAAGTGCGCGGCAGGTGGCGGACGATCTGCGCCTGGTCGGCAGAGGAACGCTCCAGCGCCACGCGGTCGCCGCAGGCATAGGGACTTTTCTTGCCGCGCGGGAATCCAGTGATGCGGCTCAGGTCGGGCAACTCGATCTCATAGTGCCGACCGAAGGCGGCAACAATGACGCCTTCGAAGGTTTCGCTCAAAGGCCGAACAGCGCGTCGATCTTGGCGGCGCAGATGAAGTCGTTCTCGCTTAGGCCGCCGATGGCGTGGGTGGTGTAGCTGACCACGCATTGGCTGTAGCCGACCGCGAGATCGGGATGATGTCCTTCCCGCTGCGAGATCCAGGCGGTGGCATTCACGAAGGCCATGGTCTCGTTGTAATCGTTAAACCGGTAGGTCTTGGCGATGCTGTTGCCCGAGCGCGCCCAGCCGTGCGCGGATTGCAGCAGCGCACCGGCCTCGGCATCGCTGAGGGGCGGCACGCCGCCTTCGCAGGGCTTGCATTTGCCTTTGGCGAGATCGCAAAAATCGGCCATGTGAGTTCTCCTTACTTGAATTTGTAGTACTGCTGGTTGAGCCAGGCGGCGACGTTTTCCTCGTCCTCCGGGAACCAGCCGGCGTTGGTTTGGGTACTGCACGCGGCAACGCGTTGTTGCAGCGCCAATAGATTGGCGATTTTGTGATCGGCGCGGGTGTACATTTTCGAACCATCGCCGCCGAATTTTTGGGTGTGGCAGGTGACGCATTGTTTGTCGTGCAGCGGCTTGCCCAGTTTCGGGGTGCCGGCGGCTGTGGCAGCCAACGGCAGCAGGGGGACAAGCAGAAAGATGTAGAGTTTGCGCATGGATATTTCCTCAGTGATTCAGCAAGTGTGCGATGCGCAGGCTGGCCGGTGGATGGGAGTCATGGAATAGCGAATGCAGTGGGTCTGGTGTGAGCGTTGCAGCGTTGTCGCGATAGAGTTTAACCAGGGCATTGATCAAGTCCGTAGCTTGCGTTTGCCTGGCGGCATAAGCATCCGCCTGGTATTCGTGCTGGCGTGAAACATGCGACAGTAACGGCGTCAAAGGGAAGGTAAAAACCGGCAGCGCCAGCGAGAACAGGATCAGCGCCATGGCCGTGCTTTGGGTTGTCTGGATGGGCATGGAGACGCCGAGACCGGCATAGAACCACGGCTGCCCGATCAACAAGCCGAGCAGCCAGAGAAATACCAGGCTCAGTACGGCGAGCAGCAGGATGCGCTGCCAGACATGGCGATGCTTGAAGTGACCCAGCTCGTGGGCCAGCACGGCCTCGATCTCCGGCGGCGTCAAACGCGCCAGCAGGGTGTCGAAGAAAACGATTCGTTTGGCTGCGCCAAACCCCGTGAAATAGGCGTTGCCGTGCGCCGAACGCTTGGAGCCGTCCATCACGAACAAGCCGCTGGCACGGAAGCCGCAGCGCGCCAGCAGCGCCTCGATGCGTTCTTTCAGCGCGGCATCGTCGAGCGGCGCGAACTTGTTGAAGAGCGGCGCGATGAGCGTCGGGTAGAGCAGCAGCACCAGCAGATTGAACACCAGCCAGAACAGCCAGACGTAGAGCCACCAGTAAGCCCCCATCGTCGTCATCAGCCACAGCACCGCCAGCAGCAGCGGTGCGCCGATCAGAACGGTGAGCAGCCCCTGCTTGACGATGTCGACGAGAAACAGACGCCAGCTCATCTGGTTGAAGCCGAAGCGCGCTTCGAGGACAAAAGTGCGGTAGAGGCCGAAAGGCAAGTCCACGATGAAACCGATCAGCGCCACGCAGGCGAATAGCGCCAGCGCGGGAAGATATGCGGATCCGGATTCAGGAGCAGTCCTCGCGCTGAAATCGGCGATGCTCTGTAGCACGCCGCCGAAAGTAAACACGAGCAGCAACACGGCGCTGGCGGCGAGCTCGACCAGGCCCAGACGGGTCTTGGCGCGGGTGTAATCAGCGGCCTTGTGGTGTGCCGCCAGGTCGATGTGTTCGGCAAACTCTGTCGGTACCGTGGCACGGTGTGCGCCGACATGGCCGAGGTGACGCTGCGCCAGCCAGACACGCAGGACGATGCTGGCGAGCAGGGCAATGAGGAATATCACGGAGAAGAGGTGGGCAGTCATGCGGTGATCGGGCAGTGAAATATGACAGAATACGCGACTTATTGTAAAAATTGCGGCGGAATTTTATGGCTCAGGATCAGAACGCCCTCGTTTGGCTCGACATGGAAATGACCGGGCTCAAGCCTGACTCGGACCGCATCATCGAGATCGCCATGGTCGTCACCGACTCAGGGCTTAACACTGTTGCCGAAAGTCCGGCGTGGGTGATCCATCAGTCCGATGCGGTGCTTGATGGCATGGACGACTGGAACAAAAACACTCACGGTCGCTCCGGCCTGATCGACAAGGTGAAGGCATCGACCTTGAGCGTTGCCGAGGTCGAGGCGCAATGTCTGGCGTTCGTAAAATTGCATGTGCCGGAGCGCGTCTCCCCGATGTGCGGAAATTCGATCTGCCAGGACCGCCGCTTCATGGCGCGCTACATGCCCACGCTGGAAGAGTATTTCCACTACCGCAACCTGGATGTCAGCACGCTCAAGGAATTGTGCAAACGCTGGAAACCCGAGTTGGCCAAGGGTATCGTCAAGAACGGCAAACATACGGCGCTGGCGGACATCTACGAGTCAATCGAGGAAATGAAGTTCTACCGCGACAACTTCCTCAAGTTATAAGGTTCGTTTCACGGTGGTTCCCGGCTGCTAACCGTTATCCCATATTGCGCACTTACAGCAGAGTAATTTGTCCGCTGGCTAAAGCGCGCTTACGCTCGTTGGTTGTACCCCTCTCAATTGGCATCTCAAGCGCCTCTCCCTTAAACTTCGGATAGAGTGCGGCTAGCGTTTGGATATTTGACTCAAGTGCGGCAAAGTACTCTTCGTCAACCTCCACTCCTACAGAGTCATAGCCCACAGCTTGGCATGCCGCTATGGTAGAGCCGGAGCCAGCAAATGGATCGAGGATTCGGCCTTTGCCGGAAGGTAGCAGGCTACGCACAAGAATTCGCAGCAGATGTTGAGGTTTCATCGTCGGATGATTAAACACCGTTTCTTCTGCAGACGGCGTTTTCCCACTCTGGATAACATCCGGTAACGGCTGATCAACACCGATTCTGCGTAGAGCACCAGTTCCCCATGTACGTAAATTATCGGCGACCGTTCTTTCAGCAATGGGTTTGCGAAATAACATCCAAGGTTCGTAATTTCCACGAGGAGTCACGCACACTTCAGGGAATTCCTGCTCCGCCAACTTGGGTCGGTCTCCGCCGCGAAATCCTCTGTAAAGCCTCAAAACAGCACCCCGCACCTCATACCCTGCTTCGGCCAATCCACTCTGAACCAAATGCTGGAGCATCGGCGTTCCGGCAAGAAGAATATGTGCGCCAGGCACTAGCACAGGCATTAGGGCTTCTCCGAGTTCGCGAAAGTAGGTGCGAACATGGGCCAACTCTTTGGCGGATAACGTAGTGAAACGCGGAAGTGGATCACGCTGACTCCCACCCATCGTAGGTGGCAACCGCCACACTCCGCCCCGCCCACTGCGAAGTTTAGCTATTTCGTGCGGTAGAAATTCCACAATTCCAAACGGAGGGTCGCTACAAACCCCGTGAAAGCTATTTTGGGGCTGTCTCTTTAACCACTCGAAAGAATTAGCGTGGTGCAAATCATAGTGAGCCATTGAGCTATTTTCTACTATAGATGAAAGACTGTCAATCTTAGCCCAGATACACTGTCACCATGAGTACCGCAAAGAAGATCGGCGCGCAGAAAATTCTTGGAGCTTGTCTGCGGACACTGCGTGAGCAGCAAGGGCTTTCGCTGGAAACTTTGTCATCAAAGGCTGGAATTACATATCAGTATCTTTCTGGAGTTGAAACTGGCAAAGAAAACTTCACCGTAAAGGTTTTGGATAACCTATCCGCTGCGTTGAAAATATCCGTAAAATCCTTGGTTACAGCCGCATACAACAGCACAGCGGGATATTCGGCCCCAATTCTTGAAAGCAAATATTTTCGCTCTGGCGTGCCACTTCCAGAGGGGCTGGCTGTCGGTCATATCGAAGCTGCGGCTAATCTCACTCAATCTATTATCCACCGCATGAACCGGAACATGACGGAAGAGGTGGGAGTCCCATTACAGAAGCTCATTCAGGGTAATAATTTTTCTGGGCTGGTGAGCAATATATTTAGCAACTGTATGGACAAATGCTCACCCTACAAGCACAACCACGATCAGCGCTATCCAGACCTCATCTATAGGGCCGGAAACAATGGTAAGGGTGAGGGTCTCGAAGTCAAGCTTACTCTCAACATTGGAAAGGGTGGAGAATCTCACAACGGTCACAGTGGTTGGCACGTTATCGCTTGCTACAACTTCCTCGACAATGGCGATATTGAATTTGTGCACCTGATGTTCGCGACACTCAAGGGTCACCAAGACCCGGACGCAGACTGGTCGTATGTGGGCAGTAAAGTGAACGCCGAGACAGGTAGTCGGCGAACTGAAACCTACACCACAAATTTGAAGGGGACGACCAAGCTTCGCGATGGCTCGATATTTATCAATACTGATGTGGTGAATTTTTCCCGTTGGAGAAAGTCGCACGCCGGAACAGTACCGTCGTGGTCTATCTTCGCAAAGTAAATGACCATTTTTCTGTAGCAGCCGTCATCCATATTCCCCATCCGCACTGCTTAAGCTCCAGTCGGTATCCGTATTACTAATCTCCACGTTGATACAGGCGCAGGCGTTCGCTGCGATCCCCGGGACGGTGGCCTTCCCAGGCTTTGCGCCAGCCGGGGCGTCCGGCTTTATCCTCCGCCACGCCTTGTTCCAGCAATAAGAGGCAGGTGCGCGCTGCGGGCGTTTCGGCGGGCAGAGTGACGATACCCGCGAAATATTGCAGGGAAACGCGCTGGGCGTTGCCGAGGTTGCGTCCAGCGATGCACCCGGGAGTCGGGGATATGTCGTGCAACGTCGACTGGAGCGCAGCGGCGACGCTGCGGTAGCTCTTGCCGTAGTCGATCCACGGCAGCCACAGTGTCATCAGCAGCACCCACATCAGTGTGGCGCCGGCTGCCCAATGAGTGACGGCGCGCCACGGCGAGCGCGGACTGGCAAAAATCAGCCAGAGCCAGGCCAGGCTCAGCAGGGCGGCAGCGACATAGGCCAGCGGCGAAACGCGGGCCACGAAGCCGGGCGCCAGCTTGGCAAAGTTATGGGCGATCTGCGGGGGAACGCCGCTGGTCATGGCGATGCCGCCGAGCCAGACCAGGCCGGCGACGATGGTAAAAGTCATCATGCCGAACCAGTCGAAGGCGTTCGCGCCGCCACGCTGCAAACGATTGACGCCGCTGGCCGCTAGCAGAATCAGCGGTACCAGCAGGGA
>Ga0315270_10002021_pt1 | contig 10775 bp, 12 predicted proteins | sample C1_bottom_MG_FD_204932 | JGI IMG/M metagenome (GOLD analysis project Ga0315270, IMG submission 204932) | Sediment microbial communities from Yellowstone Lake, YNP, Wyoming, USA - C1_bottom | ecosystem: Environmental > Aquatic > Freshwater > Lake > Sediment | place: USA: Wyoming | collected... | reverse complement strand
CGCGCAGCAAGCTCGACGTCCAGACGTTCATCGAGGAGGTCAATCAGTTGCACGACGCGACGATCGTCCTCACGACGCACGACCTGGCCGAGGCCGAGCGCCTCTGCGACCGCATCACGCTCCTGCGCGGGGGCCGCGTGGTCGCCGAGGGCACGACGCCCGAGCTCAAGCGACTCGTCGCCGAACGCCACGGGCAGCCCGAGACGCTCGAGGCCGTCTTCATGACCTACACCGGCCGCTCCCTCGACGACGACGTCGAGGAGGACGGCGACACCGACGAATGAACCACGAGAGGAGGCCCGCGATGACGACGAACCCGAACGACACACCACGCCGCCATCCCAGCACCGCCTTCCGAAAGGACGAACCTCACATGTTCCACATCGAGTTCCGCATGGCCGAGGCCGAGGAGCGCCAGATGCGCTTCCGGGCCGAGGCCGAGCGCGAGCAGTTCGGCCGAGTCGGCCGGCGCCGGTTCCGGCACCGGCTGGGGCACTCGATCATCCGCCTGGGTCGCGAGATCCACGGCGAGGCGATGACCGAGCCGCTCGTCGAGAGCACCTCGCTCCACGCGTGGCAGGCATGATCCCGCCGCGCCAGCTCGCCGGGCCGGCTTCCGCCGGCTCGGCGAGCCCCCTCCGAAAGGAAACCCCGAATTGGCCCTCGTCACCGCTGAGCTGAAGGCGTCGTACGCCTTCGTTGAGCGCAACTTCTTCCTCACCCGCCGGTACTGGGGGTGGGAGCTGGCGTTTCTCGTCTACTCCGTCGCGGGCGCGCTCTCGATCTCGCTGATCGGCGCCGCGGCGAACGACACGCGCCTGCTGCTCACGCTCATCGTCGGCGCGGTGTTCTGGAACTACCTCTCCGTCGTGTTCAGCTGGATCGCCGAGACGATCGCCGTTGAGCGCTGGGAGGGGACGCTCGAGTACACGTTCATGGCCCCGGTCCGCCGGTGGACCCAGCTGCTGGGCTCGTGCCTGTACGCGATGGCGTACGGCCTGATCCACACGCTGGCGATGCTGGTCGTGCTGGTGCTGTTCTTCCCGCAGCTCCACCCCGCGTCAATGAACTTCACGACCGCGGCCGCCTTCGTGCTGCTCGGCTCGTTCAGCTTCGTCGGCATCGGGATGATGGCGGCGATCCTGCCGCTGCTCTACGTGGAGCGTGGCGCCCAGATGACGTTCGTGATCCAGTCGTGCCTGCTGCTGGTGTCGGGCGTCTACTACCCGGTCAGCGTGCTGCCGGGCTGGATGCAGGTGGTCTCGCACCTCTCGCCTGCGACGTACGTCCTGGCGGGCGTGCGAGCGGGCCTGCTCGACGGGACGCCGGTCACGGCGCTCTGGGGCGACGTCCTGCCGCTGATCGCGATGGGCATCGTGCTCATCCCGGCAGGCCTCTGGGCGTTCGGCCGAGCCGAGCGGTACGCCAAGCGCACCGGCAAGCTCAAGCGGGTGGGCTGACGATGGACGAGTTCGATCTCAACGTCGTCGACTCCCCCACTCTCTCCGCCCCGGCCGGCCTCGGCTGGGACGAGACCTGGGCAACGGCGTTCGCCCCGTTCGCGGACGGACGCCGGCGCCCGGCCAGAGTCGTCGCCGCCCATCGCGGCGCGTGGATCCTCGCCCTCGCCGATGGCGACCGGGACGCGGTGCTCGCGGGTCGCCTGCGCCACGAGGCCCTCGGTCCGGCCGACCTGCCCGCCGTAGGCGACTGGGTCGCAGCGGACGCGGATCCGACCGTGGCCGGCCCGGCCGTCATCTCGGCCGTCCTGCCCCGACGTTCCTCGTTCGGGCGCAACCGCGAGGACGGGCAGACGGCGCTCGACCAGCTGCTCGCGGCCAACGTGGACGCCGCGCTGATCGTCACGGGCCTCGACGGCGACTTCAACCTGCGCCGCATCGAGCGATACCTCGCGGTCGCCTGGAGCGGTGGCGCCACGCCGGTGATCCTGCTCAACAAGGCCGACTCGGCCGCCGATCCTCACGGTGCCCGAGCGGCGGCTGAGTCTGTGGCGCCGGGTGTCGACGTCCGGCTCATCTCCGCCCTGGCCCATGACGGCGTGCCCGAGCTCGAGCGCGACCACCTAGCGCCCGGCCGGACCGCTGTGGTGCTCGGCTCGTCTGGCGCCGGCAAGTCCACCCTGCTCAACGCGCTCCTCGGCACGGAGCGGGCTCGCACGGGCGCCGTCCGCGAGGCGGATGCCCGCGGCCGCCACACCACCACCCATCGGGAGCTCCACCGGCTGCCGGGCGGCGGGCTCCTCATCGACACCCCCGGCATTCGTTCGCTCGGCGTCAGCGGCGCCGACGACGGCCTCGCCCCTGCCTTCGCCGACCTGACCGATCTCGCCGCCGACTGCCGGTTCGCCGACTGCCGGCACGAGGGCGAGCCCGGCTGCGCGGTCCTCGACGCGGTGAGCGACGGACGGCTCGCGCACGACCGGCTCGCATCGCACCGCAAGCTCGAGCGCGAGGCGGCCCACGCGGCCCGCCAGACCGATCGGCTGGCGCGCGAGGCCGACCGCCGCAAGTGGAAGGCGATCAGCTCGTCGGTGAAGCAGCATATGGAGCGCAAGTACGGGAGCGACCGATGACCTCGCCGGCAGCGAAGATCGATCTGCGCGCCTGGCGCGGGCTCGATGACCTCGTCGGCATGGCCGAGGCGAACCAGCGGCTACGGGCGCACGTCGGGCTGCTGGACGCGATCGACCTCGCGGCGATGCGCCACCGGTACACGCACCTGGTCAACTCGGACCCGCCGCTCGACGTGCGCATCGCCGAGCGTGCCGGGGCGACCGTGGGCTACGCCCGCGTCGAGTGGCACGACCTCGAGGACGGCGACCGGCTGTTCGACGTCACCCTCGCGCTCGCTCCTGACGCCTGGGGCACGGGCGCGATCGACGCGCTCCTCGACTGGGGCGAGGCGCGCTGCCGCGCGGTGGCAGCGGGCCTCCCGCAGGATCGGCGGTCGTGGCTCGGCAACGAGGTCTTCGGCGGGGACACGGAGCTCGAGGCGGCGCTTGTGCGGCGCGGCTACGAGACCGTCCGATGGGGCGCCGAGATGCTCCGCCCCGACCTCGAGGCCATCGCTGCCATGCCGATCGCCGAGGGCTACACCGTGCGCGCTCCCGAGGCGGACGAGCTGCCCGCGGTCTTCGACATGACCGTCCTCGCCTTCCGGGACCACTGGGGCGAGTACATCGCGGCGGACCAGACCTTCGAGGGCTGGGTCGAGGACCCGCGGTTCCGCCGTGACCTCGTCGTCTGCGCCTGGCACGGCGACGAGCCTGTGGCCGTGGTGATGAATGTGCTCGTCGAGGCGCCCGACGGCTCGGTCCGCGGCCTGCTCGACGGCGTGGCGACCCATCCGGGCCATCGGCGGCGCGGCCTCGGCAAGGCGATCGTCACCGAATCGCTGCGCGTGCTGCGGGCCGCGGGCGCCACGAGCGCCTACCTTGGTGTTGACGGGCAGAACCACCTCCGGGCCATGGACCTCTACGAGGCCTGCGGCTTCCGGAAGGTGACGACGGGGACGACGTGGCGTCGGCTCCTCGCGGAGGCAGACGAACGATGACGAACGACGGGACGACGACGGCCGAGGGCGTGACGTTCAGGCCGGCGACCGATGCGGACTGGCCGGCGATCGCAGACGTCCTCAACGCCGCCCGCCGGGCGGACGGGGCCGACGAGGTCCGCACGCCCGAGAGCCTCGCGTCCGAGTTCGCCGCCCTCGTGCTGCGGCGCGACATGGTCATCGCTGAGCACGACGGCGTGGCAATCGGGTACGCCGTGGGCAAGGTCGTGGAGCGCAGCGGCGCGCTCGTCGGGGAGCTCACGGGCGCCGTGCACCCGGCGTGGCGGCGACGCGGCGTCGGGACGGCGCTGCTCCACCGCACCCGCGACGGCGCGGTGGCCCAGATGGACGGCGACCCGCGGCCGCTCCCCCGTGAGCTGCGGAGCTACGCGCTCGACGTGGAGACCGGGATCATCGCGATGCTCGATGCCGAGGGCTTCGTTCCCATCCGGTTCGGCTTCGAGATGCGGCGGGCGCTCACGGGCGCGCTGCCCGAGCACCCGCTGCCCTCCGGCCTCGAGCTGCGCCCGGTCGCCGAGGCGGACTACCGCGCCATCTGGGAGGCGAACGAGGAGGCGTTCCTCGACCACTGGGGCCACCGCCCAGCGACCGAGGAGGACTTCCGGGAGATGTGCTACGGCCCAGAGATGACCCCTTCCCTGTGGTGCGTGGCCTGGGACGGCCACCAGGTTGCGGGCGTGGTGATGAATGCGATCTTCCGCGATGAGAACGAGCAGCTGGGCATCGCGCGCGGCTGGTTCGAACGCGTCTCCGTCCGGCGGGCGTGGCGCGGCAGAGGCCTGGCGAAGGCGCTGTGCGCGGCGTCGTTCCGTGTCCTGCGCGACCAGGGCATGACCGAGGCGTGGCTGGGCGTGGACGGCTCGAACCCGACCGGTGCCATGCGGCTCTACGAGGGGCTGGGCTTCACCGTGGCGCGCGGCTGGAAGGCATACGGGCGACCGGTCGACGAGCCCGCGTCACCGGGCTGGCAGAGCGGGGGCGATCGCGCGACCATGGAGCCATGAACCGCCGCCTCGTGCCCGCGCTCGCCCTCGTCGCGTTCGTGCTTGGCAGCTGCGGTTCGAGCACGAGTTCGCCGGCGCCGACCTCGCCCTCGGCCGCCTCTGGCTCGCCCGCCCTGCTCGTCACGCCGTCTGGGCCCGGCGCGTCGCCGAGAGCGACCGCGGGCGGCACGAACGAGCCGGGTACGCCGGGCGCTCCTTCGTCGGCGACACCCGCCCCGACCGTGGCGGCGTTCACGCTCACGACCGCGGCGTTCCACACCGACGGCGTGATCCCCGCGCGTTTCACCTGCGATGGGCGAGACATCTCGCCGGCCATGGCCTGGACCGGCACGCCCGTCGGAACGAAGTGGCTCGTGCTGGTCATGGTCGACATCGACGCCCACGAGTTCACCCACTGGATCGCCTACGCCATCTCGCCCGGAACCACGCGCCTGGCCGAAGGTGCGGGTGCCGCCTCGTCGCAGCTCGCGCAGGGCACCAACGACTTTGGGCACGTGGGCTACGGAGGGCCGTGCCCGCCCTCGGGCACCCACCGGTACGTCTGGCGGCTCTACGCCCTCGCGGCCCCGATCGGCCTCTCGGGCACGCCGGACGGGGCAACGGTCCGGGCTGCGCTCGCCCAGGCGCAGGTCCTCGGCAAGGCGACGATCATGGCCTGGTACGCACGCAGCGGGTAGATCGTGGGGGCCCTCGCATCGCTCGGCGGGCATCACTGTCCGTGGTCGGGCCCGCGGTGCATCACCGGTCGACGCATGCCCGCTCAGCGGGCGTTCCAGCGCATGTGCCCGCTCAGCGGTCACTTGGTCGCACGACGAGGCCCATTGCGGGGCGTTTGCACCGATTCCGTGCGTCAGGCTGCCCGCTCAGCGGACACGTGCATCGGAGTGACCGCTGGGCGGTCAATCGGCGGCAAGGGATGCACGAGTTTGAACACGGCGAGTCGGGGAGCGACGTCGCCCCCGCGCGGGACCCATCATCGAGCGGTGACGGCGCGGGCGCGTCGCCCACTAGAACGGCAGCCGGCCCTCGCGCTTCACGAGGTCGAGCCAGGGCCGCTCCCGGCCGATCGTCGTGGCGGCGCCATGGCCGGGCAGCACCCGCAGCGCGTCGTCGAGACCCGCGAGGCGCGCGATCGACTCCGCCATGAGCTCGGGCGACCCGTTCGGCAGGTCCACACGCCCCCAGCCGCCGGGGAACAGCGTATCGCCGGAGAACAGCAGCCCCTCGTCCTCGTGGACCAGGCACACCGATCCGCTCGTGTGGCCCGGGGTGTGCAGCACGCGCAGCCGCACCTCGCCAAAGCGGACCTCGCCGCCCTCGGCCAGCTCGACCGCCGGCACGGACGGGATGATCGGGAACGGCGCGAACAGCGGCTTCGGGTCGAGCAAGTAGTGGTTGTCCGCCGGGTGGATGGCGATCTGCGCACCGGTGTGCTCGGCGACCGCTGCGTTCTCGCCCACATGGTCCCAGTGGCCGTGGGTGGAGACGATCAGCCGCAGGGTCCAGCCGCGGGCATCGAGCGCGTCCGCGATCCAGGGCAGGCAGGGCGTCGCCGTGTCGATCGCGATCGCTTCGCGCGAGCGCTCGTCGGCTAGGACGTAGACGTTCGTGTTGAGGGGGCCGATGACAGCGTGGAGGCGCTCCATGGCGCCATGGTAGCCGGGGCGGCCGCATCGCCCCGACGCCTCCGGCCGGTCGCCGGCAGCGATCACGTGCGGCTTCAACGGGACTGGGCAGCGCTCCCCGACGTGCCGCGATCGCTCGCCGCGGTCACCAAGGGCCGAGGCGAACCCCGGACGGGGCCTCGGACCGAAAGGAATCGCTGGCAGCGATCGGCGGGGCTGCGCCGCACCGTCGGCAGATCTTCGTGACGATCGCGGGGCCTCTTGGCTCTCGCGCGCGGGCGCTCGCGCGCCGAGACTTGACCGTGGAGGTGGGCGACATGACGACCACGACCCACATCAAAGCCAAGATCACGCCGTGGGATGACCCGGCGTTCGTTCGGGCCTTCGAGGCCGCACGCGATCAGACCACGCTGGACGGCTATGCCGATGGGCTCAAGGCGGGATCCCGCGTGGAGCACGTCCTCCGCGAGGCGGGCTATCCGAAGGCCACCGTTGAGGTGATCCGGACGGCGCGGGAGGCGCTCGAGCAGACCTCCCACTGGATCGTCAAGCGCGACGGATAACCCTTCGGGAGAAGCCGGGGCGGGCGGGCGAGGTTCAGCCCGCCTCGAGCTTGGCGCGGATGCAGTCGAAGGTCTGGCCGATCATCTTGTTGGCCGTGCCCTCGATCATGCGAGCTCCCACGGACGCCAACGTCCCCGCGATGTGCACGTCCGCCGACCAGGCCATCGCGGTCGGTCCCTCGGCTGGGCCGGAGAGCGACATGTCAGCCGTGGCGTCTACCGCTGATCCCGGTGCCTGGCCATGTGCCTTGATCTGCGCGTGGTCGGGCTCCGTGCGCTCGGCGATGGACATGTCCACCGTGAAGCGGGCCGAGATGAACCCGACGCCGATCTTGGCCTTGGCCTTGAAGTGGTCAGCGTCCACCACGTCGATCGACTCGACGCCCGGGCCGCACGAGCCCACCCTGTTCGGGTCCATCAGGAACGCCCAGACCCGATCCCGGGACGAGGCGATCTCGAGGGTGCCTGAGAACTGCATCGGCGGCTCCTGCGTGTCTGGCTGGCGCGGGGACGTGCCAGCGTTTCGCGAAGGGTAGATGACCCAGCGGCGCCCGTCAGGCCTGCGGCACCGGCCAGGTGACGATGCCGACCGCGCCCGCCGGCCCCTCCGCAAGGGTCCAGGCGCCGTCGCGGCGGACGATCATGTCGGGCAGGATCGCCCGGAAGTGCACGTCCTTCTCGCCACCCTCGGCAATGAACAGCTGGCGGCGCAGGAACGCGGTGAGCGCGTCCACCGAGTCGAAAGAGCGCGTCTGGCGGTCCACCCGGACGACCTCGGTCTGACGACCGCGCGCCCGAAGGAGCGCGAGGAGGTCGGGCAGCGCGGGGAGCGGCACGCGGGCCTCGCCGCGGACCAGCGGCCAGAACGGATCGGCCACCGCGGCCGGGCTGCGGTCGGTCAGCACCGCGACGCAGCTCTCCCCCGCGGCGCGCTCCATGGCGTCGAGGAATGGGCCGATGGCCTCGATGTCGTAGCCCACGTGGGCGATGAACGCGACGTCGGCGGCGGGCAGCGGGCCTAGCTCCGCGAGCATCTCAGGCCAGGGACCGGGCACGACGCGGACGTTCTCGATGCCGTGCTCGTCGATCCCGCTGCGCAGGGCGCGGCGCATCCCGGCGGACGGCTCCACCGCGATGACCTGCTTCACGCGCAGCGCGAGCGGCAGCGCGTAGCGGCCAGCGCCAGCCCCGATGTCGAGCCACGTCGATTCGCGGCGGGCCAGCGCCTGGAGGACGTCGAGCACCGGCTCGTCGGTCCGGCGCGGGTCGGCAACGAAGAGCGAGCTCACCGGCGCGTAGAAGTCGCCCGCGGTCTGCTCGCGGAGTCGCTCTGCCTGCTCGCGGTTCGCGCGGACGCGCTCGGACCAGGCGGCCTCGAGATCGGCGACGAGCACGGGGGCGTCGGGGGTCATCTGGGGTCCTCAGCGAGGGCGGCGATGGCCGCCAGTTGGGCGGGCGTGTCCACGTCGGGGTTGTGGCCCGCGACGGGAACCTCCGCGACGAGCTCTGGGTGCGCAGCCAGCAGGGGCCCGAGCCCGCGATCGCCCTCGAGCCCGGCGGCCAGCGCCCAGGCGGACCGTCGGACGAGGACCGGGTTCGGGGCGGCATCGGTCGTGTAGCGGGGGCGGACGAACCGGGCGCCGGCCGCTTCCGCCGAGGAGCCGGCGCTGATGAGCGAGCCGATGACGTCGGGGCGCAGCAGGGGCTGATCGCCGAGGACCACGAGCACGGCATCTGCGCCGGCGAACGCCACGGCGGCGTCGAGCCCCACGCGGAGCGAGCTCGAGAGCCCATCCTCCGGCCGCTCGTTGACCACACGCCGCTCGCCCCGCCAGGCGATCGCAGGCTCGATCTCCGCAGCCTGCGCGCCAAGCACGACGACCACGTCCGTCAGCCCGGCGGCGGCCACCGCGTCGAGCGCGTGCTGCAGGAGCGGCCGGCCGTCGAGCGGCGCGAGGAGCTTGTTCGAGCCGTAGCGTGACGAGGCGCCCGCCGCGAGGACAACGGCCACGACGCTCATCCGGCAGCCCAGCGCTCGCGCGCCAGGTCGCGCATCGGGCGTCCCGAGCCGGCCCGCCGCTCGGCCACAATCTCGGAGAGGATCGAGAGCGCCGTCTCGGGCGGGAGCCGCCCGCCGAGGTCCAGACCGATCGGACCGCGGAGCCGATCAACCTGCTCGGTCGTCAGGCCCGCCTCGAGCAGGCGCGCCCGCCGGTCCGCCTGGGTCTTGCGCGACCCCACGGCACCCACGTACCGACACCCGCGTCGCAGCGCCTCGATGATCGCGGGCTCGTCGAACTTCACGTCGTGCGTCAGAACGGCCACGGCATCGGCCGCCCCAAGGCCGATCTCATCGGCCACCTCGTCCGGCCAGCCGACGATCAGGCGGTCAGCGTCCGGGAACCGCGCGGGCGTGGCGAACGCAGCGCGCCCGTCGATGACGACCGTCTCGTACCCGAGCTCCTTCGCCAGCCGGACGAGCGACCGCGCGATCTCGACAGCCCCGACCACCACGAGGCGCGGCCGGACGGGGTAGGCCTCGATGAACGCCTGGCGGCCGCCGACCTCCACGGTCCGGCTGATCCCCTTCCCGAGCAGGTCGAGCGCCGCCTTCACGAGCTCGTGGTCGGCGGTGGGGTCGCCCAGCGTCCCCTCAAGGCGCGCGTCGTCATAGACGACCAGCGGGGTGGCGGGCGGCTCCCCCGGCCCGGGCTTGTGCTGGCCGAACGCAGGTGGTGGCGCATCCATGGGCAGGACGGTCACCACAGCTCGACCCGCGGAGCGCCCCTCGGCCGTCTCGCGCGCGGCATCGGCGGCCACGGCGGGCACCACGGGCTGGACGAGCACGTCGATCGTGCCGCCGCATGCGAGGCCCACGTCCCACGCCTGCTCGTCGCTGATGCCATAGCGGATGACGCGCTCGCGGCCATCCTTGAATGCGCGGTAGATCTCCTCGGCCGCGGCACCCTCCACGCAGCCTCCCGAGACGGAGCCCGCGAGCCGCCCGTCGGCGGTGACGAGGAGCACGCCGCCCTCAGGGCGGGGCGCGCTGCCAAAGGTGCGGACCACCACCGCGCGACCCACGGTCGCCCCCTCGGCAGTCCAGGCGTCCAGCTGGTCGAGCAGCTCGCGCATCAGGCGGTCCCTCCCCTACCCGAGCGGCCGTGCCTGGTCGCGCGGGACCGGCGCGCCGCCGACAGGCCTGGGAGCGCTGGCTTCGGGCGCCTCGAGCCCCAGCGACGGAGAGGCGGTTGTGGCGTGCGTGACGGCCGCGCCCTTGCGCGCGGTGCCCTGTGACGCGCCCGCGAGCACCTCCCCCAGACGCTCGAGCGAGGCCAGGGTCCCGGCCGGCAGGAAGTCGTCGATGTACGGGTAGGCGGCCTTCATGCCCGCAGCGAGGGGCTGGTAGCCGGGCGCGGACGCGAGCGGGTTGAGCCACACGAGCCGATGGCAGTTGCGCCGGAGTCGGGCCGTCTCCGCGGCCACGAGCGCGGGATCGCCGCGGTCCCACCCGTCGGACACCACGATCACCACGCCGCTGGTCCGCAGCGTGCGGCGTGCCCAGTGGCGGTTGAACTGGCGGAAGCTCTCCCCGATCCGCGTGCCGCCGGCCCAGTCGGTCACCGTGTCCGCGACCCGCTCGAGCGCCCGGTCCCGATCACGGTCCTTCATAACGCGCGTCACGCGCGTGAGGCGGGTCCCGAAGACGAACGACTCGGTCCGAACCTCGTTCTCGCGCGCGAGCGCCTGGACGAACCGCAGGAGCAGGCGCGAGTGGCGCTCCATGGAGCCCGAGATGTCGCACAGGACCACGAGCTGGCGCGGCTCCTTGATCGCGCGACTCCAGACCCAGTTGGTCAGCTCACCCGTCGCGAGGTTGCGGCGGAACATGGCGCGCGGCGCGAGGCGACGGCCGTGCGGGTGGAGCTCATGGCGGCGGGTGCGCCGGCGCTCGAGCTTGGGCCGCAGCAGGTCGACGAACCGCTCGG
>Ga0315270_10002020_pt1 | contig 10782 bp, 5 predicted proteins | sample C1_bottom_MG_FD_204932 | JGI IMG/M metagenome (GOLD analysis project Ga0315270, IMG submission 204932) | Sediment microbial communities from Yellowstone Lake, YNP, Wyoming, USA - C1_bottom | ecosystem: Environmental > Aquatic > Freshwater > Lake > Sediment | place: USA: Wyoming | collected... | reverse complement strand
ACGGGAAGACGACGCGCTTGCCGTACTTGCCCGCCATCTTGACGATCCGGAGGTTCTCCTCGAAGTCGAGCTCGAAGACGGAGAGCGGGTTCTTCACGTACGTCGCGGGCGTCGCGATCGCGACGAGAGGCAGAACGACGTCGCACTTCTTGACGTGGTACTCGATCCACTCGCGGTTGATCGAGATGTCGCCCTCGAGGAAGCGGAAGCGCTTCTCGCCGAGGAACTCCTCGATCCGCTCGCTGCCGACGTCGAGGCCGAAGACTTCCCAGTCCGTCGTCGTGAGGATCCGCCGTGTCAGGGCGTTTCCGATGAATCCGTTCACTCCCAGGATCAGGACTCTCATGTGTCTTCCTTTACGCGCGGAAAGATGCCCGACGGGCGCACGAGCCAGTCGCGGAAGCCGGCGGCGTCGAGATCCATCCCGCCTTCCGGACGCGCGGCGAGGATCTCGAGCGTCCGGTCGTCGCCCGCGTAGACGACGACGGAGCTCTCGGTCGGCTCGACCTTGCCCGGGAAGACGTCGTGCCCCGCGTATGGGGCGATACGCGTCTTCCAGATCGTGACGGTCTTCCCGAACACGTCCGTGAACGCCCCCGGCCACGGTTTCGTCACGGCGCGGACGAGGTCGTGGATCTCCTTCGCGCTCTTCGTCCAGTCGATCTCGCCGTCCTCGGGCTTGCGCCCGCCGAAGTAGCTCCCCTTCAGGAGGTCGAGCGGCACGTGCGGCGCCGTGCCGGCCTTGAGCTTCGGCATCGCGCGCGCGAGCACCGAGACGGCCGCGTCGCCGACGCGGCGCGAGACACCGAGGATGTCGTCTTCGGGTCCGATCTTCACGCGCTCGAAGTCCACGAGGTCGCCGGCGTCGGGCTTTCCCGTCATGTAATGGAGCGAAGCGCCGGTCTCCGTCGCGCCCTTCAGGATCGCCCAGTTCACGGGCGAACGGCCGCGGAACGCGGGGAGGACGGAGCCGTGCATGTTGAGGGCGCCCATCTTCGGCACCGAGAGGACGCGCTCGGGGATCATCTTCTTGAAGTAGAACGAGAACAGGAAGTCCGGCTGCAGGGCGCGGATCCGTTCTTCGTCGGCCGGGTCGTCCAGGTCGGTTACGACGCGCGGCTCGAGGCCGTGCTTTCGCGCCAGGTCCGCCACGGACCCGAACCAGCGCTCCTCGCCGGGCGTGTCGGCGTGCGTGAACACGAGGCGCACGCTCTCGCCCTGGTCGAAGAGCCACTCGAGGCACTTGTAGCCGACGTCCGAGTACGCGCAGACGACGAGGCCGCCCATCAGTTCGCCCCCCACACCTTCCGGATGAGGAAGCGCGGCCGGCCGCGCACCTGCTGGTAAATGCGGCCCACGTACTCGCCCACGATCCCGATTCCGGCCATCAGGACGCCCATGACGACGAAGGCGAGCGCGAACAGCGTGAACACGCCATCCACCTCGGCGCCGACCACGAGCCGGCGGACGAGGAGGAAGACGCCGAACCCGACCCCGGAGACGGCCGTCACGAACCCGAGCAGCCCGAAGACCTGCAGCGGGACGACGGAAAAGCCGGTCATGAGGTCGAAGTTCAAGCGCACGAGCTTGTAGAGAGAATACTTCGACTCGCCCGCCGTCCGCTCGGCGTGGGCCACGGGAATCTCCACGGGCCGCCGCGCGTACTGCTGCGCGAGAGCCGGGATGAACGTCGCCGCCTCGTCCGAGGCGGACATGACGTCCACGACGTCCCGGTGGTAGCCGCGGAGCATGCAGCCGTAGTCGCCCAGCTTCATCCCCGTGATGAGGGCCGTGGTGCGGTTCACGAGCCGGGACGCGACCTTGCGGAACACGGCGTCCTGCCGGTTCTGGCGGATCGTCCCGACGACGTCGTGCCCGGTGTCCATGGCCGCGACGACCTTGGGGATCTCCTCGGGCGGATTCTGGAGGTCCGCGTCCAGCGTGATGACGTACTCGCCGTCCGTCGCCGTGAAGGCCGCGAGGATCGCCATGTGCTGGCCCGCGTTCCGGACGAGCTCGACGACCTTGACGGTCCCCGGGTTCGCGGCGGCGGCGGCCTTGAGGATCTCGAGCGAGCGGTCGCGCGAGCCGTCGTCCACGAAGACGACCTCGTATGGCCGGCCGAGGCCGGCGAGGACCGTCAGGAGGCGCGGAAGAAGGAGCGGGAGGTTCGCCTCCTCGTTGTAGACGGGCACGACGACCGAAACCTTGCGCGGGACGCTCATCGCATCGGTCTCCCCTTCTCGACGGTCGCGAGGCCTTCGCGCACGACCGGCTGGTTCGGATTGATCGCGAGCGAGCGCTCGAAGGCGGCCTTTGCGCGCGACAGGTCGCCGAGGCACCAGCTCGTGAGGGCGAGGAGATTCAGGCTCTCGGGCTCCGGCGCGGGGCGGCCGGAAAGCTCCTCGAAGAGCGGCCGCGCGCCCGCGCAGTCGCCCGTCTCGAAGAGCGCCTTCCCGAGCGAGGCGCGGTAGCGGTCCTCCTTCGGGTACGCCGCGACGACCTTCTTCAGGAAGGAGACGAGCTGCGGGCGCTGGTCCTTCCCCTTGGCATCCGTGTAGAGCTTCACGCGCCGGTACACGGTGGCTTCCGGGTCGTGATAGCCGTTCACGAGAGCATTCAGGAGCGCATCGTCTGACTCGTCGTATTTCCCGGTCTGGTGGAGTGCCGTCGCGAGGTTCATCCACGCCGTCGCGGACTTCGGGTTCACCTCGAGCGCTTTCCGGTACCAGCCGACGGCCTCGGCGGGCTTGCCCCGGTCGCGCAGGAACGTTCCGACGTTCTGGAACGAACCCGCGGTCTCCGTGCCCGCGCGGTTCGCGGGCCGCGCATCCACCGCCGACGCCTCGGAGCCCGTGAGGTACCCGAGCGAGATGAGCTGTTTCGTGAACTCGTCGGCGGCCTTCTTCTCTTCCTTTTCGGTCGCCGCATTCGTCGCGGGCACCAGGCGCTCCACGGGCGCGACCTTCGACCAGGACGCCGCCGGGACACCTGGCCGGCCGGTGAAGCCGGGGACGAGCTTTCCCTCGAACGCCGGGTCCGCCGGAAGGCCGAGGAGCCGGCAGAGCGTGGGCGCGAGGTCGAAGACGCTCGCCTTCCCTCTCGTTGGAGAGGCGATCACGCCCGGCCCGGCCGCCGCGAGAATGCCCGGCGGCTCGTGCCAGAGGTACGCCGTGTCGAGCTGAATGCCCGTCGAGAGATCCGGCCGCGCGGCGCCGTGTCGAAAACCGTGGTCCGACGCGAGGATCAGCGTCGCGCCGTTCTTCTGCGCGCGCGCTGCGATCTCGCCGAGGATCCGGTCGGCCTCGACGTAGATCGCGGCCACGCCGTCCTTGTACTTTGCGAAGTCCTGCTCGGAGAGGGCCGGCACCTTCGGCGCCTCGTAGCGGCCGAGGACGTGCCCGATCTCGTCCGTGCCCTGGAAATAGACCATGAAGAGGTCGAGGTCCGAGCGGTCGTAGAGCTCGAGGCCGATCTTGGCGATGGTCCGCGTGACCCCGAGAATCTTGCGGAAGCCGGTGATCGGGTCCGCAAGGTCCTTCCTGGCGGCGACGGCCGCGTCGAACTCGGCGCGCGAGACGTGGAGCGCCTTCGCGACGTCTTCATAGGGCGGGCTGCCCTCGCGGCGGCCGATCATCCGCACGCCGTCGCCGAGCCCCTCCGGCCACGCAATGGCGGGCGAGCGCGCAAGCGACTCGGGGTCGAAGAGGACGGGTGCGGCGCGGTCCGAGACGAGGAAACCGTTCACCTTCTCCGCCGGCCACGTCGCCCACCAGCCCACGACGCCTACGAGAAGGCCCTTTGCCGACGCGAGGTTCCAGATCGCGGGAACCCGGCGCGACCGGCCCGAGATCGGGAGGCGCACGCCCGTCTTCGGGTCCAGTTCCTGGAAGTCCGTCACGCCGTGGTCCACGGGGGTCCGGCCCGTGGCGATCGTCGTCCAGACGAGCGGCGACGCCATCGGCTGGTACGTGCCGAGGTTCCACGTCCGGCCTTTCGCGATGAGGGCCGCGAGATTCGGGAGCACGCCCGCCTCGAGCAGCGGGTCGAGGTACTTCCAGTCCGCGCCGTCCCAGCCGACGAGGACGACGCGGGCGCGCTTCGCGGGCGCGGCGGACGCAGCAGGCGACGCAGCAGGCTTCGTGGGAGGCGCCGAGAACGCCGGCAGCGCGGCGGCGAGAAGCAGACTGACGAACCGGCGGAATGTCGAGCTCACGGGCGGCCTCCAAGGGCTTCCATTTCGCGCGCGATCGCAGCGGGATTGCCGCCGAGGCGCACGGCGCGGTCGAGAGCGGCGCGCGCGCCGGGGACGTCGCCCGTGCAGCGGCGCGTTCTCGCAAGCATGAGCCACGCGTCTGCGTCCTGCGGCGTCGAAACGGAGAGCTCCTCGAACACGCGTTGCGCTTCCGGGCAGCGGCGGCGGTCGAAGTAGAGGCGGCCGAGCGCGTCCTGCAGCTGGGGCCGGGCGGGACGTATCTGCCGCGTCGCCTTCTCGAGAAGGGCGATCGCCGCGGGCGCGTGCCCCGATTCCATGCGCTTCACGACCCGCGCGAGGAGGATGTCGTTCGCGTCTTCCCCTCCGAGCTCGGCGGCCTTGATTGCTTCGGCGTCGGCGGCGTCCATGCGGCCGAGTTTCTCCCAGGCGTCCGCCAGGTTGGTATGAAACGTCGGAACCGCGGGGTCGGCGGCGATCGCTTTCTCGAACCAGGGGATGGACTCCTTCACGCGCCCGCTCTCGGCGTAGAACACGCCGATGTTGGACACGCCGAACGGCGTCCTCTGCACGTCGCCCGTGCCGGAGCCCGCGGCGACCGGCGCCTGAGCCGAGGAACCCGAGAGGTAGCCGAGCGAGACGAGCTTCTTCGCGAACTCCTCGCCCGCCTTCTTCTCGGCGGCGAGGTTGCGCGTGATCGCGGCGCGCTCGACCTTGAACGCCTTCTCCCATGCGACGGCGGGCTTCGCCGCGGGCGCTCCCGCGGCGAGAAGCCCGGCGGGGACGCGGCCCTTCATCCGGGCGTCGGGCGGCAGGCCGAGGAGGCGGCAGAGGATCGGCGCGACGTCGAACACGTTGACCGTCCGCCGCTCCTTCGCGCGCGCGGCTCCCGGGCCCGCGAGGACGAAGACGCCCCACGGCTCGTGCCAGAGGTACGCCGTTTCGGCCTTGAGCGATGAGATCTCGGTCGGCCGGTCCGCGCCCCACTTGAAGCCGTGGTCGGAGACGAGCATGAGCGTCGCGCCGTCCCTCTCGGCGCGCGCCGCCAGCTCGCCGAGGATCCGGTCGCACTCCGCGTAGAAGAGGGCTACGGCATCCCTGTACTTCTCGAACTCGTCCCGGTCGACGCCCGGGAGGAGCGGCGGGTTGTACTTGCCGAGGACGTGCCCGATCTCGTCGGTGCCCTCGAGGTACAGCATGAGGAGATCGGTGCGGCTCCTGTCGTAGAGATCGAGCGCCGTCCTCGCGTACACGCGCGTCGAGCCCAGGATCTTCCGGAACCCCGTCACGGGATCCTCGAGCTCGCGGCCAGCCGCGACGGATGCGTCGAACGCGGCGCGGGAGACGTGGAGGAACTTCGCGACGTCCTCGTACCCAGGGCTGCCCTCGCGGCGGCCGAGAAGGCGGACGCCGTCGGCCAGCTCGGGCGGCCACGTGAGGCCCGGAGACTGCGAGAGCGTTGCGGGATCGAAGAGAACCGGAGACGCCCGGTCGGAGATGAAGAACCCCTTTACCGCCTCGGCGGGCCACGTGGCCCACCAGCCCACCACGCCGGACGTCAGGCCCTTCGCGGAGGCGACGTTCCAGATCGCAGGGCCCGTGCGCGAGCGGCCCGACACCGGCAGCGAGCTTCCCGTCGCGACGTCGAATTCCTGGAAATCCACGACGCCGTGCTCGGGCGGCGTCAGGCCCGTGACCATCGTCGTCCAGAGGAGCGGTGAGGCGCGGGGCCGGTACGTCTCGAGCCGGGCCTGTGCGCCCCTTTCGACGAGAGCCTTGAGGTGCGGGAGCCGCCCGGATGCGAGCAGCGGGTCGAGGAGGCTCCAGTCGGCGCCGTCCCAGCCCACGACGATGACGCGGGGCGGGCGCGCGGCCGGAGGCGCCGGCTTCGCGGCGCAGAGGGGCAACTCCGCGGCCGTGAGGAGCAGGGCTCCACAGAGGAAGGATAAGGCGCGTCGCATGGCGAAAAAAAAGAGGGGAAGCCTTTCGGCTTCCCCTCGAGTCTAACCGGGAAGGAGACCTAGAACGAGACGCGGGCTCCGAGCCGGATCACCCGCGGCGCCGTCCAGGCGATGTCGCGGTTGAAGTTCGGGTTGGAGGAGTTCGCGGTCGTGTACGGACCTTCCTTGCGCTGCTTGCCCGTGGAGGCGAGCACCGCGTTGCACGTGCCGGTCGACGTGCAGAAGATCTCGTCCCGAGACGTGACGCCCTGGTAGTTCGTCAGGTTGAAGATGTCCACGACCGGGGTGAGGGTGACGGCGCCGAGCCGGATGCCCCACTCGAGGTGCAGGTCGATGTTGTACGTGGACGGGAGCGTGTCGAAGCTGCCGCGCGCCATGTAATAGCGCTCCTCGCCGTAGCCGGGGCGCGCGTAGCCGCGGACCGACATCGGACGGCCGTCCGCGTAGAAGGCGTTGAGCGACGTCACGAGGCCGAAGTTGAACGCGTACGTGCCCGTCAGCTTGAACTGGTTCGTCCGGTTGTTGCGGAGCAGGCCGTAGTTGTTCGGGGTGAGGTCGATGTAGTCGAAGTCGGCGTTGATGTTCGGGTCGCTCTGGCCGGTTTCACGCGTCTGCGAGAAGTTGCCCGAGTAGTTGCCCTGAAGCTGGGAGTAGATGTAGCTCGCGAGCAGGTAGAAGTTGTTCGAGAAGCGGTGCGTGGCCGTCAGCTCGACGCCGCGGTAGTAGCGGCTCGGGTTGATCGACGGGCAGTTGCCGTCGAGCTTGCCGGTGGTCGCGAAAGAGCCCTGGCAGGCCGGGTTCGTCGGGTCCTTGATGACCTGGAGCGGGCTGTCGTCGCCCGGGTTGACGAGCGCGCACGTCGTGAGCGCCGTCGGCGGAACGTACGACTCGAGGCCGACGCGCGGGTCGACGAGGTCGCAGCGGTCTTCAATCGTGCGCCCGAGCTTCTTGTAGATGCCCTTGACGCCGAAGGACCAGCCCTTGAAGACCTCGTACTCGATGCCGGCGATCGCCTCGTCCTGGTACATGCCCTTCAGGTTGGCCTGCGTGAGCTCGCCGCCCTGCATGTACACGAAGGATCCGAAGTCCCCGAGGTAGATCGGGGTGTTCGTGGGGCCGCCGTACTGGTATGCGAACGCGGTGTACTCGTTGCCGAGCGCGCGCGTCTGGATGTCCTGCGGGATCGTGGAGTAGTAGCGGCCGAAGGAGGCGTAGACCTTCGAGCGGCCGTTGCTCATCGGATCCCAGATGACGCCGAGGCGCGGCGACCACTCGCCGTTGATCTTGATGGCCGTGGAGCCGGCCGCGTCCTTGAGCTCCTGCTCCTCGTAGCGGATGCCGAAATTGACCGTGAGGTTCTTGAGGACCTTCCACGAGTCCTGCGCGAAGATCGCAAGGTTGTTCGTTGTCGGCGGGTTGTCGACCGTCCCCGTGGGCTGCCATGCGGAGCAATTCAGCGAGTCTGCGGCTCCGGCGGGCGGGCCGAAGTTGCCCGTGACGAGCGTGCCGCTGGCGGTGTACTTCGCCTGACAGTTCAGGGGCACCTTCGCGAAGTAGCGGTTGTACTGGTACGAGAAGGCGCCGCTGCCCGAGTATCCCTGACGGATGCGGGATCCGCCGGGGTACTTCTCGGAGAACGTCGAGGCGAGCTTCTCGTACTCGCCGCCGACCTTGATCTCGTGGGCGCCCGCGAAGAACGAGGCCGTCAGCTTGAAGTCGTCGCGCTTGTACTCCTCGTCGACGAAGTAGGTCGGGCCGGAGCCGGGAATGAGCTGGCTTCGGCCGCCGCGGAACTGCCGGACGTTAAAGGTGTTCTCGTACGGCGAGTTGTTGTCGTTCTTCTCCTGGTGGTGCGAGTACTGCGCCGAGAGGAGGAACGACGTGCCGAAGATGCCGTCGTACTTCAAGGCGAAGTCCGTGCCGCCGTTGTCCGTGTTCCAGATGACGCCCGAGTCGGGCCCGATGATGCCGCTCTGCCGGCCACTGAACGTGCCGGGGTCGCCGAAAACCGACGCGGACAGCGTGTGGGCCTCGCCGATGCGGAACGTCAGCTTGCCCGAGTAGAGCGACGAGCGCGTTTCGTCCGTGCCGGAGGACGTCGTGAAGCCGCCCGTGCCCTTCGTCGTGTCGAGGGTGCCATTCGGGTTGTAGTAGATGCTCGTGTTGCGTGTGTAGTCCTGGTCACGCGCAACGCGGTTGTACGCGCCGAAGAACCAGAGGCGGTCCTTCAGGAAGTAGCCGCCGAGGTCCGCGCCGAAGTCGTAGCGCGTGGGCTGGATGAGCTGGCTCTGGCCGACGGCCGTGCGGTCGTCGCCGTGCGCGTCGTTGGAGGCCAGGTTCGAGCTGTCGTAGTAGCCGAACAGGTCGCCGTGGAACTCGTTGCCGCCCGACTTCGTCACGACGTTGATCGTGCCGCCGAGCGCGCGCCCGTACTCGGCCTCGTAGCCGCCGGACTTGACTTCGACTTCCTGGACGAACTCGTTCGTGAGCGTCTTGCCCTGGTTGCCGATCTTGATGCCCGTCGTGTTGACGCCGTCGATGATGTACTGGTTCTCGAGGCCCGTCGACCCGTAGAACGTGATGCCGCCCGAGTTGTCGGTGCCCGTGCCGGGCGCCGTCGTGGCGATGGACGTGAAGTTGCGGGCGAGCGGGAGCCGCGAGATCTGCTCCGACGTGCCCGTGACGCCGATCGTGGTCCTGGCCGTGTCGATGACCGGAGCCTCACCCGTGACGACGACCTCTTCCTTCACGGAAACGGTCATCGTCAGCGGGACCGAGGCCACGCCGCCGATCTTCACGACGATGTTGCGCCGCTCGGACTTCGTGAAGCCCGAGAGAGCGCCCGTCACCGTGTACGTGCCGCCCGGCAGCGCCGGGAAGCGGAAGCGGCCCGCGGCGTCCGTGACGGCCGTGCGGGTGCCCTGCAGGGCCGGCGACGTGATCGTGACCGACGCGCCGGGGAGCGGAGCGTTGTTGGCGTCGGTGACCGTGCCGTCGATGTCACCGGTGGTCTGGGCGAAAGCCACGTTCGCCGTCAGACCGACGACGGCGAGCGCGAGCACCACGAAGATGCTCAGCCAGCGAGTTTTCATTCTGTCTACCTCCTGAAAATTAAATGTCGATCGAAACTTCGTTGACGGTTTCCCGTAAAGAAGATTGCGGAGAATTGGAGCCGGGCTCCTCCTTTCGAAGATATTGATTCGGAAGCATCTGAGCCTGTTGCTTTCTCTCTCGTCTTCGTTCCTTCTTCACTCGCTGCGGGCGCGAAAAACTCGAGCGCCTGCACATCCGTCACATGGTCCAATGACCAGACCCATGGAAGCGGGTGCAAATGCGCTGCCGTCAAGAGGCACAAGCGTACTCAATCTAAGCCTTTGCAGTCAAAGGGTGCGATTTCGTCACAGCGATTACGGCTCTCATCCCGATCCAATCACTTGGATTGGGATTCCGTTATCCGGTTCGTGAGGGCCACGTGCTTGGCGTTGTTCTCGCGGCCCAGGATGCCCGCGGGCGTGTCGGAAAGAGGCGGTTTTGCGAACGCGGCGAGGTGGTCCCGGTGGACCATCACGACCACCTTTCGCGGGCCGTTCCAGAGAGCCGAGAACGCCTCGTCCGACGGAAAGAGCGCCTCGGTGCCCGCATGTGAGCGCCCGAAGTCGAGCTCGCTCCATCCCAGCGCCACGACCGGCGTCGTGCGCGCGGCGTAGAACGGCAACACCTCGAGGTAGTGGCCGCGCTGGACCAGCACGGCATCCCCGTCCAGCGCGGCGAGCGCCGGCGAGACGACCGGCCACGGCGTCACCCAGTGCGCGGCACCCGGAAGGACGGCGAGGAGGAACGCGATGAACGCGAGCCACGGCGCGGCAACGAGAGCAGCCGCGTCGGCACGGGCCGTCAGGCGCGGCGAGACGTTCAGGACGAAGCCCCCGAGAAGGGCGAGGAGCGCGCACGCGCCTGCCGCCGCCCCGCCGAAGCGCTCGAGGTAGCCCGCGCCGAACCCGTATGCCGCGCCCGTGCAGAGGAGAGCGCCGAAGAGAACGCCCGTCGCGACGCGCTCCCCCCGGAACGAGGCGCCGCGAGCGCGCGCCCGCTCGATCCCGAGCGCGAGGAGGACGGCGAGCGCGGGCCAGATCGGGAGGACGTACGGGATGAGCTTCGAGCGCGACACGGAGAAGAACGCGAAGACGAGGCCCGAGAACATCCAGAGGAAGCCCTCGGTCGCGCGCGCCTTCCACGCCGCGCGCGAGAGGCCCGGCCACGTCTCCTTCCATCGCCCGAGGAAGGCCGTCCACGGGAGGAACCCCGCGAGCAGGACAGGCACGAAGTAGACGAGCGGGCCCGTGCGCTTGTGCTCGGTCTTCGCGAAGCGGTCGAAGTGCTCGTGGACGAAGTAGAACTGGAGAAAGTCCGGGTGCCGCCGGGCCATCGCGACGTGCCACGGAACGGCGAGCGCGAGAAAGACGAGGAGCGGCCCCGGCGAGAAGACGCGAGCGAGCGTCCGCCAGCGGCCGGTCCAGATCGTCCAGAACACGATCGCGCCCCCCGGCAGGACGACGCCGATGAGCCCCTTCAGGAGGACCGCCGCGGCGCACGCGACGTGGAAGCCGT
>Ga0315270_10002019_pt1 | contig 10783 bp, 10 predicted proteins | sample C1_bottom_MG_FD_204932 | JGI IMG/M metagenome (GOLD analysis project Ga0315270, IMG submission 204932) | Sediment microbial communities from Yellowstone Lake, YNP, Wyoming, USA - C1_bottom | ecosystem: Environmental > Aquatic > Freshwater > Lake > Sediment | place: USA: Wyoming | collected... | reverse complement strand
ATCACGATCACTGCGTCGCCGCGCGCATGGCGCAGGCCGGCGAGTATCCCCGCCTCCTTGCCGAAGTTGCGCGTAAAGCGCAGCGCGTGAAGACGAGGATTGTTCCGCCTCGAGCTGCGCAGGCGGTCCCAGGTCGCATCACGACTGCCGTCATCGACCACCCAGATGTCAAAATTAGTGGCGCACTTTTCCAGCTTGGCGGTGAGCTGCTCGAGGAAAACCACGATGCCGTCGGCCTCGTTGCAAGCCGGAACCACGATGCTGATTTCGGGACGGTCGCCTCTGTTCTGTTCGACATTCATTTTGGCTCGCTTTCATTCAGCTTTTGAGTCCAGCGGTTACCGGGATAGTCCTCCCGCAGGCGCTTGAGGGTCTGTTCGGCGCTGGCCGCAAGCCCGTGGCTGCGTTCCAGAATGATAATCTGATGCATGCTCTCGGGTACCCAGTAGCCGTGATAATGCGCGACAAGTTCCTTATACAGCGCCAGGGCGTCCGGGGGCCGACCGGCCAGTTCATTCGCCTTCGCCGCCCAGAATAACGCTTCCTCGCGCTTGGCCGGTGACCGGCGCAGTGTGTAGGCGTGCGCGAAATCGACGCCGGCTTGCTGGTATTGGTGGTCGCGCATGGATTCCCACGCGTTGCCATAGATGCGTTCAGGCGAACGTGCGGCAAAATAACTTCCTGCCGCGACCAGCAACAGCCAGCCAGCCAGGGATGCGCGCCAGGTACTGGCCGGTTCCGCTGCGCCAGCCGCCGGTGCGCGGTGATGGTGATGGGTGCGCCGGACACGATAGGCGATCCAGCCCAGCAGCAACAGCGCGGCTGTGGACGCCGCCATGCCCAGTTTGCCGATCAGAGTGTGGCCATAGACCAGCCGAATCTCCTTTTCCTCGGGTATTACCAGCATGAAGCCGGGCGCTGCGATGCGCAGGCTGCCCCGGGAGACCAACTGCCAGCGCGGATGGTAGGCAATCTTTAGCAAGTGCGGATAAGCGACTGCATCCGTCTCGAAAACCATTTCGTTGCGCGACAGATGTTTCACGCGGACGCCGGCATCGACCGGCAACGCGCCTTCCCGGACGGGTACCGCCTCGCCGTATACCGGCTGATAGGCGTCGAAGCGACTGCGTGTCCTGAACCAGGTGTAAGAATCCTCCATCCAGTCCGTTATAGGCAGCCAGTGCAGCGGCTGTGTTACCACTTGCAGCAGGGCGCTGTCGAAGTGCCTGAGTCGATACAGCGAGAACGGCGGCGCGGCGGCAAGCTTCAAGAACAGGCCGCTGGCCTCAATCGCCGCCTTGGCTTGGGGACTACGCAACAGCAGAGTGTCGGCGTGGAGCGCATTCATGTGGCGCGCCGCGAATTCTGGATCGAGCGCGCCGCTGGGAAAGCGCACCAGCGGTGAAGAGGGATGCGCCGAGACTTCCGACTGCAATTGGTAGACCGCCGGCCCGAGCAGCGCCGACTCCATGTAGAGGCCCTCCAGCACCGGCCTGTGATTGAGGAACAAGGGCAAGGTTTCGAGCGACCGTGTCGAGCCAATATCGTTGTTGGCCGGGTCATGCTCGAACAGCAAGCGCGGACTCCACAATTCGCCCTGCATCGCCGGAAAGAGGCGGGTGAGAACCTGCCATTGCGGCTTGGCGTCAAGGCCGGAATGATTCCACAGCGCCCAATCCGGCGCCACCTCCACCTGGGCGCCAAGCCAGCCGAGCATGGCTGTGGCGAAAGCAGCGGTGATCAGGCCCGGGACAAATCTCATGCGTATTGCCGAGAGTGCCTGGCCTGCCAGCCACGCACAGACCATGCCGCCGAGCAACCAGACCAGCGGAAAAAAGCGGATGTCGGCAAGCCCCAACTGATCTCCGGCGCTGAAGGCGACCGCAGCCAGGCCCGCAGCGCCGGCGAAATAACGCGCCGCCTGGGCCTGCAGCCCGCCCCAGGCGCGCCGTACTTCCGGCAGCAGCAACGCCGCCATGCCCAGCATGCCCAGCGCGGCCACCGGCCAAAACGCTGCCGGCAGCAAGTCGCGCCAGTCTGCCAGCGGAAAAGAGGCATCGTTGGGAATCGTCAAGGCATGCATCTCGAGCATCGGCCAGAGCCAGCCGCCGAGGAGGCAGAAGGCCAGCAAGTGTCCCCGCAGCAGCAGCAAGAAGACTGCGAGACGTTGCTGTCGCTCGGCCTCAAGCAATAGAAAAAGCGTCGAGAAGCCGGCCACCAGCAGCGGGAAACCGTGCGAAAAACCGCTGGCCGCCTCCAGCAACGCGGGCAGCACCCAGCCGCGACCGAGACCAAGATGCGCCGCCCTGCTCCAGGCCATCATCGCCAGCACGGCGAAGAACACGCCATAGCTGTAGGCAAATTCACCGGCGAGCGTGGACAACAAGTTGCCGCCCCAGATCGAGTTCTGTTCGTGCAACAAGAAAGCCAGTGCGGCAAGCGCCGCGAAACAGGCTGCGGGCCAGGCGAAGCGCAGCCAGCAGCGAGTGGCGCTCAACACCGCGCCCGGCAACAGCATGCTGGCCAGGAAAGCGCCCCACTTGAATCCTGCGGCAAAGCCGAGCGGCTTGGAAAGCGCGGCGATCACCATGAAGGGCAAGGGAAAATAGTAAGAGAGGAACGGCAGCCCGGCAAAGACTTCGGGAATCCAGGGGATGAGTTGGCCGGACCAGAGCAAATCCTCGGCATAGAGTTTGGCGTAGAGGATGTGCGATGCCGTGTCGCCGCCGGTGGGCCAGTTGTCGGAATTCAGAAATTCGATGCCCAGCGTCGCGGCGATCAGAATCGCCGCCGCCACACTAGCCGTCAAAATCGGCAGCCACTCGGGGTGCTGCCTTGCCTGGATGTCGTGCGCATTCATGCGCTTGCCGCGCCGCGCCGGGATTGCCGCCAGGACCACAGTGCAGCGCCCAGGGCCAGCATCAGGAATATTTGGGCAAATGCGTAGAACACCTGGTTCGCCTCCAGCCAGATGGAACGCTGCTGCTGGCCGCTGCGCCACCCGGAAGCTACATGTTGCAATTGATAACCCTGCGCGGTTTCGTGGATCAGGGTCACCGCTGGCAGCCCTGCGCCTGTCAAGACGCTGAATGTCCGGCTATCCGCCGACCATTCAATGCGCTTTGCCGGCGGCTGGCTGAGCTCGCTCTTGAATGCTTGGCGTATCCCGGCGATTCCCTCCTCCTGGGGCCAGAGTACCCAAGTGGCGTGGATAGCATCATCGCTCGGCGGCGCCAGCCGCAGGATGCCGCCGGCATAGTGGGCGGGGATCTTCGCACTGGCGGGAGGCGGCGTGGTGAACAAGGAAATCTGGCCAAAGCCGACACCGGCTTGATCATGAAAGTGCACCATGGTCGGACGCAGACGCTCGACCGCTGACAATTTCTCCAGCGGTCGGGTGTCAGGCAAGGCCAGTTCCATGCGCTCGCCGGGAGCAAGCTGGCTGGGCGCCTGTTGCCCGCCGCGCGGCGACATGGTCTCCCAGACGCCGTCGGCACGCATCAGCATGGCGCCCGGATAGAACGCCACGCCGTCGCCGGCGTTAATCAGCACCAAGCGCGTGCCGGTCAAAGCCAGTCGGAAGGAAATGGCGCCGCCCTGCGCAGCGCACATGAATGAAGCGAGAGCAAGCCCCAGAAGGACACGGCAAAACCGGCTTCGATACGGCATCGTGGAGTTTTAGGAACTGAGTACAGCGTTCAACGAATTTGACCGCGAACCGGACAGCAGGCCGGCGCACGATGCGCGATGATCACTTCGTAACGGTGAAGTTTTTCCCGGATTGGTTACTTACGATTGCCGTGAAACTGTAGGATGCCGGCGCAGTGGCAGCGTTATTACCAGCCCCCCCATTCCCGGTGACGGTGCCAGTCCAGCCATTAGGGACAGTGCATGAGTAGCCGGAGACGTCGCTGCCGTCAAAGGTTAATGTACAGCTAGCACCACTGCTGCCTGTCACCGTAGGCTCGGTCATGTTCGGACTACCGCTGCCTGCTTCGATCGACCCGCTGATGGTTCGATTCACGCCAGCGGTAGTGGTGGTGGTACTCGCGGTACTGGTTGTCGTAGTCGCCGTGGTCGCCGTGGTCGTGCTGGTGGTTCCGGCGGCGGTGGAGGTAGTCCCGGCGGCGGTGGAGGTGGTGGCCGCCGCCGTCGTGGCGCCACCGGCGGCGCCCTGCACCAGATTGCCCGAGTTGGCAGGATCGGCGTTGGTAATTCGGCTGTTTAATACTACCGTTTGCGTCGTGCCATGCGTATCAGCCCAGGTCACTTTCATCTCGACCGTCTTATATGCGGGATTGGTGCTCGTTGTCACCGTCCAGGTGCGCGTGAACACCGCATTTCGCCCGTTGACCGTATCGCTGCCATTGACAATGTCGGCAGCATAGTCTGTGCATCCGGCGCATGACGCAATCTGCACAAACGAACGCAGCGACTCGAGTTTTTGCTGGCCGATCAGGACGGCTTCGGTTCTTTGCTTGCCTTCCGTGCCGGACTGAAGCACGAAGAACTGAAATTTCGCCACGGCCATCAGGCCACCGGCCAGGATAAGCAGGGCCACCAGGATTTCGATCATCGAAAATCCGCGCGCTTTGGCAATATTCGGTTTCACCATGGTCCCCTAAAAATCCCGCCAACTGCCCATGATTCGGGATGAGGTGCCGGCACCGGACGGGCTGATCAGGCCAGGCCCGACCAGGTTGTTAATGACCGACTGGTCATACTGGATGGCGCCGTTTCCCGCCAAGCTGGTGTCTCGCCCTGAGGCTTGAAGGCCATGGATGGTGCTGCCGCCGGCGCCTACCTGGTAATCAGTGGTTGCGTACACCATTCCATAGACGGTGACCTGCGCGGTCAGGTGGAAATCTCCCGCTGCTATGATAATCACCGGGTGTGCTGGGGAGCCTATGGTTTGGCTGGTGCCAGTGATGTTGACGCTGGTGTTGCTGAGATAAATAACGGCAGACACGGTGTTGTTGCTGGTTACCGCGTCCCACGCCGCCTGATTGGGATCGCTGGCAGCGATGGTGGTCCCCTTGGCAATCATGTTGGCTTTGGTGTCGCCAAAAAAGGTATAAAAGAATTGTGCCTCGGTATCGCCTGCATAAGTAGGATCATTCGAGACCAAAGTCCCCGACACGCTCCCACTGCCGCCGGTTGTAGACTGATTCCCGGAAACGACGTTGCCTATGACAGTCGTACTGCCGCCCACTTGAGTATTATTCAGCGCATTCACCGCGCCAAAAGTGGCGGGATCGTCATACACGTCCTGGGTCAGCGTGCTATGTACCGGGCAACTCGCCGCGCAAGGGGAGCAGCCATCGGCACAACCAATGCTGGTAATCCTCAATTGCTTGAAATTACTCGCAGTGGGATTGGCAATGCTATAGGTATAAGTGGTTCTTGAGGTGCCAGGCACCGTTTGTGCGTCGAGGGTAACATTAAAGCTGTTGGCACCGACAAAACCCGCACCGGCGTCCTTGATGCAGGAACTGCGAAAGGTTGCCGTAGTCCCGCAAAAATTTGAGACGGTCACTTTGTCGTTGAGGGCGGCCAGTGCCGCTTCCAGCCCGCTCTGCGCGGCCTCGAAAGCCTGGGTATGCAAATATTGATTGGCCGAGGCCTGAATTTCCACAATAGTCTGCCGATTGCTGGCGAAGCTTATGATGGTGAACAGCACCAGAATAATCAGCGATATTGCCAGCGTTGCCACGCCTCGATTGCGGCGGCGGAATTTTGGTTCAGGTATACAGATCATTTCTAACCCTCACTGTTTCCGTAAGTGATTGCACTACGCCGGCGTCACCGGCCAAGCGACCCGTCAAGGTGATGGTGATATCCCGAACCGTTGTCCGCGTATTGTTAATGGCCGCCGTAGAAATCGCGGTAAACGTCAGCACGGTGATGGTCACGCTGTTGGCGTCCGTGACGGCCCCCCATTCGGAGGATGGAGCGCAGGAATAGGTTCCGCTGCCGTTGCGCATCTTGACTGCGCCGCTATCCAGCAGGAAGCCGAAACGCTCATCAGGAGTACCGGGAGCACCGGTATTCAGCACGCCGTCGCTATTTTGGTCATAGGAATAAAGGATGCAACCGGCGGTGCTGGTATTGATGGCGCCGAAAGGATTGGGAATGGCTGATGCGCCTATCCCCAGTTGCGAATTCCCCCAGGTGCTTGCCCGCCGGATGTCGTTCTGCATGAGATCCATGGTGCTGCGCAACTCCTGGCTGAGACGCACCGACTTTGCCGTATCAGCATTGAACCTGATGTTGTTGACAAAAAACGTGAGCAATCCCAGCATCAGGAACAAACCGACCGCCACCGAAATCATCAACTCGATGAGGGACATGCCTTTCTGCCGATGGATATTCAGCATGCCGGGTAATCTCCAATGGCTCCGGATCCGCCCGGAGAACACAGCACTACGCGCCCCAGTGCAGACAGGGCCACTTGCGCTTGCTTGCCCAGGGTCGAGGTAAAGGTCACCGTTACCGCTCCGCCGCTGGCCAATCCCCGGGTTCCGTCAATTGAGGTTGTGGCGGCGGAGGGCGCCATCGACACCCCGGGGAATGCCGTGATGCTGGATTGCTTCAGTTGGCAACTATTTGCAGTGGAACAGGTACAGGCTGAAGCGGTGTTCATTCCCCAGCAGCTCGTGATCAAGGAAAGATTCACGGTAGAGTTGCTCCTGATGGCCGTGGAACGCGCGAACTGAAGGTCGCCGTAGAGCGCTTCCGCCGCCGCTTTGAGCCGGTATTTGTCGCGCAATTCATTGAAGGAAGGCAGCGCCAGCGAACCCAGAATGCCGATAATGGCCACGACGATGAGCGCCTCAGTCAGGGTGAAGCCTCGCATGCGTCCGTAGCAATAGTCGCCGACAAACATGTTGCTAGCTCCAGCAGACGGTGGGCGCGTAGGTCACCGTTGCGCCAACCTGGGTAATCGTTATGGAGGTACAGGCGCTATCGGCTGCCTGGGACTTGCCTGTCACCGCAGTGGCGGTGAGGGTAAAATTTGCAGCCGTTGTCGAGGAGACGGCAATCGTGTAATAGCCGCCGTCCGAGGTCGCCGGCGCGCCAATGACGGTCACGGTCGTTCCATAGGCGGTGTTGTTGGCCCGATACTTCTCCTGCAGTTGTTGCGCCCTGTTCAAAGCGGTGGTGGCGTCCGAGCGGCGGCTCTTGCGAATTGAATCCTGGTAGGAAGGAAAGGCAACACTGGCAAGAATGCCAATGATCACGACGACTATCATCAGTTCGATCAGGGTGAACCCTTGCATGGCTCGATTGCTGGTTACGGGTCTGGCTTTCACCTTGAGGTCCTCTCGAAATAGCGTTCGCACTTCTTACTGCAGGTATCCATGATTTGAAGCATAGTCGATTGCCGATTCATGAATCAAATTCTGGCGATATACGGCGGCTTATTCTGGATGAATGGTCAGGTCCGCGCCTCGGGAATGACCGCTGCTGAGCTCTTTTGGCAGAGGAAAGGTAGTGGTTTCGGGGCTGGCGTCGATTTGCCGCACTTCGCCGACGCCCCAGCTTTTCAGGCGGGCAATCACCTGCTCCACTAGCAGTTCGGGCGCGGATGCGCCGGCAGTCACGCCGATGTGCGTCTTGCCTGCGACCCAGGCGGGATCCATCTGCTCAGCCCGGTCCACCAGGTAGGCCGGCACGCCCAGGTTCTGCGCCACTTCCCTGAGCCGGTTGGAGTTGGAGCTGTTCTGCGAGCCGACCACGATCACCACATCGCATTGCGGCGCCATCAGCTTGACGGCATCCTGGCGGTTCTGCGTGGCGTAGCAGATGTCGTTTTTCTTCGGCCCGACGATACCCGGAAAACGCGCCTTGAGCGCCGCGATGATGATGGCCGCATCGTCTATCGACAGCGTGGTCTGCGTCACATAGGCCAGCCGCTGGGGATCGGCGACGCTGAGCCGGGAAACGTCGGCGACGTTTTCAACCAGATACATGCCTCCCTGCGCCTGCCCCATCGTGCCTTCGACTTCCGGGTGGCCGCGATGACCGATCATGACGATCTCGCGTCCGGCCTGGCGCGACTTGGCCACTTCGATATGCACCTTGGTCACCAGCGGACAGGTAGCGTCGAACACGCGTAGTTGGCGGGCTTCCGCCTCGACCCGCACCGCTTGCGGCACGCCGTGGGCGCTGAAAATCACCGTCGCCCCGGCCGGCACCTCGTCCAGCGATTCGACGAACACCGCGCCCTTGGCGCGCAGATCCTCGACCACATAACGATTGTGCACCACCTCGTGGCGCACATAAATCGGCGCGCCGTAGCGCTCCAGCGCGCGCTCGACGATCTCGATGGCACGCTCGACGCCAGCGCAAAAGCCGCGTGGGTTGGCAAGCAGGATGTTCACTTCGGGTTTTCTCCCTCTCCCATGAAAAGCTGGCTGGGTGAGTGCATTATAAAATACCAATCACTTCCACCTCGAAGCGGATTGCCTGGCCCGCCAGCGGGTGATTGAAGTCTATCAGCACTGTCTGTTCGTCCAGTTCGCGCACCAGGCCGGAAAATTTTGCACCGCCGGGCGCTGAAAATTCCATCAATGCCCGTGCTTCCAGTCGGCTCTCCGGCGGCAGTTCGGCGCGCGCAATGCGCTTGAGCAATTCCGGATTATGCAGGCCGAAAGCCTGCTGCGGCTCCAGCAGGAATACGTGGCGTTCGCCGACCGGCAAGCCTTCCAGGCAACTCTCCAGCGTCGGCGCCAGTTCGCCGCTGCCCAACTGCAAGGTCGCCGGGGTGGACGCGAAGGTGCCGATCAGTTCCTTATCGTCCGCCGTGGCGATGCGATAGTTGAGCGTCACCAGGCTGTCAGGCAGGACGCGTTCGCTCATGGAAGTTTTTCTTTCCCCTGGCGCAACTGCTGCCACAGCATCAAGACCACGCCGACGCTAATGGAGGAGTCGGCCACATTGAATGCTGGCCAGTAGTAGTCGGCGATATGGAAAGAGAGGAAGTCCACCACCGCGCCGTGGTTCAGCCGGTCGATGACGTTGCCCAGCGCCCCGCCCAGAATCAGCGCCAGCGCCGCAGGCAGCAGTTTTTCATCGGCGTGGCGCTTGAGCATGACGATGATCCAGGCCGAAATAGCCAGCGCCAACACTACAAAAAACCAACGCTGCCAGCCGCCCGCCTGCGACAGAAAATTGAACGCAGCGCCGCGATTGAAGACGAACACCAGGTCGAAGAAAGGTGTCAGCGTCAGGCTCTCGCCCAGGCGAAAAAATGAGGAGACCAGCAGCTTGGTGGCCTGGTCGAGAATAATCACCGCTGCGCTAAGGCTCAGCCAAACATAAAACCTAGTACCCGTTTTTGCCTCTAGGGTACTAAGCACAAGATCGCTCCTCGCCGCTGCCGAACAGGTTGGCGCAGCAACGTCCGCACAGTTCCGGATGCTCCACATCCTGACCGACATCTTCGCGCCAATGCCAGCAGCGGGCGCACTTGGGATGCGCACTGGGCGTAGCGATTACCGCCTCCGCGCCGGCATCGGCGGCTCTCACCAGCGTCGTTTTCGAGCAGATCAGGACGAAGCGCAGATCGTCTTCGAGGGAAGCCAGCAGTTCGTATTTCGCGCCGCTGGCGCGTATCTCGACTTCGGCTTGCAGCGAGGAACCGATCTTGCCGGCGGCGCGCAGTTCTTCCAGCACCTTGCTGGCCTCGCCGCGCACTTCACGCAGATGCTGCCAACGCAGCAACAACGCTTCCTCGTCGCTCTGCTCCGGTAATTTGTGCCAGGTGGTGAGCATCACGCTTTCCGCATTGCCCAGCACCACCCAAATCTCCTCAGCGGTAAACGCCAGGATCGGCGCCATCAGGCGGGTCACGCTTTGCAGGATGTGCCACAGCGCGCTCTGCGCGGAACGCCGCGCGCTTGAGCCAACAGCCGAGGTGTATAGCCTGTCCTTGAGTATGTCGAGGTAGAAAGCGCCAAGGTCTTCCGAGCAGAAATTCTGCAAGGCTTGCACCACTTTATGGAACTCGTAGCGCCCGTAGTCGGCGCAGACTTGCGTTTGCAGGCGGCGGGTCAGGGCCAGCGCATAGCGGTCGATTTCCAGCCACTGCGCCACCGGCAGGCTGTGCAACTGCACATCGAAGTCGGCGCTATTCGCCAGCAGAAAGCGCAGGGTATTGCGGATGCGGCGGTAGGACTCGACCACGCGCTTGAGGATTTCGTCGGAAATCGACAGCTCGCCCGAGGTGTCCGTCGCAGCCAGCCACAGGCGCAGAATTTCCACGCCCAGCCGGTCGCCGACTTCCTGCGGCTCGATGCCGTTACCCAGCGATTTGCTCATTTTGCGGCCCTGCGCATCCACCGTGAAGCCGTGCGTCAGCAATGCCTGGTAAGGCGGCTTCCCATCAATGGCGCAACCGGTCAGCAGCGAGGAATGGAACCAGCCGCGATGCTGGTCGGAACCCTCCAGATAGAGATCGGCGTGCCTGCCGGAATCCGCTCCGCCATCCGCGTGCGAACCGCGCAGCACATGCCAGTGGGTAGTGCCGGAGTCGAACCAGACATCCAGCGTATCGCTGATTTTTTCGTACTGCGCGGCCCCATGTTCACCTGTGCCGAGCAGTTCCTGCGCATCCAGTTTGAACCAGGCCTCGATCCCCTCGCGCTCGACGCGTTGCGCCACCTGCTCCATCAATTCCGTGGTGCGCGGGTGCAAATCGCCCGTCGCCTTGTTCAGGAAGAAGGGAATCGGCACGCCCCAACTGCGCTGACGCGAGATGCACCAGTCGGGCCGGTTGGCA
>Ga0315270_10002017_pt1 | contig 10786 bp, 12 predicted proteins | sample C1_bottom_MG_FD_204932 | JGI IMG/M metagenome (GOLD analysis project Ga0315270, IMG submission 204932) | Sediment microbial communities from Yellowstone Lake, YNP, Wyoming, USA - C1_bottom | ecosystem: Environmental > Aquatic > Freshwater > Lake > Sediment | place: USA: Wyoming | collected... | reverse complement strand
GCGGCCTACGTGACCAATCCGGACCAGGCGCTCGGGTTGGAGCACCTTCCCAACCGGATCCGCGAGGCGGTCCTGCTCCACCCCGCCGGCCACTTCCAGCCGCACACCTACCGCGAGGCGCTGGAGCGCTTCCGGCACGAGTAGGCGGCCCAGGTGCTGGCATTCGCGGGCGGAGACATGCGCGCCGCCGCCAGGCTCGCCGACGTGAACCTGTCCACGCTCTAACGGCTGGGCGGGACTTCCCGGCCGTGGTGAGGCGCCCTCAGCGAGCCGGACACCGGCACCGCCTCACGGTGACACCCCATCGGTGAGTTGCGGCAGTGGCTGCTGTCCGCCATGCATCGGGCTGCATGACGAAGCCATGCACCCGGGGATGGAACCGAGCTCGCTCTGCGGCCGGCGATCGCGCCGCCACTTGCCATCTCGCTTGCTATTCTGTTGCTATTTTGAATGGGGAACCGAGGGGCGCGGCGGGGAATGGATGGGCATCGCCGGCTGCTTCCTTTCCGCTGGCACGCCGGTGTCTCCGGAGACTGCAGCGTGATTTCGCCGGGATATGTCAGTCACTATTGGTCAATTCGCGTCCCTTGCACCCCTCGCCGCCGCGACGGCGGAGGACGCAGCCCGTCCGACCCCTCCCCCTCACGGCCTGAGCTGCTCGAGTTGTTTGCGCAGGCGCTCCCCCTGAGCGCGCAGCTCCGGCGTGAGCTCCTCGCCGAAGTCGTCGGCCTCGAAGACCGGGTGGAGCTCGAGGACCGCCTCCTCGCAGGGCATGGGGACTGAGCACCACCCCTGGCGGCCTGGGCGGTGACGCCACGGCCACGGCGACCTCCACCGCGGACCGGACCGTGGATCTCGGCTCGGGCGGTGGTGGAGGCGGTGGCGACAGCGGCCTCCAGGCGGCCGGCGGTGGCGGCGGCGCACGTGACGACAACAGCAACAGGGTGGGTGGCTGGGGCGGCCACGGCGCCGGCGGCACCATCGTGCTGGAGGCCGGCACCCTGGTGCTCGACGGCATGCCGGCCAACCGGCTCAGCGCCCGAGGCGGTGGCGGCGCCACGGCCAACGGTGGAACCATCAAGCTCTTCTACGGCGCCCTGAGCGGGGCGCTGCCGACCGCGGCCCACCTGGTCCGGGACGGCGGCCCGGGTTCGTTCGCGCCGTAGCCTGGGTCGGCTTCAGGACACCGCGCCTGCGTCAGCTCACCTCGAGCGGGACCTCGTACACCTCGACGGTGGCGTGGCCCGACCGCTCGTGCACGTTCATGACCGCCTCCCGCGACGGCCCTTCCGACAGGCAGAAGATCTTCCCTGCCTTGGGGTCGGCCCAGGCCTTGATGAAGTGGACTCCGTCGCGGGCCTCGGTGGCGGCGTCCTTCTGGTGGGCTTCCTGAAGCTGCTGGTACGTCATTCCCTTCATTCCGCTGTGCACGTCGATGAACCTGGCCATGGGTTCCTCCTCCGGCGCGTCAGTGCGCCGTGGCGCCTTGATGAGCGACGCCGCCCACCAGCGCCATGGCTTTCAGGGGCGGAAGTGGCTGCTCACCCGGTCAAGTTCGGGGCGACCCGAAGAGGCCGCGCTGGTCGGCCGCCCGTCCCCGTGGTGCTACCGAGGGGCCCCGCCCATGATGGCTGGGCCGCGGGCTCCGCCGACGGGCTCGCCGCGGGGGCATCCAGGACGAGGCCGTCGGTGCGGAGCTGGACGATGAAGCTCTCGGCGATCTTGTCGAGGATCGAGGTCTCGGAGCCCAGCCCCGCCTGGCAGCTGCACTCAGCCACGGAAGCGGCCGGATGAACATCTCCTCTCAATGAACAACGTGTTGGGACTCCACACCTAGCGTGCCTACTCGGTGAGGCGAACCGTCCAGAGATCGTCGGCGAGATCGTTGCTGGCGACGTAGGCATAGGGCATCGTGAAGTAGCCCCTCTGCCCCCAGTCGACCCCCCAGGAATTCCTCACGAGGAAGCGTTGCGTGGCCTCGTCGTACCCGACGGCAAGTACGGCGTGCCCGCCGACCAGCTTCTCAGCATGGCCCGGCAGGTTCAGCACGCCGGTCCTGGCCACCGCAGCTGACTCGAAGGCGTCGTACACCGAGAAGCCAAAGACGATGGGGAATCCCGAGGCAAGACACCCCTTCAACTGCGACAAGGCCTGGGGAACCCGACGGTAGATGAGGACCTGGTTCTTCTCGGCCGTCTTGAAGGCCGCGCCAGGTGGCTTGTCCTTGAACCGCCTGGGATCGTACGGCCAGTTGCCAATCCTGGCCTTCTTGTCCTCCGACGTCACGCCGAGGTTTGCGACCACCTTCATCCCGTCGCGGATCTGCGCTCCACCGTCCTCGCCCACCGTGCCTTCGATGACCCGCTCATTGTAGTAGATGAAGAGTCGTGAGGGCTGGAAGCGCGGCTCGCCTTCCTTCTTCCGGGCAAATTCGATGGCCGCCCCGATTGCGTTTGCGGTGCAGCTCCCGAGTTCGCCCTGGTCGTAGACGGGCGGCATCTTGGAGCGAAGGTCGACCACGCGGGGTAGCCCCTTCGTCGGCGGCGGCGCCGCATACTGGAAGTCCCGGTGGTCCGGGATATCTGGCACCCATCCGTACCACTGGTTTTTGCGCTCGCTGATCTTGGCCATGGTCTGCCTCCTGCTTCGTCGCGAGATTCCGGGCTCTCGCGAGGGAAGGTGAACGTCTGGTGAAATGCCTAGTGGTGCTGCGCTCGCGCCGCCGCCGGCCAGCCAAGGCCCAGATGGGTGTGCTGACGCGACCTTGACCCGGCGCGCCATCCATTCCCGCCTACCTCGCACCTGACCAGATCTGCTTCAGGTGGGGATCCGGGACTCCTCATCGTTCAGTGCAGGTCGTCCACGTCCACCACGCCGGCGCCGGCGTTCTGGAGCGTGAAGCGGAGTCGCACTGAGTCGACGCCCGCGGGGACGTCCACCGCGGCGACGAAGCGCTCCCAGGCCCCTTCGGTCTCGACGGTCCCGAAGGAGAGTAGCGCCACGCCATCCACGCCGTTGGCGCGACCGATCACGTCCACCGCCACACCTGCGTCGTCGGCCGAGGGCGGGGGACCGCCGGCGCGAGGCACGGTGCTGCGCGCCCAGAAGCGGAGCGTCGCCCGACCGTCAACCCACGCCGGGGCTGTGGGAAGCCCGTGCACCAACCTGGGCGCGGTGCGGCTTCACTCCGCCGAGCGCACCGGGCCGATCAGCGGCGTCTTCACCGGCTTCGCCAGGCCAAAGAAGACCACGGTGCCATTGCCTCCGAAGCGCGTGGAGAGCGCCAGTTCCGGCGCCTTCTTGAAGCCTTCGTCCGGCCGATCCCAGTTGTTGGCCACCCAGACGTTGCCGGCGGGGTCGATGGCGACGTCGGTGATGATCTGCAGCCCGCCGATGTGACCGCCAGGCGGCGAGATCGGATCGCCGGTCTTCATTCCGGGCGGGCAGCTCCCGGGACGCGCGCCACAGAGGTGCGTGACCGAGCGGCCAAACGCGTTGGCCACCCAGACGTTGTCGCCGCCGTCGACCGCGATGCCCCAGGGGCCGACGACGCTCTTCCCGCCGTCGAACGGTGGCAGGACGGTGCCGTCGGGCTTCACCATGGAGACGTCGCCACCGGGGTACTTGGCCAGCAGCTCGTACAGGCCGATCCACTGCTTGGGCGCGTCTTCGGCCCTTGACGCCGAGCTCTCGAACCATCCTTCGACCTTCTCCTTGAACATGCTCTCGACCAGCGCCGCCTTCTCCATCGTGCCGGGATGGCCGACGGTGTTGGCCACCCAGGCGTTGCCGAGGCTGTCGATGGCCACGGCCCGCGGGCCGAACCCGACCTTGATCTGCTCGGCCTTGCCCGGGTCCTTTGCCGGGAAGCGCGTCACCGTATTGGAGCCGCCATTGGTGACCCAGATCCGGTCCTGCTGATCCACGGCGAGGTGGAACGGCCCCTTGAGCTGGAGCGTGCCGTCCACGGGCTTGCCATCCACGGTGCGACCGAGGATGCGTCCCTTGGCGGCGTCACCCTTCGGCAGGAAGACGATCTGGCTCTTCTGGTTGTCGAGAGCCCAGACGTCGCCACTCGGGGTGGTGATGATACCCTGCATGGAGCCGAGCGTTCCGCCGAAGCTGTATCCGGTCTCTGGTGAGAGCGGCTTGCCCGTCATCCGGTCGAACACCGAGATGTTCTTGGCTCCCAGGCTGGTCGCCCACACCCTGTCGTCGGCGCCGATGGCGATGCCGAATCCCGGGCCGTCGATCCCGCCGCCGCGGTACCCGACCGTCATGGGCGAGATGGGGCGGCCGTTCGGCGCGATCTTCGAGAGACCTCCACCGAAGTTGCTCCAGATGGTGGACTGCGCCCCCACCAGGAAGTTGTCGTCCGCCCACATGTTCCCGTCGCCATCGATGGCGATCCCGCCCAGCGAGTTCAGGCCTCCGCCGGTGTAGACCAGCGACAGCGTCCACGCGCCCGGCGCGAAGCTGAGGTAGGGGATGAAGGGCACCGCTCGCCAGGCCTTCCCGGGCGGGACGGGATAGAAGGCGTCGAGGAGCGCGAAGACCTCCTGCGCCCGATTCGAAGGGTTGCGCGCGAGGTTCTGTCCCGCCGTCAGCGTGTCGACCGGTGCCGGGCCACCCGGAGGTGTCGTGGCCGCGAAGAGCTTGCCGCAGGCGTCGCCATGGACCCGCGTGATGCAGCCCGTCAGCAGGTTCGCCAGCGTGTTGAACGTCGCCAGGGTCGTCGTCTGAGAGCTGTTGAGCGGGTCCTGGACCACCGGGCCGAGCCCGCCGGTCTCGAGATCCACCAGGTTCGGCACGTTGCCGGCGGCGATGCCCAGGCCCAGCGCCCTGCCACGCAGCACGCTGCCGCCCAGGAACTGCGCGCCCGTCCACGTCGAGGCCACGGTCGTCAGCTCGTTGATGGTGATGCGGGCCGGTGGCTTCGCCCCAAGGACCGAGAGCAGCATGATCGCGCCGTTGTCGCCCTCCCCCTTGTCCGTGGTGGCCTTGCCCCCGGAGGCGACGACGTAGAGCACCGCGCCGGATGGGGCTGCGCCGCCCTTCAGGTCGAAGCGCCCGTCGCTACCCGTCTTCGCCTGGGCGAGCTGCTTCGGCGCATCGGGTCCTGCCGCCCAGAGCGTCACTGTCGACCTCGCAATCGGCGCTCCGCCACCGAGGACCTGGCCCTGGATGCCGTCGGCTGCTGCGGCGGCCGTCGTCAGGACCAGGCCGGCAAGGAACGTCGCGGTCAACTTCATCGACCTGGGCATCTCAACTCCCCTTGGGGGCTGCGCTCGTGGATGGATTCTTCTCGTGAAGGGCCGGGGATGCCCGCCGATTGGCACGCGCCGCACCTGCACCCGAAGCGAAGTCTAGGCCCGACCCTGCTGCCCATGGACCCTCCCTTCTGGGTCTGGACCTCCGCGGGGAGTGGTCCCGGGCGGAACGCAGCGCATCCGCTTCCTGGCCCCGCCCCTTCACCAGCTGCCCGATGAGCCAGTCATACGAGGCTGGGGGTCCTGAGTGCGGGGCGAGGTGGTGCTGGTCACCGACCACGGACGGGTGGTGGCCGAACTCCGCCTTCCCGGCGTGGCCGTCCGCGCAGCCTCCCCCGACCAGCTCCGCTGCCGCCGGCTGGTCGAGGCGGGTCGTGGCCGTCCGCGCAATCCAGTCGACGGTCAGGGCGAGGCCGCGGAACAGGTGCGTCCCGACCAGCCCGTCGAGCTCCAGGTCGACCGCCGGCTCCGCCAGGCTGCCGACCTGCTTGCCGATGGCGACCGCGTCGAGCGGCGGCGCGTTCGGCACCAGGGTGATCGAGTTGCCGAACAGCCGCACCCTGCCGGCCGAGCCGAGGGAGATGGGCGCGCCGGTGTCGAGCAGGAACCGCTTCCCCTCCTTCTGGATGACGGGTGCTCCCTGCCCGGGGGCCCGCCGGAGCGCGTCAGCCCCCGGGAGACGTCAGTGCGCCGAGCTCATGACGAAGCTCGCCGCCGTCGCCTGTCCCGAGACCACCGTGACGGTTGCCGGGACCGTGGGCGTCGTCCCGAAGGCGTTCACCGCGCTCGGCGCGTTGAAGGTCAGCGTGTAGTCGCCGGGGAAGAGGTACTTGAAGCTGGCGCCATAGGTGATGGCGTCGGTGCTGGTGAGCGGCAGGATGGTGTTGCCGCCGCTCGCGGGAGGCGCGGGCGTGAGCACGGCCTTGAAGTCGGCGAGGGTCGCCGGCGACGGCAGCGTGACGCCCGTGCCGAGCTTCATGGTCACGTTGACCGTCCCGGCCAGCTCGAAGTCGGTGGCCTTCACGACCGGGTGCATGACCCAGGCCCCCGAGTTGCCCGCCTCGTGGCCGAAGCTCTGGGAGACGTCGAAGTCGACGAGCAGCACCGTCGTCGCAGTCCCGACCGTCGCCGCGCCGGCGGGAAGGTCGACCTTCAGGCCAGACTGGGCGTAGCTCGGCATCCGCAGCGTCCCGCCCGCGGTGGTCTCCGAGGGCAGGCCTTCATAGTCGGGCGAGGAGGCGTAGATGACCCCGTCGGCCTCGACGTAGCCGCCGGTGATGACGAAGCGCAGCTGCGAGTAGGTGCCGACCGGCACCTCGACGTCCTTGACCAGCGTGGCCGTGTCGTTGGCCAGGGTGAGGAGGTCGGTGGTGGTCTTGGTGGTGCTGAGCACGGTGGTGCCGTTCGAGCCCACCAGGTCGATCTCGGTGATGGTCACGACCGCCGCTGTCAGGTTGGCCGGAGCGTCCTTCATGAGCACGGTGACCTTGCCGGTCTGTCCGCTGCAGCCGAGTGCGAGAACGAGGAGCGCGAGTGGGGCGGCGAGGCTGGTGCGGGATGCCTTCATGGTTGTCTCCTGGCGCGGCAGGGATGCCCGGCCCGCCTGATCTGAGTCAGGCGCTTCAACCCGCGCCCGCCTCCAGAGTTGCGGTAGAGACTCGAAAGCGACATCCGGGTCAAGCACCCTGCAGGTTTCCCCAGCCATTCCAGGCACTTCACGGCGTCGGCGTGGCGGGCTGCGACCCCCTACCTGGAACGCCCTGCCGCCGTGATCGTGGCCAGCTCGAGCCGGAACGGACCCGCCTGCCCGTCCGAGATCAGCAGCCCGAGGCTCGACACGCGCGCGAGGTCGAGGGTCCCGGGCACGGGCCGGCCACGGAAGCGCGGGGCGAAGGACGCGAGGACGAGCCTCGACGTCTGCCAGGTGCCGACCTCGGTCTCGAAGGCGACCTGGAAGACGACGCCGTCGAAGTCGTCGGACGCGCGCAGGTTGAGCTTGTAGCGCTTCCCGTCACCGCGCACCCGGAGCTCGATGGCGTCGCAGGCGGAGAGATCGACGAGCTGGTCCCGGCGGCGCACCGACGCGAAGCCGCCGCCCCGCTCCAGCGACAGCTCCCCGGCGAAGACTCCGAGCCCGTCGCCGGCCTGCATGGCGCTGGACGATCGGCCTCCCATGACGACGTCATCGGTCGGCCGCCAGCGCGCCGCCTCCGCGGGATCACTGAAGTCGGCGAGGCGCATCGTGTCGGCTCCGTTCAGGGCGCCAGCCCGCTCTTCATCATGGCCCAGGTCCAGAGCCGTTCACGCTCCGCGGGAGTGTCCGAGCGCCGGGTCGAACGGTGAGCTCGATGCCCTGGGGGCTCTCCTGCCGGACATCGTCGAGCGCGCCCGCGCTGTGTATCAGCACGTGGATCGCCGGGTGCCGGTGCAGGAGCTCCGTGGCGGCCCGTCATCACGACTACGCGGCCCGAGAGCCTCCCGCCGTCGAGCGGCGCCCAGTGGTCGAGCCGGCGCCGCAGCCCGGCCGCCTCTTCGATGACGACACGGGGCATCGGACCCTCCTGCCTCATTCATCGTCCAGTGGGAGGCGGAGGGCCAGCCGTCCGACGTCAAATAGACCCCTTTGGGTTCTTTGTGGGCTGTACGCATCCAAGACATAGGCTGGACACGAAGGGGACATGTAGACCGGAGCGCATGACGCGCCCCGCGACATGACCGCCTCCCGCCGCTGCGGGTGCCGGCACCAAGGAGTCCCACCATGACGCACGCTCACATCCCCCTGGCCCTCGCCCTGGTCGCAACGCTGACCGCTTGCGGCTCCTCGTCAGACACCTCCATGCCCGCGGCCGAGCCGAACCTGGTGGCGCTGGCGCAGTCCAACCCGAACCTGAGCATCCTGGTGGAGGCCGTGGTGGCCGCCGACCTGCAGGGCACGCTCGCCGGCGCCGGCCCCTTCACGGTCTTCGCCCCGACCAACGCCGCCTTCGCCGCGCTGCTCACCGAGCTGGGCGTCACCAAGGCGGAGCTGCTCGCCAACAAGCCGCTCCTCTCCGCGGTCCTCACCTACCACGTGCTCCCGGCCAGGGTCCTCAAGGCCGGGATCCCGCTCGGCAAGGCCATCACCACCGTGCAGGGCGGCATCTTCAAGATCGATGCGGTCGGCACCGACGCCGTCATCACCGACGGCCGCAACCGCACCTCCACCATCACGGCCACCGACATCGCGGCGGCCAACGGCGTGGTCCACGTGATCGACAAGGTCATCCTGCCGGCCGACAAGAACATCGTGGAGACGGCGCTCGCCCTCCCCGACTTCTCCATCCTGGCCGAGGCGGTGGTGGCGGCCAACCTGCAGGGCACCCTCTCCGGCGCCGGTCCCTTCACGGTCTTCGCGCCGACCAACGCGGCCTTCGCCGCGCTGCTCACCGAGCTCGGCGTCAGCAAGGCCGACCTGCTCGCCAACCAGGCGCTGCTCACCAAGGTGCTCACCTACCACGTTCTCTCCGGCCGGATCCTCAAGGCCGACGTCGTCCCGGGCACCCAGCCGGCCACCGTCGAGGGTGGGACGTTCGCCATCAACGCCTCGCTCGCCGTCACCGACCAGCGCATGCGCAACGCCCAGATCGTGGCCACCGACGTGCTCACCTCGAACGGCGTCATCCACGTCCTCGACAAGGTCATCCTCCCGGCGCCGTAGCAGCCGCCAGGCCCACTTGCGCTGGACATGGCCCGCCCCCCGGATCGTCCGGTCGGGCGGGCCTTCTTCCGGACAGAGAGTTGCTGTAGAAGATCGCCTCGATGCCCCCCACGACGAGCGCGCTTCTTCCCAGGGCGGCCCGCGGCGACGACGCGGCGATGCGGGAGTGCCTCGCCCGCTTCGGGCCGATCGTCTGGGGGCTGGCCAGTCGCCTGTCGCCGACGCGCGCCGACGCCGAGGACGCCGTCCAGGAGATCTTCTTCGACCTCTGGGCGCACGGGGACCGCTACGACGCCACCCGCGCCTCGGAGGAGGCCTTCGTCGCCGTCGTCTCGCGCCGCCGGCTCATCGACCGTCGCCGGCGGACGTCACGACGCCCGGAGCTGGCACCCATCGAGGCCGCCGCCGAGGCCGCCTCGCCGGGCGACTCGGCCGAGCTGGTGGCGGAGGCCGCGCTCGCCGCCCGCGCCATGACCGGGCTGCGCCAGGAGCAGCGCGAGGTGCTCCGGCTCTCGGTGGCGCAGGGGCTCACTCAGGAGGAGATCGCGGCGCAGACCGGGATGCCACTCGGCACCGTGAAGGCCCACGCGCGCCGCGGGCTCCAGCGCATCCGCAGCATCCTGGCTGGCGAAGATCCCGGAGACGACGCAGTCGAGGAGGAAGCCCGTTGAGCCGCCCCACCGAACGCAAGGACGCGCTGCTCGCCGATCGGACCCTCGAGGGGCTCTCCGAGGCGGAGGCGCGCGAGCTTGAGCAGCTCGGCGGCGCCGGCGACGACTCACTCGACCTCGCCGCCGCGGCCGTCGCCCTGGCCGAGCTGGGCCCGCTGGAGCCGATGCCGGAGCTCCTGGCGGCCCGGGTGCTGAGGGGTGCACGCGCGGAGGCGCGCCGGCGCCCGCGCTGGGACCTGGGCCGCGCCGGGTGGCTCGCCGCCGCGGCCGCTCTGGTCCTGGCCGTCTTCGCGTGGAGCCGGCCGCCGCAGGTGGTGGAGAAGCTCGTGAAGGTCGAGGTGCCCGCGCCGCCGGCGCGGCTGCCGACGCCGGCGGAGCGCCGCGCCGAGCTGCTGGCACAGGCCTCCGACGCGAGGACCCTCGCCTGGTCGGCCACCCCGGACCCCGCGGCCAAGGGGGCCACCGGGGACGTGGTCTGGTCCGAGTCCAGGCAGCAGGGTTACCTCCGGATCCGGGGCCTGGCCGTCAACGACCCCTCGCGCGCCCAGTACCAGCTCTGGATCTTCGACGCCCGCCGCGAGCAGGCTCACCCGGTCGACGGCGGCGTCTTCGACGTCCAGGGCGGCGACGTGGTCGTGCCCATCCACGCAGCCATCCGGGTGTTCGAGCCGAAGCTGTTCGCAGTGACCGTCGAGAGGCCGGGCGGTGTGGTGGTGTCGAAGCGCGAGCGGATCGTGCTCACCGCCGCCCTCTGATGGGCCGAGGTGAATGGCCTTCAGGGCCCGCCCGGCGCCAGCTCCAGCAGGATCTCGTTGGTCCGCAGGAACCAGGGCATGAAGGGCGGGTCGAAGCGGGCCCAGATCGGCTCGCCGACCGCGGTGAGGCCGGCCGAGGCCAGCGCCGCGCGGAGCGTGGCGAGGTGCTCCTGGTACCGGCTGGCCGACCAGGTGCCGGAGTAGGTGTGGGCGGCGACGCGCCGGGCCGGCACGACGCGGAAGGAGATGGCCGGGTCGAGCGGCTCAGGCAGGGTCTCCAGCGTGTAGGCCGAGGGCATCATGAACTGGATGGTCCAGCGCCCCTCCTGGCCCGCCTGCGCCACCGGCGCCGTCATCGCGATCTTGGCCGGCTCGGCCTGGGTGACGGGGGCG
>Ga0315270_10002014_pt1 | contig 10791 bp, 12 predicted proteins | sample C1_bottom_MG_FD_204932 | JGI IMG/M metagenome (GOLD analysis project Ga0315270, IMG submission 204932) | Sediment microbial communities from Yellowstone Lake, YNP, Wyoming, USA - C1_bottom | ecosystem: Environmental > Aquatic > Freshwater > Lake > Sediment | place: USA: Wyoming | collected... | reverse complement strand
GAAAAGACTGGTTTGCCTTTCACCAAGTACCACATTGATGATTGGCGTGGTTCAAGAGCCACTCTGAACGCTTCTGCTCATATCCGTTTCTAAAAGGAAATTCTATACGGATTTGTATATTTGCAGATCCGTATAGATTGAGTTAAAAGTCAAATCAAGATATTGGGATACACAATAATGAAATTTGGAATCATGGTGAATGAGGGTCCTTATACCCATCAGGCAACAGACACCGCATATATGTTTGCAAAGGCCGCATTGGAAAAAGGGCACGAAGTACCGCGCGTTTTTTTCTATCATGATGGCGTGAATAACTCATCAAGCTTGACTGACCCACCTCAGGATGACCGCAATATTGTTAATCGCTGGTCAAAACTGGCAGAAGATCACGGTGTAGACTTGGTGGTCTGTGTTGCGGCTGCAATGCGACGCGGCATTACTGAAGGCAATCTTGCCGCTGGCTTCCGTATTTCCGGACTTGGTCAATTGGTTGAAGCTGGCATTCAGGCGGATCGCCTGGTTGTATTCGGCGATTAAATTGGGGAATGTGATGAGCGAAACAACTGGTGGTGTTGAGTTCGACGAGGACTCGGCCGGTGTAGTAAAGAAGTTTATGTTTGTAAACCGTAAAGCGCCATATGGCACCGTTTATGCGCTGGAAGGTTTGGAAGTCGTTTTAATCAGCGCAGCTTTTGATCAAGACGTAAGCATGGTATTTATGGATGATGGCGTGTATGAACTGATAAAGGGACAGCATACCAAGTCGATTAATGTTAAAAACTTTTCGCCTACTTATCGTGCGCTGGAAGGCTACGATATTGAAAAGTTGTATGTTGATAAAGAATCCATGGATATGCGCGGTTTGACCGTGGATAACCTGATCGTTCCTGTTGAAGTGCTGACTGCTGCTGAAATGGGTGAATTAATGGACCAGCAAGACGTGGTCATCAGCTTCTAGTTAAGGGAAAACGAACATGTTGCATATTGTTAATAAGTCTCCTTTTGAAAACTCAACGTTGGATAGCTGCTTGCGTGTTATTGGCGCTACCAAAGGTGGGGCGCTTCTTCTGACTGAAGACGCTGTTTATGCTGCGACAAAAGGCAGTGCTGTAGAAGCCAAGATCAAAGCCGTTTCAGGTAATGTGCTGGTTTATGCGCTTTGGCCGGATCTGGAAGCGCGCGGCATGCAGGATATGTGCATTGATGGCGTAAAGTTTGTCGATTATGGTGGTTTTGTGGATTTAGTTGCGGAACACAATTCCGTTCAATCCTGGTTGTAATGTTGTAATTATTTTAACGTAGGAGTATTGCGATGAGTTTCGAAATTAATGGTAAGACGTACGAGACCGACGAAGAAGGTTACTTGGTCAACTTGGCAGAATGGGATGAAGCTGCTGCAGCGCACCTGGCTGTTGAAGAAAAAGTTGAAATGACTGAAAACCATTGGGAAGTTATCCACTTCCTGCGTGAATACTACAACGACTACCAAATTGCGCCAGCAGTTCGTGTTTTGACAAAAGCTATTGGTAAGAAGTTGGGTGCCGAAAAAGGCAGCAGCAAGTATCTGTACGAGTTGTTCCCTTATGGACCGGCTAAACAAGCATGTAAAATTGCTGGCTTGCCAAAGCCAACTGGCTGTATCTAAGCTTAGCAACAGGCTGGAGGAGAAATCCGAACAGGGAATACTGTCCTTGTTCGGCATAATAAAAACGAGTCTGTCACGACTGGTTGAAGGTTTTGCCTTCAACCAGTTTTTTGAGAGGTTTTCTGATGTCGTTATTAACAGTTGTTTACGCCGTTTTGTTTTACGTGGCTACCGCTATTTTAGTGGTTGGCGTGGCGTATAAAATTTATATTTATAGCCGTACTCCGGCACCTTTAAAGATTCCAACCACACCGGCTCCCACTACGCAGTCAGGGGTGGTTTTCCGCATGGCGCGGGAAGTCGTTCTGTTTGAAAGCCTGTTTAAATCCAATAAATGGATTTGGGTATTTGGCTGGATGTTTCATTTTGGGTTACTGCTGGTTTTGCTGAGACATCTGCGTTATTTCACTGAGCCGGTCTGGTCATGGGTCGGGCTTGTACAGCCATTTGGTTTGTATGCCGGATTTGCCATGGTCGCCGGATTGGCAGGGTTATGGGCCAGACGCTTTCTGGTTGAGCGTATCCGCTATATCTCTACACCTTCCGATCATTTGATGCTGGCGCTATTGATTTTGATCGGTGCAAGTGGCTTGCTGATGAAGTTTGTTGCCCACACTGATATTGTTGGCCTTAAAACTTTCATTCTAGGTCTGATGTACTTTGATTGGCAGCCAATTCCTGCCGATCCAATTTTACTTGTGCATCTTTCTTTGGTAGCTACGCTGATGATGATTTTCCCAATCAGCAAATTGCTGCATGCACCGGGCGTGTTCTTTAGTCCATCAAGAAATCAGGCTGATAATTCACGTGATAAACGTCATATATCAGCTTGGGCTGCTGAATTAGAGAAATAATAAAAGGGGTAGCATTGTGGCTGTTGCAGAATTTGAAGTGCCCAAAATTAATCCATTTCCCGTGCCGGATATTCCAGATTTACAATCTGATGCTACTGCAAAGGTTAGTTCCTTTAAAGCATCGGAAGCTATTCAAGCCGGAATTGGTTTTCCCGGTCAGCTGGTTGATAACTGGCAAGAAAAAGCGATCGACAAAATGGGCGATTTGCTCGGTAAATATCGCTCGCTTGCGGTGTATATGGATGCTTGTGTGCACTGTGGTGCATGTACTGATAAGTGCCATTACTTCCTGGGTACTGCCGATCCTAAAAATATGCCTGTTGCGCGTCAGGAATTGATGCGTAAAGTATATCGCCGCTATTTCACTTTCGCTGGAAAGCACTTCCCGAAATTGGTAGGCGCTGCGGACCTGACTGAAGATGTGCTGAATGATTGGTACACCTATTACTATCAATGTTCAGAATGCCGTCGCTGCTCAGTTTATTGCCCGTATGGCATCGATACCGCAGAAATAACCATGGCAGCGCGTGAAATCATGGACACCATCGGTATTGGTCAGAAGTACACCAATGAAATCATGGGTAAATTGCACCGTATCGGTAACAATCTTGGCTTGCCAGGGCCTGCGCTTCTTAACACGCTTGAAGGTTTGGAAGAAGACGTTCTCGAAGATACCGGTGCCGCAGTCAGGTTCCCGATTGATGTGAAGGGTGCTGAGGTTTTACTCATTACGCCTTCTGCAGATTTCTTTTCTGAACCGCATGTGGAAAGTCTGATTGGTTATGCCAAGGTGTTTCATCAGGCAGGCATCAGCTGGACTATGAGTACCACTGCTTCTGAGGCTGGTAATTTTGGCTTGTTTATCGGTAGTTATGAAAACATGCGTAAAGCTGCGATGCGTATTCGCGAAGCAGCGCTGGAGCTTGGTGTTAAACGGATTGTTGTTGGTGAATGCGGGCATGCCTGGCGCGTTGCATACAGTTTCTGGAACACCTTGAATGGTGTCGGGCATGGTGGCGATGACGATTTTACTCGTGCTTTGCAGAGCCAATTAGATCCGCGTTATCCGGCGCCGCAGCATATTTGCGAAATGACTTTTGACCTCATCAACCGTGGCGCGCTCACGCTGGATAAAGAAGCCAACGATCATCGTATTATCACCTATCACGACTCATGTAACGTTGCTCGTGCATCACGCATGGGTAATATGCCGGGCGGTCAGTTTGTAATACCGCGTTCCATTATTACTTCGGTTGCGAATAATTTTCATGATATGGCGCCAGAAACCATTCTTGAGGGCACATTCTGTTGCGGTGGCGGTGGCGGTTTGCTGACTGATGACCTGATGGAAATCCGTGTTAAGGGTGCGATGCCAAGAATGCAGGCACTTCAAAATGTCGTGGACGAGCACGGTGTGAATTACATGGCAGCAATTTGTGCCATATGCAAAGCACAGTTTACCAAGGTGCTGCCTTACTATAAATTTAATATGAGCATGATAGGTGGCGTGCATCAGTTGGTGAGTACAGCAATTCAACTGGGTACGAAAGAATAATTGGGGCCAGTGGCGCCTATTACTATTGATGAGTTTAAGGAGATTACAAAATGTCAGTCACATCCGATGATATGGAAAAGAAGGCTCTAACCTTTCGCCGATACAAAGACGGTGAAACACGGGATGAACCTAAAGGCGCCGACTGGATCATGGATGCCGATCATACTCACAAGTGCCCCGAGTATGTGCTGAGCACGCCACCTTGCCAAGGTAGTTGCCCGGCCGGCGAAGACATTCGTGGTTATTTGAATATCGTGCGTGGTATAGAAAAACCGCCTGCAGGCATGCCTTGGCAGGAATATGCCTTTAATCGGATTACCAGCGCTAACCCTTTCCCGTCTGTAATGGGCCGAGTCTGCCCTGCACCATGTGAAAGCGGCTGTAACCGCAATGAAGTTGAAGACCATGTCGGTATCAACTCTGTTGAACATTACCTGGGCGAATGGGGTATCGCGAACAAGCTTGCATTTAAAAAGCCGGAAAACAGTACCGGCAAGAAGATCGCTTTGATTGGCGGCGGTTGCGCCAGCTTGTCAGCTGCCTATCACTTGACACTGAAAGGCCATGCTTGCACTATTTTTGACGATCACGCCGAACTGGGCGGGATGATGCGTTATGGTATTCCTGGTTTCCGTACACCGCGTGACGTACTGGATGCGGAAATTCAACGAATTATTGATCTGGGCGTGGAAGTTAAGCTGAATTGCCACATCGGTCGTGATATCACGATGGATCAGATTGAGAAAGATTACGATGCTGTATTTATGGGACTTGGTGCTCAAAGCGGCCGTCCTTTGCCAGTTGAAGGTGCGGAAGCGCCAAACTGCGTTACCGCGATGGCTTTCCTGAAGGCGTTTAACGATGGGCGTTTGCAGCACGTCGGTAAGCGCGTGGTGGTTATCGGCGGCGGCGATACATCTATTGACGTTGCTACGGTTGCTCGCCGTTTGGGACACATTACCAAAATAAATGAAAACGACCGTCCTGAACACGTCATTGCAGGGCAAGTGGCACACGATGTAGCGCAAGTATCTGCACGTGAAGGCGCTGAAGTGGTGCTGATTTCGCGTTCGACCATGGACAAGATGAACGCTAACAAGCATGAGATTGATCACGCTTTGGCCGAAGGTATCGATATTCGCGGCGGTGTCACACCCGTAGCCGTGATCGTGGGTGCCGATGGCCGTGCGACAGCATTACGCGTAGCTGAATTTGACATGGTTAAAAACGAAACCGTCATCCGCCCAGGCACTGAAGTCGATATCCCTGCCGATCTGATTGTTTCTGCTATCGGACAGGCAGTTGATTTTACTGGCCTTGAGACCTTTAATAATGGTAACGGCTTGATTAAGGCTGACAAGAATTATCAAATTCCTGGCAAGAAAGGTTTCTTCGTGGGTGGAGATGTGATCAAGCCCCATCTGTTGACCACAGCGATTGGTCACGGCGCGATTGCCGCTGATGGCATTGACCGTTACCTGGCCGGTGAAGAACAAGGTAAGCGTCCCAAGGTGGATGTGCATCATTTTGATTTGCTGCGCAAACTTGAAGAAAAAGGTCTTGAGCCTGCAGAATATGAGCACAAGCCAGTTTGGGGTACTGACTCCGCTCAGTACTCAGTGCATAACTTTGAAGATCGTTCACTGAAATATGTGATTCCAGCTGACGAGTTGTTCCTTGGCCACTTCCCGTTTGTGCCACGTCACGTTCGAAATATGACGATGCTGGATGCAAATCAGGCGCTGGGTAACTTTGAAGATCGTCTTGATGTGCTTTCCGAGAAGGAAGCCGTTGACGAAGCCAAGCGTTGCATGAGTTGTGGTTTGTGCTTCGAATGTGATAACTGCGTTGTTTATTGCCCACAAATTGCAGTATTCAAGGTGAAGAAGAACGTGTCTACCACCGGCCGTTATGTGGATACCGATTACAGCCGTTGCATTGGTTGCCATATCTGTGCGGATGTTTGTCCAACTGGCTATATCAAAATGGGTATGGGTGAATAAAGTATGACTAATCTGGCAAAGCTCCGCAGTTTGCTGAATTGGAAGTGGGGTGCGCTGATAGCCGCTCTGCTGGCAATCAGTGCGGTTTCGGTTGCATCCAGCGAACCAGAGTCCTCCTCTGGACGCACACCGAAGCCGACGATTGAGGCAGGCAAGGGCGAGAAGTGTGTTGAAGACACGGATTACATGCGTCGCAATCACATGAAACTACTCATGCATCAGCGTGACGATACCATGCATAAAGGCATTCGAACCAAAAAGTACAGTTTGCAAAATTGTATTGAATGCCATGCAAGCAAGAAGAACAACAGCGTACTGGGTAGCAATGAGAACTTTTGTCAAAGTTGTCATAGTTACGCTGCTGTTAAAATTGACTGCTTTGAATGTCATGCCACCAAACCAAAAGCAACTGTAAACGCTGCCGGATTTTTCCACCCGATCATTCCCCCTTCTTCTGAAGGTGATGTGAAAGTTAATGACAGTCATGGATTGTCTTTCAGCATGAGGCAGCAAATGCGTGGAAGCGTTGTCGATAAGAATATCGCCGGAGCAAGCAAATGAGCGACGTTAATCAGAGTCGAAGAGAATTTCTGGGTAAAACTGCCGCTGCTACAGCTGGATTGGCTATCGCTCCCGGCGTGATGCTGATTGACATGGCTCATGGCCGCGCTCCAGAAGATGCAGCTTCAAGTTCCGTTCGTTGGGGTATGCTGGTTGACAGCAATCAGTGCAAACCAGGCTGTAATGACTGTGTGACCGGATGTAACAAGGAAAATGGTCTGTCTGGCGGCACCAGTGAAACCGACTCCCAATGGATACGCAAGGTTGAGCTGAAAGACCTGCGCAGCGGTATCACAGCATCCTTGCCGATGATGTGTCAGCACTGCGCTGAACCCCCTTGCGTGGATGTCTGTCCAACAGGTGCTTCTTTCAAGCGAGCCGATGGCATTGTGCTGGTTGATAAGCACATTTGTATTGGCTGCCGTTATTGCGTGATGGCATGTCCTTATAAAGCGCGGTCTTTCGTACATGAAGAGCTGACTGATCAGAACCCTGACGTACCGCGCGGAAAAGGTGTGGTTGAGTCATGCACGATGTGCGTGCATCGCATTGACAAGGGCCAGAATACGGCTTGTGCAGATGCATGTTCTGCAGCGGGTCACAACGCGATTATTTTTGGTGATTTAAACGATCCCAACAGTGAAATTGCGAAGCGCGTGGCTACTTATGCGACTAAACAAGTGCGTGCAGATCTGGGATTAAACCCCGGCGTGCGTTATCAGGGGATTTGAAATAATGAGTGCAATTTCCTTGCGTCAAATTGAAGGCCGCAGCATGGGTTATTACATGCTGCTGGCTGCATTTGGATTATTTGTTTTATTTGGTCTGGGTTCGGCTCTTTACATGGAACATAATGGCCATATCGTAACCGGCATGAACAATCAAGTTGTTTGGGGAATGCCGCATGTGTTTGCGGTATTCCTGATTGTTGCAGCTTCTGGTGCGCTGAATGTGGCGTCCATCGGTTCTGTGTTTGGTAAATCCATGTACAAACCCCTGGCGCCACTGTCCGGTTTGCTTGCGATTGCCCTTTTGGGCGGCGGTTTGACTGTTCTTATGCTGGATTTGGGACGCCCTGACCGCGTGATTGTGGCGATGACCTACTACAATTTCAAATCTGTTTTTGCGTGGAACGTGTTCCTTTATACGGGTTTCTTTACCATTGTTGCCGCCTATATCTGGACGATGATGGAACGTCGTATGAATGCCTTTACCAAGCCGCTTGGCGTTGCTGCTTTTATCTGGCGTTTGTTGCTGACAACGGGTACCGGGTCTATCTTCGGATTCCTGGTGGCGCGTCAGGCTTATGATTCTGCTTTGCTCGCGCCCATGTTTATCATTATGTCCTTTGCCTACGGCCTGGCTATTTACCTTCTGGTTCTGATGGTTGCGTTTAACGAGACCGGTCGTCCGCTGGGTGACAAGGTTCTGCTCAGACTCAAAAAGCTCCTGGCAGTGTTTATTTCTGCATCTTTGTATTTTGTTGCAGTATTTCACATGACTAACCTGTATTTTGCCAAAAAACATGGGATAGAAAGCTTCATATTGATGAATGGTGGCATTTACACCCAGTTATTCTGGATCGGTCAGATTTTGCTGGGTGGGATTGTTCCTTTGGCTATTCTGTTTCATCCTGCTCTGGGTAAATCCCGAACCTGGATCGCAGTTTCATCGGTGCTGGTGATTTTGGGTGGCTTGGCGCAAATGTATGTCACGATTATTGGTGGTCAGGCATTTCCGCTCGAGTTGTTCCCGGGCATGCACGAATCGAGCAGTTTCTTTGATGGCGTGATACATGGCTATAAGCCGAGCCTGCCCGAAATCATGCTGGGTATTGGCGGTATTGCTATTGCGGGTGTGATCACCACTTTTGCAATCAAAATTCTGAATTTCTTGCCAGCCAGCCTTGAAGACAAAGTGATGGATGCTCATCACGGCGCGAAGCAGTAACGATCTTTGGGGTATTGTTATAGTGGGGAGTGCTGCTGCTAGTGGGACTTTTCGCTGCGAGTAAATTTATTTGCACGGGTCTCTTCCGCATTTTGGAATAGGCCCGTGTTGTTATCATGCGCCGATTTAGCTGATTGAAAAGCGTTCAATGGCTTGGTTGAATGCAGTTTCTACTGCCCTTATTGAAGAATTCACCCATGTCTCAATTCCTTATATCTGCAGCACACAAATCTTCCGGTAAAACCACGATCAGTATCGGATTGTGTGCTGCCCTCAAGCAGCGCGGTTTAGTGGTTCAGCCTTTCAAAAAAGGCCCTGACTATATCGATCCCATGTGGTTGTCGCTTGCGAGTGGCCGTTCCTGTCGCAATCTGGATTTTTACCTGATGGATAAGGTTGAAATTCAGACAATGTACAGGCGTTGTTCGGCAGATGCCGATGTAAGTCTGGTTGAGGGCAACAAGGGCTTATATGATGGCCTGGATCTTGAAGGCAGCAATAGCAACTCTGCTTTGGCGCACTTGCTTGAAATACCTGTGGTCCTGGTGATTGATGCGCGTGGGATGACGCGCGGTATCGCGCCGTTGATATTGGGTTATCAGGCGTTTGATCGGGATATCAAAATCGCAGGCGTCATTCTTAACCAGTTGGGTGGGGCGCGCCACGAGAGCAAGTTGCGCGACGTGATCGAACATTACACCGATGTGCCTGTGCTGGGGGCGGTGCATCATAATAAGAACTTGCAAATAAATGAGCGTCATCTTGGCTTAATGCCCAGTAACGAAACCGAGGAGGCGACACAGTTTGTTGCCGAAATCCGACAAGTAATCAATGAGCAGGTCGATTTAGACCGGTTGTTGCAAGTGGGCAAACCCTCAGTCAAGTTTTCTTTTGAGGCACCTGAAGTTGGCGTTGAGCCAGTTGAGAAGAGGCAGATTCGTATCGGCGTGGCACGGGATAAAGCTTTTGGCTTTTATTATGCGGATGATCTGGATGCGCTCGAATCAGCGGGGGCGAAGTTGGTGCCGGTGGATACCTTGAATGACCCTGTATTGCCCGAAGTGGATGGCTTGTTTATCGGCGGGGGTTTTCCCGAGTTGATGATGGAAAGCCTGGAAGCAAATGCTGGCCTGCGTCGACAGATTCATGCCGCTATCGATAGTGGCATGCCGGTTTACGCCGAGTGCGGTGGTTTGATGTATTTGTCGCGTAGCCTGACATGGCATGGAAAAACCTGTGAAATGGTCGGAGTGATTCCGGGTGATGTGTTGATGCATGAAAAACCAGTAGGGCGTGGTTATGTAAGATTAGAGGAAAGTGGACTTTCACCTTTGCATCGTCAATCCGATCCTGAAGTAATTGAAATTCCGGCGCATGAATTTCATTATTCCAGCCTTGAAAATCTGGGGGATGGGGTTGAGTTTGCATACCGCATGTTGCGCGGCCACGGCGTTGATGGACATCATGACGGTATTGTGTACAAGAACCTGTTTGCTTCTTATTGTCATTTGCGCAGTTTGAAGGGGTATAACTGGGCAGAACGTTATGTCGAGTGGGTGCGCAAACTTGCTGAACAGCGGCTACAAGCTGTTGAAGAATGCGCAGCCTTAAATTTAAAGGAGAATTAAAATGGTTTCAGTTACTCCGGGCGCAGCCCTGCAAATCGGGGTAGCCTCCCGGCAATCAGGCGCGCAAGGGTTGGGGCTCCGTATTGCGGCAAAACGCGTTGCGGATGGTTCAATTCAATATGGTATGGGATTTGATGAACCGCGGAATGATGATCAGCAAATCACTTCCGAAGGGGTTGCGATTCTGGTGGCGCCGATGAGCGAGGCGATTCTTAAAGATACCGTGCTGGATTTTGTTGAACTTAATCCAGGCGAGTTCCAGTTTGTATTCATTAACCCTAACGATGTCGGCATGCCGCCAGACGACCGGAATGCCGGCGGCTGTGGTAGTGGCGGGTGTGGCAGCGGTGGCTGTGGCAGCAGCGGTGGCGGTTGCGCGTAAATACAGATTTACCATGCAAGATGGGGGTATAAATGGAATTTGACCTCGTAATAATCGGTAGCGGCCCCGGGGGATATAAGGCTGCCATTACCGCTGCCCACCTAGGTGCCAAGGTGGCGCTGGTGGAAAAAGGTCTGGCAGGTGGAACCTGCTTGAATCAGGGATGTATCCCCAAATCGACGCTACTGCATCTTGCTACGTTAATTGAGGATA
>Ga0315270_10002013_pt1 | contig 10791 bp, 9 predicted proteins | sample C1_bottom_MG_FD_204932 | JGI IMG/M metagenome (GOLD analysis project Ga0315270, IMG submission 204932) | Sediment microbial communities from Yellowstone Lake, YNP, Wyoming, USA - C1_bottom | ecosystem: Environmental > Aquatic > Freshwater > Lake > Sediment | place: USA: Wyoming | collected... | reverse complement strand
CCAGATCGATCAATTCGGTCCGCAAGATCTCCCATGAATGTCCCTCCCAATTCGTCGGCGTTCGCGGTATTAGGGATGGGTCGATTCGGTGCAGTCTTCCAAGGAAGTGCCCAATGTCTTTGGCTAGGCCGGCTAGGTTTTTGACTCGGGATTGATCCGCACCAACTCAGATACCGCTGCGGGAGTGAGTTCTAAGAGGGGCTGGTTCACTCGTAAAGAGTAGCTATCGACCTGACTACGCTGGTCCTATGGAATTCATTGAGTTAACGGTTGCCGATGGAGTCGCCACCATTTTGCTGGCCAGACCTCCCGTGAATGCGCTCAATTTTCAAATGCAGGCAGAGATCAAGCAGGCCGCCGAAGAATGTGGCCAACGCGACGACGTAAGAGCCGTAGTCATGTACGGAGGCGAGAAGGCGTTTGCCGCTGGGGCTGACATTAAAGAAATGGCTGGCCTCACCTCTGCTGAAATGGTTGAGCGCGGCGCGGCAATTGAAGAGTCCTTCTCTTCGGTAGCGAACATTGCCAAGCCAGTAGTCGCCGCAATCACCGGTTATGCACTTGGTGGGGGATGCGAATTAGCGCTTTGCGCAGACATTCGCATTGCCGCAGATAACGTGCGAATGGGTCAACCAGAGATCCTGCTCGGGATTATTCCTGGGGGTGGCGGGACTCAACGCTTGCCAAGATTGGTAGGCCCATCGGTTGCCAAAGATTTGATTTACACCGGACGAATCGTGGATGCCCAAGAGGCGTTAGCTATTGGTTTAGTAAACAAATTAGTTCCAGCTAACGAGGTGTACTCGACTGCACTTGCGTGGGCCAAACAATTTGCCAACGGCCCCAAGGTCGCCCTTGCGGTGGCAAAAGAAGCGATCGACCGTGGCATTGAGACCTCCCTTGAAGAAGGTCTGGAAATAGAGGCGCGCTATTTCGCTGCTCTGTTTGATACCAATGACCGAGCCATTGGGATGACCTCCTTTATTGCCGAGGGCCCAGGAAAGGCCAAGTTCATTGGTCGTTGAGACCAACCTCATGGTGGCCAAGGTGCCTTCTGCCTCACCCATGAGTAACATCGTCAGCACTGAGTTGATCCGGAATACGCAATAAAGGAGCAGGGTTTTGAAGATCGTCGTCTGCATCAAACAGGTACCCGACTCTTGGGCGCAGAAGCGCCTCAATTCGTCAGATTCAACCCTTGATAGAACCAATACGGACGCGGTCATCAATGATCTAGACGAGTATGCGATTGAAGCCGCACTCCAAATCATTGAAGCTCAAACTCCTGGCGACCAGGCGCACCAAGTAACTCTGTTATCTATGGGACCTGAACGTGCCACCGAGGCGATCAGAAAAGGCTTCTCGATGGGCGCCGATGATGCGCTGCACATAGTGGATCCAGCGCTCGCAGGTAGTGATGCATTGGCGACTTCATTGGTGTTGGCCAAGGCAGTAAGTAACGCTGAACCCGACTTCGTCCTTTGTGGCACCGAATCAACCGACGCCAGAATGGCAGTGGTTCCAGCGATGCTGGCCGAGCGCCTTGGCTGGCCGCAACTAACTTTCGCCGGCGAAATGGAAGTTGATCTTGCTGCTCGAATCGTGCGCATAAAGCGGATGACAGATGATGGGGTCGAAAGTATGGAAGCGCCCATGCCTTGCGTAGTTAGCGTGATCGAAAAAATCAACGAACCTCGCTATCCATCCTTCAAAAACATCATGGCGGCTAAGAAGAAGGTCGTTCAGACTTTGACGCTTTCAGAGCTTGGTATTTCAAGTAACGATGTGGGAACTGCTGGTGCCTGGACCAGCGTTGCCGATTTCGCCGAGCTTCCACCTCGTGGAGCTGGCGTAAAAATCACTGATGACGGTACGAGCGGAGATCAACTCGTGAGTTTCTTAGCAGCAAAGAAGTTGGTCTGACATGACACAGATACTCATCTTGGTTGAACAGCGCGATGGTCGCATTACCCGCGCATCCACCGAATTAATAACCATGGCTAAGCGCCTTGGTTCGCCAATGGCATTTATTGTTGGCGAGAGCGTAGAAAGCCAGATTTCTCAATACGGCGCTGACAAGATATTTCGTGGGATTGCCGCCGAATACCAAGTTCACCCGGTTGTGCCGGTGGTAGATGCATTGGCCGCGTTGGTTGCCAAAGTTTCTCCGGCGGCAGTTCTGATTGCCTCAAGTGCTACTGGCAAAGAGATTGCTGGACGTCTCGCAGTCCGAATTGGTTCTGGCGTAATTACCGATGCCGTAGATATCTCGGCGGATCTGGTGGCTACTCAATCCATCTTCGGTGGATCAACGCTTGTTCACTCTCGCGTCACCCATGGGGTGCCAATCTTCACCTTGGCACCAAATTCTATTGAGCCGACTTCCCAGCAAACTGAACCAGTGATCGAAGATTTGGTTCTGGTCTTTGACCAGAAGTCGACGGCGGCACGGGTAACTTCACGAGAGCCAGCCAAAAAAGGTGGCCGTCCAGAATTGGGTGAAGCTTCCATTGTGGTCTCAGGTGGTCGCGGAACAAATGGTGACTTCTCTCCCGTCGAAGCGTTCGCCGATTCCCTCGGTGCTGCAGTTGGGGCTTCTCGGGCAGCAGTGGATGCTGGTTGGTATCCGCATACGTTGCAAGTGGGACAGACAGGGAAAACCGTTAGCCCGCAGTTGTATGTTGCTTGCGGAATATCTGGTGCTATTCAACATCGAGCTGGCATGCAGACGAGCAAAACAATTGTTGCCATTAACAAAGATCCTGAGGCACCCATTTTTGAGATCGCTGATTTCGGGGTGGTCGGTGATCTGTTCGCAGTTCTCCCTCAAGCTACTGCGGCCATCAATGCTCGCAAGGCGTAATTGAATTGACTGCTTATTTAGATCATGCCGCTACGACGCCGATGTCTCCTGCCGCGATTGAGGCGATGGTTGCCGAACTGGGCCATGTTGGGAATGCATCGAGTCTTCATGCCGCAGGACGAGCTGCTCGCAAGGTCGTCGAAGATGGACGAGAAATGCTTGCGCGGGCAGTAGGTGCTCGACCAAATGATGTGATCTTCACCAGCGGTGGTACCGAATCGGACAATCTTGCCGTGAAGGGGCTCTATTGGTCCCGACGCAAAGCTGATCCAAAGCGAGTACGAATACTGGCAAGTTCGATCGAACATCATGCAGTTCTTGATCCAGTCCAGTGGTTGGTAGACAGTGAAGGCGCTGAAGTTTTCTGGATTCCCGTTGATTCGATTGGCCGTATCAATTTGAATGCTCTTCGCGATGAAATAAAGCGCGATCCTGACTCGATTGCGTTTATCTCGGTGATGAGTGTCAATAATGAAGTTGGCACGATTCAGCCAATGGCCGAAGTTGTGGCTATCGCTGACGAGTACAACATCCCCGTTCACTCTGATGCGGTCCAACTGTTCGGCAAAGTGCCTTTTGATTTTGAAGCCAGTGGTCTTGCTTGCGTAACGATAAGTGCGCACAAGATTGGTGGCCCGGTCGGAGTCGGTGCGTTGTTGGTTAAACGGGGGACCGATTTAGTGCCAGTCCTACATGGTGGCGGACAAGAGCGAGACATTCGTAGCGGAACATTAGATGTGCCAGCCATCGCCGCCTTTGCCGCTGCGGCTAAGGATTCTGTTGAGCTAATGGCCAAGGAAGATGCTCGACTCCGTCTTCTTAGAGATGATTTAGTTTCACAAGTTAGCGCGGTAATTCCTGATGCCAGAGTCAATGGAGATTCGCAAGCCTCGGGTCGCCTTCCTGGCCTTGCACATTTCACTTTTCCTGGCGCTGAAGGAAATGCACTGTTGCTTTTATTGGATGCTCAAGGTGTTCAATGTTCAACCGGGTCGGCCTGTAGCGCTGGAGTGCCAAGACCAAGCCATGTTCTGTTGGCCATGGGTATGTCGGAGAAAGAAGCCAAGTCCTCATTACGTTTTTCCCTTGGCCGGACGTCTTCGCAGGTAGATGTGGATGCGGTTGCCAAGGTGATTGGGCAAGTGGTTGACCGAGCTAGGCTGGCCGGGAAATGAGAGTTCTTGCAGCCATGAGTGGTGGCGTCGATTCGGCAGTAGCCGCGGCGCGAGCAGTTGATGCTGGGCATGAAGTTGTCGGCGTCCATCTTGCGCTGTCGGCGAATCCACAGGCCTATCGCTCTGGTGCTCGCGGCTGTTGCACGATTGAAGATTCACGTGATGCCAGGCGCGCTGCAGATTTGCTTGGCATTCCTTTTTATATCTGGGACATGGCCGAAGAGTTTCGAGCCGAAGTCGTTGAAGATTTCATAGCCGAATATGCAGCGGGTAAAACACCCAATCCATGTCTGCGGTGTAATGAGAAGATCAAGTTTGAAGCGGTGTTGAATCGAGCCATTGCCATGGATTTTGATGTCGTGGCAACTGGTCACTACGCCAGAATCATCGACGGGCCAAACGGTCGAACACTTCACCGGGCCGTAGATATGGGCAAAGACCAGTCTTATGTGCTTGCCGTTCTTGATGCTGATCAACTCGCACGCTCCTATTTCCCATTGGGGGATACCACCAAAGAGATGGTGCGCGAGGAAGCTATGCGAAGAGGTTTAGCCGTTGCGCAGAAGCCAGATAGTCATGACATTTGTTTCATTCCATCAGGGGATAACGCTGGCTGGTTACGGTCACGGTTGGGTAGCCAAGATGGTCCGATCGTGGATGAAGACGGACAAGTGCTCGGCACTCACCACGGTGCTTTCACTTACACTGTTGGTCAGCGCAAAGGAATCGGCATCGGACAACCCACCGTTGATGGTCGACCCCGTTACGTTCTTAGCATTGAGCCATTGAGCAACACAGTGGTGGTCGGTTCCAAAGAAGCACTCGCGGTTAGTGAAATTGTTGGCGATCGTCCGCGCTATCCAGGGGTGCAACCAGTTGGAAGCCGTCGCGGTTTCGCCCAAGTGCGCGCACATGGAACGCCACAAGCATGCACATTTGAATGTACTGACTCGACGATCACGGCAATACTCGATGAACCGCTACTTGGTCTTGCCGCGGGCCAGGCCCTTGTGGTTTATGAAGATGATCAAGTTGTTGGGTCAGCCACGGTTTCGCAAACACATCGCTAATGAAGAGCTGATGAAAAGCTAATGACATCTACATCAGGAGTACTGGCAACTGGAATCGGTTCTTTTCCAGGTGATGATCCCGTTCGGGCGAACTCGGTGATGAGTGAATCTTTTTCAAACTTGCCATTCTTGGTGGAGTTGCCAGCGCGAGGTGCCGGAGCAGATTTAGTTGGTCGCGCGGCCTTGCACCTGGCCGAGTTGCACGTGGATATTCAGCCATCTGGCTGGCGCCTTGTTGATCGCGCCGGTGGCGATGAACGGCGCGCGCAAGGGCTGCTCTCTCGCGACCTAGATGCTTTTGAAGAAGCGTTAAGCGGATATGTGGGGCCAATCAAAACTCAAGTAACTGGCCCATGGACGTTAGCGGCGCTACTAAATACTTTTCGCGGCGGTTCGGTCTTAGCTGACCCTGGTGCTTCCAGAGACGTTGCACAGTCCTTAGTTGAAGGTTTGAAGTTACATATTGCTGAATTAAAAAAGCGAGTTCCTGGTGCCACCAAGATTTATCTTCAACTAGACGAACCAATGCTGCCCAGAGTTTCGGCCGGTGAAATATCAAGTGTCAGCGGGCTATCTCGGATTCGAAAGCCATCACGTACTGAAATCATTCACTCCTTGAATTCCTTTGCTGGCTTAGCTGATCAGTTGGTATTGCACTGCTGTGCCAGGGGAGTGGATTTGGATGTCCTCAAAGATGCCTCAGTGGATATCGTCTCGGTTGACTATCAACATTTTGCAATCGAAGACACCTGGGGCCGATGGCTAGAGGCCGATCGCGGACTCTGGTTCGGCGTGGTCGCCGGAGTTGACGGCCCATTGCCGAGTGCATCGGCTACCGTCAGCGATATGCGGCAGAAATTGGCCTCTATAGGTTTTGACATCACCAAGATCTCCTCGCGCCTTGGGGTAACTGCAAGTTGCGGTTATGCCGGGGCAAGTGAGGATTACGTGAAGGAAAGTGCAAAGCGGTTAGCTGAGATGGTGGAGTCAATCGGGGAGTTGTCATGAGCGAAACAATTCGCCATCGCATCGCCGAGTTGAGCGAAGAGATTCGCGATCTCCAATTTCGTTATTACGTCATGGATTCTCCGATCGTGGCCGATGCCGAGTACGACAAACTTTTCAAGGAACTTCAAGAGTTAGAAGGCAAGCACCCAGAGTTACGCTCTCCCGATTCACCTACCCAGAGCGTCGGCGGGGGATTCTCCACCGAGTTCACGGCAGTGGACCACTTGGAACGCATGTGGAGTTTGGACAATGCTTTTGACGACAATGAACTACAAGAGTGGATCGTTAGAGTCACCAAAGACATTGACGTCGAACCGCACTGGCTATGCGAACTAAAGATCGACGGGCTTGCGGTAAACCTGCTTTACGAAGAAGGCCGCTTGGTCCGTGCGCTGACTCGAGGCAATGGAGTTACTGGCGAAGATGTAACGCTGAATGTACGAACTATCAAAGGTGTTCCACATCAACTCACTGGGACGAAGATCCCAAGGATTGTCGAAGTTCGTGGCGAAGTTTTTTTCCCTGTCGCGTTGTTCAATGAGTTGAATGCTTCGCTAGTTGAGGCAGGGAAAGCACCATTTGCAAATCCCCGCAATGCAGCAGCTGGCTCGTTGCGTCAGAAAGATCCAAGAGTCAGCGCCAATCGGCCACTGCGGCTGGTGGTCCATGGTGTTGGCGCATGCGAAGGGATTTCTTTTGAACGGCAGAGTCAGGCTTATGAATATTTCAAAGCATGGGGATTGCCAACCAGCGACCAGGTGAAAGTCTTTGACAAGCCGGCGCAGATTTTTGAATACATCGCAAATTACAACCTCCATCGCCATGACTTAGAACATGAGATTGACGGCGTTGTGGTGAAGATCGATGAAGTTGCAATTCAAGATCGGCTTGGCACAACTTCCAGGGCACCTCGGTGGGCTATCGCGTTTAAATATCCGCCGGAGGAAGTGACCACCAAACTTCTTGATATCAAAGTGAATGTGGGACGAACCGGACGCGTGACGCCATTTGCGTTTATGGAGCCAGTGCACGTTGCGGGTTCCACGGTCTCGTCGGCGACTTTGCATAACGGGAGCGAAGTAGTTCGTAAAGGGGTACTGATTGGAGACACCGTCGTCTTGCGTAAAGCAGGCGATGTAATCCCAGAGATCATTGGGCCAGTAGTAGATCTGCGCACTGGAAATGAGTACGCGTTCGTGATGCCGACTCATTGTCCTGAGTGTGGGACAGAACTGCGGGCGATGTCCGAGGGTGATGTGGACATTCGTTGCCCGAATGCGCGCAGCTGCCCGGCTCAACTTCGTGAGCGTTTGTATTACATCGGGTCGCGTTCGGCCCTTGATATTGACGTTCTAGGTTATGAAGCAGCATCGGCCTTGTTGGTTGACGGCCTTGTTGAGGATGAGGGCGACCTCTTCGATCTCAACGCTGTGAGATTGGCTAAATCTACGTTCTTCACCAAGAAGGACGGCTCTGCTTCGGCAATCACCGAACGGTTCATTCTCGGATTGGAAAAGGCCAAGACCCAACCGCTCTGGCGAGTGTTGGTCGCTCTTTCAATTAGACACGTAGGACCGACTGCGGCTCAGGGCTTAGCTCGAACTTTCAAAGATCTTGATGTGATTTCCAAGGCCAGCAGTGAAGAACTTGCCGCAGTGGATGGCGTCGGAGATGTTATTGCCGAGTCAGTAATCGAATGGTTCAAGGTTGACTGGCATCAAGAGATCATCAGGAAATGGCGAGCCGCCGGGGTCAGATTCGTAGATGAGCCAACAGGTGATGGGCCAAAGCCATTGGCCGGACTCTCCATCGTCGTCACTGGATCTCTGGTCGGATTCACTCGAGATGGTGCCGAGGCTGAGATCGTTGCCCGTGGTGGCAAGGCGACCAGTTCGGTCTCGAAGAAGACCGATTTCCTAGTCGTGGGCGAGGCGCCAGGATCTAAGTTCGATAAAGCACGCGAACTCGGGGTTCCGGTCCTTGATGAAACTGGTTTTGAACTCCTGCTATCAGAGGGGCCGGAAGCGGCGCGGGCGCAAGCACAATCTCATTCCCGGTAGGCTCGGGCGATGACCGGAATTTCTCGTGAAGACGTCGCACACCTGGGGAAGTTGGCCCGTATTGAACTGGGCGAAGCTGAAATCGATCAACTAACCGAGCAGTTGGGCGTCATATTGTCCGCTGTCGCTCGGGTGCAGGAGATTGCTGGCGCCGATGTGCCTGGCACCTCGCACCCGCTGCCCTTGGTGAACGTGACTCGACCCGACGTGACCAAGGCGAGCCTTACCAATGAGCAGGCTCTTTCTGGAGCTCCGGCAACTGACCAAGAACGATTCAAGGTTCCACAGATCCTGGGTGAAGAAGCATGAGCGAGTTGGTAACTAAGAGCGCCGCAGACCTTTCCGAACTTCTCGGAGCCGGCACGATCTCTGCCGTCGAATTAACCAATGCGCATTACGAGCGGATCAATGCGCTCGACGGGAAAGTTCATGCTTTCTTGTACCTTGATACCGAAGGCGCATTGGCTCAGGCGTCCAAAGTGGATAAGGCGCGCGCCAATGGCGAGAAGCTTTCACCACTTGCTGGAATCCCATTGGGCCTCAAAGACATCGTCGTCCAAGAAGGTGTACCAACTACTTGTGGTTCTAAAATTCTTGAAGGCTGGCGCCCACCATATGACGCGACGGTAACCACGCGATTAAAAGATGCCGGTGTAGTGATTCTTGGCAAAACCAACTGCGACGAATTCGCGATGGGTTCATCGACTGAGAACTCGGCTTACGGCCCAACACATAACCCGTGGGATCTTTCGCGAATCCCTGGTGGATCTGGTGGCGGATCTTCTGCCGCGCTCGCCGCATTCTTTGCCCCATTGGCGATCGGTACCGACACTGGTGGCTCAATCCGTCAGCCCGCTGCCGTCACTGGAACTGTTGGCGTGAAACCGACCTATGGTGGTGTCTCGCGTTATGGCCTAGTCGCATTCTCATCGAGCCTTGATCAAGCAGGCCCTTGCGCTCGCACGGTTTTGGACGCTGCGCTATTGCACGAGGCGATTGCCGGACACGACCCAATGGACGCCACGAGTATCAATGCCCCAGTTCCTCAAGTTGTTGCCGCTGCAAAAATGCGCGATGTAAAAGGCATGCGAATTGGTGTCGTCAAAGAACTAGGTGGCGAGGGATACCAGGCCGGAGTTCGTCAACGGTTCGAAGAATCGGTTGCCATGCTTGAAGAACTTGGCGCCGAGATCGTGGAAGTTTCTTGCCCGCACTTTGAGTATGCGCTCCCTGCTTACTACTTGATCGCACCTAGTGAATGTTCTTCCAACCTGGCGCGCTTTGATGCGATGCGTTTTGGGCTTCGAGTAGGGGACGAGAATGGGCGAAGCGCAGAAGAGGTGATGAACCTCACGCGTGATGCCGGATTTGGTCCTGAAGTTAAGCGCCGAATAATTCTTGGTACGTATGCGCTTTCTTCTGGCTACTACGACGCTTACTACGGCAGCGCTCAGAAAGTACGAACTCTCATCATGCGCGACTTTGATGCGGCTTATCAAAAGGTAGATGTTTTAGTTTCACCAACATCGCCGACTACTGCATTCAAGATCGGCGAAAAGGCCAACGACCCGATTGCCATGTACCTCAATGACATTGCCACGATCCCAGTGAACTTGGCGGGTAACGGTGGCATGAGCATTCCTTGCGGATTGGCGCCAGAAGATGGCTTGCCAGTTGGTTTCCAGATTATTTCACCTGCGATGAAGGATGACTTGATGTATCGCGTCGGCGGTGCCCTTGAAGCTGCGCTTAATGACAAGTGGGGCGGTTCGATGATTAGCCAAATACCCGCTCTTGAGTCCGCGCTAATGACTGGTGGTGTCGCATGAGCGAGCCAATGATGAATTACGTCGAGGTGATCGAGAAGTACGAACCAACTCTTGGTTTAGAAGTTCACGTTGAACTTGGTACCAATTCCAAAATGTTCTGTGGCTGTGCCACAACTTTCGGTGCCGACCCAAACACTCAAGTTTGCCCGGTCTGTCTTGGTCTTCCTGGTGCCTTGCCGGTAGTGAACGAACGCGCGATTGAAGCAACGATCCTTATTGGCTTGGCACTCAACTGCGACATCGCCCCTTGGTGTCGTTTTGCTCGTAAGAACTATTTCTACCCAGACATGCCAAAGAACTTCCAAATCTCGCAGTACGACGAGCCGCTCTGCACCAATGGCTACCTCGATGTCGAGTTTGAGACTGATGAAGGTATGCAGACCGTCCGTGTTGAAATCGAACGCGTACACATGGAAGAAGACACCGGGAAGTCGCTCCACGTTGGCGGTTCGACTGGCCGTATTCAAGGCGCTGACTATTCCTTGCTTGATTACAACCGAGCCGGCATTCCGCTGATCGAGATCGTCACCAAGATGGTTCCGAACACTGGCAAATACGCGCCAGAGGTTGCTAAGGCTTACGTTGCTGAACTTCGTGACATCGTCCGCTCGCTGGGTGTGAGTGATGTAAAGATGGAACAAGGCTCATTGCGTTGCGATGCCAACGTTTCACTTTCGCCACGCGGTTCAGGAATTCTTGGCACGAGAAGTGAAACCAAGAACGTGAACTCACTTCGTTCCGTCGAGCGCGCAATCCGCAGTGAGATGCAACGCCATGGCGCGCGTC
>Ga0315270_10002012_pt1 | contig 10795 bp, 8 predicted proteins | sample C1_bottom_MG_FD_204932 | JGI IMG/M metagenome (GOLD analysis project Ga0315270, IMG submission 204932) | Sediment microbial communities from Yellowstone Lake, YNP, Wyoming, USA - C1_bottom | ecosystem: Environmental > Aquatic > Freshwater > Lake > Sediment | place: USA: Wyoming | collected... | reverse complement strand
GCAGTTGCGAGCCGAGATCGCGACCGCCTTGTCGGCGCGCAAGGCCACGGCAACGCCGCTCGTGCGTGAGCACATCGATTGGGCGCTGGCGCAAGGCGCCTGAGGCACAGCCATGGCGGCCGAAGTCGACGCATTCATTGCCGCTTTGTGGATCGAAGACGGCTTGTCGGCGAACACGCTGGCAGCCTACCGGCGCGACCTGAGCGCATTCGCGCTGTGGCGCGAGCGGGCCAAGGGCGGTGGCCTGAACGACACGCACGAAGCCGACCTGCTGGAGTACGGGGTGCTGCGCCATGGCGCGAGCAAGGCGAGCAGCGTGAACCGGCGCCTGACGGTGTTCAAACGCTATTTCCGTTGGGCCTTGCGCGAAGGTCAGGTGCGGTTCGACCCGACGCTCAAGCTGCTCGGCGCCAAACAAGGATTGCGCGTGCCCATAGTCCTGAGCGAGGCCCAGGTCGAGGCGCTGCTCGCGGCTCCGGACGTGCAAACCGCGCTCGGCCTGCGTGACCGCACCATGCTCGAACTGATGTATGCGAGTGGCCTGCGCGTCAGCGAACTGGTGACGCTGAAGAGTGTGCACCTGGGGTTGAATGAGGGCGCATTGCGCGTCACCGGCAAAGGTTCGCGCGAGCGTCTGGTTCCTTTCGGTGAAGAGGCGAATCAGTGGTTGCGCCGTTACTTCGCTCAGTCACGGTCCGAGATCCTGAAGGGCAAGGCGAGCGACGCGCTGTTCGTGACGGCGCGCGGCGCAGCCATGTCGCGCCAGATGTTCTGGAAGATCGTCAAGGCCCATGCCTTGCGCGGCGGCGTCGCGGTGCCGTTGTCACCACACACCCTGCGCCACGCCTTCGCAACCCATCTGTTGAACCATGGCGCCGACCTGCGTGCGGTGCAACTGTTGCTCGGCCACGCCGACATTTCGACGACAACGATCTACACCCATGTGGCGCGTGAACGCCTGAAGGCCTTGCACGCGGCGCACCACCCGCGTGGTTGATGCATGGCATCGGGCAGCGGCGCGGCTTGATCTGTGCCATGTCAAGCGTCGGCCGCGGAGGCAGCCCACACGCCTGATGGGGCTGCGCGCATGATGTGTGCCTCACCCACCATGCCTGCTGCACATGCCTTTCGACACACCCGCCATCCTCGAGCAGCTCGACCGCGTCGAGTTGCAACGTCGGCGCCGCAAGGCTGACCCTGACCTGGGCTTGCGCGTCCAGGGCGTGAAGCACTACCAGCAGCTGCGCTTTGCACATACCTATGCAGACCTGTTGGCCAGCGCCCGCTACCGCGGTGCAGCGCGCTACTTTCTCGACGAGCTGTACGGCCCGCAGGACTTCACCGAGCGCGATACACAACTCGCACGCGTGGTGCCGGCGACGGTGCGGCTGTTCCCCGCGGAAATTGTCGACGTCGTGGGCAGCGTGGTCAGTCTGCATGCCTTGTCGGAGGAACTCGACAGCGCGCTGGCGCAGCAGTTGCCCGGCGCCGAAATCGACGCGCCGCGCTACCTCAGCGCATGGCAGGGAACCGGGCAAAGCGCGCAACGTGAACGTCAGATCGCACTCACCCTCGAAGTCGCCAGCGCGCTCGACGCCCTGGTGCACAAACCCTTCTTGCGCCACAGCCTGCGCCTGATGCGCGGCCCGGCGCGTGCTGCCGGGCTCGGCGACCTGCAGCAGTTCCTGGAAAGGGGTTTCGACACTTTTTGCTCGATGCGAGGCACAGACGAATTCGTCGCTCTCATCGGGCGCCGCGAACGGCTGCTCGCCGCCACGCTGTTCGAAGCCGGCAGCGTGGCGCAACAACAGGCGGCGTTTGCGCTGCTACCGAGCCAAACCCCGACAGGCGCCTAGCTCGGCCAAACCCTCACGGGTTTCTGGTCTCCCGGCCTGCCACGCTCTCAGGCCAGCGTGACCGGAATCTTGCCGATGCGCGCCTGCCACTCGCGCGGGCCGGTCTGGTGCACCGACGTACCGTCCGCGCTGACCGCCACCGTGACCGGCATGTCGCGCACTTCGAATTCGTAGATCGCTTCCATCCCGAGGTCGGCGAAGGCCACGACTTTCGATTGTTTGATCGCCTTGGCCACCAGGTACGCCGCGCCGCCCACCGCCATCAGGTAGGCGCTGCGGTGCTTCTTGATCGCCTCGATTCCCAGCGGCCCGCGCTCCGCCTTGCCGATCATGCCGATGAGCCCGGTTTGCGCGAGCATCATTTCGGTGAACTTGTCCATGCGGGTTGCGGTCGTCGGCCCGGCCGGGCCGACGACTTCGTCGCGCACCGGGTCCACCGGACCGACGTAGTAGATGACGCGGTCCTTGAAGTTCACCGGCAGCTGTTGGCCCCGGCCCAGCATGTCCTGGATGCGCTGGTGCGCGGCGTCGCGCCCGGTCAGAATCTTGCCTGACAGCAGCAGCGTCTGGCCGGGCTTCCAGGCCGCCACATCGCTGCGGGTCAGCGTGTCGAGGTTGACGCGGGTGCTCTTGTTGTAGTCGGGCTGCCATTGCACGTCGGGCCACAGGTCCAGGCTCGGCGGCTCGACATACGCCGGCCCCGACCCGTCGAGCACGAAGTGCACATGGCGTGTCGCCGCGCAGTTCGGAATCATCGCCACCGGCTTGCCCGCGGCGTGCGTCGGGTACAGCGCAATCTTCACGTCCAGCACGGTGGTCAGCCCGCCCAGGCCCTGGGCGCCGATGCCCAGTGCATTGACCTTGTCGCACAACTCGATGCGCAGCTCTTCCGTCTTGTTCTTCGGCCCGCGTTGTTTGAGCTCGAACATGTCGATCGGCTGCATCAGTGATTCCTTGGCGAGCAACATCGCCTTTTCGGCGGTACCGCCGATGCCGATTCCCAGCATGCCGGGCGGGCACCAACCCGCGCCCATCGTCGGCACGGTCTTGAGCACCCAGTCCACGACAGAGTCGCTCGGGTTGAGCATCACGAAGTTGCTCTTGTTTTCGCTGCCGCCGCCCTTGGCCGCGACCTGCACCTCCAGCGTATTGCCGGGAACGACGCACATGCTCGTCACCGCAGGCGTGTTGTCGCCGGTATTCCTGCGGTTGAATTGTGGGTCGGCGACGATCGAGCCGCGCAGCTTGTTGTCGGGGTCGAGATAGGCCTTGCGCACGCCTTGATTCACCGCGTCTTCGATCGACCCCGGGAAGTCCTTGAAGCGCACGTCCATGCCGATTCTGAGAAACACGTTGACGATGCCCGTGTCCTGACAGATCGGGCGCTTGCCTTCGGCGCACATCCTCGAGTTGGTCAGGATCTGCGCGATCGCGTCTTTCGCCGCCGGGCTTTGTTCACCCTCATAGGCGCGCGCCAGATGCTCGATGAAGTCGGCCGGGTGGTAATACGAGATGTATTGCAGGGCCGCGGCGATGCTCTCCACGAAATCGGCGTGGCGGATCGATGTGCTCTTCATGGCGACGGTCCTAGTGTTTTGCAGCGTTGCCGGCGAGGGCGCCGCCGGCGGTGCCCGACATCAGGCGATCGGTCGCGGCAATCGCGATCGCCGAAGCCAGGAACGCGACATGGATCAGGGTCTGCCACAGCAGCACCTTCTCGCCGTAGTTTTCGGCGTTGATGAAGGTCTTGAGCAGATGAATCGAACTGATGCCGATGATGGCGGTGGCGAGTTTGATCTTCAGCACCGACGCGTTCACATGGCTCAGCCATTCAGGCTGGTCCGGGTGGCTCTCCAGGTGCATGCGCGAGACGAAGGTCTCGTAGCCGCCGACGATCACCATGATCAGCAGATTCGAGATCATCACGACGTCGATCAGGCCGAGCACGACGAGCATGATGATGGTCTCGGTCAGCTTCGGTGCGCCGCCGCCGAAGTCGCCCTTGTAGCCGATGGCGCCCACCAGCATGCTCAGTGCCCCCTTGTCGCCCATCACCGCGGAAATCAGGTGCGTCAGCTCGACCCAGAAATGAAACACGTAGACGCATTGCGCGAGGATCAGGCCCAGGTACAGCGGCAGCTGCAGCCAACGGCTCATGAAGATGAAATTCGGGATCGGCCGCAGTTTTGCCTGGGTCGGATTCGGGAGCTGTGGCATCAACGGGCTTTCCAGGGGACGCGGGCTTGCGCAATGACAAGGGCGCGAATTGTAGTTGCGGCGTCCGGCGGGCGCGGCCCGCGAAGCCGCTAAAGTCTGGGGGCAATCCCACGCTTTCAGGAGACGTCGATGAGCACCCCTTCCGCCGTATACAACCCGAGCGCTGCCGCGGTACGCGATGCCCATATCTCGGGCATGGCCGCCTACAACGAGCTGTGCGCCCAGGCGCAGTCCGACTATTCGGGTTATTGGTCGCGCCTGGCGCGAGAGCTGCTGAGCTGGAAGAAGCCCTTCAGCAAAGGCCTGGACGAGTCGAACGCGCCATTCTTCAAATGGTTCGAAGACGGCACGCTGAACGTTTCGTACAACTGCCTGGACCGGCATGTCGAGGCCGGCCTGGGCGCCAAGAGCGCGATCATCTTCGAAGCCGACGACGCCAAGGTCACGCGCGTCAGCTACAGCGAATTGCTGGCGCGCACTTGCCAGCTCGCGAACGCATTGAAGGCCCGAGGCGTCAAGCGCGGCGACCGCATCGTGATCTACATGCCGATGTCGGTGGAGGGGGTGATGGCGATGCAGGCGTGCGCCCGCATCGGTGCCGTCCACTCCGTCGTGTTCGGCGGGTTTTCGGCGCAGTCTTTGCGCGATCGCATCGAAGACGCCGGCGCCGTGGCGGTGCTCACTGCCGACGAACAGCTGCGCGGCGGCAAACAACTGCCGTTGAAGGCAATCGTCGACGACGCGATTGCGCTGGGCGGCTGCGAAACAATTCGCGACGTGATCGTCTACCGGCGCACCGGCGGCAAGGTGGCGTGGAATGCCCCGCGCGACAAATGGCTGCACGAGGTGATGGAGAACCAGCCCAAGACCTGCGAGCCCGAGTGGGTGGGCGCGGAACACCCGCTGTTCCTGCTCTACACCTCGGGCTCCACCGGCAAGCCCAAGGGCGTGCAGCATTCCACCGGCGGCTACTTGATGTTTGCGGCGCTGACGACGAAGTGGACCTTCGATCTGAAGCCCGACGACGTGTTCTGGTGCACCGCCGACATCGGCTGGGTCACGGGTCACACCTACATTGCCTACGGCCCGCTCGCGCTGGGGGGCACCGAAGTGGTTTTCGAAGGCGTGCCGATCTACCCCGACGCCGGGCGCTTCTGGAAGATGGTGCAGGACCACAAGGTCACGATCTTCTACACCGCGCCGACCGCGATCCGTTCGCTCATCAAGGCCGCCGAAGGCAATGCCGCGGTGCACCCGGATCGTTATGACCTGAAGTCGCTGCGTATCCTGGGTACGGTGGGCGAACCCATCAACCCCGCTGCGTGGGAGTGGTACCACAAGCACATCGGCGGCGGGCGCTGCCCGGTGGTCGATACCTTCTGGCAGACCGAAACCGGCGGCCACATGATCACGCCGCTGCCCGGTGCCACGCCGCTCGTGCCGGGCTCGTGCACGCTGCCGTTCCCCGGCATCCAGGCGGCGGTGGTCGACGAGACCGGCAAGGAACTGCCCTGGGGGCAGGCTGGCATCCTGGTCATCAAGAAACCATGGCCAGGCATGATCCGCACCATCTGGGGCGACCCGGAGCGTTACAGGAAGAGCTACTACCCGCAAGACTTCCAGGGCAAGTACTACCTCGCGGGTGACGGCGCGATCCGCGACACGATCACCGGTTACTTCACGATCACCGGGCGCATCGACGACGTGCTCAACGTCTCGGGGCACCGCATGGGCACGATGGAAATCGAGTCGGCGCTCGTGGCGCACACCGAACTCGTGGCCGAAGCAGCCGTGGTCGGGCGCCCCGATGAGACCACCGGCGAGGCGATTTGCGCCTTCGTCGTGCTCAAGCGCAGCCGGCCCACCGGCGAAGAGGCGAAGCGCATCGCCAACGAACTGCGCAACTGGGTTGCCAAGGAAATCGGCCCGATCGCCAAGCCGCGCGACATTCGATTCGGCGACAACCTGCCCAAGACGCGCAGCGGCAAGATCATGCGGCGCCTGCTGCGCGCCGTGGCCAAAGGCGAGAAGATCACCCAGGACACCTCGACGCTGGAGAATCCGGCGATCCTGGACCAGTTGTCGCAGTCCAACTGATGCAGGGCCCGGCGCGGCCGGCCGCGCCGGCCTCGCCGTCCAGCGCGGTGGCGCAGTCCGCGCAGCGCCAGGCGTCAAAAGCGAGCGTTCGCGAAGTCGCTGGCCACGGCTGCATCCTGGGCGCGCGTCGGCTCTGCCTACAATCGCCGCCTGCGTGACTTCGCACTCCCAGACCATGCTCTTCGATCCCGCCAGTTTCAAGGCCTACGACATTCGCGGTGTCGTCGGCAAGGCCATCGACCCGGAGTTCGCCGAAGCGCTCGGCAAGGCTTTCGGCTCCGAGGTGCTGCTCGCGGGTGACCGCGCCGTGGCAGTCGGGCGCGACGGCCGCAATTCGGGCCCGGCGCTCAGCGCCGCCTTGATTCACGGCCTGGCGAGCACGGGGCTGGACGTTGTCGACCTCGGCGCGGTGACGACGCCGATGCTGTACTACGTGGCCGCGACACGCGCCGAGCATGGCTGCCGCAGCGGCGTCATGGTCACCGGCAGCCACAACCCGAAGGACTACAACGGCTTCAAGATGGTGCTGGCCGGGCAGGCGATCCATGGCGAAGCGATCCAGGGCTTGCGCCGGCGCATCGAGGCGCGCGACTTCACGCAGGGCAGCGGCCGCTCTGCAAGCATGGATATCGAGCCCGAATACACGCACCGCATCACCGGCGACTGCCGTCTTGCGCGCCGCATGAAAATCGTTGTCGATTGCGGCAATGGCATTCCCGGCGCGACGTCGCCGGCAATTCTGCGCGCGCTGGGCAATGAAGTGACCGAGCTCTACTCCGAAGTCGACGGCAACTTCCCGAACCACCACCCCGACCCGAGCCAACCGGCGAACCTTGCCGAGCTGATCGCGAGCGTGAAGTCCAGCGGCGCCGAACTCGGCCTGGCGTTCGACGGCGACGGCGACCGCCTCGGCGTCGTCACGCGCGACGGCGCCATCATCTACCCGGACCGGCAGCTGATGCTGTTCGTCGCCGACATCCTGCCGCGCCATCCCGGCGCGTGCGTGATCTTCGACGTCAAGTGCACCCAGCGCCTGGCGCCGGCGATCCGCGCTGCGGGCGGCGTGCCGGTGATGTGGAAGACCGGCCATTCGCTGATCAAGGCGCGCATGAAGGAACTCAAGGCGCCGATCGCCGGCGAGATGAGCGGCCACATCTTCTTCGGCGAACGCTGGTACGGCTTCGACGACGCCACCTACACCGCGGCGCGCCTGCTCGAAATCCTGAGTCGCAGTGCCGACCCGAGCGCGGTGCTCAACGCGCTGCCCACGAGCTTCAGCACACCCGAGCTGAATGTGCCGTGCGCGGAAGGCGAGCCGCGGCGCGTCGTCCAGGACATGAAGCGCACCGCGAGTTTTCCGGGGGCCTCGCGGGTCGTCACGACCGATGGCCTGCGGGTTGAATACGAAGACGGCTTCGGCCTGATCCGCTCCAGCAACACGACGCCGATGCTGGTGCTTCGTTTCGAGGGCCAGACGCAGGCGGCGCTGCAGCGCATCGAGAGCACGATGCTCGCCGCGCTGCGCAGCGTCAAGCCTGATGCGCGCATCGACAACGCGGCGCACTGATGCAGCGCCAGCCGGCATGCGGCGGGACGGCGGCGTTGGTGTGACCCGCTGAGGGCGAACTCGAAGACTGCCGCATGCGCGTCTTGCTCGTGAAACTGTCTTCGCTCGGCGACGTGGTGCACACGATGCCCGTGGTGCACGACATCGCCACCGCGTTTCCCGCTGCGCGCATTGACTGGGTCGTCGAGCCCGCATTCGCGCCGCTGCTGCGGCGCATTCAAGGCATCGCCGAAGTCATCGAATGCCCGCTGCGCCGCTGGCGCCGGCGCTGGTGGAGCAGCGCGGTGCGCAACGAGTGGCGCGCCTTTCGCGAACGCCTGCAGCGCGAGCGTTACGACGCCGTGATCGACTTGCAAGGCCTCACCAAGTCGGCGTTGGTCGCGCGCCTGGCGCGCGTTGCGCCGGGCCGGCGCCACGGCCTTGGCAACGCCACCGAGGGCTCGGGCTTCGAATGGCCGGCGCGCTGGCTCGTCGACAACGCCATTCGCATCGAGCCGCGCATCCACGCGCTGGACCGAGCGCGCGTGCTGACTGCGAAAGCCTTGGGCTATTCACACCAGGGCAGGCCGGAGTTCGGCTTGCGCACTGTCGCCCTGCCCGTGAAGCAGCAGCGCCCGAGCGTGGCCTTCGTGCACGGCACGTCACGCGACGACAAACTCTGGCCGATCGAGAACTGGGTCAAACTCGGCGAGCGCTTCACTGATGGCGGCTGGCGCATCGTCTTGCCGCAGGGCAATGCGGCGGAACAGACCCGCGCCGACCTCATCGCCGCGGGTTTGCAACGCGTCGGCAACGCCCAGGTCGAGGTCTGGCCGTCGATGCCGATCGACGCTGCGCTGGACCACCTGGCCGCGACGCAAGGCGTGGTGGGAGTCGACAGCGGCTTGAGCCACATGGCAGTGGCCTTGAAGCTGCCGCACGTGCAGCTCTACAACCATGCCACCGCCTGGCGCACCGGGCCGTTGCCGGAGCACGGCATGCGCCATCAAATCGCGATCGAAGGCCGGCCGACGCCCGAGTTGGAAACCGTGTGGGCCGCCTGGAACCGGGTTCTCGAGGCGGCGCGGGCGTGACCATTTCATCGCGTCGCATCGTCTCCCCGCTGCGTGGCCCCGGTGCAAATGTGATGCCGGCGAAAGCTCGACAGGCTCCCAGCTTCACGACCCGCGGACGATGAAGCCGAGCCGCCCGATCGCCGAAGCTGCCGCGCTCGCGCTTTACTCCGCGGCGCTGCGATTGCTGATTCCGGCGGTGTTGCTGCGCTATGGGTGGCGCAGCCGCGCCGAGCCGATGTACCGGCAGGCGATGCCGCAGCGTCTCGGCCACTACCTCGGTGCCGCCGAACCGGGTGCACTCTGGGTGCACGCAGTGTCCCTGGGCGAAACGCGCGCCGCGGCGGCGTTGATCGAGGCTCTGCGCGCGCTTCACCCCGGCATGCGCCTGCTGCTGACGCAAGGCACTGCGAGCGGCCGCGAAGCCGGCAAGGCGTTGCTGCGCGAAGGCGACACCCAAACCTGGTTGCCGCTTGACACCCCCGGCGCGGTACGGCGTTTTCTACGTCATTTCCGCCCGAAGCTTGGTGTGCTGATGGAAACCGAGATCTGGCCGAACCTGCTTCACGCCGCGCAGCACGAGCACGTGCCGATGGTGCTGGCGAATGCGCGCCTGAGTGAAAAGAGCCAGCGCAAGGGCGAGCGCCTTGCGCCGCTGCTGGTCCCGGCGCTGCGCAGCCTGCGCCTGGTGCTGGCCCAGACCGCTGACGATGCCCTTCGTCTGAGTGCCAGCGGCGCGCGCGAAGTGAGGGTCGCCGGCAACCTGAAGTTCGACATGGCGCCCGCCCCGACGCTGCTGGCGCGTGGCCGGGCCTGGCGCGACGCGCTCGCGCGCAAGGTCGTGCTGGCCGCGAGCACGCGCGAAGGCGAGGAGCAGCCGCTGCTCGATGCCTGGCGCGCGCTGGCGCCGCCGCGACCGTTGCTGCTGATCGTGCCGCGCCACCCGCAACGCTTCGACGAAGTCGCCAGGTTGGTGCAGGCCAGCGGCCTGTCGATCCTGCGCCGCAGCATCTGGACTGATGCGCCGCCGCAAGCGGCTCACGCGGCCGACGTCTGGCTCGGCGACTCGCTCGGCGAAATGGCGCTGTACTACGCCGCGGCGCATCTGGCGCTGCTCGGCGGAAGCTTCGCGCCGCTCGGTGGGCAGAACCTGATTGAAGCCGCGGCCTGCGGCTGCCCGGTCGTGATGGGGCCGCACACGTTCAACTTTGCCGACGCGGCGCAACTTGCGATCGCCGCGGGTGCCGCGATTCGGGTCGCGGGGTTCGCCGAAGCGGTGGCATGCGCGGTGGGGCTCGTTGGGCAGCCCGACCTGGCCGCATGGAGCGCGCGCGCGAGCGCCTTTGCGGCAGGCCACCGCGGCGCGGCGCAGCGCATGGCGTTGGCGATCGCCAATATCGATGACGTGCGGCCATAAGAATAAGACGCAGGCGGTCGGGGCGAGGTTTCAGCACCTGCCGGCACTTGGGCTCAGGTTGGGCCCCGCAGGTTCTGAACAAGCCTTGCGCCGAAGTTGAATGGTGCAGCCCGCGCATGTGCTGACAGGGCACCATCTCGACGCACAGCGCGCTGCGCGCCGCAGCGCTTGAAACAGGCCTATTTGCGGAACAGACGATCCGCGGCAATCACGTCGTTGGGGGACAACTGGCCCGAGGCCTGGCGCAACTTGAGACCGTTCAGGATGACGTCGTAGCGCGCCCTGTCGAGGTCGCGGCGGGTCGTGAACAGCTGCGTCTGTGCGTTGAGCACGTCGAGGTTGACGCGCACCCCGACCTTGTAGCCGAGTTGGGTCGCCTCGAGCGCGAGTTGGCTCGACGATTCGGCCGCCTCGAGCGCTTTCACCTGGGCCTGCAGCGACTGCCGGCCGAAGTAGCTGACGCGCGTGGCCTGCGCCACGCCGCGCTGGGCAGCGTCAAGGTCATTGCGCGTCCTCTCTTCCAGCGCGAGGGTTTCCTGCACGCGACTCTGCAGCGAGCCGCCGGAGTAGAGCGGCATCTTCAAGATCA
>Ga0315270_10002011_pt1 | contig 10799 bp, 12 predicted proteins | sample C1_bottom_MG_FD_204932 | JGI IMG/M metagenome (GOLD analysis project Ga0315270, IMG submission 204932) | Sediment microbial communities from Yellowstone Lake, YNP, Wyoming, USA - C1_bottom | ecosystem: Environmental > Aquatic > Freshwater > Lake > Sediment | place: USA: Wyoming | collected... | reverse complement strand
TGCCAAGAAACTCCCGGAGTTGGCGAAAGGCCTTGGGACTGGAATTAAGGAATTCAAGAAGGCCACTCGCGAGGTGACGGATGAAATTCAAACCTCAATGAATGACAATTCTTCTGTGAACCAGACGCGATCGCTGCCTCCGAGCCAGCCCGAGCAGCCGCAGCCGACGGTCTCTCAAACGACTCCGACCACACCCAAGGTCTAATCGCCTAAGCGGTTCCAGCTATGGCCGATGAACCCGTGGCGGAACGCCTGATAGAGGACAAGGAAGACGAAGGCGGGCCGGTAAAATCATTTCTGGAGCACCTGGAGGATCTCCGCTGGGTGCTCATCAAGAGTTCTGTAGCCCTGGGGGTGGCCATGCTGGGCTGTCTCATTGCGGGGAACTACGTGGTCGATATCCTCCGTTATCCGCTCAGCAAGGCACGGATCAGCGTTCCCGGAAATAGTCAGGTTGTGACCGTGCTCTACGGCACCAACCAACTGGGTGTCTATCATCTCACTCCCGAACAGCAGCAGAGCCTGGCGCTGAGTTCCAATCGGTTTGTGGCGGTCGAGATCGACTTGATCAAGTTGGGCACAAACCAGGTTCTGAGCTGGAAGGTTAATGAGGACCCGGAACTTGCGGGGAGTCCCAAGAAGCTGCACATGGACCTGATTAACTTGAGCCCCGCCAGCGGTTTTTTCGTGGCGTTTCAAGTGGCTCTGTATGCCGGTCTGGTTCTGGCGTCGCCATTCATTTTCTATTTCGTGGCCGCCTTCGTCTTCCCGGCGCTGCGAATGAAGGAGCAGTATTACATCTATCGAGGTTTGGGCTACGGACTCTCGCTTTTCCTGACCGGTGTTGCTTTTTGCTACTTCATCCTGATGCCGCTGGCGCTCTCCGCCTCGCAAGCCTATTCGCAATGGCTGGGTTTCTCAGCGTCGCAATGGAAGGCGGACGATTACATCAGTTTTGTATGCAAATTTATGCTGGGCATGGGGTTGGGGTTTGAAATGCCGGTCGTTATTTTGACTCTCGTGAAGATCGGCGTGTTGAACTACCGCATCCTGTCCATGGGCCGCAAGTACATGATTGTCATTAACCTGGTGCTGGGGGCAGTGCTCACTACCCCGGAAGTGATTACGCAGATCATCATGTTCGTTCCGCTTCAGGGACTTTACGAGATCAGTATTTGGGTGGCCTACTACTGGGAGAAGCGGGATGCAAAACGCAAGGCTCAGGAAGCGGCTGCCGGCACTCCTTGAGATGTGGTCCTCCCGTTTTTGCGCAAGGGCAGGGGCTCCCCTGCTTTGGAAGCGAACGGGCAAATTCCGGCTTTAGCCTTTGGAGAAGAGTGCTTATTTTAGGTTGGCCATGACACCGACGCTGCTCATTGTTGATGATGAGAAAACCACGCGTGAAGGCCTGCGAGCCGCACTCGAGGAGCGTTATGACGTTTACCTGGCGGACGACGCGAAGTCCGCCATGGAGTTGCTTGAAAAAGACCCCTTCGACGTGGTTCTGACGGATTTCCGTCTGCCCAACGAGGATGGGATGAAGTTGATTGCGCGCGCCAAATCCCTGTCCAAACCGCCGATTTGCATCCTGATGACCGCCTACGGATCAGAAGAGTTGGCGGTGGAGGCCATGAAACGCGGAGCGGACGATTACATTGCGAAGGGGAGGCTGCAAATTGACGAACTGGAGATGCGGATCGCCAAGGCCTTGCGGCAACAGAACCTCGAAGTTGAAAACGTCGCGTTGAGGCAGCAGCTTGACACCCGGTTCAGCATGGGGAACGCGATTGGTGAGTCCCCGGCGATGCGAGAGGTGCTGGAGATGGTGCAACAAGTCGCGCCCACACGGGCAACGGTGCTCCTTTTGGGGGAAAGTGGAACCGGCAAGGAAATGGTGGCCAAATTGGTTCACCAATTGAGCCCCCGGGCCAAACAACCGATGGTTTCCGTCCACTGTGGGGCGCTGCCCGCGACCTTGCTGGAGAGTGAGTTGTTTGGGCATGAAAAAGGGGCCTTCACCGGCGCTCATGAACGTCGGATAGGCCGGTTTGAACAGGCGCAGGGAGGCACACTGTTCCTGGATGAAATTGGCGAAATCGATGCGACGATCCAGATCAAGCTGCTCCGGTTTCTAGGCGAACGCACGTTCGAGCGGGTCGGCTCGAACCGGACAATTACCGCGGACGTCCGGTTGATCACCGCCACGAACAGGAACCTGGAGGAGTTGGTGAAGGCCGGGACATTTCGCGAGGACTTGTATTTTCGGTTGAAGGTGATGGAGGTGATTTTGCCCCCGTTGAGGCAACGGCCGGAGGACATCCCTCTCCTGGCTCATTCGTTTCTGAGGGAGTTTGCCTCTGAGAACGGAAAAACGATAACCGGTTTCACCACTGAGGTTCTTGAGCTGCTGCTGAAATACTCCTGGCCGGGGAACGTGCGGGAATTAAGAACCTCGGTGGAACATGCGGTGGTGATGTGCCGGGGCGACAAACTGACCGCCAAAGACCTGCCAGGCTCTGTCCGCAATGCCGCATTGGCAGTGGCTGCCGATCCGAAGCACTTGCTGGAACGGGGCGATATCACCCTGCAGGAAGCGGAAAAGCAGCTCATGATTAATGCTTTGAAAGAGACCAAAGGCAACCGCACTTTGGCCGCGAAGAAGTTGGGGATGAGCCGGCGCAATCTGCATCGGAAACTTCACAAACACCAACTCGAGGGCCATTGAACATGGAACTGGAAGCACTGACGGAATGGGCGCAGATGCGAGGTGGCGGACAAAAATGCGCCAAAAATCTGGCGTTTTCAGGGCTTCTCGTCTAAAATGTCGCCCATGAAAATATCATTAGCTCTGGTTTGTTCAGTCTCCATCACCGCGCTTCTTGTAGCTGGCTGCGGCAAATCTGACGAAACACCGCCCCCCTCCACCGGGCAGGGCACCGCTCCCGCCAAGACTGAGAGCGCGACTTCCACGGCTCAGGATGCCGCCAAAGCCGCGGCGGCCGAGGCTCAGAAAGCTTTGAATACCGCCAAAATCGAGGGGCAGAAGGCCGTAGAAACGGTGAAAACCGAGACTCAGACGGTGGTTTCTAACGCCACCAAGACTTTGACGGACCAAACCAGCGCGGTCACGACCCAATTCAACAATCTCCTGACCCAGGCCAAAGGTTACGTCACCGACAAGAAATACCAGGACGCCCTGACCACTCTCCAACAAATCACCGCCCTTAAGTTGACGCCGGAGCAGCAGAAGACCGTGGATGATCTGAAGGGGCAGGTTCAGAAGCTCATGACGAGTCAGACCGTCACGAACATCCTGGGCGGCTTCCGCAAGTAGGCGGATCGCCGAGGCAGATTTCCTACGAAGAACCGCAACAAAAACCCTACAAAAAACATGAACATTAAGATCGTGGTTACATTGGTTGCCGGCTGCACGATAGCGACCAGCGCCATGGCGCAGGAGGCCACCGCCACCGCCACCACGAACGCGACTGCCGCAGCCGAAGCCAAGAAACCCAAATGGGAAAGCAGCGTTGGCTTTGGCCTCACACTGACGAAAGGCAACAGCGATACGCTGATGGCGACAGCCACATTTCTGACCGGCAAGAAATGGGAACAAAACGAATTGGCTTTTGGAGCCGGGGGCACCTACGGTGAGAATAACGGCACGAAGAACGCGGACGCCGCGGCCGGCTTTGGCCAGTATAACCGTCTGCTCAATGAGCGCCTTTTCGGTTTCGGGCGGGTCGAGGCTCAATACGATGCCCTGGCTTTCATCGACTACCGGGTGACGATCTCCGCAGGTTTGGGTTATTATCTTATCAAAAATGAAACCACGACCCTCAGCGCGGAAGTCGGTCCCGGTTGGGTGACGGAGAAGGTGGCAGGGAACCCGGACGACTACTTTACTATTCGTTTTGCTGAGCGCTTCGAGCACAAACTGAGCAAGACAGCCCGAATTTGGGAATCGATCGAGTATATGCCTCAGGTGGACAATTGGGGAAACTACCAAGTCAATGCCGTATTGGGCGTTGAGACCAGCGTTTCAAAATCGTTGAACCTGCGGACCTATCTGGAGGATACCTACCGGAGCGAACCGGCGCCGGGTGCGGAATCAAACGACCTCAAGCTGGTCGTGGGCGTTCTTTATAAGTTCTAAGGTTTCAAAAATCGCTTACCCGGGAGAGAGGCGCAACGCTTCTCTCCTTTTTGGTTTTCAGCGAAGGCAGGGACGGTTGCCCGGAGCTAATCGGTCAGGTCCTGAATGGTTTGCACCCGGGCCTGAGCTTCCTTGACGAGGGGGGTTGCGCGAACAATCGCGTTCGCCTCCGTCTGTCCGACAAAGGACTTCAACACCACGCGCATGGCGGCCACAGGGTCGCCGTTGCGGTCGCGCAAAGGCATGACCACTGAGACGCTGCCTTTTTCTTTGCCGTAATAGATGTTGGCATTGGCTAAGGCGTCGAGTTCAGCTGCTCCGCCAGCCTGGCCGACTTCAGAAGCCGTTTTGCTGGCGATCAAGCGCGTGGTTCGGGGTTCTTTGCCGGCCACAAAAATCTGGAGGTTGATCAGTTTCGGGTATTCCTTGAGCAAACTGTTCAATATCACCTGGGCTGGCAGCTCGCGTGGGGTATAGACGATCTTTGTGTCGCTGAAATAGCTGACGGAATCGGACTTCGTCCAGTATCCGAACTTGCCCGTCACAAAGGAACTGTCGGTGAGCGTGGGGAATGCTTCTTTCCCATTGAAAAGGCAGCGGATCTTGTTGCCTTTGCACTCAATCCCCATTTCGTGCCAGGTGCCGGACGGGATGGAAACTTCCGGTCCAATGAGGGCGCCGCGTTCGCCATCGACGACTTTGTAGAAGCGGAACGTATTTCCCAGGGAACTGGCGCGAATGACGTAGTAATTGGTTTCGTTTTGGGCCCGGAACACAATCCCGGCCATTTGCTCGACCTTCCCCGAGACGGTCTTGAAACGCGTGGTGAGGGTGAAATCTCCGAAGGTTTCCTTTTCGTAGAGGAGCAGGGGAAACCGCTCGTCGGTGATGTCCTTTGACATCTGCGCGAGAACCGCTTTCCTTGAGGTTACGGGCGCCTGGGGGTTCAGAGGTGCGAACGAGGAGGGAACCTCATCCAGGATAACTTTCCATTCGCCGGGTTTGCCCTGGCCGCTGAGCGTGCTCCGGAATCCGGCGGGAGTCTGGCCCGCCGGGGTTTCCGCAAAATCTAACCGTAATTCGGCCGCAATTCCTTGCCAGCCTATCCCGGCGGCGAAGCATAGCGCGAGAAATCGCATAAGCATCGGGAGGATTACATTCCCATGATCTGGTAGCCGCAATCCACGTAGATCACCTGCCCGGTGATCGCGGCGGCGCCATCGCTAGCCAGAAACAGTCCCGTGGCCCCCAGTTCTTCAGGGATGAGATTGCGCCGGAGGGGCGACCGGGCCTCGTATTGCCTGAGCATCTCGGAAAAGCCGGAGATTCCGCGCGCGGCGAGGGTGTTGACCGGACCGGCGCTGATGCAATTCACGCGGATCTTCTGCGGGCCGAGATCGTAGGCCAAATAGCGGGTGGAGGCCTCAAGGGAAGCCTTGGCCACTCCCATGACATTGTAATGGGGAACGACTTTCTCCGCCCCATAATAGCTCATGCCAATGATGCTTCCACCTTCGGTCATCAGGGGGGCCGCGGCCCGCGCCAGGGCAACCAGCGAGTAGGCGCTGACATTATGCGCGATGAGGAAGGCATCGCGGCTTGTGTTTACAAACTTCCCCTCCAGCGCATCCTTCGGCGCGAAGGCCACGGAATGCAACAGCAGGTGCAGTTTCCCATATTTCTCTCCCACCGTTTCGAAAACCGCGGAAATCTGGTCGTCCTTGGTGACGTCGCATGGCAGGATGAGAGTGTCGGCACCGAAAGCGCCGGCAAGTTCCTCAACATTATCCTTCAGGCGTTCTCCCTGGTAGGTAAAAGCCAGGGTGGCGCCAGCGTCCTTCCACGCCTGGGCCACAGCCCAGGCGATGGAGCGTTTGTTCGCCACCCCGAAAACAATTCCTACTTTTCCAGCCAATGATGACATGAGTTTCTTTGCGTCTTAATGGTCAAACCGTCCGAATCCTAGAGCATTAGGAAAAATCGCGCCACTGGCAATAAGAAATGCCAACTTGACACATTTACGATCGGAATCGTCACCCAGGTGGAGGAGGTTATGGCCGGGGATTTCTGCCTGATTTCCAGATCGTCAACAAACCGAAAAATCCCACTAATAAAAGGCCACTGACGGCTAATGCGCCGCTAAACTGGTTTCCTGGCCACAGGGTTAACGATATCGCTCCAACTGTCGGCCCTGCCAGGTTTCCCATGCCGATAGCCGATTCGTGGAAGCCGCCGTGCTCACCCTTGGTCTCTCCGACGTCCATGGAATAGAACAACGAGGAGTAATAGAGGAGTCCTACCGCGAGGCCGAAACCAACCTGAGCCAGTAGCAGCACCGCCAGTGTCGAGCTGGTTAGAATGGCGGCGAAGGTGATCACCAATCCGATGAACGAAGTCCACAACCACCGAAATCGGTAATGCCACCCGCCCCAGGCCCAAAGTCCCACAAACGCCGCCAACCGTGCGAAGCACCAAACGGAGCAGCAAAACCCTGCGGCCGTGGCGGAAAGTTGCAGCCGCGAAGCCAGCCCCGGCATCACTGCCACGAGGGTATTGATCGCGATGTAGGCAAACGGGTTAGCCAGCCACGCCATGCGGAGGAAGTTCTCGGCTCGATGCGGAGGATGGGGATGGGGGTCCTCTGCGAGAGGAATCGGAGCAGTGGCCGGCCCGGGCTTCCCGGTTTGAGCTCCCAACCAGAAAGCAAGACCCAGCTGCATGCTGAGAATGCCAATCGGCACCCAGAACATGCTTCGGAGACCGAGATGATCCAGCAGTGCGCCCCCGATGAAATAGGCGACCGAGCCTGTCGCCGCCCAGGTGACGTTATAGACTCCCACCATGTGCTGGAGTCCTGAGCGATTTTCGCCCTCGCTTACCAGGGCCTCCAGGGTCACCCAAGTGAGGCATACTCCCAGAGTGGCGCTGAGCATGATGACGATATGGCCCCAGGCGGTGTGAAGTTGGGAACCGATCGCCAGGCAAGTTAGCACGATGCCCAGACCGATCTTGAGCGCCCTGGCGTAGCCAGCCCGCTGGGCGAACTTGCCTCCGGTCCAGGCGAAAACGGCGTAACACGCGCCATTGGCCGCCGCCAGGATCAGGTTCGCGCGGTCATCAAACCCGAACTCTTTCCGCATGAAGAAATAGAAGTAGTAGAAATAAGTGATCGTGGCGAAGGAGTTGAGGCCTTCGATGACAAAATACCCGGTCTTGAGCTGGCGCGAAATCATGCGTAATGCCGGCTGCACCCGCAGCGGGACGAGCGAGGGAGGTTACTGGGTGACAAGCGGTTGGCAATTGCCAACTTCCGCCAATGGAACCTGGAGCTTAATAGTCGTATAGCCCGCCGTCGCGGGAGTAACCACCGCCGCCTCCCATCCCCCCCATGCCTCCCTCCTCATCCGGGCCGCCCATGAAATCACCCAGCACGTCGCCCATGTCCTCCTCAATTTTCTCCGGGTCTTCGCCCGCTTCCAGGCGTTTGATGGCCACGTCGAGTTCCTTGGGCACCGCACCCGGCGGCATCAGGTCCTTCATCTTGCGCATCATATGGGCCATGTGTTTCGGGTTGTTTTCGTCCATGTGCTCCATATCGCGCTCGAGTTCCATCATAGTGCGTTCCACTCGCGGATCATCGAAATCGGGCATCGGGCCGTCATCGCCTTCGGTTTCGCCGGCCGGCTTGGCGGCGGGCTCGCTGAGGCCTTTGGTCATGGCAAAGCGGCTGACCTGCTTGCTCATTTTCTTGTTGCCGCACTTGGGGCAAACCGGAAGACGATCCTGGGTGATGCGCTTGGAAAGGAAACTGAAAATCACCCGGCACTTCGGGCAGGCATACTCGTAAATAGGCATAAACAACTAAATCAATGTCGGCGTTTGGTTTAAAGCAACGAACATCCGGCCGTTAACGTAGATTCTCGGCGCGCATCTTTCAACTCGCAACCGAGGGTTTCGCCGCGAAGCGGGCGTGGGCAAATTCTGCAACTCAAGACGGCAGCTTGTCCTGGCGCCGCAGACTTGTCTTTCGTCCCTTGAGCCGGCTTCGGAGGTCGATCCGTCTTCGGGTTGCCTTTGCCGGGGGTTCGCGCCGCAGCAAATAAGTGATGTGAGAAGTGGAGGAGCGGGCAAGGTCTTCGGGGGTCGTGTTCTTGAAATCCACACCGGGCGCGAGGTCTAGGCCGGTTTTGCGAAACAGGTGTTGGACGAAAGCGGAACAATACATCGATTGATCGCGGGCCAGCAGGTTCGCTCGCGACCGCAACGTGGGATGCCGGAGCGCCAGAAGCGTGCCCGCCAACTCCCGCAGCGAGTAACGGGCGTGATTGGCAACCAGGTCCAATCCTTCGCGCAACAAGGCGCCAACCTGATCTTCCGGCAAAGCGAAATCCAGGATCGCCAGGGTGCTGTAGAGGCTTTCATCAAAATACTTTGAAATCCGATTCTCCTGAACTCCCAGTTGGATGTGCTTCCGATGAAATTGAAGATCGGATTCGAGGATCCAGTGCTGGCCGTCAACCCGCCGGCCTTCGAACAGAAATGCATGGGACCAGGAGGGCTCGGCGCCCTGCTCGTCCAGATGGCGTTCGGCCCGGCAGATGGCTTTGTCGATCAAGGTCATTCCGCCGGATAGTCCGATGCACCCGGCTTGCGCGTGACGCTCCAGAAACTCCTGGTTGGATATTCCGGTCACGACAACGGTTCGATTAGGCACTTGGTCAGGTCGCATATCTCGGGTCAGGTTCCAGCTTAGGGGGCAGCGCCCTGGGCTCAAGCCTTTTTGGTCACAACAAGAATGAAGGTGGGTTCTTGACGCTTCGCCAAGGGCGCCTACATTCAGGTCAGTATTCCCCGTCGCTGCTCTCGTGTGCCAGTGGCTGGGGTGAACAATAAACCCGGTAAAGGAAAGGATTCTATGATCGCTCGTTATGTGGTTCTTGGCCTGTTGGCCTGCATGGTGTCATTCGCAGCGCAAGCGCAGCGCTCGCTCGAAAGCCTCGTCTCCGAGGCCAGCGCTGAGTGGATGTTCGGTCAGTGGCAGGCAACCTCCGAAAACGGGGAAACCGTTACCTTAAACATTTCCTGGGACCTGGAGAAGCATGTCACCGTGCTCCACCTCAAAACCGGCAATATGGAATCGAAGGGCTATACTGTGATGGAGCCCAAGTCAGAGATGCCCAAGTATTACAGCTTCGATACCCGCGGTTCGGTTGGCAAAGGCTCCTGGAACATGGAGGGGGGCGAACTCGTCCTCCGCGTGGAAAGCGAAAGTGCGGATCGTGGGCCTTGGAAAGCGGGGTTCGTTTTCACGGGCAGCGCCAGCGAAGGCTTGCAGGTTCGGATGCACACCATCGACAGTTCCGGCGACCTCGCGACGCCTGCACGACAGGTTTTCAAATTCAAGAAACAGAAGTAAGCCCTTCCGGTATCAGTCACGCAAACTTGAATTGCCCTCGGCATTTACTGACAGGGGCGGGGACGGAGTTTTGACAGGATGAACAGGATTTACTGGATGAAATCTTCCGGTCTTTGCCTGGCCGGCATCCTGTTCATCCTGTCAAAGATTGTAGGGTGGGCTCGCAAAAAAGGACGCGGTTTTACGCGTCCTTGTATTTGGGCGCCGCAGGTCAAAGAGGGCTTCGAGTCTGCCGGCGCGAACTTCTTGAGGAGGATCTACTTCTTGGCGGCTTCGCGTTTGGCTTCCCAATCGCGCGACTGGGCCTGGCCATTCCGATCGGAATCAATCTTGCCCTTGATGGCGTCGGCGGTGACCTTGCCGCTATATTTCATCGTCATGGAGTTGCCATTATATTCGCGGGTGATAGTGAAGGAAATCTCGTCTCCCTTGATCTTGCCGTCCTTGATTTCCGTCTCCACCGGGGTACCGTCCTGCCGGCCAGGGGAGGTCAGTTTTCCGGTCACTTTGTCGCCTTCGACCTTCAGTTTGAGTGACATTTTCTGTTCAGCGCCGCCGTTGCGGCCCGGCCGTGTCCAGGTCCAGGTGCCGGTGGCGTCCGCCTTTTTGTCTTGTGCCTGGGCGACGCCCAGGAAACCGAGGGCGAAGATTGCACAGAGAGCCAGTTGGGTGAAGGAACGAACGGATTTCATAGGTTGCTTGGTTGTTAACTTTTGTTGTTTATGTTGGTCTAACTTCTGCCTCAGCCCCGTAAGTGGTTCTGAAGCTTCCGAAACCTTAATAGACGGAACGTGCCCGTTAAAGGTTACCGGCAATAAATTGAGTTGACCAAATAACCGGTTGCCAACACAAGACCTAGGTTTCGGTTGTGAAAGCCGAAGAATCTGCCCCGGTTCCTCAGCCTCTTCAGTAGTCGCGTTTCAATAGCGCATAAACGGCTGCCATCAGACCGATGCAGAGCAGGGACATTAATAAGGCCGAACTTACAATGTACGACGCGGCGATGATGCATACCCCGCCAACCATGGGGATCCAGGAACCCTGTTTCTTGCCGTAGATAAAATAACCCAGGCCAATTGAACCCCAAAGCAACGAAGCAAAGAGAAAACTCGTGTTAAACATCCGAACGGCAGAATACCATCGAAAAAGGGTTTCGTCAGGTCCCCATTGCCGGGGGCGGAATCAGGAAGTTATGGCGGTGTTGCCCGGGTTCTTGACGCATTGACG
>Ga0315270_10002009_pt1 | contig 10805 bp, 9 predicted proteins | sample C1_bottom_MG_FD_204932 | JGI IMG/M metagenome (GOLD analysis project Ga0315270, IMG submission 204932) | Sediment microbial communities from Yellowstone Lake, YNP, Wyoming, USA - C1_bottom | ecosystem: Environmental > Aquatic > Freshwater > Lake > Sediment | place: USA: Wyoming | collected... | reverse complement strand
TCTTTGAAAGTGAATGTCATGGCAGTAACGATATTGAAATTAATAGGTGGATTTGTTAGGTATAGAGTATAAAGGTTTAAGTATATAGCAGGGGTAAATGGTATAAAGTTAATGGATATTATCCTTATTTCCCTTATACCTTTTGCTTTTATACCTTTATTCCAGATCCCTACCCCGCAGTTGGCTCAGTCGTATTATTCTCTCCATTTGCATGCTCGCATTTCTTTGTTTAAGCATATCTTTGATTTCGTGCGAACGTTTGTTTGATAGCCATAATGTGGGTCGTGGGAGTGACTAAACAGAGAATGCATTACAATCGATTACTGCCAGAACAATTGTTATAGCAATGGATACGGATAAGTTGTTCCCGCCGCACGAACAATTGTTTATCGCTAATTCTATTCCGGAAGCACAATACGTTGAAATACCAACTTCGTACGGACACGATAGCTTTTTGATTGAAGTAGAACCAATAACAGCCTGTGTAAGGGAGTTTTTAGCTCAATAAGATAATACAGTTAAATCATTAAGCAAATCCGATAATTAAAAATCAGTGTTAAAGACAAGTTATAAACTCTCATCAGCAATTTATCAAAAAAAACCGGCCGGTTTATCACCGGCCGGGGGAATTGAATGTCCATGCTTCAATTAATGGCTACCCACACGTAACAATTAATTTAAGCAGACTATTCGGCAGCTTCGGGTTGCAGACTGAAATCGATCTGCAAGCTTTCGCCACTTGCGGCTGTTACCTTTACCTTTTCGGGCACGCGGTAGCCGGGAGCATGACAGTTTATGATTGAATCACCAACAGGTACTTCATCGAACTGGTAATATCCATCAGCATCGGTGGTAGTGATCAGTTCGCATGCTGCAATATCAACCGTGGCATTAGCTATTGGTAAACCCGTGATGATATCGGTAATTGTACCAGAGAATTCTGCAAGCAAGTCATCAGTGATTTCTTGTTTTTTACGGGCACCCGTTTTACGTGCGATCAAATACTCGCGTAGCAGCCCAGGAGTACCTTCAGCTTCGAGCCTGATAGAAGGCTCTATCTGTCGTCTTAGTAAGAGGGTGTTGGCCTTAAACAAGGAGCGAAGTTCTTCGCGATCCGATTTGCGCTCTTTTAATATCGCATCGGTTGTCTCGAGTACTTCAACGAATTCATCTGCTTGCAGCTTGAAAGCTTCGAGCATTTCCTCCGTAAGACCAATTTTAATACCTACTTCCGGATAAACAGCTAATTCGGCATAAGCCTGCAAAGCTGCCTGGTGCATGTCCCAGATGCTATAAGTGCGACTTCCTTTCCTGATCTCCGTAAACTTATCTACCTGGGGGTCATCCTTCCGGTTGGCGCCCATCAATATGCCAAGGTCGGCCATTGTGAAGAGTGTTTTACGAAGCTTTGATGCCTTGTCCCTACTTGGCCCGGTCAGCGTTTTTCGCGGCCGTGCAAGCTTGGAAAGCAGTTCGCCTATGCGTTTAGTATTTGCAACAAATAAAACTATTATTGCTTTAACGTCCAGTTTACCGTCGAACTGTGCTGCGTATTTTTCAAATACTCTCAGCATAGCCATATAACGTTTATAATGCGCAATTCTTTTTTTCATAACTAATTTTTTTTTGAAATCCAAGTTTTGAATCTCAGGCATCCCTGCCCAGATTCATGTAGTAAGATACCAGGGCTAATGAAATGAGGCCGTATTCACGATCGTGCGATCGGGCTTTAGGCATGTATCTTATGCCTTCGGCCTCAGGCTCGGGCTGGAGGCATTAAGCCGGGAGATTGCCTGCCGAAAAGAATGGCTATTTGCACCCGCCGGTCGGGAATAAAAGTATGTGAAGAAAATGGAGCAAATTTTGTGCGAAATGCTGGAAACTTTCCACCTGCCTTAGTACGCCTGAGATGGAAGCTGACTACTCTTTTGCTCATAAACGCAAACAAGCAGAACCAAGCTGCAAAAGCAACGAACCTCGAAAGCGAAAGGTAGGGGTACGAATGGAAGAATGCAGTTACAGTATTCATAGCAGTACAAGCGGGTAATGAGTAAACCAGTAGTAAGAGTTAGGAACTGAAGCATCTTCCGAAATTGACGAATGCTATTTCTCCTCGTTCCACAAAGGTACACTGAAAAAGTGCAATAGATCCTTTTATTTGTATTTTAGTTATTAACAATTTCGCACAAATTGTTAATAACTTTGCATTTAAAATGTTAATGTGTTAACAGGACTGCATTACAGGCTTAATTAACACGCGATATGTTTTCTTTTCTGAATAACTATTTTTTGTGTTTTATCTTATTATAAGGTGTTTGTTCAATGGAAAGTTTTATTTGCATTCTCGTATAAGAATTTAGTAATCCAACCTCAACTATTAAAAGGATTTGTAATCCGAAATAAATAATGCATAAAAAAACAAACAGGAAGGATTTGATGATTCGGGGCGCGACTTCAAGTCGCACTCCGAATTGAATGCTGATTATTCAAAGCAGTCAGGGCTTCACTTGAAGTGAAACCCTGACTAAATCCTTGACTAAAACTTAAGTTAGGTGGGATTTGCAACCTCACGCGACTGTGGTAGGAAGCTCTTGTTAACTTGCGTAAGTATTATTATCTAAAGCACCACGCGAAAGGATTCGCGCGGTCAATGCGATTTTATTTTTATAATGTTCAATTAAAATGTGACAACTTTATCACTGTCAACGGTCCATTGCGTAAACTGGCTCATGGTGCTTAATTCAGCTCCTTCGATTAAAGGGATTGATTTCAAACCCCGAGCTTCGGCGCATGATCCGCATAATTTAACAATTCCACCTTTCATGATTATCGATTTCAACATTCGCTCAATGTTGTAATATCCCTGCGGCGTGTTTTGATTTGGAATAGCGCACGATACACCATCGGCCATCAGGAACATTCGGACTTCGACCTGGTCGTGTTCTTTTTGTAATTGCATAGCAAGCCTCATGGCATTATAAGCTTTTTCTGTGCCATAAGGAGCATCGTTTACCAGGATAAGAATACTTTTCATCGCATTGTGCTTTAAAAGGTTAACAGGATTTTATTTTTACGAACCAGATCGTACAAATCACCCAGTGTTGACATTTTACAAACTTGGGGTGCAAGCATATTCCTGCTGCGAAGGCATGTGCCACAGCCCAGGATTTCTCCCCCTGAAGCAATGAAAGCGTCGGATTGTTCTTTGATGTCGTTGCTTTTTTTAGCGAGCGTATCCAGTTCAACTCCTTTTCCAAGAAGGAAAATCTGAACCGTATCTCCGGAATTTTTTGCAAAATTTGCCAGGCGCAAGGCATTCCAAACAGTTTCGACATCGTTGGAATAAATAACAATTCCCATAGTTGTTGGTGAGGGCTTTGCAACCGCAGTACAATTTAATTGGGCAAAGGATAGTGAACTAAGGCTCACAAATACGAGAAACAGGTAAAAGCTTTTTTTCATGAGTGAAGATTAAAGTTGGTTTATAATTTCGTGTTGTTTATTGAGATTCTCTATAAGGATTTCACGCATAATACTGCATGCAAGGGCTGTTTTTTTACTTGCCAACTTGTAGTAAGCTTTTGTTCCTTCCCTTCGCTGGATCAATATTCCATTGGTGACCATATTGGATAAGTGCTGCGAAAGATTGGATTTCAGTGCGCCGGTAATGGACTGTATGTCAGTAAAATTAAGTTCGTTTTCACCCAGAACTTCAATAATTTCAATACGAAGCGGATTTGCCAGTATTTTGCAGATATTGGCATGCAATACATAAATAGTTTTATCCTTCATGTTTATGTGTTTAATTGTTTACAAAAGTATAAACAATATTATTTGCTTTAACATTTCTAATATTAGTAAACACAAAAGAATAAAATTACTTATTGAGCCCAGATGTATTTGTTTTTTTTATAAAATACCATGGCATTACATCGATAAACTAAAGATGGTGAAACACATTTAGGCATCCGGCATGGTCTGAACTGTGACGGAAGGCACTGATTTTTAAGTTTTCCTCCGAAAAGAATGCTTAGGTAACTAATAAATCAGCACCAGGGGAAAGGTGCTAGCGAGAACTGTTATCTAAATCACCGCGCGAAAGGATTCGCGCGGTAGCGGGGGATTACAACTGCCTTTTGTTACAAACGCTCACTATCACGGGAAATACTTTCTTCCAAACTAATAAGCTTTTCCTTCAATTGTGTATTTTCTATAATTAACTGTTTAACAATAGCTTGAAGTTCTTCAATTTTAGCCGACTTTAACAAAACCCTGCTTTGAAGTTGTTCCTTTTCTGTTGAATGTATTCTGATTTCCTCCTCTGAGATTTCGCTAGCTGATCTTAGTTCAAAAAAGTTGAATTTCATGTTTTTAACAAACACATCCAGGGAATTGCGAATGAAACCGGTAGGTTCGACCATATTGAAACCAGTATGCCAGATACATATATTACTTATAAGGAATAATTCGCCAGGCCAGGTATTCCAGTCATGTAAAGACATTAAACGAGATAAATAATCATCACGTAGAACGTAAGACTTATTATCCTTAAAAGAATAATCTTTCTTATCAAAAATGTCATCTGCATGCCAACCTACAGCAACTAATTTACCTGATGAAGTTGTAAGGAGGAAGGAATATGTCCTTTCACCCGAGTTCACATATTGAATTTTCAGGTTGTCGAGATTGAGATTTATAAGTTCCTGGATAAGAGACATACACTGAGTTATATATTAATTAATTGTATTATTTATCATGCCCTTCCACAATCTTAATCTCTTCCTCCGTTAACCCATACAACTCATACACCATCTGATCAATTTCCTGATCGGTTTTGGAGATTTCGGATTTTAAGGCCAAGGCTTGCTTTGCTTCCTGCAAAAAGAAGACATCCCATTCGTTCTCCTCTGATAGGGACATCTTTACTTTCTTTTTGGCTAATTCGGTAATAAACTCGGCATAGGAGAGCAAATACCAGTTTTGGAGTTTGCCTGGCAGTTCTTCGAGGTTAAATTTACGCTGGATGGTGCGTTGGAATTTACTAGAGGTTTCATACAATTCTTTGTTTAGTGAAAGCATAAGGTCAGCTTTTGTAATAAAATGTTGTTGTCTTTCTTTTGAAACTTCAACTAATGGTATTTCTCTGACATCATTAATTAAGATTTTTGGAAATAGTCCCTTATTAGCTTTTGGAGATATTTTATTATGAAGCCAACCTATAAGTTCTGAGTTTAACAACACTAATGTGTATTTTAAATTTAATATTTCTTTCTTATCGATAATGTTTATTAATGATGGATTATTTAATAGTTTTTCTTCAATGTATGCACAGAATAATCTATTTGCAGTTATTTCCCTTATCAGTATTCTTTCTTGATTGAAAAATTTAATATCTACGTAAGAAGCAACATGTTTCCCATATTTAACATACCGTTCAGAAATTGAATAATAATAGCTTCTCACATCTTGTCCAAGAATTTCTTTCATCCAATCGTCAGATGATTTAATAGTTGAGTGCCATAACCTTTCATCAACTATTCTATTACCCAACTCCTCTCCATAGTTTTTTATTAAATCACTCCTTCTATAAGGAATATAACCTTGTGAGACTTCGTGAAAATCTTTTAATGCTCTGTGCTTTTTAATTTTTTGGACAATGCCTTTTTCCTCTTTGCTTTGGGAAAACAAACTTGAAATATTATCAGATTCACTAATGATCGCCTCGCTTCCATACGTTGCAATATGCTTGAATTCTTTGTTGCTTACCTTAAACAGATCAGTTTGGTAAGCTATTTTAATATTTCTAAAAGAAAAGATGCATGTTCTTACTGAAGCATCTGAAAATGTATTATCGTTAGATAAGTCTATGATTTGGTAAACCTCAACATTATTTAAAAGTTTTTCTCTGTATTTTTTGCCAAATAAATTTGATAGGAATGTATTTGGAAAAATGTAAGATAATACTGAACCAATTTTCAAAATTTTATTGAAAAGAGAAATGAAGTAAATATAAATTTCATAATCAGGAACTAATTCATCAACATTTGATAAAAACTTCTTTTCAGATTCTGTCAAATTTACCCCATAAGGTGGATTCCCAATCACCACATCAAAACCACCATTTGCGAAAACAGAAGGGAACTCATTGTGCCAGTTAAACGCTTTATCGCCTGCCACAACTGGATCATCGATCAGCGAGTTTCCGCATTTGATATTGTTATTTAGATCGTTTAGTTTGCGGTTAGGCTGGGCGGTGCGAAGCCATAAGGAGAGCTTTGCTATTTCGACACTTTCCTCGTTGATATCAACGCCAAAGAGGTTGTTTTCGAGAATGTTCTTTTCAAAATCGCTCAGCACAAGGGCGTCGCCAAAAAGCTTTGCCTGCAATTCGTCGATATAACGGTGCTCGTTTATCAGGAAGTCGAGCGCCTGGTTAAGGAATGCGCCCGAACCACAGGCAGGATCGCAAATGGTGAGCTGCAAAAGCCAGTTGCGGTATGCGTTAAGCTTATCGAATAAAGGCTGTTTGGTTTTAATTGTACGTTTGCGATCGGTGGTATATTCTTCTTCACTCAGTTCTAACTCTGCCTTCTTCTCCGTGCAAAGTTTACCAACGGTATTATCGACAATATACTTTGTGATATATTTGGGCGTGTAGAATACGCCGTCCTTTTTGCGTTTGCTTTTGGATTTATCTACTTGCTCTCCTTCGAGCTGGGCTTTTATTTCGTCCAGTTCATTGAGTGAGTTTTCGAAAATATGGCCGAGGATATTCACATCCACTTCGCTGGCGAAGTCGTAATCGGAAAGCTTCAGAGTGTGGCGGTAAAGTAATTCATCATCTATTTTTAAGCCATCGAGCAGTTCATCGGTTTTAAATAAACCACCGTTGTAGGCAAATACATCGTAGCGTTTTCCTTTAAAACCTGTATTAAGGTATTCGAAGTACTTTTTAAACCTGGCGTACAAAGCAATTTCCACTTCTCTATCTTGCAGATCGCGCCAATCATCCAATATAAGCCGCACCGAATTTGGTGGAAGCAGTTGTCTGTCCTCGGCAAAAAAGAGAAACAGAAAGCGATCTAAAAGCTTTTGCGATTTTTTGAAGAGAGTTAAAGGATCATGGTCTGCATTCAGTTCCACAAGGTTCTGATGAAGTTCACGTTTAAAAAGCGAATAATCGTTGTATAGGTTTTTGGTAATAACATCTTCCTGGCTTACAGATTCATCCTTGATGCGTTTTGCAAGGTTTTTCTCAATATTTACAAAGGCAAGGCACAGCCACAGCAGTTCAAATTCTTTTTCGGTGAGGGTAAACAAGTTAAATTCAATGTTCTCAATGGCATTATCGATATAGAATCGGAGCTTCTCGAAGTTGGAAGTTATTACATAAACACAATCAGGCTGGTTGTTCTTATAGCCGAAAGCCTGGGCTTCGATGCGGTTTAGATCGGTGGTTTCAGTGCCTTTGAGCTCAATAACAGCAACTACCTGTGGATCTTTTTGCAAGGGAGCATTATTAGTATTTTGCGAGGGAGCAAGCTCCCTCGTCAGATGTGGAGACAAGAGGATTGCCCCATCTGCCTTTTTACTATCCTTTACATTTTTGTATTCGGTAGTAATATTGAAATTTGGTGCCGGATTTTTGATGTAGCCCAGCACATTTACAAAAAGATCGATCAGGAACTCTCCCTGGTATTGTTCCTCTTTGCTGTTTCGAATGTTTTCCTGTACAACAGGATCATGAAAACGAGCTGCGAACTTTGCGTAAGCTGCTTTTATCGCATTAGTATCCTGAGCTTTGAAGTGTTTGTTGAGGACGGAGTTCTGGAAGAAGTTCATGTATACGTTATTCGGGATATTTTAAAAAGTGTTTATGGGCTTTAGGTATAAGCAAATATAGGATAGTTTTTTATTTTACAGAGTATATAAAAAACGTCCAGTATATTATCGACCGGAGTAATTGCGCAACAATAAAATTAGGCCGTCTGTGCGCCTGTATCTGGTTGCAGGCTGAAATCTACCTGTAAATTATCAGAATTCGGAGCCTTTACCGGCGGTTGTGGTGTAGTATGTATACCTTGTAAAGGTTATGTTGAACCGGATGAGGGTGATGAAGGTAGGGATGGTTTAGGAAGTGAAAAGTGGAGGGTGTGTTAGTCTTGTAAGCGAGCGAAAATTAGTCGCACGCAAACCATTTAGTCTTTGACACAACGAACAGAATAACCAAATCTCTTAGGATTACCGTAACTGTTTGCAAATTTGAAAGAGGTCATGATACTTAGAAACAATCCATCTTGAATATTTGAACCTTCTGATGAACTCCACCAACCACCTTGCTCACCAATTTGGCCAAATGTTACAACATCACCGATTCGATAGCCACCTGGAAGACCAGTAAAGCCGCTGCTGTTATCAGCTCCAGTATTAGGACTAATCCAATGAGATGTTCCAGTCTCTTTTAATTTGCCTCCTGCTAAACTCTCTCCTCCTAAATAGTTGGTTAAAATAAGCCATTCGGCATTAGTCGGCACATGCCAGCCAATGGGTGCAATATTGCGGCTATCCTTTACTGCGTACCAATTATATAAACTACCGTATACATTATAATTAATCGGATCATTATTATAATAACAATATGCACCTGTAGCTAGATTATTCCATTCAATTGAATCGGCAATATTCGGAATAATGTCGCCATTGCGGTAATGCAAAACTTTTAAGTTTTCTGACATCCAAGTCTGTGTTCCAATAACAACTGATTTGTAGACATTCCCATCAATATCAGTTACATTTGGTCCTTGATTTGAGTAATGAATCGTATTATTATAGTCATGTTTACAACCTAAAATAAAAATTAGGTTCAGACTTACTAAAATAAAAAAATAAAAAAATATCCTTTTCATCTTTATCATAACATTTTTGTATGATGTTATTTATATTAACAGTTATATTTAATTGCTAGTAATTTCGTTAATCTATTGGTTAAGTCATAAATATATTTAACAATACGCATATGAATAATGTTCAATTAGGACATCCAAAAACTAGCTTAAAAGAATGGCACACTAAATCGCAAAAAGAAGTCCGGTAATACCGGGCTATTGCCAGGCGGGATTTCAAATTTAGCAAAGCGTTCTCAGGAGCGAAGCGAATAATCGCGCCTCAATGTGTTAAAAGGATTTGTAATCTGATTATATTGATGCTTTTTAATGTATTGCCTTTAGCTATTTATCGTCGCGGATTGTAAATTCTGATAATATTTAAGCTGGGATTAATCGCTTCGCTTCCCGTAAAAATGTGGGACAAGCTTTAAATTGGCTTCGTTAAATTACAAATCTCACCCAACGGTGATCCTACCTGACACGGAAGTCAGGGCTTCACTTAAAGTGAAACCCTGACTAGATCCGTGATTAAACGCTAAACATGACAGCCTGTTCACCTGTATCAAGTACCCTGAATAAAACTCGGACTAAACACTTAACTACTAGACAAGCAGGTGATTATCAGTTCAAACAATGAAATATTTCCTCAAACAATGAGGTGTGTTTGCCAAATGATGTGTTGTGACCATCAAATGATGAGTTGTGATCATCAAATGATGAGTTGTGACTGCCAAATGATGAGTTGTGACCATCAAATGATGCGTTGTGACCATCAAATGATGAGTTGTGACTACCAAATGATGAGTTGTGACCATCAAATGATGTGTTGTGACCATCAAATGATGAGTTGTGACTGCCAAATGATGAGTTGTGACCATCAAATGATGTGTTGTGACCATCAAATGATGAGTTGTGACCATCAAATGATGAGTTGTGACTTCCAAATGATGAGTTGTGACTGCCTAATAGTATAGATAGTCTGCTTAATATTGTGAAGTGTCAACATTATTATGCGGAGGGTTCAAATACTTGTCCAGAGGGTCTAAATACTTATACGGAGGCAAGATATATTTGTGCAGAGGCAAAATATACTTGTGCAGAGGGTCAAAATACTTATGTGGAGGCAAAAAATACTTTTTTGAAGGGCCAGCACTATTGGTCAGAGCACCTAACAAATTATGCTGAGTGCCCGAATAATAATAAAGGAATCCGATTGAAATTCCGGTTTCTTACCCTTTCTTCCTGCGTATGCGTTCCTGCTCAAGCAGGGCGAGTTCGCGGCCGGTTTGACCAGCAATTGACGTATTTTCCTCAGCACGACGGATAAGGTAAGGCAAAATATTGCGAACCGGGCCGTAAGGAATGTATTTGGCAACATTATACCCTTCGTCAGCCAGGTTAAAACTAATATGATCGCTCATGCCATACAGCTGCGAAATCCATATCCTGCTATCATTGCGAGCAAGTCCTTGTTTTTCCATGAGCTTCGTGAGCAATTGGTTGCTCTTTTCATTGTGCGATCCGCTAAATACCGAAATCCTGTCGAGATGGGCGAGTGTAAAAGCAACACCGGCATCGTAATTCTGGTCGGTTGCATCTTTATCAGGCTGAATAGGCGATGGGTACCCATGTTCAATGGCTCGCAAGCGTTCTTTCTCCATATAAGCTCCACGAACAAATTTAATTCCCAGGAAATAATTTCCTTCTTCAGCATTACGCAGTGAATCCTTTAAAAAGTCAAGCCTATCGGTCCTGTACATCTGCAAGGTATTGTAAACAATAGCTTTCTCCTTGTTGTATTTTTCCATCATTTCGGTTACAACCTGGTCGACAAAGGGCTGATACCACGAATCTTCGGCATCAATCATTATCGGGATATCATTATCGAAGGCAGTCTTACAGAGCTTTTCTACACTATCC
>Ga0315270_10002008_pt1 | contig 10807 bp, 4 predicted proteins | sample C1_bottom_MG_FD_204932 | JGI IMG/M metagenome (GOLD analysis project Ga0315270, IMG submission 204932) | Sediment microbial communities from Yellowstone Lake, YNP, Wyoming, USA - C1_bottom | ecosystem: Environmental > Aquatic > Freshwater > Lake > Sediment | place: USA: Wyoming | collected... | reverse complement strand
GCCAATATTTATGTGGAAAGAGGTCTTGATGCAAACCTGGCAAAACAGGTTGCAGAACAGCTAATGGCTCATGATGCCTTGGGAGCACATGCAAGAGATGAGCTTGGTATTATTGAGATGGTTAGAGCGCGCCCCATTCAAGCTGCTTTTTCTTCTGCTGGCACATTTACCATTGGTGCTGCATTGCCATTGCTTGCAGCATGGGTTGTGCCGGGCGCTGAACTAATACCCGTGGTTGGAGTTTTATCTCTGGTCTTTCTCGCGGCTTTAGGCGGGCTTGCTGCACATACAGGCGGGGCACCAATAAGGGTTGGTGCAATGAGAGTTACTTTCTGGGGTGCGCTGGCAATGGGTTTAACCGCAGTGGTGGGTCGTGTATTTGGTGTAGTAGCCTAAATCTATTTTTTCCATTGCTCGTGGAGTAATCCCTGCTCAGGGTTTTGTTGCCTCATCAATCTGTTTGCGTTGTGCCTCGGCGGCATCCATCACCTGACCTTCCACTGCTTGCGCTTTTTTCATAGACTCAATTTGCGCTTCAAAGGCAGGGTTGGGTTGATGTTCAACCCTTGGCATTGGTGTCGGCGGTGGAGGAGGGCTGGAGTCGCAAGCGCTCAAGAGCAACAGCGGGATTAGTATTCGTTTCATCGTTCCTTCTCCAGATAGAGTAGTAAACAGGCCGTCATTGCTGCAGGCAATGCTGCATTATGGTTTTTTTATTGGAGGACTCTTACAGATTGTTGCGGCAGAAATCTTATAAACTGGAACCTGATGGGTATACATTGACGCACAAATTAACGGGTACAGATTCTGCCTTCCGATACAGTTCAATTCCCTCACGCCCATCCTTCTAAAGATTTTTCTCCGTTAAGCCGCAGGTCATCTATCGCTTTTCCAAAGATCCTTTCTAATTTCCCCTCTCCCTCTGGGAGAGGGCAGGGTGAGGGAATCTATTTCTGTATCGCAGGAGCAATGTAAGTGCTACTCCACAGATTGTTACGCAAACCAGCAGAACTATTTTTGTTCTGCCTGCTGGCATTTTGCTATTTCCCTGCCGAGGGGGGGGTAACGCCTAAAGAAACAACGCGCTTGTTTCTAGGCTTACCTAACGCCGTGCTGCAATACAATCCTGCCACCGATCAGCTCTCGACATTCTCGCAACAATCCACGCCAGAGTTGTTTCAATCTTTTGCATTGGATGCTGCCCACAATCGCTTGCTGCGTCAGAGTATGCGCGGCCTTTCGCTGTACGATTTCGATAACCAGTTCAAACAAACCAAAGTGCAAAGCCAAGCGCTTTTCAGCATGGCACCTTCGCCAGCGTTCGACGAAAGCACCGGGAATTTTTATCTGGTGCAGGGAAAAAACGTACTACGTGTTGGCTCGGATCTGAAACAGCAAGCACGTTTTCCGTTAAATTTTGTACTTTCAGCAATAGCGGTGAATAGCCAAGCTTCGCAAATCTGGGTCGCGGGAGCAAAGAAGCTGGCGCTGTTGGATAGCAATGGCCAGTTGCAAAAGAGTTGGGACGTGCCCGCCAACGTGCTCGACATGCGCTTTGATAACAGCGCACAAAAATTATGGCTGGCGACCACTAAAGGCTTGCTGCGCTACAACACCGATGCAACGCTAGAAGTGAATGAACCCTTTGCCGTTGATCCGGGATTGATGGCGGTGGATGGTGCTGGTGGCCTTTGGGCGGCGAATACAAAAGGTTCGAATCTCATCCATCTCGATGCACAAGGCCAACGGGTGGTGAACACCAACTTTAAAGATCGTCCTCACCATCGCACCATCGTGCTTTCGACCAACGAAGCGGATCAGAGCCTCTGGATTTTACTAGCCGAAGTGGAGGGGCTCGGTGTCGAGATGAAAAAGGGCGTGTTGCTGCAACACTTGTCGGCCGAGGGCACCCTATTGTCGGAAACAGATTTGCGCAAGTCGCTCAATATTAAGAAGTGGAAGACACCGATTCTGGCCGCTGCTTTTTATGTGGATCGCACGCCACCCAATATTCAAATCATCGTCCCGGCGAACGAAGAAGAGCTCAGCGAGCCTGCGCTGATGCTGGATCTGGAATTTACTGACCCAGGCTTGGGCATCGATCTAGATAGCCTGCTGCTGTTGCTGGACGGTCAAGCGCAGGAAGCGGCGAACGATTGTATTTTCGAAACGGACGTGGTGCCGATGACGGCCCAGTGTCCCTTGAATGATTTGGCGATGGGTGTCCACCAGTTGGAAGTACAGATTGCTGATCATGTGGGGAATGTGGGAACTGCTACTGTGCATTTCTCCGTTGCAACCGCCAGCGGCCCGGCACTGCCTGCCAATTTAAGTTTGGTTCAGATCGGCGACCCCATCAACGGCCAGACCACGGTGACTGGCGCGGCAGGTGCGGTATCGCCCTATGCAAAAGTCGTCGTCACGAATACCAGAACCGGCGAAACCAAAACCATCACCGCCGATGCTAACGGTCACTTTCAAGTGAGCATCGGCGCGGTGTTGGGCGATGTCATCACCATCGCCACCCAAGATAGCAAAGGCAACAACAGCGAGGCCGTACAAACCAACGCAGGTCACTTGCCGCCCGATCCCGCCAGCATTGCACCTTCGTTAGAAGCCGCCGTCGGTTTCGTGCCACCGATGGATCGTTTTGCGTTTTTGTTTGAAGGCAGTCCAGCGATTCAAACCGGCGTGACCCGCGCCACCTTTGATCCGGTGTTGCTGGGTGTCGTGCGTGGTCGTGTGCTGAATCGTGACAACCAACCCATTGCCGGTGTGCAAGTCACCATCGCCCAACACCCCGAGTTTGGCCAAACCCTGACAAGAGCCGATGGGCAATTTGATCTCGTCGTGAACGGCGGTGCGAACCTCACGCTTAACTATGTGCGTGAGGGTTATCTGCCGGTACAACGCATGATCGACGCACCCGAGCAAGACACGGGTGTGTTGCCCGATGTGGTGATGATTGCGCTGGATAGCCAAGTCAATCTCATCGATCTCAATCACAACCAATTGCAAGTGGCACGCGGCACGGTGCAAGAAGACGCTGACGGCAAACGCCAGGCGACTTTGTTGATTCCAGCAGGTACGCAAGCGAGTCTTGTCATGGCCGATGGCACGACTAGCGCCATTTCTACGCTGCATGTGCGCGCTACCGAATACACGGTGGGCGAGAACGGCCCTAAAGCCATGCCTGGTGAATTGCCGCCGACCAGTGCCTACACCTATGCCGTGGAGCTCAGTGCCGACGAAGCCATGGCCGCCGGTGCGAACTCGGTGCAGTTCAGCCAGCCGATTTATCATTACGTTGAAAACTTTTTGAAATTTCCTACGGGCGTAGTGGTGCCAGTGGGTTTTTACGATGCGGAGAAGTCCGCCTGGGTGCCTTCCGATGATGGGCGCGTGATTAAGATTCTGTACATTGAAAATGGGCAGGCGGTGTTGGATGTGACGGGTAGTGAAGAAGCGGCGACGGCGGAAGAACTTGCCGCGTTGCAGATTAGTGTGGATGAGTTGCGGCAGTTGGCGTTGTTGTATGTGGAGGGGCAGAGTTTGTGGCGTTCGCCGATTATGCATTTCTCGTCGATTGATTGTAATTTCCCTTACTTGTTGCCAGATATTGCGATTTTACCTGGGGATATCGCAGACGACGAGCCAGATGATGAGGATTGTGCGACCAATTCCATCATCTGGTGCCAAAGCCAATCGCTTGGCGAATCGATTGGTATTGCGGGCACATCTTTCAGTTTGCAATATCGCAGTAATCGTGTAGATGGCAAGCGTGCGGCGAGGGTTTGGAATATTCCCGTGAGCCCAAACCAGTTGCCAGCATCGGTACTGGCTATGGAGGTGGATGTTAGTATCGCTGGACGCCATTTCCAGAAGTCCTTCGCGCCCGCGCCCAATGTCATTTATAACTTTGAATGGGATGGTTTGGACGCCTACGGTAGAGCAGTGGAAGGCGCGCAGATGGCCCGGGCCGATATCAGCTACGTATATCAATTGCAATATGTAAATCCAAAAATTCCAGAAAAGAGTGGTCTAGCGTACATAATGCGTTCGTTCGCCCAGGTATCTGGTGCAGGGATTAGCACTAGTTCTTGGAGCGAGGTCAGAGCAACCGGCAATTTGAAAGTAACCCGATCTGTTTCCCATCCCATAGGTGCGTTGGGTACTGACCGACAAACCTCGTTGGGCGGTTGGCAGTTAGATGTATTGCATCAGTATGACCCGATCGCTAAATCTTTGTTGATGGGCAATGGTGCCAAGCGAAGCGCATACACGATTGGACTGAAGATGCTCCCCGAGGAATCCTTGCCGGGTCTGGGTGCGGGATTTGAAATTTCCCGGTCGGGTTCATGGGTTGCTCTTCCCGATAAACATCAAATCCTACTCTTCTATGGCAGCCGCACCTTCGTGATCGCGGGAACGGGTACTGCTGGATTTTCAGGTGATGGTCAGGATGCGATGAAGGCGCAACTAAACGCACCGAGCGATCTGAAGGCATATGGCTATTGGGAGGGAGGTTGGTTGTACTCTACTGCCTACATTGCCGATACCGGCAACCATCGCATTCGCAAAATAATCAATGGAACGATCACGACCATTGCAGGCAACGGCGAGGCAACCTATCAGGGTGACGAATCGACGGCGACCGAGGCATCCTTAAACGCGCCGCAAGGCATTGCAGTAGGACGGGACGGCACGATTTTTATTGCGGATACCGGAAACCACGTTATCCGTTCGGTCACCCCAGACGGTCGGATTCACACGATTGCGGGTACGGGTGAAGCAGGATTCGGCGGTGATGGTGGTTCGGCCGGTACCGCACAATTTCATACCCCCAAAGGCATCGCGGTTGCTGTGGATGGTAGCCTATACGTTGCCGACAGTGGCAATCACCGTATTCGTCGGATTAGTGCCGATGGCATTGTACGCACAGTGGCGGGTACTGGTATGGCCAGTATCTCGGACGATAACCTGGCAGCCACCGCTTCGGCGCTGAATCAACCGGTAGATGTAGCGGTCAATAAACAAGGCGAGCTCTTCATCGCCGATGCTGGCAACCGACGCATTGCTCGCGTGAACGTCCAAGGGTTGTTGTACACCTATGTAGGTGGTGGGGAAAACTCGAATGCCACTCAACCCACGGACATGGCCTTGAGCGCCGTGGGTAGCGTTGCGCTGGATTCGGAAGGTGGGCTATATCTAACGGATGCCAGTACGTTATGGCGGGTACAAAGTCCCTACCCGGCCTTTGCGAACAAAAGCTTTCAAGTGGTTTCGGAAGATGGCCAAGAGCTCTATCAATTCGATGCGCAGGGGCGGCATCTTGCAACGCTTTCGACGCTCACTGGTGCGATGCTCTACCAATTTACCCGCAATGCATCTGGACTCGTCACGCAGATTGTCGATGGGTTTGGCGCGGTGACCGCGATCGAACGGGATGCACAAGGCAAACCGCTGAGCATGACAGGTCCCGATGGGCAACAAACGGTATTGGACCTCAATAGCGATGGCTATTTAGCTTCTGTAACGAACCCCGCGCAGGAAAGTTATCAGATGGAATATGGCGTCGGTGGATTGCTCACAGCCTTTCTGGATCCGAAACAGCAGCGAGCGGAAATGCGTTACGACGACAAGGGCTTGTTGGTTGAAGATAAAAATGCAGCGGGTGGTAAGGCGATTTTAGCAAGGGAACGGTTGCAAGGTGGCTATCAAGTAGCGGTTACTTCCCCCATGGGTATTCCGCGTAAACACCAAATTACGATCACTGGCCAAAATGCGGAAACTCGGCGTACTCTAAATGCCGATGGTACCGAGCAGACCAGGAAAATCTCGGGCGACCGCTTCAGTGAGTCGATCCGGCGCGAAACTGGGGAAATCGAGACAATCAACTATCGCGGCGACCCACGCTTTGGCGGACAAGTGCCATTACTTGCTTACCAGAAGATAGCACTGCCCTCTGGGCTGTATTCTCGTGCTATGCAAAGTAGAAGTGTGCAATTGGCGACAAGCGGTGATCCGCTCAGTTTAATTACGTTGATGGATGGCTGGGAGGTCAACGGTAACATTTGGTTAAACCAATACAGCGCCGCACAAAAAACCTGGACCAGCACCAGCCCCGAACAGCGCTTACAAACCACAATCATCAATGAGCACGAGCAACCTCTCTCATCCCAAACTGGTTCTCTTTCACCGGTTCAATACGCTTATGATAGTCGCGGCCGTTTAACCCAAATCGCCAGCGGCGAAGGCGACACACAACGCATAGTGAAGCTGCATTATGCTGCCAACGGTTATGTGGATGCCATTCAAGACCCACTCGGCCGCACCATTCAAATTCAGCGCGATGCCATTGGCCGTGTGTTGAAACAGATTCTGCCCGATGCAAGGGAAGTCAGTTACCGTTATGATGCCAACGGAAACGTCTTAGGTCTAACACCGCCGGAAAAACCCGAACACCAGTTCGATTACACCGCGTTGGATTTCCGCAATCTCTACAATCCACCCGAGGCAGGCTTCAGTCCGAAAGAAACGAGCTACGCTTACAACCTTGACAAACAAATGACGGACATGCATTTGCCTGCGGGTAGTGAAGTGCATTTCAATTACAGCGCCATCACCGGCAAGCTCGACGGCATCACTTATCCAGAAGGTAGTTTTGCCTACAGCTATCAACCAACCACCGGCCAACTCGCGCAAGTGAGTAAAAACAACGGCAACGCGCTACTCTATCAATGGGACGGTAGTTTACTGAAAGAAGAGCAATCGCAAGGTGAAATAGCAGGATCGGTGCAGTGGAATTACGACAATTTTTTCCGACCAACACAACTTGCGCTGAATGGCGACAGCATTGGTTTTGCTTTTGATCATGATGGATTGCTAACCCAAGCGGGTGATCTTGCTTTTACCCATAACGCAAATGGCCTATTAACTAATGCCGATCTCGGCACTGTACAGGGGCGATTTGGCTACACGGCGTTTGGCGAAACTGAGTCGGTTGGTTATCAAGGTGGCGGTTCTTTCTTGGCAGCATCGATTACCCAAGACGGTAGCGACTTTACTGCGGATCAACTCAGCATTACTGGGCAAGTGTCGGGTGCCAGCGAAGTGCAGATCAACAACATTGCGTTTCCCGTTGGCGCGGATGGTTCGGTGTCCGGCACTGTGCCAGTGGCGGTGGGTTGGAATCATTTTGCGCTGGCGCTAATGGATATCAATGGGCAATCCGTGGCGAGCGCCGAGCAAGATCTTTATCGAGCAGACGCAAATGTCACGGGTCTATACGTTGGTAATCCTTGGGAAGTCGCATCGGACGGCGGCCTCTATTTCCCGGCCTATAGTTCGTATGGCGAAGCACATTATTTTTATCGTGCACCGAACAGCGCAGAGGCCGAGGAATTGACCTGGTTGCAAGGTCTGTGGGTCTCCGATCTCGCGGTGACCAGCAATGGCGATTTGTATGTATCCACTGGCCAGCAGATTTATCGTCGTCAGGGTGATGCGTTGGTGTCGGTGAAACCCTTCGACGACTACATCCAACAAATAGAAGGTTGCGGCGATGCGATTTGTTTGAACATCAACAACACAATATTACGGATGGACGCACAGGGGCAAACGGAAACCCTCGCGGCATTTCCGAATGCGCAGGGTAATCTGAACATGGACGCTTCGGCGTCTGGCATTGTGGTGTCGGATAATCAACACATTTACCATCTCATGGCAGATGGCAGCGTACAGACGCTCTATACCATTCCGGATAACTTTGATTTCCTGGATTCCGTGGTGGTCAGTGCATCGGGTACCCTGTATTTCTGCCAGTGGGATGGAGACTGGGCGCAGTGTTATTTTAGGAGTCATGCAGGAGAATTGGTGCCAGTAGATTGGAATCGTGGCGGCCAGTTTGGTTGGGGTAATAGTTTGTATGTGGGTGATGAACATCGGTTAGCGCAACTGAATACGGATGGCAGCTTGCAAACCGTCTTGATCATGCCCAGCAGCAGTAACGGCAGCCCGCAACAAGGCGGCACGCTCACCCTGAGCGGTAACGCTGCCGATACGCATTACATGGCGCTGTACGAGCACGACAAACTCGGCCGCATCACGCAAAAAACCGAATCCGTGCAAGGCGAAATGCATGTGTTTGATTACCAATACGATGCAGCGGATCGTTTGGCGCAAGTCGAAATCGACGGCGAAGTGAAAGAGCAATACCAGTTTGATGCGAACGGCAATCGCACCAGTGCCACGGTCAACGGCAACAGCAGCACCGCGCAAATCGACGCGCAAGATCGCTTGCTTAGTTACGGAAATGCTAGTTATCAATACAACCAAATGGGCCAACTGCAAAGAAAAACGCAACAAGGTGCAACGACGAATTACCGTTATGATGCCTTGGGAAATTTGCTGCAAGTGGCTTTGCCGGGTGACATCAGCATTGACTACATCATCGACGCGCGAAACCGCAGGATCGGCAAAAAGATCAACGGCGAATTGAAGCAAGCCTTCCTCTATCAGGATCAACTCAAACCGATTGCGGAATTGAATGCGGACGGCAGTGTGAAATCGAGATTTGTGTACGGTACCAAGGTGAACGTGCCGGAGTACATGGTGAAGGATAGCATCAGCTATCGGATCATCACCGATCATTTAGGATCGCCAAGGTTGATCGTCAATGCGCAAACCGGCGAGGTCGTGCAGCGCATGGATTACGACTCTTTCGGCAACGTCACGAAAGATACGAATCCGGGCTTTCAGCCGTTTGGATTTGCGGGTGGGATTTATGATCTGCATACGCAACTCACGCGGTTTGGGGCGCGGGATTATGATGCGAAGGTTGGGAGGTGGACGGCGAAGGATCCTATTGATTTTGCGGGTGGGGATGGGAATCTCTATGCATACGTGGGGAATGATCCGGTGAATTGGGTGGATCCAACTGGTACTGATAATATAGATAGCGCAAAAAAAATTGTTGATGGCGCAATAAATATTAGTGACAGATTCGATAAGCTTGATCAGTCTAGTAACCTTCCGCTAGGGAAAACTGGAATTGACGAAAATCCGGAAACTGGCGTTCCTTATGCTATCGAAGAACTGTACAGATCAAGAAAGGATTATCAGGACACAGCGGAAGATATTCATGACATTCTGGAAGGGAGTAGCGAGATTCTATTAAGGAAGGCAATTAAGGATCTAAAGGCAAAAGCATGCCCGCAGGAATAATAGCATTATATTTTTCTGTATTACTATCATGTGCCATTGTTGGATGTTCAAGAATGGATGTAACCGATCCAGTCATTTATATCCGAGTGTTCGACTCAGTCGGAGCCCTGCCAAATACCTTCGCAATTGATTCGAGTAGGATTAACAGTGAGTTTCGTTTGCTTGGTGAGAAAGGTTCTGTCTATATTGGCGAGGGCTCTATAGAACAGAAATTGGAATTTATGCGATATCTAGAAAAGGAGAAAAGAGTTCAGTACAAAGTTTGTGGAGTTGATGTGATAAAAGGTGGAACAGAAGAATTGGAGTTTCAGGTCGCTTATGACGAAAATAATTATTTATTTTTTGCGGGCGTTGACGAATCTGTTGTGAGCTCGTTTTTTAAAGTGCTATGTGAAGTGAAGGGCAGCAAGGGGAAAGGCTCTGAATACCCATCTGATAAAGACCACGAAGATTCTGGACACTCAACTCAGTCCCAGTCACTACCCAAGAGGAATTGATTTTGAAGGGATTTAGTTCCGAATTGAGATGGATATTCCAATTCTTAAAACCTTAACAGAATTTCCCGCAGGCACGCCGCTGTTGCTGGATGCATCCAGCAACCAGTTAGTGGTGTATGACGGGCAACACATTCAACAGATCAACGAAGATGGCAGTTTGCAACCTTTGCTGGAACAAACGAATGTGCAATCGTTAACGGTGAATGCCTCTGGCACATTGTATTTATGTTGGGAAGAAAGCGAGGGCGACGAGAATGATGACATCTATTCTGCCTGGATGAATTGCGGCATTTACACAAACGGTATCGTCACGCCGGTGGATTCCCAGGAGTCAGGGCAATACGGTTGGGGTGGCACAGCTTATGTGGGCGGCAATGGCTTGGTTCGGTTGTTGGCAGATGGTGCTTTTGAGGATGCCTTGCAAGACCCGAATTTGGTGGTGCAAGGCGGCACGTTGACCCTGAGCGGTAACGCTGCCGATACGCATTACATGGCGCTGTACGAGTGTAGCGAGCCACTTTACCATCGAACAATTTCCCGAACTACCCATCGCACAATTCCGCAATAACTCACCGACTTTCCCACACTCCCATCGCATCAAAAAATAACTATTCCCGCACCGGCTTTTTTTGTAATTTTCGTTGCAAGGTTCTGCGATGCATGCCTAATGCCCGCGCGGCGGCGGATATATTGCCTTGATGTGCTTGCAACACTTTTTGTAGATGTTCCCATTCCAGTCGTTTGACCGACATCGGATCTTTGCCAGTAGGCGCGTCTGCGCGGCCTTTGTCGCGCGCGAAGGAGGCGATGATGTCGTCCACTTCGGCGGGCTTGGTGAGGTAGTGAGTTGCACCGAGCTTGATGGCTTCCACGGCGGTGGCGATGCTGGCATAGCCGGTTAGTAGCGTAATGCGCAGGTCAGCTTTAATCTGCAAAAGTTGCTCGATGGCTACCAGTCCAGATTCGTCGCCAAGGCACAGATCGACAACGGCAACCTCTGGGTTTTCCTCTATCAGTAATTGCCTGGCTTGCGCAATATGTTGCGCGGTGAATACGTTGAAGTTGCGGCGCTTCATCATTTTGCC
>Ga0315270_10002007_pt1 | contig 10808 bp, 12 predicted proteins | sample C1_bottom_MG_FD_204932 | JGI IMG/M metagenome (GOLD analysis project Ga0315270, IMG submission 204932) | Sediment microbial communities from Yellowstone Lake, YNP, Wyoming, USA - C1_bottom | ecosystem: Environmental > Aquatic > Freshwater > Lake > Sediment | place: USA: Wyoming | collected... | reverse complement strand
CCTCCGGGCGCAGGCCGTGGTCGAGGATGCGCGATACGAGCAGGGCTCGACCGAGAGGCGTTAATCGGGCATTTTTATGGCTGTTCATTCGGGGCTCCGGGGATATGGTTTGGTTTCGCAACCCCAATTCTCCGGGTATGTCCCGAGTGAACAACCTACTGAGAGATCACATCTAGTGAGCCCTAGTAATGCGGCGGAATTTCGTCGCGCAAGTTGCGGGCTTCATCCGGCGCGGTGTCCTGCATCCGTTGATGCAGCAGGCGCAGTTGCTGCTGGATTAAATCCAGTTGCGCCTGCTGGCGGATCACCGTCTGGTTGAGCGTGTCGATCAGGTCTTCGGCAAACGCAAGCTTGGCTTCGAGTTCGGCGAGGCGGGATTCATTCATGAGGTTGACCGGGGAGCAGGGGCGTGACGAGTTTTTCTAGCCGCGCAGTGTGCAGCTGCCCGGCGACTTTGTGACGGATGTGCCCGTCGGCATCGACAATGAATGAGGTCGGCACGCTGGCCACGTTGCCGAAGGCGGCGGCGACCGAGGCGTTGGTCGGCGCGGCCATGAAGGCGTAGCCCTTGTCCTGCATCCAGGCGGCGATTTTTTCCGGCGGGTCGTCGACGCTGATCGAGACGACCTCGAAGCCTTTGCCGCGCGTGTCCCGCCAGTAAGCGTCGATCACCGGCTTTTCCTTGCGGCAATACGGACACCAGGTCGCCCAGAAATTGACCAGTACGACTTTGCCCTTGAGCGCATCGCTGGTCAGCACGCGGCCATCCGGCAGCGTGACCTGCCAGGGGGGTACAGCGCGATTCTCCTCGCTCACCTCGGCCGGCGGGCGAAACCACAGCCAGGCGACCAAACCCAGTAAAATCAGGGTCAGCGGACTTGGCGTCCATTTCTTCACTGTGTTTAATAGATCGGTGGCTTGTCTATCCATGCTGTGGCTGAAATCGTTTCATATCGTGATGGTGGTCAGCTGGTTCGCCGGGCTGTTTTACCTGCCGCGCATCTTCGTCAACCTGGCGATGGAAACCCATGCTGCGGCCTACGACCGCCTGCTGCTGATGGCGCGTAAATTGTATCGGTTCGTCACGCCCATCATGTGGCTGACGCTGGTTACCGGCAGCTGGCTGTGGCTGGCGTATTTTCCGTTCAGTATGAACTGGATGTGGGCGAAGCTCGCACTGGTTGCCGGGTTGATCGGTTATCACCATATCTGTGGCAAGCGCTTGCGCCAGTTCGAGGCCAGACAGAACACGAAATCGCATGTGTGGTTCCGCTGGTTCAATGAAATACCGGTGATGGTGCTGCTGGCCGTGGTGCTGCTGGTAGTGGTGAAGCCGTTTTAATCTTATCTGAAAGCCCCGCTTGAAACCCGAAACCCGTCGCAGCAAAGCCTCGCATCCCGTCCGCCCTGAACGCGAGGCGCTGCCGCCCGCCAGCCATTTTGCCACCTGTCCGCGCGGGCTGGAGGCGCTGCTCGAAGCGGAACTCATCGCCGCCGGGGCGCAGATCGTGCGCCAGTTGCCTGCCGGCGTGCTGTTCATGGCCGACGCCGCCGCCGAGATGCGCGCCAACCTGACGTCGCGGATTGCCACGCGCATCCTGCGCAAGGTCGGCTACACCCGGTATCACAAGGAAGAACACATCTACCGCGCCGCGCTCGACCTGCCGTGGCCGGAGTGGTTCGATGTGCACAAAACCATCGCGGTGAAAGTCGGCGCGCAGAATGCGCCGTTGAAGAGCCTCAATTTCATCACGCTCAAAATCAAGGACGCCATCTGCGACCGCTTCCGCGAAGAAACGCGCGAGCGCCCGAGTGTCGACACCGATGCGCCCGACGTGCCAGTGTACGCGTTTTTCACCCCGGACGCAGTGACCTTCTATCTCGACACCAGCGGCGTGCCGCTGTTCAAGCGTGGCTTCAAGATCGAGGCGAGCGCGGCGTCGATCAAGGAGAATCTCGCTGCCGGGCTGCTGATGCTATCCGGCTGGGAGCCCGGCACGCCGCTGCTCGACCCGATGTGCGGCGCCGGCACCATCCTGCTGGAAGCGGCGGACATGGCGCTGAATCGCGCGCCGGGGCGCGCGCGCCATTTTGCCTTCGAACATTACCGCGACTTCGATGCGGCCTTGTGGAAGCGGATCAAGGACGAGGCGCGCGCGAAAGAAAAGCCGCTGACGCATTTGCCGATTTTTGGCGCGGACCAGGATCGCTGGGTGCTCGACAAGGCGCGCAACAATCTCGCTGCCGCAGGCTATGCCGATATCATCGAGCTGAAAGTATCCGATGCGCTTGAACTGACACCGCCGACGCCAGTGGGCACCATCGTCACCAACCCGCCCTACGGCGAACGCCTGGGCGAGGCCGACGATCTGGCCGACTGGTACCCCTTGCTGGGCGACTGGCTGAAGAAGAACTTCAGCGGCTGGGACGCGTGGATCATTTCCGGCGATCCGCTGCTGCCCAAGCTGATGGGACTGAAAGCCAGCCGTCGCATTCCGCTGTTCAACGGGCCGATCGAAACCCGCTTCCTGCAATACAGGGTGATAGCCGGGTCGATGCGGGAGAAAAAACCCTCCGTCCCCGCAGATTGAGCGTGGTTGTTGACGCGCGAGCGTCTTTACAACCACGGCCTGCCCTTTACGGGTAGAGCGGAACCCGGGCGCGGCGCGCGCGTCTCTTTTGCATCCCCCTGGCTAGCGCCTGAAAATGATGACTGCATCGATCCGTCTTACCGGCACCCTCAATGACGGCGCCGAGGTCTACCGCAGCTACTATCTGGTGGCCGATTTCGGTTCGTCCGGCAGCGGCAAGTCGTCGATCATTCCGATGTCGATCGGCGCGCCGATGCCTGACGACGAGCACCTGACGGTGAAAACCGGCGGCGAGGAGGCGGCCCTGAAAGCCGCGGCTGAAGTGATCAAGGCGCTGCCCGGCAATCAGGGGCTGGAGGTGAGGTCGTGATCAACCCCGAATAAGGGCCGGTCTTCTTTCAACGATATCAATGAAAACAGGGTGCTTGGCACCCTGTTTTCATTGGCGGGATGTCTCAAACGATATCCAGGTGATCCAGCCCCGCCATCATGTCGCGGCCTTTGGACTCCTGGCCGTGCAATTTGATCTTGAGGCGCAGGTCGTTGAGGCTGTCGGCGTTCCTGAGCGCATCCTCGTAGGAAATCATGCCCGCCTCGTAGAGATCGAACAATGCCTGGTCGAAAGTCTGCATCCCGAGTTCGCGTGACTTCGACATGAGTTCCTTGATCTCGTGGACATGGCCCTTGAAGATCAGGTCGGCGATCAGCGGCGAGTTGAGCAGGATTTCGACGGCGGCGACGCGGCCAGTGGTGCCCTTGCGCGGGATCAGGCGCTGCGAGATGAAGGCCTTGAGGTTGAGCGACAAGTCCATCAATAGCTGGGCGCGGCGTTCTTCCGGGAAAAAGTTGATGATGCGGTCGAGCGCCTGGTTGGCGCTGTTGGCGTGCAGCGTCGACAGGCACAGGTGACCGGTTTCGGCGAAGGCGATGGCGTATTCCATGGTGTCGCGGTCGCGGATCTCGCCGATCAGGATGACGTCGGGCGCCTGACGCAGGGTGTTCTTCAGCGCGGAGAACCAGTTGTCGGTATCGATGCCGACTTCACGCTGGGTGATGATGGATTTCTTGTGCTCGTGCACATATTCGATCGGATCCTCGACCGTGATGATGTGGTCGGCGGCGTTTTCATTACGGTGCCCGACCATGGCGGCGAGCGAGGTCGATTTGCCCGAGCCGGTGGCACCAACGAAGATCACCAGGCCGCGCTTGACCATCGCCACATCACGCAGAACCGGCGGCAGATTCAGGGCGTCCATCTTCGGAATCTTGGTGTTGATCGTCCGCATCACGATGCCCACGCGTCCCTGCTGCACGAACACGTTGACACGGAAACGCCCGATTTCCGGGGGGCTGATGGCGAAGTTGGATTCGTTGGTCGCCTCGAAATCGTTCCACTGTCGATCGTTCATGATCGAACGCGCGAGTTCGCTGGTGTGCGCAGGGGTCAGGCTCTGGTTCGACACCGGAGTGATCTTGCCGTCGACCTTGATGGCGGGCGGGAAGCCCGCCGTGATGAACAGGTCGGAAGCATTTTTTGTCAGCATCAAGCGCAGCAGGTCGTGGACGGTTTTTTCGGCGTTCATCGTTTAGTCCTCAACCCAAAAATGAATCTTTGTTCTGTGCCGCCGCGCGCGCCGTGCCCGATGCAATCACATTGCGTTTCACCAGATCCTGCAAACACTGGTCGAGCGTCTGCATGCCGATATTGCCGCCGGTCTGGATAGACGAATACATCTGCGCCACCTTGCCTTCGCGGATCAGGTTGCGGATCGCCGGGGTGCCGATCATGATTTCGTGCGCGGCGACGCGGCCGCCACCGTCCTTGGTTTTCAACAGCGTTTGCGAGATCACCGCGCGCAGCGATTCGGACAGCATCGAGCGCACCATCTCCTTTTCCGCCGCCGGGAACACGTCGACCACGCGGTCGATGGTCTTGGCGGCAGACGAGGTGTGCAGTGTGCCGAACACCAGGTGGCCGGTTTCGGCGGCGGTCAATGCCAGCCGGATGGTTTCCAGGTCGCGCAATTCGCCGACCAGGATCACGTCCGGGTCTTCGCGCAGCGCCGAGCGCAGGGCGTTATTGAACGACAGCGTATGCGGGCCGACCTCGCGCTGGTTGATCAGGCATTTTTTGCTCTGGTGCACGAATTCGATCGGATCTTCGACGGTGAGGATGTGCGCGTACTGGTTTTCGTTGACGTAGTCCATCATCGCCGCCAGCGTGGTCGACTTGCCCGAACCGGTCGGCCCGGTGACCAGCACGATGCCGCGCGGCTGGTCGGAAATTTCCTTGAAAATGGGCGGGCAGTTCAATTCTTCCAGCGTCAGCACCTTGGAGGGAATCGTGCGGAACACCGCGCCCGCGCCGTATTGCTGGTTGAAAGCGTTGACGCGGAAGCGTGCCAGCGAAGGGATTTCGAACGAGAAGTCGAGTTCCAGCGTTTCTTCGTACACCTTGCGCTGACTATCGTTCATGATGTCGTACACCATGCGGTGCACGTCCTTGTGTTCCATCGGTGGCAAGTTGATGCGGCGGACGTCACCGTTGACCCGGATCATCGGCGGCAGGCTCGACGACAAATGCAGGTCGGAGGCTTTGTTTTTGACGGCGAATGCCAACAGTTCGGAAATGTCCACGCGTGCCTCGGTCTGTGTTGGGTGGGGGTTTTGACAGATAATAATCGCAACAGATAACGGCCCGGAAACGCGCAAACTTGAGCCTGACATGACAGTTGCCGTCACTACCCCGAACGACCGTTTGCACCTCGTGCAGACGCGGATCGCGCGTGCCGCCGCCGAGGCCGGGCGTGACATGGCGGCAGTGCGCCTGCTGGCAGTCAGCAAGACCTTCGATGCGGCGGCGGTGCGTGACCTGGCCGCCTGCGGCCAGCGTGAATTCGGTGAAAATTACGTGCAGGAAGCGTTGGACAAGCAGGCGCAGCTAAGTGATTTGCCGCTGCTGTGGCATTTCATCGGGCCGATCCAGAGCAACAAGACGCGGAGCATCGCCGAACACTTCAGCTGGGTGCACAGCCTCGATCGGCTGAAAATCGCCGAGCGCCTGTCGGCGCAGCGTCCCGCCAGCTTGCCGCCCTTGCAGGTGTGCATCGAAGTGAATGTCAGCGGCGAGGACAGCAAGGGCGGGGTGGCGACGGCTGAGCTGCCAGCCCTGGCCGACGCCGTAGCCACGTTGCCGGGGATGCAGTTGCGCGGCCTGATGGCGATTCCAGCCCCGGCGACCAACGTGGCCGCCCAGCGTGCCGCATTCCGGCAGGTGCGGCAGGCGTTCGAGGCGCTGGTCGCGCGCGGCCACCCGCTCGACACCCTGTCGATGGGCATGTCGGCCGATCTGGAGGCCGCAATTCTGGAGGGAGCGACTATTGTTCGGATTGGTACGGCACTCTTTGGTGAGAGGAACAAACATGCATAAAGTCAGTTTCATCGGCGGCGGCAACATGGCCGCAGCCATCATCGGCGGCCTGATCGCCAGCGGCGCGCAGCCGACCGATATCGAGGTGGTGGAAATCAACGCCGACGCGCGGGCGCAGTTGGCCGCGCGCTTTGGCGTGGTGACCCATACCGATCTGTCGCAGGCACGGCTGCATCCCTTGATCGTGCTGGCGGTGAAACCGCAAACCCTGCCCGAGGTGGCGGCCGCGCTGGCGTCACGCCTTGCCGGCCAACTGGTGGTATCGATTGCCGCCGGGGTGCGGGTGGGGGATCTCGCGCGCTGGCTGGGCGGCCATGACCGCATTGTGCGTGCCATGCCCAACACCCCGGCGCTGGTGCAGGCCGGGATTGCCGGGTTGTTCGCGCCGTCCAGCGTCAGCCAGGAGGCGCGTTCGCAGGCCGAAGCGGTGCTGCGCGCCGTCGGCGGCGTGGTGTGGGTGGACGACGAGACGCAGCTGGATGCGGTGACCGCCGTTTCGGGCAGCGGTCCGGCCTACGTGTTTTATTGCATCGAATCGCTGGAAGCGGCGGCCGTGGCGCAGGGACTGGCGCCCGCTACCGCACGCCAGCTGGCGCTGCAAACCTTTTTTGGCGCGGCCAAGCTGGCGCTGGAATCGCGTGAGGAGCCTGCGGTGCTGCGCCAGCGCGTCACGTCCAAGGGCGGCACCACCGAACGCGGCATCGCCGCCCTGGAAGCGGCAGCGGTCAAATCGGCCATCGGCCAGGCGGTGGAGGCGGCCAGCCGCCGCAGCGCCGAGCTGGGCGACGAACTGGGGCGGCTTGCATGATAGAAGGGGCACTTAAGTTTCTCGTCCAGACGCTGGGCAACCTGTTCGTGATTGCAGTGATGCTGCGCTTCATGATGCAGTTGTTCCGGGTGCCGTTTCGCAATCCCTTCGCGCAATTCATCGTCGCTTTGACCGATTTTGCGGTGAAGCCGCTGCGCCGAGTGGTGCCAGGGCTGTTTGGCCTGGATTGGGCCTGTTTGCTGCTCGCCTGGCTGGTCGAGCTGGTCGTGGTGGCATCCGGCTACTGGCTGGACGGCTATCCGTTTGCCCTGGCGGGCGGCAAGGTGTGGCCGGTGTTGCTGGGACTGGCGGCGGTGCGCTTGCTGAGCCTGACGGTTTACCTGATTATCGGCCTGACCCTGGCACGCGCGGTATTGTCGTGGACCAATAGCAATACGCCGCTGATGCCGGTGGTGTACGAGTTGACCGAACCGTTTCTGGCGCCACTGCGGCGCATCGTACCGACGATCGCGCAGGTGGACCTGACGCCGCTGGTGCTGTTCATCCTGTGCCAGCTGGTTCTGATGGTGCCGATCCTGGCGCTGGAGCGCGTGCTGCTTGGCGCCCTCTGACAGGGGCATGTTCCCCCCAGTCTGGGCGCGCCGCGATGGCGCCGGCTGGCTGCTGGAGTTGCACGTGCAGCCGGGTGCCAAAGTCACTGAGACAGTCGGCGAACACGGCGGCCGCCTGAAATTAAAGATTGCCGCGCCTCCGGTCGATAATAAGGCGAATACGCACCTGCTGGCATGGCTGGCGGCGCAACTGGGCGTGCCCAAGTCGGCGGTACGTCTGGTACGGGGGGAGTCTTCACGACAAAAAACAGTGGCAGTGTGCGGCGTCGCGGCACCCTGGCTTGACATTGGTGTGAACAAAAACTAGCAAAATATGAGCATTCACCTCGAACAGGAAGTAGCCGATTACAGCGAACGGCGCATGCGGCTGGCAACCGCGATTACCGACTACGCCAATTGGCTCGACCGTCAGCACGGCATCGATGCCGAACGCACCCTGCGCCTGGCCGATACCGCGTCCAGCCTGCGTCAGGACAAGCTGGTGGTGGCGTTCGTCGCCGAGTTTTCGCGCGGCAAGACCGAACTCATCAACGCCCTGTTTTTTGCCGATCATGGCCAGCGTCTGCTGCCGTCCGACGCCGGGCGCACCACGATGTGTCCGACCGAACTGTTCGCCCATGCGGACGAAGCGCCGAGTCTTCTCTTGCTGCCGATCGAAACCCGCCGCCGCGATGAATCGCTGGCGCGGCTCAAGCACATGCCGATTGAATGGTGCCGGGTGGCGCTCGATCCGGCCGATCCGCAACAGATGCAGCAAAGCTTGAAAAAGCTCACCGAAACCCGGCCGATGCCGGCGGTGGAAGCGATCGAGCTTGGGCTGTGGAATGGCGAAGACGCCAGCGAGCGCCATCAACTGCGCCCGGACGGCACGGTGGAAGTGCCGGCCTGGCGCTATGCCATGGTCAATTACCCGCATCCGCTGTTGCAGGCCGGTCTGACCATACTCGACACCCCGGGGCTCAATGCGCTGGGCACCGAACCCGAACTGACCCTGTCGGTCATTCCCAACGCCCATGCGGTGATGTTTCTGCTGGCGACCGATGCCGGGGTGACGCGCTCGGATCTGGAAATCTGGCAAAAGCATGTGCATCGCCACGCCAACTACCACGTGGCGGTATTGAACAAGATCGACATGCTATGGGACGAGCTCAAGAGCGATGCCGAAGTGCAGGCCACCATCGAGCGCCAGGCCGAGGAAACCGCGCGCGTATTGAAACTGCCGCGCAGCCGGGTATTTACCGTGTCGGCGCAAAAGGCGCTGGCGGCGAAGATTCGCGGCGATGCCGCCTTGCGCGTGCGTTCCGGCATCGAGTCGCTGGAGTATCTGCTGGCACATCAGGTGATCCCGGCGCGGCGCGACATGCTCTATCACGCGGTCAGCCACGAGGTGACGGCCTTGCTCGACGAGAGCCGGGTGAATCTGGCCGCGCAACTCAAGCGCAGCAGCGACGAACTGATCCAGCTGACTCAGCTGTCAGGCAAGAACCGTGAACTGATTGAACAGACACGCGCCAGCCTGCAGCAGGAAAAAGACAGTTACGACGCCACCACCGTGCAGTTCAAGATCACCCGCAAAATGCTGAAGGGACAGGGCGAACATCTGCTGTCGAATTTGTCCGAAGACACGTTGAACGCCATCTGCACGGCCGGCCGTGCAACCATGGAAGCCAGCCTGACCACGCGCGGACTGACGAGTGGCATCCGCCAGTTGAGCGAGCAGATGAATGCCCGTCTCCAGCAGGCCACCCAGCTGGCCGACAATATGCTGGATGCGCTTGATCAGGCCTATATCGGCTTTCATCGCCAGCATAACCTGCCGAAAATGCAGGTGCCGCGGCTGGACCTGGGAGCATATCGCAACCGGCTGGAAGCGCTGATGCGCGAGACCGAGGCTTTCTGCAAGGATCCCGCCAACCTGCTGCTGGAAAAGCGTTTCATGATCCGGCGCTTTTATGCCGGGCTGGCCGATGAAGCGCGCAAGGCATTCAAGCTGGCGCACGTGGAAGCGGAGCGCTGGCTGCGCATCGCGCTCGACCCCGTCATGACACGTATCCGTGAACACAAGCAGTATCTCGACACACGGCTGGCCAGCCTGCAGCGGATTCTGGAAAACATGGGCACGCTGCACAGTCGCATGGCACAGATCAAGCAGGATATCAGCAGGCTGCGCCACGACAAGCTGGAACTCACACGCATTACCGCGCAGCTCACAGCCTAGACGGGCGCCCCCCCTTCAAACCCGTCGGGCAGCTAGCCGTTGAGGCGATTCAGCAGCAGCGCCGTCTTGTCCGGATCGGTGTTCTTCAACAGCCTCTGCGCAGCGGGCGTCAACTCGTCCATGTGAGATTTCAGCACCTGCTGCTTGACCTGCAGCAGACTGGCTGGCTGCATCGAAAACGTCCGCAACCCCAAGCCCAGCAACAGTCGCGTCAACTGCGGATCACCCGCCATTTCGCCGCATACCGATACCGGCTTGCCCGCCTTGTCGCCCGCGCGAATGGTGTGCTGAATCAGGTTGAGCACCGCCGGGTGCAGCGGGTCGTACAGATGCGCCACGCTGTCGTCGGCGCGGTCGATCGCCAGCGTGTACTGGATCAGGTCGTTGGTGCCAATCGACAGAAAATCCAGCTGTTCGGCAAAGAACGCGGCAGACAGGGCAGCAGCCGGAATTTCGATCATGCCGCCGACAGGAATGCCCTCATCGAATTTCAGACCATCGCGGCGCAGCGAATCCTTGGCTGTATCGATGTGTTGCAGGGTTTGCCGCAGCTCGACAAAGCTGGCCAGCATGGGAATGAGAATGTTCACCCGGCCGTGATGAGAGGCGCGCAAAATCGCGCGCAGCTGGGTCTGGAACAGCCCCGGCTCGGCTAGGCACAAGCGGATTGCGCGCAGACCCAGCGCCGGATTGTCGGCCACGGTATGACCCCACGGCGCCTGCTTGTCGGCGCCCAGATCGAGCGTGCGGATGGTGACCGGCTTGCCGTCGAGCGCCACGGCCACCGCCTTGTAGAATTCATATTGTTCTTCCTCGGTCGGCAGGTCGCTGCGGTTGAGGAACAGAAACTCGCTGCGGAACAGGCCGATGCCTTGCGCCCCCGCCGCTTTCACCGCATCGATATCGCCGAGCAATTCGATGTTCGCCATCAGTTCGACCGGAGTGCCGTCGAGCGTGTTTGATTTGCTGGTTTTCAGCCGTTTGAGCTTGTCGGTGTCGATGCGCCACTGGTTCTGCCGCAGCCGGTATTCGGCCAGCACCGATTCGTCCGGGTTGACGATGACCACGCCTTCGCGGCCGTCGACGATCAGCAGATCGTGGTCGCGGATCAGGCCGCGCGCATTGTGCAGCGCCATCACCGAAGGCATCGCCATGCCGCGCGCCAGGATCGCGGTGTGCGACGTGGTGC
>Ga0315270_10002005_pt1 | contig 10811 bp, 10 predicted proteins | sample C1_bottom_MG_FD_204932 | JGI IMG/M metagenome (GOLD analysis project Ga0315270, IMG submission 204932) | Sediment microbial communities from Yellowstone Lake, YNP, Wyoming, USA - C1_bottom | ecosystem: Environmental > Aquatic > Freshwater > Lake > Sediment | place: USA: Wyoming | collected... | reverse complement strand
CGAAGTCAAGAGCGGGCTCAAAGCCGGCGCTCAGGTGGTCAGCGCGCGCATGGTCGGTCTGAAGGACGGGGTCAGCGCAGTGGTGAAATCGCCGCCAGCTGTGCCTGCAATCCCGCCGGCTTCCGCCAAGGCAGGCTAGGAGACCAGCATGTGGATCACCAAGACCAGCATCAGGCAGCCGGTTTTCGCCACCATGGTCATGGTGGCGCTACTGGTGCTCGGCATCTTTTCGTACAACCGGCTGCCGGTCGAACAAATGCCCAATGTCAGCAACCCCTATGTGTTCGTTTCGGTGGCCTATCCCGGCGCCTCGCCGGAGCAGGTTGAGAATGACTTGATCAAGCCGATCGAGAACGTGCTCAATACCGTCAACGGCGTCAAGAAGATTTATGCGACCACGCGCGAGGGCTTGGGCTTCCTGCAGGCAGAGTTCCGCTTGAGTGCCGACATGGCCGCTGCGACCCAGGAAGTGCGCGACAAGGTGGCACAGATCCGCCCCGGATTCCCGCGCGAGGCCAAAGACCCGCTGGTCAGCCGCGCCGATTGGCAGGATCAGCAGCCGGTCGTGAATCTCGCGGTGGTATCGGAAAAACACAGCCCGCGCGAACTCTCAACCCTCACCGACCAGATCATCGTCAAACGCCTGCAGAATGCGCCGGGCGTCGGCGCCGTCAATGTTACCGGCAGCGTAGTGCGCCAGGTTCTGATCTACCTGAAACCGGCACAAATGCAGTCCTTCGGGGTTGGCGTCGATCAGGTGATTGCCGCGATTCAGACCAGCAACCAGGACTTTCCGTCCGGCACCATTACCAGCGGCTCCACCGAGCAACTGGTGAGGGTCGAGGGCAAGATCAAGGATCCGAAAGACTTCGAGAAGATCATCGTGACCCGCCAGGGTAGCGCTCCGGTCTATTTGAGCCAGGTCGCGCAAATTGTCGATGGCGAACAGGAAGCAACGTCCCTGGCACGCGTTGACGGCAAACGCTCCATCGGCGTCGGCGTCTTCAAGGTGCAGGACGCCAATATCGTCGAAACCGGCGACGGCGTGCGCCAAGCGGTCGCAGACTTGCAGAAACTGCTGCCCGCGGGGATTGAAATCAAGACCATCAATGCAACGTCGGACAGCATCAAGAGCGCGCTGCAAAACGTCAAGATGACGATTCTCGAAGGCGCCATCCTGACGGTGCTGATCGTCTTCATGTTTCTGCATTCGTGGCGCAGCACGGTCATCACCGGACTGACCTTGCCGATTGCCGTGATGGCCACCTTTATCGCCCTCTACGCCTTTGGTTTTACTCTGAACTTTCTCACCCTGATGGCCTTGAGCCTGTGCATCGGGCTGCTGATCGACGACGCCATCGTGGTGCGCGAAAACATCGTGCGCCATCTCGGCATGGGCAAGAATCACTTTCAGGCCGCCAACGAGGGCACCGAAGAGATCGGCCTGGCGGTCATGGCAACCACCTTTGCCATCATCGCCGTCTTTGTACCGATCGCCTTCATGAGCGGCATCATCGGGCGCTACTTCCTGCAATTTGGCATTACCGTTGCGGTCGCCGTGCTGGTTTCCTTGTTTGTGAGCTTCACGCTCGACCCGATGTTGTCCTCGATCTGGCTGGACCCGGCCGGCGATCGCTTCAAGCGGCTACCGTGGCTCGGGCGCATGATGAACCGCGTCGAGCAACTGGTGGTGAAGGCGCACCAAATTTATGCTGTCTTGCTGACTTGGGCGCTTGCACATCGGATCAAGGTTCTGTTGATCGCCACAGTGATGTTCGTCGGCAGTCTCTTCATCGTGCCGCTGGTCGGCACCGAATTCACGCCCGAAACCGATGAAGGATTCATCTCGCTGCGCCTGAACACGCCCATTGGTTCCAGTCTGGACTACACCGACCAGAAGGCGCACCAGGTGGAAGACGCGTTGAAGTCTTTCCCCGAGATCGCCATTGCCGAAACCAACGTCGGCACCGATGACGGCACCAACTACGCGCGCATCAACCTGAAACTTTCGGAGCGCAAGATCACCCATAGACGCTCGCAAAAAGATCTGGAGAAAGCCATTCGTGCCAGGCTCGCCAGCATCGCCGGTGTTGAACTCTCGGTTGGCTATAACAAGCCAATTTTCATTTCGATTCTCGGACCGGACGCGCAAAAACTCACCGAACTGTCCCAGGGCGTGATGAAGGAAGTGGCCAAGATCAAAGGCATCACCGACCTTGAAAGCAGCGAACGGGGCGCCAATCCGACGCTTGCGATTCGCATCAACAACGAGCTTGCCAGCGATCTCGGCCTGAACGCGGCGCAGATTGGTCAGGCGCTGCGCCCCTTGATCGCGGGCGATACGATTTCGCACTGGCAGGCCGCCGACGGCCAGAACTACGACGTCAATGTGCGGCTGCCGCAATCGGGTCGGCGCATCGCTGCCGACCTCGGCGACCTGTACATGACAAGCAGCCGCAGCCATGCCGACGGCACGCCGCAGATGGTGATGTTGCGGCAGGTGGCCGACTTCGTCCCGACCTTCAGCGCGCAGCAGGTCAAGCGCCTGGATCTGCAGCGCCGGGTATCACTCTATGCCGGCGTCGAGGGTAGACCTTCGGGTGACGCCGGCAGCGAGGTCGAAGCCCTGCTGAAGAAGATGGAGCCCGAACTGCCGCCCGGCTACCGATTCAACGTCGGCGGTCAGACGCAGGACATGAACGAGTCCTTTAGCGCCATGCTGGCCGCTGTCGGGATGGCTGTCATCTTCATCTACCTGATCCTGGCGTCGCAGTTCGGCAGCTTTGTGCAGCCGCTGGCCATCATGGCGTCTTTGCCGCTGGCCCTGATCGGCGTCTTTCTTGCGCTGTTGTTGACCGGCACGACGCTCAACCTTTTCTCCATGATCGGTTTCATCATGTTGATGGGACTGGTGACCAAAAACGCCATCCTGCTGGTCGATTTCACAAACCAGGGAATTCGTGAAGGCAAGTCACGCAGTCAGGCGATCTTCGATGCGGGTCAGGTTCGCCTGCGCCCGATACTGATGACCACCCTGGCCATGATCTTCGGCATGCTGCCGATGTCGCTCGGCCTCGGTGACGGCGGCGAAACGCAAGCACCCATGGGCCGCGCCATCATTGGTGGGGTGATGACATCCACCCTGCTGACGCTGGTCGTGGTGCCGGTGCTGTACACCTACCTGGATGCCTGGGGTGTAAAAGCCAAGGCGTGGTTCACCGGTAGCGCGCCGGTACAGACCGCCGCTTCGAAAGAGGCGCATGCACCGGGCGTGGGTGCCGGCGGAGGTGCCGACTAAAATCGAAGGCATGAGCTCTTCCACCCCCGTCGAATCTGCCCCCAAGCCCAGCAACTTTCTGCGCCAGATCATCGAGCAGGACCTGGTCAAAGGCACTTACGCCCAGCGCCGCTGGGGTGGCAGCCCGGGCGACGCCGCGCACCACGCCAAAGGTGGCATCGACCCGGCCAAAATCCGCACCCGCTTTCCACCCGAACCCAATGGCTACCTGCACATCGGCCACGCCAAGAGCATCTGCCTGAACTTTGGCCTGGCGCGCGACTACGGCGGCGTCTGCCATCTGCGCTTTGACGACACTAACCCGGAGAAGGAAGATGTCGAGTACGTCAACTCGATCCGTGACGCCATCAAATGGCTGGGTTTCGACTGGAACGGCTCACCGGACGCCGAGCCCTACCACGCCAGCGACTACTTCGACTGCATGTACCGTGCCGCCGAATACCTGATCGAATCGGGCCACGCCTATGTGGACGAGCAGACGGTGGAACAGATCCGCATCAACCGTGGCGACTTCGGTAAGCCCGGCGTCGACAGCCCATTCCGCTCCCGCACACCGGCGCAAAATCTGGCGCGCTTTCGTGAGATGCGCGATGGCCAGCACGAAGATGGCGCCATGGTGCTGCGCGCCAAGATCGACATGGCCAGCCCGAACATCAACCTGCGCGACCCGGCGATCTACCGCATCCGCCGTGCCACGCACCACAACACGGGCGACAAGTGGTGCATCTACCCGATGTACACCTACGCGCACCCGATTGAGGACGCGCTGGAGCAGATCACGCACAGCATCTGCACGCTCGAGTTCGAGGACCAGCGTCCGTTCTACGACTGGCTGCTCGAACATCTGATCGAAGGCGGATTGCTCGCCAGCCCGCCGCCCCGGCAATATGAGTTTGCGCGCCTGAACCTGACCTATGTGATCACCAGCAAACGCAAGCTCGCGCAACTGGTCTACGACCACAAGGTCGAAGGCTGGGACGACCCGCGCATGCCGACCATTGTGGGCCTGCGCCGACGCGGCTACACACCCGAAGCCATGCAACTGTTCGCCGAGCGCATTGGCGTGAGCAAGAGCGACAGCTGGATCGAATACGCTACCCTCGAAGGCTGCCTGCGCGAAACGCTGGACGCATCGGCCCCGCGCGCCATGGCCGTGCTGGACCCGATCAAGCTGGTGCTGAGCAACTGGGACGAGCTCATGGGCGCAGGTCAGCTCGATGGCTGCTCCGCGCCGCTGCACCCGCATATTCCCGAGCTGGGCCAGCGCCATTTCAAGATCGGCAAGGAAGTGTGGATTGAGCGCGGCGACTTTGAAGAGACGCCGCCCAAGGGCTTCTTCAGACTGTTCCCCGGCAACAAAGTGCGCCTGAAATACGGCCACGTGATCGAGTGCACCGGTTGCAACAAAGACGCCAGCGGCAAGGTGATCGAGGTGCGCGCCATGTTGGTACCCGACACCAAGAGCGGCACCCCCGGCGCCAACGCCGTCAAGGTCAAGGGCGTCATCACCTGGGTTGCCGTGGCCGACGCCATCAGCGCCGAAGTACGCCTGTACGACCGCCTGTTCACGGACGCCCATCCCGACGCCGGCGGCAAGGACTTCATCGAAGGCTTGAACCCGAACAGCCTGAAAGTGGTTCGCGCTGTTGTTGAGCCGTCGCTGGCCAGCGCCAAACCGGATGACAAGTTTCAGTTTGAGCGGCTTGGCTACTTTGTGGCGGATCGTGTCGATCACCGTAGCGCGAAGCCGGTGTTTAATTTGGCGGTGGGGTTGCGGGATGGGTGGGGGAAGTAAGCGAATGTCGAAACGTCCCAATTTGCGAAATTATCAGAACTGATATAAAATGAAGCGCATTGAATGGCTGGGAACGTCGCTCAACGCGGTACGCGATTTCCCGCAGGATGCGCGTCTGGCAATAGGTCAGGAACTTCAACTGGTGCAAGCCGGTTTCATGCCTACTGACTTCAAGCCGATGCCGACGGTTGGTGCTGGTGTATATGAGGTCAGGGTGCGCGAAGGCAAACAGTACCGCGTGATTTATGTGGCCAAATTTTCAGACTATGTTTATGTGCTTCATGCCTTCATTAAGAAGACACCCAAAACTGCAAAACTTGATTTGGACGCTGCCAAGAACCAATACGCCGCCCTGTTGAAGAGGAAAAAATCATGACTGAAAAACTGCACAGTGTGGTTGGAAGCAACAACGTCTTTCGCGACTTGGGGTTTCCGGAGGCCGAAGCACAAAACTTGTTGCTGCGCGGCGATCTGGTCATACACATCCGCAAAGTGATAGACAAGCTCGGCATCACGCAAGCCGAAGCCGCCAAGCGCGCAGGCATCACACAGCCACGCATGAACGATCTGATTAAAAACCGCACCCACAAATTCACGTTGGATGCACTGGTGAACGTGGCTGCGCAATTGGGCTACACCGTGAAGCTTTCGTTAAAAAAAGCGGCCTGATGCATCGCATTGCTGCCTCGACTCGACCCACCGTGGTGGTGATTGCCGGGCCGAATGGTGCTGGGAAGTCAACCGCGGCACCGTTTTTACTCAAGCAGGCGCTGGGCATCCTGGAATTTGTGAATGCGGATCAGATTGCAGTGGGTCTGTCTGCCTACGCTCCTGAAACCGTTTCATTCGAGGCGGGCCGCATCATGCTCAAGCGCCTTCACGAGCTGGCTGCGGCCAAGGTGAGTTTTGCGTTCGAGTCCACCTTGTCCAGTCGTACTTTTGCCTTGTTTCTGACTCGCTGCAAAGCGCGGGGTTACAGCGTGCAGATTTTTTATGTCGCACTGCCCAGCGCAGAACTGGCCGTCAACCGAGTGGCATTGCGCGTCAAACTCGGCGGACACAACATACCGCAGGCCGACATTGAGCGTCGTTTTCAGCGCAGCCTGCACAATCTGCATACGCTGTACCTGCCACTGGCTGATCGCTGGACAGTTCTGGATAATGCATCTGGCACACTCAAGCCAATTGCCCACGGCACTGCGCGCCGCACTTTTGTGGAGGAACCGGAAAAATGGCTCAATCTAAAACGACTCGCTCAGTAAAGAGCACCGCATCTCGCCGCCCGGCAACAGCACAAGACAAAATTACTGACGCCTTGAAACACGCATCCAGCCAAGCCAAGAAGCAGCTCGCCGCGCAGGGGCTGAAATTGCCTACGCAAAATTGGGCAGGCTCGGCAGTGCGCAATCCTGTTTGTTGAAAGTTGGACAAGCGGCTGTGGACCCGTCACTGGCCAGCGCCAAGGCGGGTGAGCAGTTTCAGTTCAAGCGGCATGGCTACTTTGTGGCGGATCGGGTTGATCATGCGGCGGGGAAACCGGTGTTTAATCTAGCGGTGGGGTTGAAGGATTCTTGGGGGAAGTAACTTATGGCATTGGCAAAAAAAGACGACAAAGGTCTCGCAGACCTACTGTTTCCTGCAGCGTCGGGCCAGGATGATTTCGCGGAATCGATCCTTAACATTCCGCCTGAACAACGGAAACTACATACAGAAACGTATGACTTCGCAGTTCAAACAATATTTGACAAACTGCGTGATAAATCGATACACATACCCAAATTCCAGCGCAGATACGTTTGGAGTGACGCTCAGGCTTCTAGACTAATTGAATCACTCATCATTCAATGCCCGATTCCCGTTATCTACTTGAATCAAGAAAAAGACGAAACGATGTCCGTCATCGATGGAAATCAGCGGCTGACCTCCATTAGTCACTACTTGAACAATGAATTCCCGTTGAAAGGACTCACTGCATATCCAGAATTAGAAGGCAATCGATTTTTCGAACTAGACGGTCGGTTTCAGCGACACATCCTAAATCGAACCCTCAGATGCATTGTGATTTTGAAAGATACCCACCCACAAGTTAAGTTTGACATTTTTGAACGATTGAATTCTGGTTCTGTCAAACTTAATCCTCAAGAGCTCAGGCACGGGTTGTATTTTGGCGATGCGATTCAACTTGCGACTAATGTGGTCAAGACAAGCAATTTTCTCGAACTGTTAGATATCAAAGTTGACAAACGCATGAAAGCGGAAGAGCTAGTTATGCGATTTCTCGCTCTCAGTCAGGATTTCGAAAATTATAAGAAACCGCTGGCAGGTTTTATCAATTCTTTCGTTGACGCGCGCCGAACGATAACAGCGCCAGAAGAAAAGAAACTTGCGGCGTTGTTTACCTCAACTCTTGCAAAAGTTCGAGCTTTATTTGGTGATTTGACATTCAAGATTTTCTCGCCAACTATGGTGATCGAGAGCAAATTCAATGCAGCGCTGTTCGACGCAGAAATGGTCGCAGTGGCGCAGCTTGAAATAGAAGGCCATCGGTTAGACATGCCGACCAAAACTGTTCAAACCCGCCTTGCAAACCTTTTCGTCCAAGATGCTGCGTTTATGCGGGCAATTAGCGTTGCAACCAGCGACGAGCTACAGGTCCGGTTACGAGTGCAGAAGATTAAGGCGATTTTGTCTTAGCCCGATGCCATGGCATATAAGACAAGTAGCGCAAGGCGCGCTTTTGATCTAGCAGTCCAAGCCTATAAGGACGTGTTGCTTCAAACTGATGCTCAGATCACTGAGCCTCAGATACGGCAGTATGTAATTTCAGCTTCTGTTTTCCTAGGGCATGCATCATTCGAAAACTTCGTAAGAGATCTATTTGACATCTTTGGCAAATCATTTTCTTTGGCGGGTGTGCAGTCAGGCAAACTACCTAAAGATCTTAGGGTTTTCATACTGTCGCAGAGCGCCCAATTACAAAGGCATTACGGGAACTACCAAGCATCGGGAGATGAGCGAAAACTGCTTCTGAGTTTAACCGCTCTGTTAACCGCACCAAAGAAAACTTTACTCATTGATTCCGAACAGACACCTCAACTTAGAGGATCTGAAATCTTGGCAGGAAAAGCATACCCTTCGAACGAGAACCTTGAGAGGGTGTTTTCAAGAGTTGGGATCGCAAACATATTTGATGCGACAAGCGCTGTGCTCAAGGCTGACAGTGCCCTATTACTTAAGGGTTTCGCAGATAAACGAACCGAGCTTGCACACAATGCGGTCATGCCTGGTACGAGCGCGCGCGATATATCCGCCGAGCTTGAAAAATTAGAGAAATTTGTCGCAGCACTTGACCGTGTGAGCTACGACCATTTGACCAAATTGGTTGGTCAATCTAATTGGTACACCGTGGCGGCTTAAAAATTTGTACTACATGCCTTCATGTCTCACCCCCAAACCATCCAAGTCTGCCTTCCCACTGGTGACTCGCGCGGGATGCGGGTAACCGAGATCACGACGCGCATTGTTCGCGTCATTGAAGTGCTGCACAGCCAGTTGGCCGACTTCCTTAAGATGCCCGAGGCGCAACCGGTGCCCACGAGTGCGGCGTCGGCAAAGAAGGGCCGGACAAAAGCCACGGCGGCATAGCAAGTTATCAAATTGAAATATGGGGAGTTGTTGATGAACGGTCATACAGCGTGGATGGTCAGGGCAGGCGAGGCAGGATTCAGATTTGAAGATTTCAAGTCGGGGTCGTATGTGAGCATTGGGTGGCCAGAGATGGGAGACTTGAGTGGACTCAAGTCGCGAGAGGATTTTGCGGCTGCAGTGTCTCGCATCTACCCTGCCATGCGGAAGGCGCAAGCGGCGGCATCTACCGGACAGCCCTTTCGATTTGTACGAGAAATCAAGATCGGCGACACGGTCGTTACCTATGACCGGAGTGAGCGGATCTATCTCGTCGGGGCTGTGAGAGCGGAATACGAATATTCCCCTTCAGTCTCCAACGAGCAGCCCAATATCCGTCGCGTGCAGTGGCGCGGGCATGTCGCGCGTGATGATCTGTCTGTCACGTCGCGCAATAGTCTGGGTGCCATCGCCACACTGTTCCAAATACCGACCGAGGTAGCAGCCGAGATCGATCAATTGCTGACTGGGGCCAAGCCTGTCGTTGTTCACGATACTCAGATGCCGCTCGACGGTAACGCTGATGAGCAAGTGAATGACCTGTATCGGGACGTGCAGGGTAAAGGCTTTGAGTTCATCAAGGACAAGGTCAACCTGTTGGACTGGGAGGAAATGCAGGAACTGGTAGCTGGCCTGTTGCGCGCCATGGGCTACAAGACACGCATCTCACCTAGCGGCTCAGACCGAGGCAAAGACATCGTGGCATCGCCCGATGGGTTGGGGTTTGAAGACCCTCGAATTGTGGTGGAGGTGAAGCATCGAAATTCAACGATGGGCTCACAGGATATCCGCAGTTTTCTGGGCGGAAGACATGAGAACGACAAGGGTTTGTACGTGAGCACGGGTGGCTTTACCAAAGACGCCCGCTACGAAGCTGAACGCGGGCGTATTCCCGTGACCCTGATGGACTTGGACGATTTGGTCAAGGCGCTGCTGGAGCATTACGAAAAGATGGACATCGATATGCAGCGCCTGATTCCCCTGCGCAAAGTGTATTGGCCAGCATGAAGTCTGATGCCAAACGTTCACCCCTTGACCGTGCCAGGCCGTTGCGGGTGGCAGGGCAGTCTCTCGATGAGGAACTAGGCGACGTAATTTACGACCATGTTTTATCTCCGGTACTGGTGACGCTGTTTGTTGTGCTGCTCGCTGGATTGGAATGGTGGCGGTATGTCATGAATGTGAAGCCATCACCATGGATATTCACTGCTGTGGCGATGCTTTTCGCCGGGTATGCGGTGATCAAGATCATGCACGCACGCCAGCGCATCAAACAGATCAGGCTGGGCCGTGATGGCGAGCGAGCCGTTGCGCAATATCTGGAATGGTTCAGAACTTCTAACTTCTTTGTTTTCCACGACATACCCACCGGCGACGCGAATATAGACCATGTGTTAATTGGTCCACCTGGAGTGTTCACCATCGAGACCAAAACACTCACGAAGCCCCAGCGTGGCCAATGCAAGATCACCATCGAAGGTGGCGTGATCCGCGCCAACGGCCAGACGCTGGACCGCGACCCAATGATTCAAGCCAAGGCACAGGCGGGATGGCTGAAGCACTTTCTGGCAGAAAGTCAGTTTAAAACGATAGTGCAACCCGTGGTGGTGTTTCCCGGCTGGTTCGTGGAGCCTTTCGATATGAAAGCGGCTGGCGCTTGGGTGCTGGAAACCAAAGCCTTGAGCAAGTTCATCGAGAATGAACCCGAGCGCCTGACACGCGAACAGACGCAGGCCATCGCGTCAGCGCTGCGTAGCCATATCAGGGCTCAGGCAAAACCTTGATATCGCTATATTTTTGGTAGCTGCTTGCGCTAATTCAACGGTGGTTAGAGGCATAAAACGTATAAATTACTATGTGACAGTCAGCGATCCGACTTAACCAAAAATAAAAACCACTGCCCCCACCATGCCCCTTTCCTGGAACGAAATCAAATCCCGCGCGCTGACCTTCAGCCGCACCTGGGCTGACGCGGCCAATGAAGACAGCCAGGGCAAGCCGTTCTGGATTGACTTCTTTGAAATCTTTGGCATC
>Ga0315270_10002004_pt1 | contig 10811 bp, 9 predicted proteins | sample C1_bottom_MG_FD_204932 | JGI IMG/M metagenome (GOLD analysis project Ga0315270, IMG submission 204932) | Sediment microbial communities from Yellowstone Lake, YNP, Wyoming, USA - C1_bottom | ecosystem: Environmental > Aquatic > Freshwater > Lake > Sediment | place: USA: Wyoming | collected... | reverse complement strand
GATTGTGGTCTCGCCCTGGGAAAAAACCATGGTGCAGGCTATTGAAAAAGCAATTCACAAGTCGGATCTCGGACTCTCGCCGATGAGCGCCGGCGCGGTGATCCGTATACCGCTGCCGCCGCTCACTGAAGAGCGGCGCCGCGACATCACCAAGGTCGTGCGCCACGATGCCGAGAATGCCCGCGTCAGCGTCCGCAACGTGCGGCGCGACGTGCTGGCCGACGTCAAGGAAATGCTCAAGGAGAAGATGATCTCGCAGGACGATGAGCGCAAGGCGCAGGATGACATCCAGAAGCTGACCGACAAGTACGTGGCCGAGATCGATCAGCAGCTGGCGGCCAAAGAAAAAGAGATCATGCAGGTCTAGCGATGCAGGTGCCGCGGCACATCGCCATCGTCATGGATGGCAACGGCCGCTGGGCGCAGGGGCGAGGCGCCGAGCGCGCGGCGGGCCATCGCTCGGGTCTCGACCCGGTGCGGATGGTGATCGAGGAGTGCCTGCGCTGCCAGGTCGGGGCCCTGACACTATTCGCTTTCAGCAGCGAGAACTGGTCACGGCCGGCCACGGAGGTGGCCAGCATCATGAATCTCTTCTTCGACGCACTTGAAGCCGAGCTGCCGGCGCTCAATCGCAACGGCGTGCGCCTGCGCTTCATCGGCGAGCGCAGCGCCCTGGCCGCGCCACTGCGTGCACGCATGGCGGAAGCCGAGGCATTGACGGTGAGCAATGCCGCTTTGCAGCTGCAGGTGGCCATCAGCTATGGCGGTCGTCAGGATATTCTCCTCGCGGTGCGTCAGCTGGCGGCAGCCTGTGAGCGCGGTGAATTGCGCAGCGCCGACCTGGATGAATCGAAATTCGCACAGTCCCTGGCGCTCGCCGGGCTGCCCGATCCCGATCTGTTCATACGCACCGGCGGGGAGCAGCGCATCAGCAATTTTCTGCTCTGGAACCTGGCCTACAGCGAGCTGTATTTCACGCCGGTGTTATGGCCCGATTTCAGCCTTCAGGATTTCGCCGCCGCGCTGCGCGATTTTTCCAGTCGCGAACGACGCTTCGGGCACAGCAGCGCCCAGCTTGAGAGGCTCTAGGGCATGCGCGCGCGAGTTCTCACGGCCATAGTGCTCGGCGCGGTACTGATCAGTGTCCTGTTACTGGGGCCAGCGGTGGCGGTGCGCGCTCTGTTTGGGCTGTTTGTGATCGCTGGAGCCTGGGAATGGGCGGCTTTCGCTGGTTGCACTGAACGCGCGCAGCGGCTCGGGTTCGTGTTGATGATCGCGGTGGTGTCGGTGGGCGCTCGCGCGCTGGTCGAAAGCGGCGTCGGCGCTGGAGTCGGCACCGTTACCAGCCCGGTCTTCGGCGTCCTGCTGCGCGTGGCAGCCTGCTGGTGGGTGCTGGCTCTGCTGTGGCTGGTGGTTGCGCCGCGGCGGGTGAGTCGCTGGGCGGTTGCAGTTGCAGCACTGTGCTCACTGCCGCCTACCTGGATCGCGTTGACGCACATTGCCGGGAACTGGACGCGCGGCACCCAGTGGGTACTGTTCATTGTGGCGCTGGCTTTTGCCGCCGACACGGGGGCTTTTTTTGCCGGGCGCGTTTTTGGGCGCACCAAACTGGCGCCCCAGGTGTCGCCGGGTAAGACCTGGGAAGGGGTGATCGGCGGTTTGTTGCTGGCGGCGCTGGCGGCGCTGGCGGGCGCGCGCTGGTTCGGGCAGCCGACGGCGCCCTTTGTCCTGCTATGCCTGCTGGCCGCAGCATTTTCCGTAGTTGGTGATCTCACCGAGAGCATGTTCAAGCGCGCCAGCGGCGTCAAGGACAGCGGCCGGGTGTTTCCGGGGCATGGCGGCGTACTCGATCGCATTGATAGCCTCTTGGCCGTTACGCCGTTCATGGCGCTGGGCCTGATCCAGTTAGGGGCTGGCACATGATTGGCGTGACCCTGCTGGGCTCGACCGGCAGCATCGGCCAGAGCACGCTGGCGGTGCTGGAGCGCCATCCGGAACGGTTTCGCGTGGTAGCGCTGGCGGCCAGGAGCAATGCCCGGCGTATGGCCGAACAGTGCCTGCGATTCAGGCCCGCCGTGGCGGTGATGGAAAATCCACAGGCGGCCGCTGAACTGGAGCGCCTGCTGCAGGCCGCGGGCGCCAGAGTGCCGGTGGCTTCAGGGGCCGCGGCGATCACCCAGCTGGCGTCTGATCCGGCCGCCGAGGTGGTGATGGCCGCTATCAGCGGTGCGGCAGGGTTGCACTCCACGCTCGCCGCCGCTGCCGCTGGCAAGCGCCTGCTGCTGGCGAACAAGGAACCGGTCGTGATGGCCGGCCACCTGTTGCTGGCGGCGCTGGCTGCAGGCGGGGGCACGCTGGTGCCCATCGATAGCGAGCACAACGCTATCTTTCAGTGTCTGCCGCCGGGGGCGCGCATCGGGGAGCGCCCGGCCGGAGTGCGCCGCCTGCTATTGACGGCTTCGGGTGGACCATTCCTCGATTGGACAGCCGCCGCCATGGCGCGGGCGACGCCCGAGCAGGCCTGCGCCCACCCGCGTTGGCAGATGGGAGCCAAGATTTCCGTCGATTCCGCCACGCTGATGAACAAGGGCCTGGAGCTGATCGAGGCCCAGGTGCTGTTTGGCGTAAACGTACAGGATATTGCTGTATTGGTGCATCCGCAGAGCATTGTGCACTCACTGGTCGAGTTCCAGGACGGCTCTACCCTGGCGCAGATGGGCTCCCCGGATATGCGCACTCCCATCGCCCAGGCACTGGCGTGGCCCGCGCGCATCGCGTCCGGTGTAGAATTCCTCGATTTGGTCAAGGCCGGCCCGCTGGAGTTTCGCGCCCCTGATCGCGCCCGCTTCCCCTGCCTTGCGCTGGCGGAGCAGGCGGCCCGCGCGGGGGGCATGGCGTGCACCTGGCTTAATGCTGCCGATGAAGTGGCGGTGCAGGCTTTTCTCGACAAGCAGTTGAACTTTGGGGATATTTCGGCGGTCATTGCAGAGGTCATGGCGCACATGCCTGGTGGGGAAATGAAAGATCTGGATACCGTGTTGGCGGCGGACGGGGCTGCGCGTGAGCGTGCCAGCGCCTGTCTGGCAGCGCGTCAGCGCCTGAGCCGCAGCGTGCTCGCGTGAGCCGCAGCGTGTCCGCTTGAACCCGCGCCTGTTGCCAGTGAGCCACGCATGAGCCTGTTTGCGCTGCGCCTGGCCGCGTTTCTGGTCGCGGTCTGCCTGCTGGTGGGCGTGCATGAGTTTGGGCATTTCTGGGTGGCGCGCCGCCTGGGGTTCAAAGTCCTGCGCTTCTCCATCGGTTTCGGCCGGCCACTGTGGAAACGCATCGGCAAGGTTGACGCTACCGAGTATGTGCTGGCCGCGGTGCCGCTCGGCGGCTATGTGAAGATGCTCGATGAGCGCGAGGGTCCGGTGGCCGCCGAGGAACAGCATCGGGCCTTTAACCGGCGCCCGCACTGGCAGCGGATTGCGGTATTGCTGGCGGGCCCGGCCGCCAACTTTATTTTTGCAATCGTGGTGCTCACCGGCCTGCTGTGGGTCCAGGGCAGCACGGAAGTGCGGCCACTGCTGGGTGCGGTAGCCCCACAGTCACGCGCGGCGCTGGCCGGTGTACACGCCGGCGATGAAGTGACGGCGATCAACGGCCGGACGGTGCTCAGTCAGCGCGAGGTCTGGGTTGGGCTATTCGACGAATTGTCGGCAGCGCATCCCCTCAACCTGGGCCTGCGCGACAGCGCCGGCAAGACCCGGGTTGTTGCCATTGATACCGGCAGCGCGAGCGAACGGCGCGCGTTGTCCGAGCCTGCCGCGGTGATGGCCGGCCTGGGCCTGCAGTTTCAGGAGCCGGAAATACCTGCCGTGCTCGGCTCGGTTGAAGCCGGTGGCCCGGCGGCGCGCGCAGGTCTGCGCGCGGGCGATACGGTCCTGAGCGTGAATGGCGAGCCGGTCCACAATTTCATGGGCCTGGTGACGCTGGTGCGTGCGCATCCGGACGAAAGCATTGCGCTGCGTTACCGGCGTGCCGGCCGGGAAGACACCGTGCGCATTGCCACCAGCGGTTACCAGCAGGACGGTAAGCGCGTGGGGCGCATCCAGGTGGGTCAGCCGCGCAGCGTTCCCTGGCCGCCCGCCATGTTGACCCATATCAATCTCGGTCCTGGTGGCGCCCTGGTCGGTGCCATGCATGAAACCTGGAGCATGACCGCGTTCCAGGCCCGCATGATGTGGCGCATGCTGTTCGGCGAGGTTTCGGTCAAGAATCTCAGCGGTGCCTTGACCATTGCCGAGCTCGCGGGCGATTCAGCCGCTGCCGGCGTCGCGGCCTTCCTCAATTTCCTGGTGCTGATCAGTCTGGCGCTCGGGTTTCTGAACCTGCTGCCGATTCCGATACTCGACGGCGGCCAGATCGTGATGCAGGCGATCGAGTGGCTCAAGGGCAGCCCGCTATCGGAACGTGCCCAGGCTGCCGGACAGCAGCTGGGTATTGCGCTGGTGGTGCTGCTGCTGAGCGTCGCGCTGTATAACGATATTACGCGTCAGTTTGGTTGATTTTTCCCAATAGTAAAACGGCAGTTGTGCATGAATTATCGCGCGGTATTCGCCGTTCTGTGTCTTGTGGTCAGTGCAACCGCCGCAGCGCAGCTGGCGCCGGACAGCGACTTTACGGTCGGTGATATCAAGATTGAAGGCCTGCAGCGCATCTCCGAAGGCACGGTTTTCAACTACCTGCCGGTGAACATCGGCGATCGCCTCACCGCCCAGCGCCAGCGCGAGGCGCTGCGGGCGCTGTATGCCACCGGCTTTTTCCGCGACGTGGAACTGCGCCGCGACGGCAACACGCTGCTGGTCGCAGTGCTCGAGCGGCCCTCACTCGAGAGCGTGGAGATCAAGGGCAACAAGGACATCAAGACTGAAGATCTGCAGAAGTCGCTGCGTACGGTCGGGCTCTCGGCCGGCAAGACCTTCAATCGCTCGACACTCGAGGAGGTTACTCAATACCTCACCGATCAGTACTACAGCCGCGGCAAGTACGCGGTGAAGATCGATTCCAAGGTTGAAGACCTGGCCAACAACCGGGTGCGCGTCAATCTCGATATCAAGGAGGGCAGCCGGGCCAAGATCCGCCAGATCAATATCATCGGCAATACGGTTTTCAAGAGCAAAGACATACTCGAAACGCTGACGCTCAAGACACCCAACCTGACCTCCTGGTACAAGAGCAACGATCGCTATTCGCGCGAATCGCTCGAAGGCGACCTGGAAAAGATCCGCACCTATTACCAGGATCGCGGCTACGCCAACTTCCGCCCTGATTCGGTCCAGGTGGCGATCTCGCCCGACAAGAAAGACATCTTCATCACGGTGAATATTACTGAAGGCGTGGTCTACAAGATCAGCGAGGTCAAGCTGGCGGGCAAGCTGGTGTTGCCGGAGGCCGACCTCAAGCGCCTGGTGCTGATCAAGCCCGGGCAGGTCTATTCACAGAAATACATCTCTGCGACCCAGGAGCTGATCAAGAACCGCCTCGGTGCCGAGGGTTTCTATTTCGCCAAGGTCGATGACGTCAAGACTGCTGATGAAACCAAGAAGGAAGTGGCACTGTCGCTGTTTATCGAACCCGGCAATCGCGTCTATGTACACCAGATCAGTTTCAAGGGTTCCACCCGCAGCAACGATGAAACCCTGCGCCGCGAGGTACGCCAGCTCGAAGGCGCGCTGCTTTCCAACGTGGCGCTGGAGCGTTCCAAGCAGCGTCTCCAGCAGCAGCAGTTCGTCGAGACTGCCGAAGTCGAAACCACCCCGGTGGCCGGATCGCCCGATCTGGTCGACGTGGTCTTCAACGTCAAGGAGCGACCGAGCGCCAGCGTCAGCGGTGGCATCGGCTACTCAGCCTCGCAGAAGTTCATGCTCAATGCCAGCTTCCAGGACAGCGATTTCATGGGCAGCGGCGATAACATTGCCCTGCAGCTCGACTCGAGTCTGTACAACAAGATCTACAGCTTCTCGCACACCAATCCTTACGTGAGCGTCGATGGCATGTCGCGCACCGTCTCACTCAGCTATCGCAATTCGACCCAGTTTGTATCGACCTCATCCAATTTCAAATCGCAGAATCTCTCGCTCGGTCTCAGCTACGGCTATCCGATCAGCGAGTTTCAGCGCGTGAGCGCCGGCGCGGCGCTGCAACGCGTCGATCTGCTCACCTATCAGGGTAGCAGCGCGCAGCAATCGGTCGATTGGGTGCAGAACAATGGCAACCCCTATACGCGCGTCACCCTGAGCACTGGCACGCTCGGCGACGGCACCGCCATTACTTCGGCCACTTCCCTGTATGGCAGCCGCTTCAGCACTATCGAGTTGAACGCAGGATGGATGTTTGATTCGCGCAATCGCGGCCTGTTTGCCGATCGCGGCCAGCGCCATACGCTGGGCCTGAGTTTCGTACCCACCGGCAGCGTGCGTTACTACCAGGCCAGTTACAATGGTACTTACTACCAGCCTTTGGTGCTGCGCACCACGCTCGCCCTGACCGCTGAGATCGTCTACGGCAAGGGCCTGGGCGACACCACGGGGTTGCCGCCGTATAAGCGCGCCTACGCGGGCGGTCCCGATACGGTGCGCGCCTATACGGAAAGCTCGCTCGGTCCGGTGGACAGCAACGGCAACCCGTACGGCGGTAACCTGCTGACCGTGGTGCGTGCGGAGCTGATCCTGCCACTGCCGGTCAAATGGCAGACCAGCGCGCGCGCCACCCTGTTTTTCGATATGGGGAACGCGTTCTCCACCGACGGAACCCAATACAAGGGGCGCGATCGGACCACTCCGGTGGATTATAATTTCGCGTACAATGAGCTGCGTAAATCGACTGGTGTGGCGGTTCAGTGGCTGGCGCCTTCGCTCGGCGTGTTCCGGTTCAGTTACGGGGTTCCCCTCAACAAGTTCGTGCCCACGCGCACCGACCCAAGATTTCCCGATCGCACGGAATACTTTCAGTTCACGATCGGCGGTTCGTTTTGAAGTGTTTGAGTTCGTATGAAATTTAACTATTTATCGGGAGTAGAGCAGTGAAGCGTTCGTGGCAAGTCGGATTTGCTGGAGTGGTTTTGAGCGCGTTGGCCATGGTGCCGGCGCACGCTGAATTACATATAGGCGTGGTCAACTACAGCCGCCTGATGCAGGAATCACCGCAGTACAAAGCGGTGCAGGAATCCCTGCGGGGTGAGTTTGCCGGCAAGCAGCGCGACCTCACCGCGCAGCAGACCGCGCTCAAGGCCAAGCAGGAGCGTCTTGAAAAGGACGGCGCGACCATGACCGCCGACCAGCGCAGCAAGGCGGAAAAAGAACTGCGCGACGGCAATCGCGACTATTCCCAGAAAGTCGCCGATTTCCAGGAAGAGGCGACCGCGCGTCAGAATGAAGAACTGTCACGACTGGAGAGTTCGCTGGTCGCGGAAGTGCAGAGCTTTGCGCTCTCACAGAAGTTCGATCTGGTGCTGGCGCAGGGCGTGATCTACAACGCCAGCTCGCTGGACATTACCGCTTCCGTGCTGGCATCGCTGCAGGCGCGTTCGGCGACCCCGGCGGCACCGGCGGCGACGACGCCTAAGCCTGCGACCACCCCCAAGTAGTCACTCCTGACGTTGGTAGCGTTGTAATACTCGCAGCCTGCAGGCCTCTGGTGTGACGGCTCCCATGAGCTTTGCGGTGGGTGAGCTGGCGGTGCGTTTCGGCTGCGAGTTACGCGGCGATCCCGCGGTGCGCGTGCAGCGTGTGGCGACGCTGGCGCTTGCGGGCAGTGGCGACTTAAGTTTTCTTGCCAACCCGCAGTACCGGCGGCAGCTGGCGACAACGCGCGCCAGCGCCGTCGTGCTCGACGCCGCCAGCGTGGCGCAGTGTCCGGGCGTCGCCCTTATCAGTGCCAACCCTTACGCCACCTATGCGCGTATCGCCGCGCTCCTGCATCCAGCCCCTGCAGCGCGCGCGGGCGTGCACGAGCGCGCGACGCTCGATCCGACAGCGCGCGTTGCGGCCAGTGCCAGCGTTGGTCCGCAGGCTGTCATTGGCGCGCGCTGCCAGATCGGTGAGCGCGCGCAGATCGGCGCAGGCTGCATTCTGGGTGAGGATGTCACAATCGGCGCCGACTGCGTGCTGCACCCGCGGGTAACGCTCGAGCGTGGCGTGAGCCTGGGCGCACGGGTGCGCGTGCAGTCGGGCGCCGTCATCGGCTCAGATGGTTTTGGATATGCGCGCGAGGGCGCCGCCTGGTTGGCGGTGCCACAGATTGGCAGCGTACGGATCGGTGCCGATGCGGAAATCGGCGCCAACACCACCATCGATCGCGGCGCCATTGAAGACACGCTGATCGCCGAGGGCGTCAAACTCGACAACCAGATCCAGATTGCCCATAACGTCCAGATTGGGGCCCATACCGTGATCGCCGCCTGCTGTGGCATATCCGGTAGCACGCAGATCGGCGCGCGCTGCATGATTGCCGGGAAGGTGGGCATCTCCGGGCACCTCCGTATCTGCGATGATGTGGTCGTGACCGGCATGTCGATGGTGGTGCAGTCGATCGGGACGCCGGGCGTCTACTCGGGCGGGATTCCGGCTGAGGCGGCGCCGATCTGGCGGCGGCTGGCGGCGCGCTTCAAGCGCCTCGAGACGCTGGCCGGGCGGGTGTCAAAGCTGGAGCGCCGGGCGGGCGCGGGTGCGCCGGTGACGGCGGCAGGCCAACAACAACAGGATGAACACCATGAGTGAGCCTCTGAAGCTGGATATCTGCGACATCCTCAAGCGACTGCCGCATCGCTATCCTTTTCTGCTGGTCGATCGGGTGCTGGACCTGGTGCCGTGGCAGAGCATCCGCGCGCTCAAGAACGTCACCGTCAACGAACCGTTTTTCCCGGGCCATTTTCCGCACCGGCCGGTGATGCCGGGTGTCATGATTATCGAAGCGCTGGCGCAGGCGGCCGGCATTCTGGCCTTTGTCTCCGCCGGTACAGTGCCCAATGAGAACACGCGCTTTTATTTTGTCGGCATTGACAAAGCGCGCTTTCGCCGGCCGGTCGAGCCGGGCGATCAATTGATATTGAGCGCGCAGGTGGAGCGCAGTATGCGCGGCATCTGGCGCGTGTCCGTCGTGGCTACGGTGGGCGAGGTGGAGGCCGCCGCAGCGACACTGTTGCTGCAGCCCGATCTCGCCAACACCGTGCCATTCGGTGCGACGCCGTGATCGATCCGCACGCGCTGGTGTCGCCGCAGGCCGAGCTGGCCGCCGATGTCGAGGTGGGCCCGTTCGCGGTGATCGGCCCAAACGTGCGCATCGGACCGCGCACGCGCATCGGCTCACACGTGGTGATCAACGGGCCCACCACGATAGGCGCCGACAATCAGCTGTTCCAGTTTGCCTCGATTGGCGATGCGCCGCAGGACAAGAAATACCGGGGCGAACCCACGCGTCTGGAAATTGGCGATCGCAACGTGTTCCGCGAATTCTGCAGCGTCAATCGCGGCACTACTCACGATGAGGGTGTGACGCGCATCGGCAATGACAACCTGTTCATGACCTATACCCATGTGGCGCACGACTGCCAGCTGGGCAGCCGCATCGTCATGGCCAACTGCGCCACGCTCGGCGGTCACGTGCAGATGGGCGATTGGGTCATCATGGGTGGCTTTGCCGGCATTCACCAGTTCTGCAAGATCGGCGCCCATGCTTTTATCGCCAACAACGCCGCCGTAACCCGCGACGTGCCGCCCTACATCATGGCGGTGGGCCAGCCGGCGACCCCGCATTCCGTGAACAGTGAGGGCCTGAAGCGTCGCGACTTTAGTGCGCAGCAGGTCAGCCATATCCGCGAGGCCTATCGCGTACTCTATCGGCGCGACCTGCCACTGCAGGATGCGGTGCGCGAACTTGGCGTTCTGGCGGCGACGCAACCCGAAATACAGCCCTTTGTCGATTTCATCGCCGCTTCAACGCGCAGCCTGATACGCTGAAACTCCCATGAACGCCTCCACCCCCGGGGCGCGCGCGCCGCGCGTGGTGATCGTGGCCGGCGAGGCCTCCGGCGATCAGTTGGGTGCGGCGTTGATGACGGCGCTGCGCCAGCAGTGGCCAGGCGTGCAGTTCGCCGGTATCGCGGGCCCCTTGATGAAAGCGGCGGGCTGTGAGTGCTGGCAGGGCGCCGAAGAACTTGCCGTCATGGGCCTGTTTGAAATCATCCCGCATCTGCCGCGCTTGCTGCGTATCCGGCGGCAGCTGCTGCGCCGGGTGCGCGCCGATCCACCGGCTGTGTACATTGGCGTCGATTACAAGGAATTCAATCTCAGCGTCGCACGCCGCCTGAAGGCGGCCGGCATTCGCACCGTGCAGTACGTCAGCCCACAGGTCTGGGCCTGGCGTGAGCGGCGCGTGCATCGCATGGCTGCGGCCTGTGATCTGCTGCTGTGTCTGCTGCCGTTCGAGCCGCCGTTCTACGCAAAGTTTGGCGTGCGGGCGCAGTTCGTGGGCCACCCGCTGGCCGATCAGATTCCGCTCGATGTCGATCGCGCTGCGGCGCGCGCACAGTTGGGTCTGGCGCCGGGCGTGCCGGTGGTGGCGTTGCTGCCCGGCAGCCGCCGTGGCGAAGTGTCGCGCCTGGGCGCAGATTTCATCGCGGCCGCCAGGCAGTTCTCGCTGCTCGAGCCGCAGGCGCAGTTCGTGGCGCCCATGGCAACGCCGGCCGTGCAGGCGCTGTTTGAACGTGCCGGTGCGCGTGCGGCCGGTATCAGACTCGTGGCGGGGCAATCGCGCACCGTGCTGCAGGCTGC
>Ga0315270_10002003_pt1 | contig 10812 bp, 3 predicted proteins | sample C1_bottom_MG_FD_204932 | JGI IMG/M metagenome (GOLD analysis project Ga0315270, IMG submission 204932) | Sediment microbial communities from Yellowstone Lake, YNP, Wyoming, USA - C1_bottom | ecosystem: Environmental > Aquatic > Freshwater > Lake > Sediment | place: USA: Wyoming | collected... | reverse complement strand
TTTTTGAACATCGTAAACTGAAAAATAGGCCTTTCCTTCTACCTTCCAATAGTTAGATTTTGTGAAATATTCTTTGATGACGAAATCGCATATTTCATCAAAACGTTTTGGAGAAACTTTTCCTGGATAAAGCAGTTTTTGTTCAGTCCCACGCGTATATGGATGGATGTCCACCCAGTCGCAGTTGGCCCACATCAGACCAAATTTGATACGATCGCAATTCCCAGCTTTTAAAAACCCTTCATCAATACAGCGATTGAGAAAAGGACCATCTTCGTACATGTACCAGTCAAATATAAAGGCATCGATACCATTATCGGCAGCCGCATCTATTTTTTGGGCCATATCTGCAGGATTTGCTTCATCGGTAAAGCCCCAGGCCGGCACATTGGGCTGATGATGGTTGTCAAATCTGGGTTTGGCACTTTTTACAAGCTCCCACTCTGTCCAACCATTGCCATGATAGGTTACATTGCGATTATCAGCATGGTAATTTGGAAAATAATATGCTGCCACCGTAATATCATTTTTTTTACTTGCATTATCCCCTCCTCTCCCTGATCCACAGGCAACAAGTAGTGCAAATACAATTATTGAGAATATGGACATTTTCTTCATATTCTTAGTGTTATTCTATGATTTTAGGGAATATCCTGGGTAATGGAAATCCATATCAAACCAACATCTCATGAGGTTTTGATTGGTCTGAATTCAATTATTTAAGGAACTTTATAAATATGCACAAGTATCTGTTAGCTTAATTTAATTGTCAGCCCACAAAAGGATTCCGGATTCATTTTTGGAATTAAATCCCTTGAAGTCTTTAGTTTTTATTCCCCGTTCCCGCAAATGGGAACGGGGAATTTCAAAACTAACTAACTAACTAACTAAAACATCTATCCAAAAAATGTACAATTTATTGATAGCCTGGATTTTCAACTAATTTTGGATTATTGCCGGTACGGGCAATTGTAATCGGTAAATAGTAATTCTGCTGATAGAATGCAGGTGGTGCTACAGTTCCATCAATATTGGCAACCACCATTAATTTATATTTACCTGTAGTATAATCCAAAATATAACGTAACCCTGCACTGGGTTTAGACAGATCGGTAACCGCAGTCCTCCATCTTCGCAAATCCCAATAACGATGCCCTTCGAAGGCAAGTTCTACTTTTCTTTCATGCCTGTATTTGTCCTGAGAAATTGAAACTAAGGCAGCGATCCCTGCCCTTGATCTTATCTGGTTAACTGCACCTAAAGCATCGCCTGTTTTTCCGAGTGCCAGGGCTGCTTCTGCGTAATTTAATAACACTTCTCCATAACGGAATACCATGTAATCTGTGAAAGAGGTGGCCCAGTCTCCATTTAGTCCAATTAAATTTCCATGGCTTTCATCGACATACTTCAAACATCCAAAACCGGTGCCATTTATATTTTGATTTCCATTTGCCAGTACACCGCTATATGATCCGTCAGTCTGAATAGTTCCATCGGGTAAAATAATACCTTTATGAAAATCAAGCGGTTTGCCCAACCATTGTGTATTCTGAGAATAGCATGAAGCGAAGAACCGGGGATCCTTGTTGGCCCATAATTGGTCTGTTGTCCATAATCCTTGTTGAATGGCAGCTCTGTCCAATTTGCCGGAACTTCCGTCGATATGCTCAAATTCTTCAGCCATTTCTAAATAAGGTCCTGTCTCGGTACCTCCACCCCATCCGTTTGGATATGGGCAATTAAAGAAATCCCAAGCCCATCCGTTTCCGCCATTTCCCATGCCGTTAGTACTGTCATGTTTTTTGCCGAAAATTCCTTCTGAATTATTTTTTTCCAGAAATAGAAATTTAAAATTCTTAACTTTATCTGTTGGGTATTTATTAAACAAAGAATAGGGGCCACTCATAATTAATTTTGCAGCATCATAAGCCTGTTGATAATAACCTGTAGCTTTTGAAGCATCAACCCCTATAACACCATTTAACTGCACTGTGCCATACTGAGCTATACTTCCCGCGTATAAAGCTGCCCTGCACTTCAATGCCAATGCCGCATATTTATTTGCCCTTGAAATATCGCCACCTGTTGAAGGCAGGTCTTTTGAAATTGCCTCACATTCAGCCAGCACAAAATCATATACTTCCTGTTCTTTATTACGTGGTAGATACAATTCATCTTCAGGCAAATCTGGGCTTTGAGCCACTGTAATTAATGGAACCCCTCCATAGCGTTTAACCATTTCGAAGTAATTATAAGCCCTTAAGAATCTTGCTTCTGCGGTGCGTTGCTTTTTTATATCGTCTGCAAGTGGGGATGTCGGTACTTTTTCAATAAATTCATTTAACATTCGGATAACTTTGTAGGAGTTCTCCCACCACTCCATAACTCCGCCTGCAATTTTTAGGTTCCCATATTTATAGCCATACCCCCACCAGGTTGACTTGGCTTCATCGCTTAGAGAATTAATAATCGCAATTGCTGGACCAGCATCACCATTCCATAGATTATCCCAGGAATTATCTGTACCAACATTACTGAAAACATAAGTCTCGGCATAACACTCTGTCAGATATGCATTGACTAATGAAGCGTCACTCCATACCGTGTTTTCCGTAATTATATCTAAGGGTACTTTGTCCAATACATCTTTCATACACGAAGATATAGTCATCATAAAGATGATCAAAAATATATAAATTGATTTTTTCATGACATAATTTTTATGATATTTATTACAAAGTTATATTAACTCCAAAAGTGATTGTCTTTTGTTGCGGATAATAATAACCTGCATTTCCTGACGGCGCTTCAGGGTCTGTACCATATTTCGATAACTTGTCAAACGTAAGTAAATTGTACCCGGCAAAATAAAATCTAACACCACTTAATTTAACCGGTTCCAACAAATGTTTAGGCAAATTATAGCCAAATGAAAGCGTTTTCAGTCTAATATAACCAGCTTTTTGGTAGTAGTGATCTGATACATAATTATTGGTAGCTGCTCCTCCCAATCGGGGGATAAAGGCATTTGGGTTGTTATTTTCCTCTGTCCATCTCAAGTCGTAAACCAAAGCAGGTGCCAATGCTCCATGAGTCAATACTATGTAATTATAGTAGTCAAATGCTCCCTGAAATAAGGCGGAAAAATCAAAATCTTTATATTTCAAATTTGTATTGAAACCAACCATCCAGTGAGGAATAGTACCTTTCCCAATTTCAACCTGATCTTTCCAATCTAAAGTACCATCTAAATTAGTATCCTTATAGCGGATGTCTCCAGGACGAAGTGATTTATTTCCCTGGCCATCCTGGTTAAATGTCAAAGAATTAATTTGATCCTGACTTGTGAATAATCCATCTGAGGTATAACCAAATGCGCGGTCAGTCCATTGCCCGGACTTTTTATAAAGTCGCTCTTGATCCGGATCGGTATAAACAGGCTCTTCAAAGTGATCCCACTTAGACCTTGTATAGGAGATATTTGCGTTCAAATCATAGATAAGATCATTTTTGTTACCTGCAGTGCCAAGTTTCAGGTCAAACCCCCTGTCATTTAGGCTATTGATATTTTCCGGTGGCAAACTTGCTCCGAATGTTGAAGGTAAAGTAGCGATTCTGGTGCTGGGAATACCAGATCGTTCGCGATAAAAAATATCGGCTTCCCCATATAATTTCCTTTTCCACATAGTAAAATCAATACCTGCATTATAGATACTGATTTCCTCCCACGTCAAATTTGGATTTGGCAATCCGGTTGAAACGATTCCCTGTTGTGTGGCATTATTCAATATATGTGTTAATCCATATTTAAACCCAGTTAGATATTGGAAATTTCCTACTCCATCATTACCCGATTGTCCATAACTTACCCTCAACTTGAGGTGATCCAAATTATGTAATCCTTTCATGAAGTTTTCATCGGACATTTTCCAACCCAAGGAAACGCTGGGGAAATATCCCCATCTTTTATCGGAAGGAAACTTTGCGGAAGCATCAGCTCTCAAAATTGTTTCCACCAAATACTTTTCTTTATATGAATAATTTAATCTCCCAACATAACTTTTCCTTCCCATTTCACTTGCTGAACCATTGTTTGTCATATTAGTGGTACTACCGGCAAATAATTGTTCAATAGCAGGTGTAAGGAAATTAATTCTCATTGCGGTTAGGTAATCACTTGAATAATCAATCGCTTCATAGAGCGCAAAGGCCTTTACTTGATGATTTCCCGCAAAAGTACGTTGATAATTCAATGAGAATTGACCGGTTTTGATTTTGTAACGGTCATCTGTTTGTGACAGCGATGCTTTGTCTCCCGTAGCTCCGGCTAATGTATAAATTTGACTGGCAGGATCATAGGTATAGAAATTTGCAGGTCTCGTAAAGTGCCTATTATTTGAATATGACTGTATTACATTGTATAATGCTTTAGCAGTTAAACCCTCAATAAAGTTAAAAGTATAATTCAAAACACCGGTTCCCTTTAAGGTTTGAAGCTCGGTATTGTGATACCCTGCTATTTCACTATTGGTAATTACATGAGCTCCTCCAACTCCACTGGGGCCGGCATAAGGAATTTTAGTTGGGTCAGGTAATGTCGCAGGATATATTGGCAAAGTATTCCAGTAATCTTGCCACACTGTGTTAGCTCCTTCACCTTGAGGGCGCCAGGGGAATTCCCGGTCTTCAGTAATCGATGAAAGGTCCAATTGCAACGATAAGTTGTCTAAAATCTTCGCATCAATATTCGATTGCAAATTATTCCTCGTAAAATTTCCTCCATTTTTCTTCCAAATGGTTTCCTGATCCAAAAAACCGATGAACCCATAATATTTAATCCGATCACTTCCACCTCTAACAGATAAATTATGCTGCTGCTGTGGGGCCCAGTCTCTCGTTAACTCATTATACCAATTGGTATTTGGATACAAATACGGATCCGCTGCGCTATAATATTTTTGAATTTGTTCCTCCGTAAATGGAACAGTAGATGCTGGTTGTCCGGATTGCAGCCAGGCTTCAGACTTCATCTCAGCATACTGTCCGGAACTTGCAGGCAAAGGCATAACCGTAATCCCTTGCATGGTGTAGGAAGAATTTAGTGTGATGGTTGGCTTATCAGTAGTACCCCGCTTAGTTGTTACTAGAATAACACCATTCCCTGCACGTGAACCGTAAATTGAAGCGGCTCCATCTTTCAAAATAGACACAGATTCAATTTCATTGGCATCGATATTATTAAAACTTGATTGGACTCCGTCCACTATAACCAGAGCATCCCCGAATCCACGGATACTAAGATTGGCCTCATCAAACCCGGGTTGTCCGCTTTTTTGTAAAGAAACCAAGCCTGGTAAATGACCGGCAAGTGTATTGGCAGTACTTGCCATGGGAGTTACAGTTAAGACATCGCCTTTTACAGCCGATACTGACCCTGTAATTGTTCCTTTTTTCTGGGTGCCATATCCAATTGCAACAACTTCTTCCAGGCCAACCGATTCTGTTTGCAGTACTATATTAATACTGGTTTTCCCTTTAACCGGGATTTCCTGAGCTATAAAACCAATAAACGAGAACACTACAATATCGTCGGCTTTTACACGTATTGAATAATTCCCATCTATATCGGAAATAGCTCCATTTGTTGTACCTTTTATTACAACGTTTACACCAGGTACGGTCTCTCCCTCCTGATTAGTTATTTTCCCTTTAAGCCCAATTTCCTGAGCATTTAGCGGGGAAATAGCAAAACTTGCTAATAATAACAGTAAAATTTTGAAAATCCATTTTCCATCAATTCGATTTTTTCTCATTGTTTTTACATTTAATTCATCATTACAAAGTTTAAATTATATCGTATCAAAAGTTGAAATATTTTCTCTTCAAGACTTTCTGTTTCCAACCAAAATAATTTTATCATGTTCCAGTTTTCCTTATTCCAAAATCTCAACCTTTGATCATGTTGCATTTTACTTGTCCCACGTTGTATTTTTTGCAAAAACGCTTTAGTTCTGTATAATTTAATAATTTCGTCTGTTGTGTAAATAAAAACAATTATAACCGGTGTGGATCATAATACATAATTGATTTTAAAAATAAAGCAAAATGAAATTTTTCTATTCCATATTGATTGGTTTAATTCTGGTTTTCGAATTCACTATATCAGGAATTAGCGCTGATTTTTCGCACCAAAATGTAGAATTTAACCACATTACTATCCAGGATGGGCTGGCTAACAACAGGGTTGACTGTATGATTCAGGATCATCAGGGCTATATGTGGGTTGGAACAAAACGAGGACTTTGCAGATATAATGGGTACGAATTCAAAACATATAGAAGTATAATAAACGACTCTACATCATTACGATATAATCAAATCAGCACTCTTCTTGAAAGCTCAAACGGAACTTTATGGGTTGGTACGTGGAGTGGAGGATTGCACAAATACGACAGAAAAAATGATAATTTCATTCGTGTAAATATAGGAACCAATAAATATAACGATATTAATGTGACCACTATATTTGAAGATTCAAATGGCAGGATTTGGGTTGCCTTTACAGACAGATTATTCCTGCTTAATGAAGAATCTAATGGGAATATTGCAATTGTGGAAGTTACATCGCCAGATGGGAAAAATCCTTTGGCACTTGTATCAAGTATTTATGAAGATAATTCAGGGAGAGTATTTATTGCCGTAACAAATTCCCATTCCCTGATTACATACCTTCCTGAAACCAATAAAACAACTGAGCTTAACTATAATTCCACATCAGAAGGATTGCCCGATAAAATAAATCAATTCTACCCAATTGATGCTAAAAACCTTTGGATAGCAGCAAGCAATGGATTGTTTAACTTCAATCTTGACACAAAAAGGATCAACCTTGTAAAATATGGAAATGCTCCTGCTATTGAAACCAATTTAAATTTCATTGTTCCTGCCGTTGATGATAATTTATGGATTGGTGGTGAAGCATTTTGCTTATATGATAAGAAAAAAGGGAAATTCGAGTATTTTACAAACGAAGCCGGTAATCCGAATTCGATCTCAGGGAACATGATTACCTGTGGGCTTCAGGATAACCAAAATAACTTTTGGTTTGGTACCTTTAACAGTGGAATAAATGTGATTTACAATAAAACCAAGTACTTCAACAGGAATCATGAACTGGTTGGAAAACTTAATAAAATCAGTAAAAACATAACTGCAATTTGTGAAAATGCAGATGAATTTTTGTTTTTAGGCACCTGGGACAAAGGGTTAATAATTTTTAATAAAAACCATCAACTTGTGAATTCAGAGACTGAATTTCCGGGACTAAAGCATCTCAAGGACAAAACCATAAGAACAATTACCTGTGATAAAAACGGGATAATATGGATTGGCTCTGAACACTGTGTTTTAACCAGGTTTAACATCACAAACAAACAAGTAAAAATCTACCAAATTCAACACCCACTCGCTAAAAATAAGTACATCACAAAAATTCTGATTACCGAACAAAACAACATTTGGATTGGCACCGATTTTAGCTTATTCACATTTAATCTTACCAATGAGTCTTTTACAGAGTATAAAAACAGCCCGTCATCTAATGTTTTGGATCTGGAGGAAGACAACAATGGCAATATCTGGTGTGCGAGCTACAATGAAGAACTATGTCGCATCAACAAAGACAAGTCAATAACCTATTTTAATTCAAAAAACAATAAGGGGAATCTCCCAGATAAGAGAATTGTAACCATATATAAAGATTCGAAAAACAAAATATGGATTGGTACTGAATTTAGCGGGCTCTTTCTGTATGAACCGGAATCAAACCAGTTTGAACAATTTACGGTTAATAATGGCTTGCCTTCAAATGAATTATGTTCCATTCAGGAAGATTCTAAAGGCAGATTGTGGATAGGAACTAACAATGGACTTTCACGGTTCAATTACAGTTTAAGAGATTTTAAAAACTTTTTTCGCAATGATGGAATGGACGGCGACGAATTTCATTACAATGCAAATTTCACCAGTGATTCGGGCGAATTATATTTTGGTTGCACCAATGGCATTGTCATTTTTAATCCTGACGAAATTAGAGGTAATTATTTGAATTTTCCTATAAAACTTGAACAGGTTACTGTAAATAATGGGTTGGTTCTTAAAGATATACAAGGTATTTCGATAGGGGAAGCTTTAAGAATGAACAAACCCTTTGAACTGAAATACAATCAGAATTCATTGAGTTTTAAATATACTTCACTCAACTACTCGCTTGCGAAAAAAAGCAATTTTGCCTATCAGCTAATCGGACTTGAAAATAATTACAACTATGTGCAAAATCAACGACAGGTAACTTATACGAATCTTAATCCGGGGAAATATACTTTTAGAGTAATCGCATCTAATAATGATGATGTTTGGGATGAAAAGGGGACTGAAATACTTTTCATTATAAAAAATCCACCATGGTTAATGTGGTGGGCTTTCATTATTTATGGTATTTTATTTCTGATAGCGCTTTATGCTTTCAGGCATTTAATTCGTCATGAAGAGAAGATGAAGAACGAAATTAAACTGGAAAGAATAGAGAAAAATCAACAAACGGAATTAAACCAGATGAAACTTCAGTTCTTCACCAATATCTCACATGAATTTAAAACCCCTCTAACATTAATTATTGGTCCATTGGATCAGATTATTACAGAATTACACGGTAATTCAGGATTAAAAACAAAGCTATCAAATATAAGTAACAATTCTAAAAGACTTTTAGAATTAATCAATCAACTTATCGATTTTAGAAAAATGGAACAAGATATGCTCCCATTGAATAAATCACGTAATAATCTGATTGAAACCACACAAAAAATGATGAACTCATTTAAATACATCGCAATTAAGAACGAAATACAATTTGTCCTTAATACAGATTTTGAATCTTTGATATTTAATTATGATAGCGATAAAGTTGAAAAAATATTGACTAATATACTCTCGAATGCATTTAAATACACATCCTTGGGCGGGAATATTACTATTCATATCTTGAATAGTAATGAAACAACTGTTTGCATATCAATATCGGATACTGGAAGTGGGATTGTACCGAACACAATCGCAAGAATATTTGAAAAATCTAACAGCATTTCAAAAAATATTTTTGAAATGAAGAGTTCAGGAATTGGACTTGCATATTCAAAAAAACTGGTGGAACTTCATCGTGGTTCTCTTCAAATTGAAAGTGAACCCAACAAAGGGACAAGCGTGACCATTGAATTACCATTTGACAGAGATCTGATCCCAATCACTATCGAGACTGAGCAGATCAATAAAAAAGTTATAATTGATTTCTCAGAAGATACTGCAAGCGAAACAGCTTTTACGAAATCGGAAATAGAGAATATCGTTGACCTTACAACTGCACCTCACATACTTGTGGTTGAAGATGATGAAGAATTACGAAAGTATATTGTGTCTATATTAATAGATCGATTTCAAATTGACGAAGCTGAGGATGGACAAATTGGATTTGATCTGGCATTAAAGAATGATTATGATTTAATAGTGAGTGATATTATGATGCCAAATATGAGTGGTACACAATTGTGCGAAAAATTAAAATCGAATATTAAAACAAGTCATATTCTTATTATACTTCTTACAGCTAAAACTGATATAAATAGTAAAAATGAAGGTTATGAAACCGGAGCAGATTCCTATATTACTAAGCCTTTCCTACCAAAACATTTAATACAGGTAATAAAAAACCTGTTAAATACGCGACAGCATATAAAAGATTATTACTCCTCTGCTGAAGAAAAAAACCATGAACCTCTCGGCATACATCCGCGTGATAAGCAATTTATTGCTGATGTAATTAGAATAATAGAAAAAAATATTGATGAAGAGCATTTTGGTGTGGAGGTTTTAGGAAAAGAATTGCGACTAAGCCGGACTCATTTGTTTAGGAAATTTAAATCGCTTGCCGGAACAGCTCCCAACGATTACATCAGGCAGATAAGATTAAAAAAGGCTGCCCAACTTATAAAAGAAGGTAATTATTCTATTTCTGAAATTGCTTATATGGTAGGATTTAAAACTCCGGCTAATTTTTCTACATCGTTTAAGGCCTTCTTTGGAAAGTCACCAAAGGAATACCATAAGTAATAGCATTTATTAAGGTCTTTCTCCCTTAATTGATAATACTCTTGGTAATTCTTGATTTTACGAATTATATTTCAGACATTAAGCGAACAAAAAAGGGGCGGAAACCGCCCACTCTTCTTAAAAACTGATCTGTTCCTGAACATCCTGGATTTTGCAGTCGAGATTGTTCTTCATTGTTTCAATTACGGCAGAATCACGGATGAATAAAAGGTTTTGAACTCATTTCCGACTGCATCCCTGAGTGAAATTGCAGGAGACATCCCATCGGCTGCGATTTGATTAATAGGGGTTAGTTACATCTCCCATTCGTAAGCATTCGGTGAACCCCGTCTTGTATTTTGAGAAATCGGATAAAACTCTCAAAGTTTCTCCAAAATGTTCGGAGAACTTTGCAAGAGGTTGGAGAGGTATATGCTAATTTGGATTTTGCAGCTTTAAATTGTGCGGAAGAAGTTTTGCCAGGTCCGCCCGGATTTCCGACAACCAGTATCAACCAGTTGAAAATAAAAAGTGTAAATGTATATTGAATAAAGTTCCTATACTTAGACATTTAAAATGTAAGGTGAGGAAGATATTTTAAAACGAGCAAAAAAAGGGAGGCAGCGCCTCCCTCTCTTGTCAAAGGCTAATCATCTCTTCAACTTCCTT
>Ga0315270_10002001_pt1 | contig 10813 bp, 7 predicted proteins | sample C1_bottom_MG_FD_204932 | JGI IMG/M metagenome (GOLD analysis project Ga0315270, IMG submission 204932) | Sediment microbial communities from Yellowstone Lake, YNP, Wyoming, USA - C1_bottom | ecosystem: Environmental > Aquatic > Freshwater > Lake > Sediment | place: USA: Wyoming | collected... | reverse complement strand
GCGGGTGTATCGTTTGCGCGCTGACGGAACTGACGAACCGCTGTTCGAAGCGGATGAAGTGATGCACATGGACTGGCAGGACAGCGCCGGTCTTCTGCTGAGCAAGCTGACCGTGTGCGAGAACACCAACGCTTACGCTGACTTGTACCGCTGGAAACCCGGCATGTGGGGCGAGCCGCAGCGGCTGACGCATTGCGGGCGCTACCCGATTGCGGCGTGGCGCGCGGATGGCGGTGCAATTGCGGCAGTGCAACTGGATCAAGGCTTGAGCCGCCTGGTGCTGCTGGATGCGGACGGCGAGCATCCGCAAACGCTGGCGGAATTGCCGCCGGGCGATGCGCTTGGCCATGTCGCCTGGTCGCCGGACAACGCTACCCTCGTCGCCTCGGTGAAGCGGCTGCATACCGGCTGGCATCTGGAACTATTCGACCTCGCCAGCAAGCAATGGCGCGCGCTGACCCTGAACGGTGATCGCGAAATACGCCCGCGCTTTTCCAGGGACGGCAGCGAAATATATTTCCTCTCCGATCACGACAAGGTGTGGAACTTGCGCCGCATCAAATTGGGCGGCAACAGCATAGCGACCGTGAGCAACACATTGTCCGGCCTGCACGAAGCCGTGGCGATGCCGGATAACAGTTACCGCCTGGTGGAATACACAGCGCACGGGCAGGCGATCAGCGCATTGGATCATCCGGCGGACATAGGGAAAAATTACCCCGCGCGCATCGCCAACCCGCCGCAGGTCAAGGCCATCACCACGGCCGCCGATTACCAGCCGATACCTTATGCGAATGTCACAGACTACTCGGCACTCTCCACCATGGCCCCGCGCTCATGGGCACCGACCGCGGTCTCCAGCGCGGATACCACTTCCTATGTCGGCGTGCTCGTGAACGGTTCCGATGTGCTGGGCTTCCACAACTGGACCGCCAATCCCACCTACTACACCACGCTGAAAGCGCTCGGCGGCTACGCCTCTTACGACTACTACAACACGCTGACGCTATCCGTTATGCGCCAATTCATCGTGCGCAGCAATACGAATGCCGCCGTGCGCTACCGTGACGACGAAGGGCGTTATCAAGCCTTGCTCGGCCACTCTTTCAACAGCTTCGATTCCAGCCAGTATCTTGCTGCCGGACTGGCGGGTGAAAAAATCAACAGCGAACTCATCAAGGGGGCAGGTACCAACCTGTCTTACCGCGACACGCTGGCGGGCACTATCGCGCGCTACGACAGCACCGAATACTATCGGCGCTCCATCAGCGCGGTGGATGGGCGGCGCGTGCAGTTAAGCTGGGAAAGCTACGACATCCCGGCGCAAAATTTTTATGCCGGAAAAACCTCGCGCCTGGACTGGAAAGAATATTTCGGCCTGGGCGGCAACCATGTGCTGATGTTGCGCTGGCAGCGCGCGCTGGGCGATCCCGGCATCCGCCCCTACGTGCTCGGCGGCGAAACTCCGCCGCTCAATCCGCTGGGTGCAGACATCGAGCTTGGGAGGCGAAACTTCAATCTGCGCGGCTACCCAAGCGGTTCGCCTTCATTGGTCGGCACACACTTCGAGGTGGCCACTGCGGAGTGGCGCATCCCGCTGGGCATGACTTACGACGGCTTTTTCGTGCCGCCCTTGGGCGTGGGCCAGCAAGCGCTGACGCTGTTCGTGGATCGCGGCGACGCCTGGAGCAACGGCGAAAAAGTACAGTTGAAAACCGGCGCAGGTATGGAGTGGAGCGCCGAAACCCTGATTGGCTATGACCTGCTGCATCTGGGCCTCACACTGGGATACGCCCATGGCTTCGACAAGGTAGAAGGCGGCAACCGGATTTATTTGCGGCTGGGGATGCCGTTCTGATGCTGTCTGGCTGATCGCCTATTGTGAGCAGGGGATTTTACTGATGGCGTGCATCACCATGTACTTATAGCCCGCGTGTTACTTAAACGGGGACCGGGCAAATGTCGGCTGTGCCCGGTTGCTGCCGTTCGCAAGTGGCGGCTTTGCGGCAGTGAGTTTGGGGAGGGTATAAGAATTTTGTGTAAACGGTCATTTAGGAGGAAATGGCCGCCACTTTGAATGGAGTCGCAAGGACTGAAGAAATTCTTACATCCTCATCGCGGCCACTACAATAAATTAAAAAGGCGGCCGTTTAGGCCGCCTTTAACAACTACCGGTACTCTAAGTGCTTACATTTTCCCAGACTTAACGGCTTCAAAAAGTGCTTTTGCCGCTTCATCTTCATGGCCCTTAATCAAGGAGCTATACTGCCCAGTCATAATGCTCGCTTGGCTCTTATATTTAGGCTCAGAGTTCGCTATTTTGCGATCTTCCACCTTAAAGCCAGATTTGAAAACCTTTGCCAAATTTGCCTCACTGCCATATTGCTCTGCAACTCTTTTCCAGGCGGGACCTACAGTATCTTTATCAACTGCATGGCAAGCCTTGCAAGCCCCTGTTGAGAAGGCGCTTGCCGTTGCAGACATAGCCATCAATCCAGCGGCGACCACTAAAAGTTTCAATGATTTCTTCATGTTAACGTTCCTCCCTGTGTAAATCCGAATCAAAAAAAAGGGGTAACTGATTACCCCAAATACTAAGCACGTTTGGAGAGACTACGAAACGTACGGTTTTAATGTATCACAACAATTGAAATGTATGCCAATATAAATTGCATCTGGCTGACATGGCGATTTTCCAATTGCGGTCATTATGGCAAAAGCATAGCGGCTTCCGAGCCCCCAGATTTGGGTGCGCCATTATTGGAATTGCCTATGCCTCTATCCGAGTCCGGATATCAGCGCGCGTAGCTTCTCGCTTATAATCACCGCATCAATTCCCCCTGGAGGGCGACATGAACAAAATCCTAAAATACATTTTGCTGGCGGTGGGCGGCGTGCTGCTCATAGCTGTGGCGGCCACGGCCTATCTGTTGCTGACTTTCAACCCGAACGACTACAAGCCGCAGATCATCCAGGCGGTGAAGGACAGCAAGCAGCGCACGCTCAAGCTCGATGGCGACATCAAGCTGACGTTCTTCCCCGATATTGGTGTCAGCCTGGGCAAGGTGTCGCTGTCCGAATTCAAGAGCGAGCAGGAATTCGCTGCCATAGACAGCGCGCATGTTTCGCTGGCGCTGCTGCCGCTGCTGGCCAAGCAGGTGGTGGTCAATAAAGTTGCGGTCAGCGGTATGCAGGCCCATCTGATCAAGCGCAAAGATGGCAAGCTCAATATTGACGATCTCTTGTCGTCCGGTGCGGCCTCCGCGCCAGCCGAGAGCAAGCCAGCCGCACCTGCTGCCGGGGCGCCGGTGAAATTCGACATCGCCTCGATCAGTTTGGACAAAACCGCATTGAGCTATAGCGATGAGACCAGCGGCGCACAATATTCGGTGAAGGATTTGAGCATCAAGACCGGGCGCATCGCCAATGGCGCGCCGAGCAAGATCGAGCTGAATGTTGCCGTCCAGGCCAACCAGCCCAAGCTGGACATCGCTGTGCAATTGAAGACCACGCTCACCTTCGATCTGGAGAAGAGCCTGTACCGCGCCGATGAATTGGACTTGCAGGCCAAGGGCAGCGCGCTGGACATCGCCAATCTTGTCATCAAGGCGGGCGGCGATGTAAATGCGAATCTGGGCACACAGGAATTCGGCGCGCAGAAATTTACTGTGTCGGTCTCTGGTGTTCAGGGACAGAACAATATTGATGCGCGGCTTGATATGCCTGTATTCAATCTTGTTCAGAAAAAATTGTCCGGCGAGGCGATAACGCTGAATGCGGAAATGAAGCAGCCCGAGCAGACGTTCAAGGTAAAAATCTCCACGCCGATTTCGGGCAGTCTCGAATCGCAACAGTTCAGCCTGCCCAAGCTGGTGATTGCGATGAACGCAACCGGCGACAAGCTGCCGAACAAATCCATCAGCAGCGAACTGCAAGGCAGCGTGCAACTTGATGCGAAAAAACAGAGTGTGGCGGTGAAGCTCGCGGGTGGCCTGCTGCAAAGCCAGATCAAGGCCGATGTTGCGGTAAATGACTTTGCCAAGCCGGCTATTCGTTTCAACGTGGACGTGGATCAGTTTGATGCCGACCTGTATATGCCGAAGAAGGCGGAAGGGAAAGGCGCACCAGCGGTGGGCAGCGCATCAGGTGAGCCGGAGCAGCCTTTCGACCTTTCCGCGCTGCGCACACTCAATATAGACGGCAGCCTGCGCGTGGGCGCGCTGAAGGCGGCGAACATCAAGACCCAGCAATTGCGCGTGGACGTCAAGGCGCGCGATGGCAAGCTGAACGTCAATCCGCTGTCGCTTAATTTGTATCAAGGCAGCGCCAAGCTTAACGCCACGGTGAATGCCGCCCCGTCCACGCCCACTTTCGCCATCAGCGGCAACTTCACCGGCGTTAATGTCGGGTTGCTGGCCAAGGATGCCGCCGATCTCGACATCATCGAGGGCAAGGGCAACATCACGCTCAACCTCACCACGCAGGGCAATCTGGTCAGTGCGCTGAAGAAAGCGCTGAACGGCAGCATGGCGATAAATTTGGCGGACGGGGCGATCAAGGGCATCAACCTGCCCAAGCTGGTGCAAGGCGTGCAGCAATTGGGCAAGAGCAGCTCGACCGAAACACTGGGCGTGAACAAGGATGAGAAAACCGCCTTCAGCGAATTCAAGGCCAGCTTCAAGGTGAACAGCGGCGTGGCGCACAACGACGACCTGACGGTGAAAGCGCCGGTGCTGAAGATCACAGGCAATGGCGACATCAACATCGGCAACGACAGCCTGAATTACACCGCCAAGGTGACGGTATCCAAAACCGAGGGCGGCGGTAGCGGCACACTGCCGGCGAGCCTGAGCGGCCCATTCACCGACCTCAAGTACAAGGTGGACTTCGGTGCGCTGGTGATGGACGTCGCCAAGCAAAAACTGGAAGCCAAGAAGGAAGAAGTGAAGGCGCAGGTGAAAGAAGAAGCCAAGGCCAAGGCGCAGGATGAATTGAAGAAGGGGCTGAAAGGCTTGTTCAAGTGAGCTGCACCCTCTCCCCAGCCCCTCTCCCCTCAAGGGCGATGGGTGACGAACAGCAACGCCATACTCTTATCCCCTCTCCCCTCGCGGGAGAGGGCTAGGGAGAGGGGGTGGATTCTCTCGCCTCCCGCCTTATCCGCTGGCAGAAACAGCATGGCCGTCACGGCTTGCCGTGGCAGGGAGCAGATGCTTACCGCGTGTGGCTGTCCGAAATCATGCTGCAGCAGACGCAGGTTGCAACTGTAATTCCCTATTACCAGCGTTTCGTCGCATCCTTCCCCGATGTCGTTGCACTTGCGGCTGCTACCGAAAATGAAGTGCTTACACACTGGAGCGGCCTGGGTTATTACGCGCGCGGGCGCAACCTGCATCGTGCCGCGCAACTCATTGCAGAAAAATATCACGGCGAATTTCCGCGCGAGTTTGAACAGATACTCGAACTCCCCGGCATAGGCCGTTCCACTGCCGCCGCGATCTGCGCGCTGGCTTACCAAGAGCGCCGCGCGATACTCGACGGCAACGTCAAGCGCGTGCTGGCGCGCTATTGCGGCATAGCAGGCTGGGCGGGGGATAAGAAAGTGGAAGCTCAGCTCTGGCAGCAAGCCGAAGCACTACTCCCTCCCCCCTTGCGTGGGAGGGCTGGGGAGAGGGGCCGTCTTGAAAGCGACATCGCCACCTACACCCAGGCCCTCATGGATATGGGCGCGACGCTCTGCACGCGCAGCAATCCGAAGTGCGAGGCATGCCCTGTCCAGGCTGACTGCGTTGCGTTTCAAGGCAATCGTATTGCCGAACTGCCCACCCCGCGCCCGAAAAAATCCATCCCGGAAAAAAAGGCGGTCTTTTTATTGTTGATGCACGGCAACGACATCCTGCTGGAGAAGCGCCCCGGTAGCGGCATCTGGGGTGGGTTGTGGTGCCCGCCGCAATTTGAAGACGAAGCGGCAGCGTTAATGTGGTGCGCGCAACGGGGAATAGCGTCAGCAAATAATTCGCGCGAAGCGCTCCCGCCCTTTATGCATACCTTCACCCACTTCAAGTTGCACATCACGCCCATGCTGCTGCGCGTAACGCACAAGCCGCGACAAGCACAACAATCAGCCAGCATGTGGCTGGGTGTGGGCGAGGCCTTGCAGGGAGCAATCCCCGCTCCGGTGCGGAAAATATTAGCCGGAATAAAAAATGTCGGATAAAAAGATCAATGCCCTCGCCGCATAAAAACAGCTGGGTGTGTTACCTCCTGAAATGCGCGGACAATACCTTGTATTGCGGCATCACCAACGATCTGAACAAGCGCCTTGCCGCACACAATGCGGGCGAGGGCGCGAAGTACACGCGCGGGCGCGCGCCGATGAGGCTGGTTTATGTCGAAGCCTGCACGGACAAGTCCGCTGCACTGAAGCGCGAAATGGAGATCAAGGCGTTGCCGCGCGCGGAGAAGTTGGGGTTATGCGGGCTGACGAAGACCAGAGGCTGACGGATATGGAGGAAACCCGGTAAAATGCGCGCTTTGCCATCTGGCCGGATTTAACGATGTTGACCTTTCAGCAGATCATCCTGACGCTACAGAATTTCTGGGACAAGCAAGGCTGCGCGCTGCTGCAACCCTACGACATGGAAGTCGGCGCGGGTACTTCGCACACCGCCACTTTCCTGCGCGCCATCGGCCCGGAGCCGTGGAAGGCCGCTTACGTGCAGCCTTCGCGCCGCCCCAAGGACGGGCGCTACGGCGAGAACCCGAACCGCTTGCAGCATTATTACCAGTACCAGGTGGTGCTGAAGCCCGCGCCTGCCAACATCCTTGATTTGTATTTGGATTCGCTGAAAGAACTGGGCTTCGATCTGAAAAAAAATGACGTCCGCTTCGTCGAGGACGACTGGGAAAACCCGACGCTGGGCGCATGGGGCTTGGGCTGGGAAGTGTGGCTGAACGGTATGGAGGTCACGCAGTTCACCTATTTCCAGCAAGTCGGCGGCATCAACTGCAAACCCATCACCGGCGAAATCACCTATGGCTTGGAGCGCCTCGCCATGTATTTGCAAGGTGTGGATAACGTGTTCGACCTGAAGTGGACGGACACGCTGACTTACCGCGACGTGTACCACCAGAACGAGGTGGAACAGTCCGCTTACAACTTCGAGCACAGCAATGTCGAATTTCTGCTGCACGCCTTCGGCGCGCACGAGGGCAACGCCAAGCACCTGATGGAACAGCAGCTCGCGCTGCCCGCCTACGAACAAGTGCTGAAAGCCGCGCACACCTTCAACCTGCTGGATGCGCGCGGCGCGATCTCGGTCACCGAGCGCGCGGCTTACATCGGGCGCATCCGCAACTTGGCACGCAGCGTGGCGCAGAGTTACCTCGATAGCCGCGCGCGCCTGGGCTTCCCAATGGCGCCGCGCGCCTGGGCGGACGAGGTGCTGGCGCAAATTGAGAAGAAAGCAGCATGAACATGACGACAAAGAATTTACTGGTTGAACTGTTCGTCGAAGAGCTGCCGCCTAAGGCGCTGAAGAAGCTAGGGGAGAGTTTTGCCACGGTGCTGGCGGATAGCCTGAAAGCGCAAGGGCTGGCAACTGCCGGGAGCACAGTGACTGCTTTTGCTTCGCCGCGCCGTCTTGCGGTGCAGGTAAGCAATGTGGTCGTCAAGGCCACAGATAAGCCGACACAACAGAAGTTGATGCCTGCTAATGTAGCTCTTGATAGTGAAGGTAAGCCAACTCAATCGCTAACCAAGAAAATCATTTCGATTGGTTTGGATATTGGGATACATTCAATCGGTTGGGCTGCTGTAGAAACGGATGTTGGAGGCGGTTCCAAGCTTGTTGATATGGGAGTTCGTGTTTTTGACAATGCCGCACGAGCTACGGATCAAGCAGAAAAGATGGATGCATTGCTCTTCAAAAAATTCGAGGGCAAAGCAGATGTACTCTACATCGAGAAGGTGGTAGCGGGAGTGCGATTACATGAAGGGCTTCAAGTTGCCATAAATGAAGCGCTTACTCAACTACCTATTCCCAAAGTGATGACCTATCAGCTCGCCGACGGGTGGGACAGCGTGCAGTTCGTGCGTCCGGCGCATGGGTTGATCGCACTGCACGGTGCGGATGTTGTGCCAGTCTCAGTACTGGGTTTGCAATCTGGACGCACCACGCAAGGCCACCGTTTCGAAGCGGCCAACGCAACGCTGGAAATCCGTGACGCCGACAGCTATGAATCACAGATGGAAAACGAAGGCGCGGTAATTCCGAGCTTTGCAAAACGCCGTGCCGAGATCGCGCGCCAGTTGGCGGAAACTGCGGCGAAGGTGGGTGCTGGAGCAAAACCTATTGAGGATGATGCGCTGCTGGATGAAGTGACCGGGCTGGTCGAGCGCCCCCACGTGTTGCTGTGCCAGTTTGAAGCGCAGTTCCTCGAAGTGCCGCAGGAATGCCTGATCCTGACGATGAAGGCGAACCAAAAATATTTCCCGCTGCTGGACGGCAACGGCAAGCTCACCAATAAGTTCCTCGTCGTTTCCAACATCAACCCTGCCGATGCCTCGGCGGTGATCGGCGGCAACGAGCGCGTGGTGCGCCCGCGTCTGGCCGACGCGAAATTTTTCTACGACCAGGATCGCAAGAAGACACTGGAAGCGCGAGTGCTCGGGTTGGCCAAGGTGGTGTATCACAACAAGCTCGGCACGCAGGGCGAGCGTGTGCAGCGTGTCTGCGCCATCGCCAAGGCCATCGGCCAGCAACTTGGCGGCGATAGTTTAGCGCTGCAAGCCGAACAGGCAGCGCTGCTCGCCAAAGCCGATCTGCTCACCGACATGGTCGGCGAGTTCCCCGAGCTGCAAGGCATCATGGGGCGCTATTACGCGCAACATGACGGGCTCAGCGACGACATCGCTTATGCCATCGAAGATCATTACAAACCGCGCTTCGCGGGCGATGAACTGCCGCGCAATATGGTCGGCATTTGCGTCGCGCTGGCGGACAAACTGGAAACATTGGTCGGGATGTTTGGCATCGGGCAAGTTCCGACCGGTGATAAGGACCCGTTTGCGTTGCGCCGCCATGCGATTGGAGTGCTTCGCATCATGTCGGCATTGGATACGAATTTCACACTTAAAGAATATATCGATCTGGTTTTTGAGGCTACTAACCCTTTCTATTCGTTTTATGATGAATTTGATTGGGTAAATGTGAATCAGAATCTAATCTTGTTCATACTTGACCGTTTGGCCGGGCTGCTACGCGATGAAGGTTATTCGGCTCAGGAAGTCGAAGCAGTAATTTCTCTGCGCCAACCCCATATCATGAAGCGGATTGTTGCTGTGCGTGCATTCACCGTGCTGCCCGAAGCTGCTGCACTGGCCGCAGCCAACAAGCGTGTCGGGAATATCCTGAAAAAGGCCGAGGGTGATGCCGCCCTTCGACAAGCTCAGGGCGAACGGGTTGAGATTAATGTTGCGCTGTTGCAAGAGCCTGCCGAACAGGCTTTGCATCAAGCGCTAAGCAAGATCACCCCCAAGGCCGATGCGGCATTCGAGCGCGGCGATTACACCGCTTCGCTGCAAGCCTTGGCTGCGTTGCGCGAGCCAGTGGATGCATTTTTCGACAGCGTGATGGTGAACGCTGAAGATCCCGCGCTGCGCGCCAACCGTCTCGCCTTGCTGGCAACTTTGCACCAGGCGATGAACCGCGTAGCGGATATTTCCAAATTGGCAGCCTAAGGAATTCGGAATATGCCAGCCCTGAAACTCATCATTCTCGACCGCGACGGCGTGATCAATCACGACTCCGACCAGTTCATCAAGAGCCCGGAAGAATGGAAGCCTATCCCCGGCAGTCTGGAGGTCATTGCGCGACTGAGCCAGGAAGGTTACCGCGTGGTGGTGGCGACCAACCAGTCCGGCGTGGGGCGAGGGCTGTTCGACATGGCGACGCTGAATGCCATTCACGACAAGATGTGCAAGGCGGTGGCCCATGCCGGCGGGCGCATAGACGCGATATTTTTCTGTCCTCATGCGGCGGATGCCGATTGCAATTGCCGCAAGCCGAAGAGCGGCATGATCGAGGAGATCGCCGCGCGCTATAACGTGGACATGGCGGGCGTTCCGGCCATCGGCGATTCGCTGCGCGATCTGGAGGCGGCGGCGAAGCTGGGCGCGCAGCCGATATTGGTGCTTACCGGTAAAGGTACCAAGACGCAGGCCAAGGGCGGTTTGCCGCAGGGAACGTTGATTTATCCCGATCTGGCGGCGGCAGTCGCAACACTGGTTTGATATGACTTTTATCCGCTCGCTGATTTTCTTTCTGGCGCAGTTAATCTGGGTGCCGTTCTACGCGACACTGATGCTGTTCACTTTTCCGCTCAAGCCGCACACGCGCTATTTCCTGGTTTCCGGTCTGGCCTATAGCCTGATGTGGTTGCTGCGCGTGATTTGCGGTATACGCATGGAAGTGCGCGGCGCGGAAAACATTCCCAGAGAGCCTTGCGTGGTGTTGTGCAAACATCAATCTGCATGGGAGACGTTCGCGCTGCAAACCGTGTTTCCGCCGCAGGTGTGGGTGCTGAAGCGGGAATTGTTGTGGTTGCCGTTTTTCGGCTGGGGCCTGGCGTTGACCAGCCCCATCGCCATCAACCGCAGCAATGGCAAGGATGCGATGAGGCAATTGTTGAAACAGGGCAAAGAGCGGCTGGATGACGGTTTCTGCGTGGTGGTGTTTCCCGAGGGTACGCGCATGCCTTACGGCCAGCGCGGCAAATACAAGATAGGCGGCGCGATGCTGGCGGCTTCCAGCGG
>Ga0315270_10001999_pt1 | contig 10821 bp, 10 predicted proteins | sample C1_bottom_MG_FD_204932 | JGI IMG/M metagenome (GOLD analysis project Ga0315270, IMG submission 204932) | Sediment microbial communities from Yellowstone Lake, YNP, Wyoming, USA - C1_bottom | ecosystem: Environmental > Aquatic > Freshwater > Lake > Sediment | place: USA: Wyoming | collected... | reverse complement strand
GCAGGTTTCTTTGTTGCCATTATGTACTCCTCCTCGTGGTTGATCGTGGGCGAAGCGCTGGATTTTACGCGGACCAAAAATAGCTTAAATATTTCGGAAGCGAAACCCTCTTTTGAAAAAAACTGCGGAATAAATGCTGTGCGCGACTAAATCGTAAATAAATACGCCGCCCTTTTCACGCACTTCAATGCGAGCTGCCAAAGCAACCTAAACACGTTACTATCGAACGTAGCCGTAAGTTGTTTCGTATTTATCGCATTATTTTCAAGAGCCGGTTTATGCGCCAAAAGCCTGAAATTATAGCGTCTACGACCATCGCGCAAACGCGGCTGTTTCGCATCGAGCAACTGGATTTGCGCTTCGCCAATGGCGTCAACGTGCAATACGAACGTCTCATGGGCTCACCGTCGGGCGCGGTATTAATCGTTCCGTTGCTCGACGCGCATACGGTGTTGCTGATACGCGAATATGCTGCCGGCATGCATCGCTATGAACTTGCACTACCCAAAGGCCGCATCGAAACCGGCGAGTCGCCCGTCGATGCCGCGAACCGGGAAATCATGGAAGAAATCGGCTATGGCGCGCATCAGTTGCAACATATCCATTCGTTAACCATCGCGCCCGGCTACGTGAATCACATCACGCATATCGTGCTCGCGCAGGACCTGTATCCGCAGCGCACTGCCGGCGATGAGCCGGAAGAAATCGAAGTTGTCCCTTGGCGGCTGGATCGTTTGCCTGAATTACTCGCGCAAGCCGACTGCACCGAAGCGCGTAGCATTGCGGCGTTGTTCATCGCACGTGATTTATTGCAGCGAAAAAAAATATGACAACCGATCGCACAACTCTTCTGGATGCAGTAATTAGCCTTGCGATACTCGCCGGGGAGAAAATTCTAGCGGTGTACGGCACCGATTTTCGCGTGCATCACAAACACGACCATTCGCCGGTGACTGAAGCGGATCGTCTTGCCGACAATGCGATTGTGGCCGGGTTAAAACGACTCGCACCTGATATTCCCACGCTGTCCGAAGAAGCCAATGCGCCCAGCTATAGCGTGCGCGCACCGTGGAAATCACTCTGGCTGGTCGATCCGCTCGATGGCACGCGCGAGTTCGTAAAACGCAATGGCGAATTCACCGTCAACATCGCGCTGATCGAAAATAGCGAGCCGGTGCTGGGCGTGGTGTACGCGCCGGTGGGCGATATCTGCTACTACGCAACGCGCGGTCACGGCGCATTCAAGAAAGTGGGACACGGACGACCTGTCGCCATCCGTGCCAAGCGCTACCAGCCCGACACCCAGATGATTGTCACCGGCAGCCGCTCGCATAACACCGGCGATGATCTGCGCCACTTCTTGACACAAATCGGCCCGCACAAATATCTGCCGATGGGCAGCGCGTTAAAATCGTGCCTGGTCGCTGAAGGCGCCGCCGATATTTATCCGCGTTTTGGCCCCACCTGCGAATGGGATACTGCCGCAGCGCAATGCATCGTCGAAGAAGCGGGCGGAAGATTCACCGACATGGCGCTGCAACCGTTGCGTTATAATCTGCGCGATACCTTGCTGAATCCGCATTTCCTGGTGTTCGGCGATCCCGACTATGATTGGCGCCGCTTGTTGAAATAAAAGTGCGGCTCTCCCGCGCTGGCGTTACCGCGCTGTTTTGGTCCACCAGATCGAACGGTTATTTCCCGGCATGGTGCGGTCTTCGGCGAGTTGCAGACCGTTACGCTGCGCGAGCGCGTTCACCGCATCGAAGTCGCGCACACCCGAAACCGGATTGCGCGCTTTTAACCAGCGATCGAATTCTTCGTTGCTGGGTTCCAATGGCCGGGCTGCATAGCGATACGCTCCATACACGTACATCAGACCACCCGGCGCCAACACGCGGCCGACCCCGGCAAATAAATTTTCGACACCGCGCCAGGACACGATGTGGGTGGTGTTGATACACACCACGGCGTGCGCGGATTCAATCGGCCAGCGCTCTGCAAGCAGATCAAGCTCGAACGGCGCGCATACATTGGCCAGCTTCGCTTCGGCACACCACGCGGCGATACTGGGCAGGTTTGGCGCCAGGTCGGTCGGCTGCCAGACCAGGTGCGGCAGACGCGCCGCGAAATAAACCGCATGCTGGCCGGTGCCGCTGCCGATTTCGAGCACCACGCCGGACGGCGGCAACACTTCCTGCAACACCGTAAAGATTTCGTCTTTATTACGGTCGCTTGACGGAGCAAATTGTTTCAACGGCGCACCCTTGTCTCTGGATTGATCATATGCAGTATTCGCTGGACACCTTACCATTTCGTAATTCGTTTGCGGCGTTGCCGAACGATTTCTATACACGCGTGGCGCCCACGCCCTTCGACACACCGGCGCGCTTGATTCACTTCAACACACAGGCGGCGCAATTACTCGATCTTGACCCGGCCGTGCAATACGACCCGCGCTTCGCGGCCGCATTCAGCGGCAAACACCCGTTGCCCGGCGCCGATCCACTCGCCATGCTGTACTCCGGACACCAGTTTGGTCACTACGTGCCCCAGCTGGGCGACGGGCGTGCGATCCTGCTCGGCGAAATTATCAACACCCGTAATCAAGCGTGGGAGATCCAGCTCAAAGGCAGCGGCCAGACGCCGTATTCGCGCCAAGGTGATGGCCGCGCCGTGTTGCGCTCCAGCATTCGCGAATATCTTTGCAGCGAGGCCATGCATGGCTTGGGGATACCCACCACCCGCGCACTGTGTCTGATCGGCAGCAGCGATGAAGTCTACCGCGAAAAAGTAGAGACCGGCGCCATGGTCACGCGGCTGGCGCCGTCCCATGTACGCTTTGGTTCGTTTGAGATATTTTTCTACCGCGATCAACACGAGCACACGCGCACACTCGCCGACTACGTGATTAGCCAACACTACCCGGAGCTGGCTGAGCAAGCCGATCGCTACCTGGCGCTGCTGCACTCGGTCGTCGAGCGCACCGCGCGCTTGATCGCGCAGTGGCAGGCGGTGGGGTTTTCGCACGGCGTGATGAACTCCGACAATATGTCGATACTTGGCCTGACGCTCGACTACGGCCCGTTCGGTTTCATGGAGGCCTATGACCCGGGTTTCATCTGCAATCACTCCGACCACCAGGGCCGCTATGCGTTCCAGCAGCAACCGCGCATCGGGCTGTTCAATCTCAGTTGTCTCGCCCAGGCACTGTTGCCGCTCATCGAGGTTGACGCCGCCAAAGCAGCGCTGGAAGGCTTTCAGGCGCGTTTTACTGCGCACTATCATCAGCTCATGGCCGCAAAACTCGGCTTTGAACGTGTGGACGACCGCGTTTTGCATCTCACTGAAACGCTGCTGGAACAAATGAAAAATAGCCAAACCGACTACACGCTGTTGTTCCGCGCTCTGTGTCATGTTGAGCGCGCTCACGATAAAACCCTGCCCGCGCTGCGTGACATGTTTATTGACCGCGAGCGTTTCGACCAGTGGCTGACGGACTACCGCACTCATCTGCGCACTGATGCCAGTGCCGACGACGCACGTCACGCGGCGCTGCGGCGCGTCAATCCAAAAATCGTGCTGCGCAATTACCTCGCGCAGATCGCCATCGAAAAAGCGGAGCAGGGCGACTATACGGAAATCGATCAACTGCTCACGGTATTACAGACGCCATTCGACGAGCATCCGCAATTTCCGCACTACGCCCAGCCCGCCCCGGAGTGGGCCAGTGACCTTGAAGTGAGTTGCTCGTCGTAACTATCCATCACGACTTAAACACCAGCCTGCTCTCCAATAACGCTTGGGCGACCGGCGTATGTGGGACCGGCGGGTGCAACACGGCGCGCAACTTCGCATCTGATAAATTCAGTTCGTGTTGCCACAGATAACGCATCTCAAACAGCGAGCGCACAAACGCCGAGAACGGTGCGGCCAGGCGCAGCAGCCACCACGGCATGGCTTTCACCACCACCGCCTGGCCGGTCGCCGCACGGATCGCATCCGCGAGATCGTTGAAACTAAGCTGGTAACCACGGAAATGGAACACGCTGAAGGGCGACAGCACGTCGCGCCTGGCCACCAGCGCGGCGACCGTGCGCGCCAGATCCGGAAGATATGCCCAAGTATGTGTCAAGCCGCGCGCCCCGGTCGCGGTCAACGCATAGCCGGTTTTGGTTCGTTTGATGAGCGACTGCAACCAGGCGCTTTTCGCACCGGCGGCGATAAAGTCGCCAGCACGCACAATGATCACGCGCGCGCCGTGTTGCGCGGCCCGCTGCAACCGTTCCTCCATCGCCTGGCGCAATGCTCCTTTGCTGGTCACAGGATGCACCGGCGCGTTTTCGTCAAACTCCGGCCCGTCCGTTGGATTAAAAATGTAAACGTTGCCGGGAAACACCAGCGTGATGCCGAGCTCCTCCGCGACCGTCGCAGCGTTGTCGAGCCACGGCAGCACCGTCGTCGCCCATTGGTAGTAGGGCGGATTCACGCCGTAAACGATCAGGTCGGCTCCCTGTGCAGCCGCGCGGATACTATCGCGGTCGGCCGCATCACCCTTAAATACCTGGGCACTGGAAAACTCCGCCGGCATGCTTTCCGGATTACGCAGCAACGCACGAATCGACCAACCCTGCCGCGCCAACTCCTGCGCCACGTGCCCGCCGAAGCTACCGGTAACGCCCATCACCAGAGCTGTTTTCATGTCGTCCTCCTGATTGATCGAATGTACTTGAGTTGTAGTGTCGCTATACGCGGACATATACACTACGACCAGGGACCTATAGGCGTTATGCATTAATGAATAGATATGACTGGGCATTAATACGCTCGTTTCTCGCGGTCGCGCGCACCGGCAGCTTGTCGGCGGCGGCCCGTAAGTTGGGCGTTTCGCAGCCGACCTTGAGCCGCGATGTGCAGGCACTCGAAACCGCCACTGCGCTTAATTTGTTTAAACGCACCACGCAAGGTCTGCAACTGACGGAAGCAGGACAAGCGCTGATGGAGTCCGCCACGCGCATGGACGACGCGGCGGATCTGTTTGCCCGGCAGGCGTCGGGGTTGTCGGTAGAAGTGCACGGCGACGTGCGCATCAGCGCCAACGAAATCGTCGGGATGTATCTATTGCCGCCGGCGCTCGCCGCGCTGCGCGAACAACATCCCGGCGTAGCAATCGAGATTGTAATTTCCAACCGCGCCAGCAGCCTGAGCAAACGCGAAGCCGACATCGCGCTGCGCATGTTTCAACCGACTCAGCCCGACCTGGTGGCGCGCCGTTTGCCCGACCTCGAACTGGGCTTCTACGCACACCGCGCTTATTTGCATAAACATGGCACACCGAAAACATTTACCGAACTGCAACAACACCGGCCAATCGGATTTGACGAAAACAACGAGTTCATCGACGGCGCCGCGCGGATGGGTTATCAGTTCACGCGCAACGACTTTGCGTTGCGCACCGATCACCTGCTCACGCAGATCAACCTGCTGCGCGCCGGTGCCGGTATCGTCGCCACGCATGTGCGCCTGGCGGAACACTGGCCGGAGCTGGTGCGCATTCTCGACTGGGTGCCGCTACCGCCGTTGGAGTTTTGGGTGGTGTGTCATCACGACGTGCGCTTCAACACACGCATCCGTGCGGTAATGCAGTTTTTGACGGATTGGTTTAAAGACGATCCCTACCGGCAGGCGCTGTTCTAATTCACGCACCGCGCTCAGGTCACAGTCGCGGTCATGCTCTCTTTGTACAGCCGATAATACTTGCGCGGGTAAAACACCAAAATTGCGATGCCGAACGCGAATACACCCGTGCCCAAATGGTAGCCCCAGGTGATGGGCTCGCCATCGACGAAACGCATGATCAAACCCAGCGCCACATAAAACACTGCCGGCAGGCAATTGAAAATCAGCGCGCTCGCCAACCCGCTGCGGCGAATCATTGAAACCTGCAACGCGTGGTATTCCTCTTCGCCCAACGTGCGCAGCAGCCACAGCTTGCTGGCATTCGACGCGCATACGCACAACGAAATACCCAGCAGCGCCAGCGCCAATGGCTCGGAGAAATATGCGGTAAAGCACGTGAAAATCGTTGCGACCGCGTAGATCCAACCGAGTTTTTTCGCGACCGGATTGGCTTCGAGGCGCATCGTCGGCGTCGCGAGCCAGGTCGTGAAAATATCGCCGCAGCGTGCCAGGAACAGCACTCCGCAAAGAAAGTGGTCGAAGTTTTCAATAATGAAGGAACGCATGCGCCGCCCTTTTCCCGAGGATCGCTACCCCGGGTGTATCGGCACGACTTCACACTTGCTCCATTACAGCGTTGCGCGATTGGAACGCGGCCATCTTGGCCGCTCGTTCCATCGTCTGGCGGGCTCGAAGCCCGCGCTCCCAGTTCACTACGCGTGCTTATCGAGAATCAAAAAAGAAGCGGCGCTCTCAGCAAGAGCACCGCTGCCAATGCGCACATCCCAGTGCGCCAAAACTTCGCTACGGATAACTACTTGGGTATAAACCAAGACTGCGTACCGATGTGGCAAGTATTGCAATCGGCGGTTGTAATGGGGTGAATTGCACCCTTGCCTCTCGCGGTAATGCCGTTGTGGCAACTCGTACAGGTACCAAACACCTGAGTGTGATCAACGCGTATTGCCGGAGACCAACGTACCGTGATGTGGCAGGCGTCGCATGCGTTCGTCGTTGGAAGATGAGTCACAGGCTTGAATGTTTTGACCTGCCCACCAGAAATGTGGCAACTCACACAAGTACCAAACACCTGAGCGTGGTCAACGGTTACAACCAACCACGAAAACCTAGCGATGTGACATAACTCGCACTGGTTTGTTGTCGTTACATGCGTGCTGGATTTTCCACTCGCAGAGTTCCCGTCGTGACAACTGATACAGGTACCTGTCACCTGGGTGTGGTCGATGTTCGGCAAACGCACATCGACATTCGCGCTCGTCGAGAATCCCGGCCCGTCCAGGTAATCGAGTGTGATGATCGCCTGCCCAGGCGCCACGGCGGTAAGCATGCCTATGCTATCGACTTGCACCACGGCGGGGTTCGATGAAGTCCACACGACCTTTGAAAAATCGTACGTCCCGGTACCATCCGTGGTGGTGATACCCATGTTTAACTGCTGCGTACCACCCGAAGTGAGCACTACACTCGCAGGTGAAATCTTGATGCCCAGCGTTTCCGGCGGCGTTATTGTCACGACGCTATCGGCGGAAAATGTCTGAAACCGCGCCGTGATTACCGTGCTACCTACTAGGTTTTGAGAATATGTCGAGACCGTGCCTGATAAATTCGCCGCGTTCGGATCGGCAGGGTAGGTTTCCACCGGCGCAACCAACGGATTGGAGGAGCTCCACAAAACCTTGTCGGTGATGTCGCGTGTGCTGCCATCCGAGTAACTGCCGTTCGCCTGCAAGCGTTGCGTTAAACCACGTGGCATGGCCAAAACAGCGGGCGTAATTGCAATGGATTGCAACGCCACATCTGAAACTGTCAACACTGACTCCACCGTCATACCGGCGAACGTCGCGTAAATCACCGTTGTCCCGACGCTCAATGCTTTCGCTACGCCCTCGCTGCCCAGCTCGTTGCTGATCCTGGCAACACTCGGATTCTTGGAACTCCAAACAACGGTGGCCGTGTAGTCCTGATAGTCGCCATTACCACCACCCAGCACACTAAACGCCAGCGACGTCCGTGGCGCAATCGTAGGATCATGTGGCGTAATTCCTAATACATAGAAATTTCCTGCTCCTACATTTACGTTAACGCTACCCTGCACACCGCCATAGGTTGCAGAAACGTTAACAACCTTGCCCGCACTGGATTGCAGCGCAGTCACTAACCCCGCGCCGCGCCCTTCCTTGATAACCGTAAAGACCGCTGTATCTGACGTGCTCCATTTCGCCACTTTAGAAATATCAATCGTACTGCCATCTGGGTACACACCGGTTGCTGCGAAGTATTGTTTGGTACCTACCAACATATTCGCGTACGGCACTGCGGGCTGGCCTTTGGGCGCAACCACGATGGATTGCAGCTTCACCGCCGTGGTGCGCGCCGTGACGTTGGGCGACGCCACACTCTCACCCGACGGCGACACCGCCGTCACTCGAAAATAGTAAGTACTTTCGTTCCGCAAGCCGGTGACGATGTACGGCGAGGTTACATTCGTCGTACTGGCGTCGGCGCTGCTCGCCTTGTCGGTCGCATTCCAATACAGATTGTAAGATGTCGCGCCTGGCACCTCGTCCCACACCATAATCGCTTCGGCGTCCGCGCCCACTGCAGCCACATGCTGCGGCGCCTCCGATTGCGAATTACACGCCGCCAACGACAGCGCGGCCAACAACCACCTCAGAACTACGCCACATTGTTTCAATTGCATACGCATGAAGATCCCCTCGTGTGCGTTAGAGTTTCGAAACGCGAATAAATCGCGCTTGAATACTTCAACGCAGTAAGTGGGCGGAATATTCCATCGCCTGAGGATTTATTCGACGAATACAGCTAAAGCGCGGGGCGCATGGATTGTTCGCGCACGTGTTGTGCGAGTGTTTGCAGCTCGGCCAGCGGTGCGGCACCGACCAGTACAAAGGTTAACGCGCCTTTGTTCCAAACACACATACTCAAGATTTCGCGTGCTTCGCATTGCGGTGCATCGATGCCGCTCACACCGGGTTCGGTACTGATGTACTGGGTGATGCGTTCGTGCTGTGCGTTTTCGTACATGTAGATGCCGGAGACATAGTCACCGGCAGGCAACAGGCGGCCGCCTAGTAGTTGATACCCGGCACTGGTTAAATCCGCCGGGCCGACTTGGGCACCCAAGCGGCCGGACAGCCACTTCATCAGATGATCTTTGTCGGCGGCGGGGACTTCCACCACATGGCGGCCCTCGCGCACATAGAATCGGTGCGCGTCATAGGCGTGTTGTTGCGCGGATGAGATGACTACTTGCTGCGGCTGATCCACACCGGAGTGCAACAGCCATCCCGCACTGCCACCGACCGCGAGCCACGCAACCGCCGCTGCAATGCGGCCCCACCATAATGTTGGCGATGGCGCGGGCGCCCGTTCTTGACCCAAGGCTAATACGGCTGCTGGCAATGGTTCGTCCATGCTCGCATCGAACTTGTCGTGCAATTGCTGGGTTAGCATGCGGTACTGTTCTACCTGCCGCGCTTTGTGCGGATTGGCGTATAGATACGCCTCCACCTCGGCGCGCTGCGTCGCGCTCAACTGGCCGTCGACATAGGCGTGCAAATACACGTCGGTGATGGGTTTGGAATTCGATGTCATTACGGCGCACCTCCATCTTCATCCGCACCGAATATCTGCTGCCGCAAGGTTTCGCGCGCGCGGTGCAGGCGCGACATCACGGTGCCAACCGGGATATCCAGAATGCGCGCGGCATCCTGGTAACCCCAACCTTCCAGACACACCAGTAACACGACTTCTTTGTGCTCTGTGGGCAAGCGCAGCAACGCAGCGCCCAGATCATCCAGCCCGCCATCAGTGGGTTGAACGGCGGGAAGGTCCAACGTCGCAGCGTCCAGCTCCACCAGCACCGGGCCAGATTTCGCGCTGCGCAAACCATCAACGAATAAATGATGCATGATCGTGAACAACCAAGCCTTGAGATTACTGCCCGAATGGTACTGGTGCGCTCGCTTCAACGCGCGCTCCAGGCAGTCCTGCAACAAATCGTCGGCGCGTGCAACGTCGCCCGTCAGCGCGCGGGCGTAACGCCGCAACGCAGGTGCCTGCTCCAACAACGAACGCCGGAAATGTTGCATGCTCAACCGTGCATCAGGTCAATCCTGCATGGTAACCGCGACTTGGTTGCGCACAAATGGCAACGCACATGCTTAATTCATTTTGCTGCATATCGCTATAACGACGGGCACCCGGCAATTATTCCCGTACGCCGAAAAAATTCTGCAACGGCGCAACAATGTGCGAACCAAATCGCGTACGGATGCAGTAGCATTCCAATTCATCTATTCATAATGTCCCCACCGCCATGGAACTCATCGAAACCAGTCTTGCGCTAATTCTCGCCGTCGCCTTGGTGGGCGCAGCGGCGCGGCGTGTGCCGGTGCCGTTGCCAATCCTGCTCATCCTCGCGGGGGTCGCGCTGAGCTTCCTGCCGCTACTGTCCGACATCGCGCTGGATCCCAGTATTTTCTTTTTGCTGTTCATTCCGCCGTTGCTGTTTGGCGACGGCTGGCAGTTTCCAAAACGCGAATTCGTGTTGTATCGCTATTCGATTTTGATGCTGGCGTTCGGGTTGGTATTCGCCACGACACTGGTGGTGGGCTATGTCGTGCACTGGCTGATTCCGTCCATTCCGCTGGCGGCGGCCTTTGCACTCGGCGCGGTGGTGTCGCCCACCGATGCGGTGGCGGTGTCGGAAGTAACGCGCAAGTTGAAGCTGCCGGCGCGTATGGTCGCGGTGCTCAGCGGCGAGAGCTTGATTAACGATGCCTCCGGCCTGGTCGCGTTCAAGTTCGCGGTTGCGGCCGTGGTGACCGGATCGTTTTCGCTCGGTGATGCAACGTTGAAATTTTTGCTGCTGTCCGGCGGTGGCGCGGTGGTGGGCTTGGGCGTCGCCTACGTCATCCAGTGGCTACGGTTGCAGTTGCAACGCCGCGGCATGGAAGACCCGGCGGTGCAAGTTGCACTGTCGTTGCTCACTCCGTTCGCCGCCTATCTCGCCGCGGAAGAAGCGGATGTGTCGGGCATTTTGTCGGTGGTTGCCGCCGGCATTTACGCAGGTCTTGATGACAACAAACACATGACACTGGA
>Ga0315270_10001997_pt1 | contig 10826 bp, 9 predicted proteins | sample C1_bottom_MG_FD_204932 | JGI IMG/M metagenome (GOLD analysis project Ga0315270, IMG submission 204932) | Sediment microbial communities from Yellowstone Lake, YNP, Wyoming, USA - C1_bottom | ecosystem: Environmental > Aquatic > Freshwater > Lake > Sediment | place: USA: Wyoming | collected... | reverse complement strand
TGAATGTAAGAACAGGCTAATAACATTGGGATTGGCGCCATTTTTTCATTTACGCCTCTATCAGAAAGGATGACGATATTGCAACCTTCATTGACCGCTTTGAAAGTAGCAGCTATACATTTTTCTAAAGCTCTTTCTAAACCGTTAACTCCTTTTTCTATTTCGTATAATGTAGAAATGGTTACTGATTTGAAATCGGAATGGTTTACGTTTCTAATTTTATCTAAATCTTCGTTTGAAATAACGGGATTATGAATTTTTAATTTCTTGCAATGTTTTGGAACAATATCAAAAATGTTGTAATCACCACCAATTGCTAAACTGATATCGGTAATGATTTCTTCACGAATACCGTCCAAAGGAGGATTAGTAACTTGAGCAAATAACTGTTTGAAATAGTTGTATAAAAGTTGCGGTTGGTCAGATAAAATAGCTAATGGAGTGTCATTACCCATGGAACTAATGGCTTCTGCACCATCTTTTCCCATAGGGCTAATAATGGTTTTCAAATCTTCAATTGTGTATCCAAACAATCTCTGTCGGGTTTGAAAATCTATGTTTTCAACAGGAATAGCATTGTCAGTATAAGGAATCTGTGCAAGGTGCAACATATTTTCATCTAACCATTTCTTGTAAGGATATTTCGTAACGACAGAAGTTTTCACTTCATCATCTTCAATAATTCGTCCTTCGTTCATATCAACTAAGAACATTTTTCCTGGTTCTAATCGACCATGCTTCACTACATCTTCGGGTTTTATGTCAAGAACACCAATTTCTGAAGACATAATCACAAAACCACCTTTTGTAAGCGTATAGCGTGAAGGTCTCAAACCATTTCTATCCAATAAAGCGCCAATTATGTTTCCATCAGTAAAAGGAATTGAAGCTGGTCCATCCCAAGGTTCCATAATACAAGAATTGTATTCGTAAAATGCTTTCTTGTCTTCGGACATGTTTTGGTGTTTTTCCCAAGCTTCCGGAACGACCATCATCATTGCTTCTGGTAATGAACGACCTGTCATCAATAATAATTCTACAACCATATCCATAGAAGCAGAATCGGATTTTCCTTCTAATATAATTGGAAATAATTTTTTGATATCTTCGCCAAAAACGTCGCTTTTCATCAATTCTTCACGAGCGCGCATACGGCTAATGTTTCCTCGAAGTGTATTGATTTCACCATTATGACACATATATCTGAATGGTTGTGCCAATTCCCAAGAAGGGAAAGTATTGGTAGAAAAGCGTTGGTGAACTAAAGCCAGTCTTGTAACCACATCATTATCTAATAAATCAGTATAATAAGGGCTAATATCTTCGGGTCTTAACAGACCTTTATATATTATTGTAGTAGTTGAAAAACTTGAAAAATAAAATTGGTGACTTTCAGAAATTTTTGAATTGATTACAGTGTGTTCCGCAATTTTTCTTGCAGCAAACATTTTAGCATTGAATTGCTGCTCTGTTAAATCCAAACCATTTTTGCCAACAAATACTTGTTTTACAGTAGGTTCTTTTTCGGCGGCAATTTGTCCTAAATTTGATGGGTCTACAGGAACATCTCTCCATCCTAAAATCTGTAGGTTTTGATTTTTGATTGACTCTTCAAAAGTAGTTACGCAAAAAGCAATTTGATTTTTACTTTTTGGCATAAAAACCATTCCCACTGAATATTCTCTTGGTTCAGGTATTTCAAAATCACAAACTTTCTTAAAAAAATTATGCGGAATATCAAATAATATTCCGGCTCCGTCTCCGGTTCTTCCGTCAGCACTTACAGCACCTCGATGGTCTAAGTTTATTAAAATATCGAGTGCTTTATGAATAATGTCATTCGACTTGATCCCATTCAAATTGCAAATAAATCCTGCGCCACAGTTGTCGTGTTCAAATTCCGGCAAATAAAGGCCTTGTTCTTTAACTTTCATGCTTGATAATTTTTATGCAAAAATATAGATTTCATTAATTACATGAATTTTAAAATTTGCGTTTAACTTATTTTTACTATAATGTTAAAAAAACGTTTAATAAATAACAATAAAGCATTCTTATACATTCAAATTGACAAAATGATAATTCAATTTTGTTGTACTAGAACAATTTAGTGTTAGACTACTAAAATTCACACTTTTTATTTAATTTCCTCAATCGATATAGTAGTTTAGATTTAAACATTTCTCATAAAATGCTCCTCAAATTTGCTGATGAAGGTTTAAAAGGTATAATTAAATAGATAAATTTTCATTAAATGATATTTCTGTTTTTATAATGAAAAAAAGATTTTAGTTTTAAGATGAATTTCGCTATTTTTGTACCACTTTTTAAAAGTCAAAAAATTCAATCATGGATATACACGAATACCAAGGAAAACAAATATTAGCCAGTTATGGCGTGAAAGTGCAACGTGGTTATGTTGCAAACAATCCAAAAGAAGCAGTTGCTGCAGCAAAACAATTAACAGCCGAAACCGGAACAGGTTGGCATGTTATAAAAGCTCAGGTTCACGCAGGTGGACGTGGAAAAGGTGGTGGAGTTAAATTAGCCAAGAACCTTCAACAAGTTGAGGAATTAGCAGAACAAATCATTGGTATGCATTTAATTACTCCACAAACTTCAGCCGAAGGTAAAGTAGTGCATAAAGTTTTGGTTGCTGAAGATGTTTATTATCCTGGAGAAAGTGAAACTTCTGAGTTTTATATGTCGGTTTTATTGAATAGAAGTAGAGGACGCAATATGATTATGTATTCTACCGAAGGCGGAATGGATATTGAACATGTGGCTGAACACACTCCGCATTTAATTTTTACCGAAGAAATTGATCCTTCTGTAGGATTGCAAGCTTTTCAAGCAAGAAGAATTGCCTTTAATTTAGGTCTTTCCGGAAATGCTTTCAAAGAAATGGTACAGTTTGTAGATGCTTTATACAAAGCTTACATAGGTTCTGACGCTTCAATGTTTGAAATCAATCCAGTTTTGAAAACTTCGGATAACAAGATTATTGCTGTTGATGCCAAAGTAAATTTAGATGACAATGCGTTGTATCGTCATCCAAAATTAGCTGAAATGCGTGATATTCGTGAGGAAAATCCAATCGAAGTAGAAGCAAAAGAAGCAGGTTTGAATTACGTTGATCTTGACGGAACTGTAGGTTGTATGGTAAATGGAGCTGGACTTGCCATGGCAACGATGGATTTAATAAAATATGCAGGTTTTGAACCGGCAAACTTCTTGGACGTTGGTGGAACTGCCGATGCAAAACGTGTGGAATTAGCCTTCCGTATCATTTTGAAAGATCCAAATGTGAAAGCAATTTTAATCAACATTTTTGGAGGAATCGTTCGTTGTGACCGTGTTGCTCAAGGTGTTGTTGATGCTTACAAAAATATGGGTGACGCTATTAAAGTCCCTATCATAGTTCGTTTACAAGGAACTAATGCTGTTATTGCAAAAGAATTAATCGACAATTCTGGAATGCCAATTTTATCGGCTGTAGAATTTCAAGAAGCTGCGGATCAAGTTAAAGCGGCACTTTCTTAATTTATAAATAGTTTTATATATTCAAAATCCTGAGTGAAAAGCTCAGGATTTTTTTGTGGTAAATTTTTATTTTGTATTCAATGAATAATCGCTAATCAGCACACTTGGAGAAAGATTCAATCTCGTAGTTAGATTTCGAATCATTTCAACAGTCAATTTTCGTTTGCGATTCAAAATTTCGGAAACTCTGCTTTTTCCACCTATTGAATCAACTAAATCGATTTGTTTTAGTTGCATTTCTTCCATTCTAATTTTTATAGCTTCTATTGGATCCGGTGCTTCAATGGAATAATTTTTATTTTCAAATTCTTCAATTAACAAGGCAAGAATATCAGCTTCATCACTTTCAGGAGTTCCCATTGGAGCGTCAAAAAGGAGTTCAAATCTTTTTAAAGCAACTTGATAATCTGATTCGGTTTTTATTGGCTTAATGTTCATAGTTTAAGTTTTTAAATTGTATTTGCGTCAATTTTATCATATTCAGAATGGGTTCCAATAAAACGTATGAAAATCCATTGTTTATCAAAATTGAATTTTGCAATCAATCGATGAGAATTCCCTTTTATATTAAAAATAATTCTACTGTCTTTGAGAATACTGGCGTTAGCATAATTTTGTATTACATCATTTGGAGTTTTCCAATTTGCATTGATTGCTGTGTCACACCAAGTTTTTAAGTATTGCTCTGTATCAGGATGTGTTTCCCAATAATCTCTCAATGTGCCTTTTACAAATATTCTTGACATATTTAATTGTAAATATTTAGCAAAGATAGGTAAAATATTCGCAATTTGGGAACTTTATTTTTTATTTGCTATTTCTTGGATTGTATCGGATTCAATAATATGAAATCCTTTGTAGTTTTCTTGAGCAATGCTGAACATTGCTTTGGCAACAGCTGCACTTTGGATTGCTTTGTATTTTTTTAAGTTTCCAATAAATAAAAACGAAAAAAGTTTCATAAATAAAGCACCAATTTTTTCTCCCAATCGAAATTCTTTTCGATTTCCTAAAAGTAGGGAAGGTTGCAATACAGCAACATTTTCGAAATTAGAATTTTTAAGGAATTCTTGAATTTCTCCTTTTGTTTTCAAATAGAAATTTCTGGAATTTGCGTCAGCACCAAGAGAGGAAATAATCAAAAATTGTTTCACTTTATGCTGCAAAGCAATGGTTGAAAATGCTTTAGGATACTCAAAATCTACTTTTCTAAATGCATCCTGACTTCCTGCTTTCTTTATGGTTGTGCCGATTGTACAAAAGAAATCGTCTCCAACAACAAAATTTCCATAGTCTTCTGGTTTGTCAAAATCAATAATGTGTTGCTTTAATTTAGAATGTTGAACACCAGAATCTCTTTTCACGAAAGTGATTACCCTAGCATATTCCTCACTGTCTAAAAGAAGTTCTAAAAGCTGAGAACCAATTAATCCAGTACTTCCAATAATCAAAGCCGTTTTCATAACCTTATGATTTCTTATTTTTCCCGAAATTGAATTTTACTTTTTCTACGACTTGCACTTTTGGAGCAGGTTTTTTGAAAGGTTTCTTTTTTGCCGCTGGTTTAACTCCGCTCCGTTCGCTTCCAGCTCGGGTCGTTTTAGAAGGACTTTGGTCGCCTCTAGCTCTTTCTTCGTCTTTTGGTTTTGCTTTGAATTCGGGTCTTTCCGAAGCTCCTTCTTTTGCAGGAATTTCAGCTTTGTGTTTTGCCAAAACTGCTATTGGATTCTTTGGGTTTTCTTTAGTTCCTCGCAAATGAATTACCAATCCATTTAGGAAGTTGCGCAAGACTTGGTCACCACATTCCACATAATTTTCGTGATTTTCGGCACGGAAAAAAGCACTCAATTCAGTTTTTGAAATTCTAAAATCGACTAATTCCAGGATTTCAACTATTTGGTCATCTCTCAACATTAAGGCAACGCGCAGTTTTTTGAATATATCGTTGTTTGTCATTTTTTATATTTTTTACAAAGGTAAGGTTAAAAAGCAATTTGGCAGTTAAATATAGATTTTTTGAAAAAGAGGATTAATATTTATTGTGAATTTCAGTAATAATTCGCGCCATTTCATCCCTAATTTCTTCTGTAGTTCTGGTGAAATTATTGTTCATAAACGAATAGATTAATTTCTTGCCTTTCCGTGTAATGATGTAACCACTTTGATTGTAAACATTGGTCAGTGTTCCCGTTTTTGCCCAAACAAAAGGTTTGTCGTTGTCGGTTTTATAGGCTCTTTTTAGAGTTCCAGAAACACCACCAGCTGGGAATAAGCTGTGTAATCTTTCCTCATCATTGATTTTGCCGCTGATTTTTTTTAGCAAAGCAATCGACGTATTTGGAGTGAATAAATTATATCTTGACAATCCAGAACCGTCAACCCAAGTGATATCGTTGGCAAATTCTGTCATGAAGTTGGTTTTACTATAATCGATTATGGTTTTGGTCGATAAATCATTCGATAGCGTTGAGGAACAGACTAAAAGCAATTGTTCGGCTATAAAATTATCACTGACCATCATCATTTTTCTTAAAACATCGTCTGTTTTTTCGCTATAAATAATTTTGAAATCTTGTGGCAAAGCAATGTCTAACAGGGAAATATCTTTGTTTGTTTTTTCTTCAAGAAGCGAAATGGTTAGTTCAGGACTAGTCTTAAAGGGAATTTCTTGAAGATAACCCGTTTTAGAAATAGTCGATGGATAAGTAAATTGATTGGTGTAAAAATCCCGTTTGATAATGAAATTTTCAGGAATTAAATTGGCGTCAACTTTAAAATAAGGTTGCAAAAAAGCGGGTTTCACGGTCACTCCGCCAGTATCATTTTTATAAACTTTAGCTGTATTTCCTTCGACTGGAAAAGCGGTCATTTCAGGTTGAAAATCTTCTAAATAATCATCATAATTCCACCCAAAACCATAAAAATTTCCTTTGTAATTGTTGGATACAAAGAACAATTTCTTATCTGATTTCTTCAAGAAATCCAATACTTTATTCGATTTGAAAGTGGAGTATGCCAATGTTGGGTCGCCAGTTCCCCAAAAAATCAAGGAATCGCCTTTGGTTATATATTTCAGAGCGGGAATCGAATCGCCTAACATATTCAAAACCGTATAAAACGTGTACATTTTTGTGTTTGATGCCGGAACAAAGTGTTTACTAGCATTTTGCTCATAAATCATTTTGTCTTTCTCTTGGTCAAACAGTGCAAAACCGGAAAAATGTTCGTTCAGTATTTCTGATTTTTCAATTAGTTTTCTGATTTTCCGATGTGGTATTTTTTGTGAAAATACGGTTGTCGATACAAGAAAAATTAAGATATATAGGAGTTTATTTCTCATAATATTAATTGCTTATTATATTGTTTGCCACCTTTGGTTCTTTTGACAAATCAATCAAAAAACCATTGATAACTGCATATTTTGGTTTGCTTTTTTCTAATAAAACAAAATTTGCAGCTTTTTTCATTTCAGGAATATTGTTTGTAATCGTTTCTAATTCTGTGAGTTGTAAAAGTTTGTTTGAAGTGTTTGGATTGTTTTTATCGGTTAATTTCACAAATAAAAAGCCTTGTTTTACTAAATTAAATTCTTCAGTAAGTGTCAGATTTTCCCATTCCTTTTGGGTCAACAATTTAATTTTTGGAACTATATATTCCATTCCATTGGCATTCATATCTGCATAACCAAAATTGTAATCCATATCGCCAATTTCGGCAATTGTACCTTTATACGAGACTGAGTTTAAATCATTATTTAGAACTTGCTCTAGATTAATTCCAATGTCGGTTTTGTAAGTAATCCCATTTTTGGCAAAGCCAATGTTTCGAATAACCAAATCATAATTAAAATGACTGTTTACTTTTATTTTGTAATAATCTTCAGTTTTTTCATTTTGGTATGATTTGTTGCAAATGCTTTCAAAAGCTTGTAGAATTGCATAGAAATTCAATTTTCTAATGTATTGTTTTTCAATATCTTCTTTGTATCCGCCAGATTCAATTAAAATTGTCGAAACTCCCCAAGCCTGAAAATTATCTCCAAAAGCACGAGGTTCAAATTCATCATTATATCTTGAAACTTTCCCAGGAATGTAGTTTTGTAAATGCGTATTCATATTTGCAATTAGTTTTATCGCATTTTTGCGAACCTCATTTTCAGTTTGTTCGTAATTATAGGCTGGTGCCAAAAATGAAATTGTAGCCGGTTCTTTATTATGTCCAACAGAATATAAACTGCTTTGATCGTGTAAATTAAAGCCAAAATCAGGTTTTATTTGTTGTTCAATGTTTTTTAAAATTGTGGCTTCTGGTGTAACCAAAGCTACTGCGTCACGATTTATGTCAATGCCAAAAGCATTTCTTCTTTTCCAAACTTCGGCACCATCTGGATTTACCATTGGGATGAAATGCAATTCTAAATTGTTTAATAAATAGTTTCTAAAAGGGTCATTTTTATCTTTTGAATCCAGAAAATTAAATATATCAAAAAGAGCCATTGTCGCGGTTGATTCATCTCCATGCATTTGTGACCAAAGCAAAACTTTGATTTTCCCTTTTCCAATAGTTACATGATTGATGCTTCGACCTTCGACGGAATTGCCTAAAATTTCGTTTTTGAAAGCCCCAATTTTAACGTGTTTTTCAATTAATCCAACTACATCTGTATGTTTTATAAATCGGTTAGCAATGGTTTTCTCTTTGTATAAATCATATTGTCCCCAAAGCGAATCAACCTTGATAGTATTGCTAAAGATTTGTGCTTCGGAGTGGAAGTTAATTATTAAAAAACCGAATAGAATATAGATTTTAGTTTTCATTTATTAATTTTTTTTTGGTTTTTAAAACAGCCACAAATATACTTTTACAAAATTATCTCTCCATAATTTTTCATTATGCTGACCGCCTTTGATGATTTTTACTTTTGTCAAATTCTTGCATTCGCATCTTTTTTTGGAAATCAAATCATCAATTTTGTTAATGTTTGTGATCATTATTTTTTTATCACTTTCATCTCCTTCATTATCGCCACAAAGAAAATAAATTTTGGTTTTTAGTTTTGGAGTTTTTTCAGTTAACTCAATTATTTCTTTTTGATTAAACCAAAATGCCGGTGAAAAAATTCCAGCTTTGCCAAAAACTTCCGGATATTTCAAAATCGCATAATAGGAAACTAATCCACCAATTGAGCTTCCCATAATAGCAGTATTTCTTGCATTTGTTTTTGTTCTATATTTTGTGTCTATTGCTGGTTTAAGGGTTTTTACAACGAAATCGAGATAATTATCGGCATTTCCACCACCATATTTAGCGTTTTTGTAAGGTGTTAATTCTTCCATTCGTTTTTCGTTTCCGTGTTCAATACCTACAACAATTACCTGAGCATTGAGGCTGTCCAGTTTTTCGTCCACATTCCATTCGCCAACGAAAGAAGTTTTGGCATCAAAAAGATTTTGAGCGTCGTGCATATAAATCACGGGATATTTCTTTTTTGTAGCGTCATAATTTTTTGGCAAATAAATCCAGATTTTCTTTGTATACCCTAATTGTGGCGCTTCGATTATGAAAGTTGATACTTGTTTTGAAGCGGTACTTTGTTGTGCGAAGGTTTTTCCTGTTGCAATAAAAAGAATTATAAGCAGTAAGAATCGTTGGATCATTGTTTGGAGTTTGAAATTCAATTTAAAAACAATATTTTAGCTAAAAATAATAATTTGATGAATACTTACGAAGAAAAAAGAAGTTTACTTTTAGAAATGATTGCTTTTTCTACTGTTGACGGACAATTGCATAAAAGGGAATACGAGTTTTTGGCAATTGTGGCCAATGAATTAAACATCAGCAAAGCCGAGTTTAATGATTTGTTTCATCTAGAATTACCTCAAATAGTCATAAAATCTGAGTTTGAGCGCTTCCAGCAGTTTTATCGTTTGGCTTTATTGATGCACAGTGATGGCGTTTTGCATCAGAAAGAGGAAGTTGCAATCCAGCAAATCACCATTAATATGGGACTGAATCCAATAGTAACCAACCGTATTCTCGAAATGATGAAAAAGACTCGAAGTCCAATAATTGATGCAAATGTTTTATTGGAAATTTTTCAGGAACAGCATAACTAATTCCAGTACTTTTAACCATTATTGATTGGAAACAATAGAGATTAATTCATTTACAGAAATTGGTTTTGCGATATAACCAAATATATCTTTATAGGTTTTGGACTTGTTTCTATCCTCAAGAGCAATAGAAGAACTCACTATATATATGATAATTTGTTTGGTGATTTTAGTACTTTCTGTTTCAGAACAGTAAAGTAAGATTATACTAATTGCTCCTGTAATGCTTTAATGTCATCACGCAGTTTAGCCGCTTGCATAAAATCCAAGTCTTTTGCGGCTTTCTCCATCGATTTTCTTTTTTCACGAATCCTTTTTTCTATTTCTGATTTCGAAAGATATTCCGTTATTGGTTCTGCCGCAATAGAAACGGTATAACCTAATTCATAATCTACCAAAGGGTTCTTGGTAAAAGCACTTTCGATTTTCTTATTCAATGCCATTGGAATAACATTGTTTTCAGTATTAAAACGGATTTGTTTTTCTCGGCGATAGTTGGTTTCGTCAATGGTTTTTTGCATACTTGCCGTTATTTTATCAGCATACATAATGGCTTTTCCGTTGAGGTTTCTTGCCGCACGACCAATGGTTTGGGTAAGTGAACGATGACTTCTCAAAAAACCTTCCTTGTCGGCATCGAGGATAGCAACTAAGGAAACTTCGGGTAAATCTAATCCTTCACGCAATAAATTCACGCCAATTAAAACATCGAACAATCCTTTTCGCAAATCTTGCATAATTTCGATGCGTTCCAAAGTGTCCACATCCGAATGAATATAACGGCAACGAATGGAAACTTTGTCCAGATATTTCGCCAATTCTTCCGCCATTCTTTTGGTTAAAGTAGTCACCAAAACACGTTCGTCAATTTCGGCTCGGGTTTGTATTTCTTCTATTAAATCGTCAATTTGATTGAGACTCGGACGAATTTCAATAATGGGATCTAATAATCCCGTTGGTCGAATGACTTGCTCGATGTAAACGCCGTCGGTTTTTTGTAATTCATAATCGGCTGGCGTTGCCGAAACATAAATGACTTGGTTTTGCATTGCTTCAAATTCCTCAAATTTCAACGGACGATTGTCCATCGCAGCGGGAAGTCGGAAGCCATATTCTACCAAGTTTTCTTTTCGACTACGGTCGCCGCCATACATTGCGTGGACTTGCGAA
>Ga0315270_10001996_pt1 | contig 10828 bp, 8 predicted proteins | sample C1_bottom_MG_FD_204932 | JGI IMG/M metagenome (GOLD analysis project Ga0315270, IMG submission 204932) | Sediment microbial communities from Yellowstone Lake, YNP, Wyoming, USA - C1_bottom | ecosystem: Environmental > Aquatic > Freshwater > Lake > Sediment | place: USA: Wyoming | collected... | reverse complement strand
ACGCGCGCGCGAAACAGGCCGTACAGCGTAACCAGGCTATCGGGATGGAAAGTTGCCGCCGCCATCGCAAACCGGTCAGACGGCAGGTTTCACCGTCGCTGCCTTGACCATCACAGCGGCAAAGAAGCCATCGGTGCCGTGCAACGCCGGAGACAGTTTCAGCATGGGGCCAGTATCAAGGTCGATCTTGTTCTGCGCCAGCAATTCGTTCACCGGCAGCAGGCTGAAGCCGCCGCCCGCCAGCAGCGCCTCGACGATGGCTTCGTTCTCGTCCGGCAACAGGCTGCACGTGGCATACACCAGCCGCCCGCCGGGTTTCAGCAGTTTTGCCGCCGCACGCAGGATGCTGGTTTGTTTCTGCGTCAGCTCGGCGACGCTCTCGGGCGACTGGCGGAATTTGAGATCGGGGTTGCGCCGCAGCGTGCCCAGGCCCGAGCACGGCGCATCGACCAGCACACGGTCGAGCTTGCCCGCCAGCCGCTTCACCCGGGTGTCGTTTTCCGAGGCGATCAACTGCGGCATCACGTTGGACAGCCCCGAACGCGCCAGCCGCGGCTTCAGCTTGGCCAGCCGTTTGTCCGCCACGTCGAACGCATATAGCCGTCCAGTTGACGCCATCATCGCGCCGATGGCGAGCGTCTTGCCGCCCGCTCCGGCGCAAAAATCGCACACCATTTCGCCGCGCCGAGCGCCCAGCAGCAAGGCCAGCAACTGGCTGCCATCGTCCTGCACTTCCAGGCTGCCGTCGACAAACAGCGGGTGGCGGTTGATCGCCGGATGATCCTTGAAACGGATGCCCCACGGCGAATGCGGCGTGGCCTCGACCGCAAAGCCTTCCGCCTGCAACTGCGCCAGCACGGCCTCGCGATTGGCCTTGTGCGTGTTCACCCGCACATCAAGCGGCGCGGGCAATTGCAGCGCGCGGCCAAGTGCGAGGATGTCGGCGTCGCTCATGGTCGGCTGCAATTTTTCGACCACCCAAACGGGCAACTCGGCCGCGTCGGCCAGCGGCATCTCGTCGGTTTTGGCGTTACGGATGTGGGCGATGAGTTCGGGTTTGGCGAACTGTTCCAGCGTCGCGCCACTCATGCCGCGCACCTTGATCAGCCAGGCGACGATCAGCGTGCGCGGGTTGGCGGCAGGCACCACCACCGACAAATAACGATAGCGCCGCAACACGCCAAACACCGCTTCCGCGACAAACGCACGGTCGTGCGAGCCGAGCTTTTTATGCTCGCGAAAGAATGCCGATAGCACCGCGTCGGCGGGACGTTTGAAATCCAGCACCAGATCGAGCGCCTGGGTGGCGAGTTGCAGCAGGGCGGGGGTCAACTCCATGAGGATAGGCACGCGGGAAAACGCGCATTATCGCGCAAACCCTGCCTGCCAACCGGAGCTTACTGCACCGCGCGCAGCGCCTCGATCCGCTCTTCCAGCGGCGGGTGGGTCATGAACAAACGCTTGAGACCGGACGCGCCGCCGCCCGCGATGCCAAAGGCCGCCATTTTTTCCGGCAGCGGCGCGGGGTGCAGACTCGCCAGACGCTCCAGCGCGCCGATCATGTTCTGCTTGCCGGCCAGGCTGGCGCCGCCACGGTCGGCGCGGAACTCGCGCTGGCGCGAGAACCACATGACGATGATCGAGGCGAGCACGCCGAGCGCCAACTGGGCGACCATTGTGGTGATGAAAAACGCCGGGCCGGTATCGCGCTCGGTTTTGAACACCAGCTTGTCCACGGTGTGGCCGATGACGCGCGACAGGAACATGACGAAAGTGTTGACCACGCCCTGAATCAGCGCCAGCGTCACCATGTCGCCGTTGGCGACGTGGGCGATTTCGTGGCCGATCACCGCTTCGGCTTCGCCTTTCGACATGTGTTGCAGCAGGCCGCTGGAGACAGCGACCAGCGCGCTGTTCTTGTTCATGCCGGTGGCGAAGGCATTGGCTTCGGGCGTATCGAAAATGCCGACTTCCGGCATCCCGATTCCGGCATCCGCCGCGAACTTCTTCACGGTTTCAACCAGCCAGAATTCCTGCGAGTTGGCCGGCGTTTCGATCACCCGCACCCCCATCGACTTCTTCGCCATCCACTTGGAAATGGCGAGCGAGATGAGCGAGCCACCGAAGCCCATCACCGCCGCGAACGCCAGCAGCGAGCCGAGGTTCAAACCATTGGCGGCAAGATAAGGCTCGATGCCGAGGATGCGCATGGTGATCGACAGCACCAGCACGATGGCCATGTTGGTAGCGAGAAACAGGAAGATACGTTTCATGGGGACTCCGTAAAAATTTGATGGGTGCAACTTGGGTTAAATGGTGCTGCCGGCCGGGGGTTTCAAGTAGCGTGCTTATAGCTTATATCTGTTGTATCAGTTGTGACCGACTTTCTTCGCAGCGCGCCGCCGCCTCCAGCGGGCTGAGGATGGCAAACGGCAACCGGCGGCGGCGCAGATCGAGCAGCGCGCGATCCTTGCTCACCAGCGCATCGGCTGAACACGCGGCCGCAAGTTGCAGAAACTTCTGGTCGTCGGCGTCGCGGCAGCGCGGCAACCCGTACCCTGCGCCGGGGTCGGCGTGCAACGCCACGCAGCTTGCGTAACGCGCATCCATCGCCGCTTGTGCAGCCACATCGAGCCCGAATTCCGGATAGGCCAGCACCCGCCGCCATTCCGCCAGCGTGGCCGGACTCGCCGCGCAGCGGATCAGACCGGCTTCGAGCGCGCGCGCCAGCAGGCGCGTGGCGACATCGTCGAAATGGAACAGGTCGAGCACCACATTGGTGTCGAGCACCCACAGGGGTTTATCCAAGCCCGGTGTGTTCGGCGACAAAATCATGCACCCAGTGTTCGGGATGGGCGCTGGAAAAGCGCCCGACGATTTCGCCCTTGACGAACAGCAGCACGGTGGGAAACCCGCGCAGGCTGTAGCGTCCGGCGAGTTTCATGTTGGCGTCTTCGTCCACTTCGACTTTGGCCATATGGAGCCTGCCGGCGTGATGCGCGATCACGCGCTCCAGCACCGGCGTCAGCGCGCGGCACGGCGGGCACCAGTCGGCCCAGAAATCGACCAGGATCGGGCGCGTGTGCGACGCCTCGATGACGTCGCGGTCGAAGTGTTCCAGGTGGGTATCGAAAATAAGCTCAGCCATGATGGATATGCGCGACGCGGTTCAGAATGATTGCGCGCCTATTTTGCCTGATCCCGCTGTCGCCCGATCCGACTGAAAGCCGGATTTTGCCGTCTGCGGGCTAAGAAGCTAAAATATCGGGCTTTGCCGCGTGCCAACACGCTGACACAACCACGCCGGACAACGACCCCGGCTTCGCCCGAAAGCACCTCATGCAAGTCTACAAGCGTTTTCTGCCGTTCCTGCGTTGGTTCCCGATGTCGGGTGTCACCCTCAAAATGGATTTCATAGCAGGTTTGACGGTGGCGCTGGTGTTGATTCCACAGTCCATGGCCTACGCGCAACTGGCCGGTTTGCCCGCTTATTACGGTCTGTATGCCGCCTTCCTGCCGGTGGCGATCGCCGCGATGTGGGGCAGCTCCAACCAGCTCGGCACCGGCCCGGTGGCGGTGGTGTCGCTGCTGACCGCGTCGTCGCTGGCCACGCTGGCGCAGCCCGGCTCCGACAATTTCATTGCGCTGGCGATCCTGCTGGCGCTGACGGTCGGCATCGTGCAGTTGACGCTGGGCGTGTTGAAGCTGGGGGTGATCGTCAACTTCCTGTCGCACCCGGTGATTGTCGGCTTCACCAATGCGGCGGCGCTGATTATCGGCATGTCGCAATTCAACAAGCTGCTGGGCGTGCCGATGCCGAAGAGCGAGCACTTCATGAACGATTTCATCGGCGTGTTGAAGCAGGTGGGCGATACCCATTTGCCGACGCTGGCGCTGGGTCTGTTGGCGATCGCCATCATGTGGGGGATCAAGAAAAAAGCGCCCAAGCTGCCCGGCGTGTTGATCGCGGTAGTGATTACCACGCTGCTGTCGTGGGGACTGCATTTCGAGAACAATGAAAAAGGCGCCATTGCGCAAATTGCCGATCCCGAGCTGAAAACCCTGGTTGAACAGGTCAGCCAGTCCACCACGCAACTGGATGTTCTGGGCAAGGAAAAGGCTGCGATGAGCGAGCGGTTTCAGGCGCTGAGCAAATCGGAGGACAAAGAAAGTCCGAATGTGATCCGCGCTCAGGCCGAAATAGAGTTGATGGCCGCACGCATCAAGACCGCCACCGAAGAGAACACCCAGCTCAGAAATGCACAGCGCAAAATCATCGTGGTGCGACACATCGATGCGCAGGGTCAAACCGTGGCCTTGTACGCCAAAGAGCGCACCCCGGCAGGCGTGACGCTGGACGGCAACGAATACCGCGTGCGCAGTGTCAAAAAGGGCGAATTCAAGTTGCAGGGCGGCGGTGAAGTGGTCGGCGAAGTGCCGAAGGGTCTGCCCGAATTCAAGCTGCCGCATTTCACCTGGGATGCGTTCATGTCGGTGCTGTCGGCCGCCATCGTGATTTCGCTGGTCGGTTTCATGGAGGCGATTTCGATTGCCAAGGCCATCGCCGCCAAAACCAAAGAACGCCTTGATCCCAATCAGGAACTGATCGGGCAGGGGCTATCCAACATCGTCGGCAGTTTCAGCCAGTCGTATCCGGTGTCGGGGTCGTTCTCGCGCTCGGCGGTCAACATGAACGCAGGCGCGAAAACCGGCATGTCGTCGGTATTCACTGCGCTGATCGTGCTGGTGGCGCTGCTGTTCCTGACGCCGCTGCTGTATCACCTGCCGCAGGCAGTATTGGGCGCGGTCATCATCATGGCGGTGGTCGGCCTGGTCAACGTCGAAGCGGTCAAGCACGCCTGGCACGCCAGCCGCCACGACGGCATCGCCGCCATCGTCACCTTCGTCGCCACGCTGGCGTTTGCGCCGCATCTGGACAACGGCATCATGGTCGGCGCGGGCCTGGCGCTGGGACTGTATCTGTATCGCACCATGTCGCCGCGCGTGGCGATTCTGGGTCGGCATAGCGACGGCACGCTGCGCGATATCAAGGTCTATCCCGACCTGCCCACCAGCAAGCATCTGGTGGCGATCCGCTTCGACGGCTCGCTGTATTTCGCCAACGTGTCCTATTTCGAAGACGCGATTCTGGAAGCGGTATCGAACCATCCCGATGCCAAATACGTGCTGGTAGTCGGCGACGGCATCAACCAGCTCGACGCGTCCGGCGAAGAGGTGATTCACCATCTGGTTGACCGGCTCAAGGGCAGCGGCATCACGCTGGTGTTCTCCGGCCTGAAGAAGCAGGTGCTCGATGTGATGCGCGCCACCGGGCTGTTCGATGTCGTGACGCAAGCCAATCTTTTCCCCACCCAGGAACACGCGATCGCGGCGATTTATGAGCGGCTGGGCGAAGAGGCCACGGACGATCTGTTCTGCGCGATGCCCGCCAAAGCCTGATTCGATAACCCGCCCCATAGATACCCCGTGCGCCCCGCACCGAGACAGCGATGAATTTCTTTGCAAACTGGAGACACTACTCCGCCAGCCTGTTGAAGGCCGATCTGACCGCCGGCCTGATCGTCGCCGTGGTGTCGATTCCGTTGGGACTGGCCTTCGCCATTGCGTCCGGCGCGACGCCGATTCAGGGCTTGTTAACCTCGGTGGTGGCGGGTTCGCTGGTGGCCGCGTTTGGCGGCTCGCGCTTTCAGATCGCCGGCGCGGCGGCGGCGCTGATCCCGGTGCTGGCAGCCATTTCGCTCAAGTCGCCCAACGGTTTCCAGGACGTGATGATCGCCGGCATGATGGCAGGCGTGCTGCTCATCATCATGGGCTGGCTCAAGTTCGGCAAACTGATCGAATACATTCCCTACCCTGTTGTTCTTGGCTTCACCTCGGGTATCGCCATCAGCATCATCGCCACCCAGATCAACAATGTGATCGGCCTGGTCGCGCGCACGGCGGACGGTGAAAAAATCATCAGCGCCGAGGGGCGGGTCTTGCTCATGCCCAAGCATGAGTTCTTTCACGAAAACATGCTGGAGACTTTCCGCCATGCAATGAACGTGAACGGCTGGGCGGTGCTGCTCACGCTCATCACCATCATCGCGATCAAATACGGTCCGAAGCTGCCGTATCTCAAGCGCGTCCCCGGTGCGCTGATCGGTCTGGTGGCAGGCACGGTGGCGGCCGTTGCGTTCAAGTTTCCGGTTGAAACCATCGCCAGCCTGTTCGGCCAGGTGCCATCTACACTGCCTGCCCCCAGCCTGCCGCAGGTCAGCCTGTCGCACCTGCTGGGGCTGGTGCGGCCGGCCTTCACCATCGCCATTCTGGTGGGCGTGGAAGCGCTGTTGTCTGCCGTGGTGGCCGACAACATGACTGGCGACCGCCACCAATCCAACCGCGAACTGCTCGCCCAGGGCGCGGCCAACATCCTGTCGCCGCTGTTCGGCGGCATGCCCGCTACCGGCGTCATCGCGCGCACCGGCACCAACGTGCTGTCCGGGGCGAAGACCCGTATGTCCGGCTTCATGCACGCGGTGTTTGTATTGCTCATTATTCTGGTGGCCGCGCCGCTGGCGAGTCAGGTGCCGATGGCGGTGCTGGCCGCGATTCTGATCATGGTCGCCAGCAAACTGGGCGAGTTCCACCACGCCAAACACCTGCTGCAGCACGCACCCAAAGCCGACCGCGCGGTGTATCTGGCGACCGTGCTGCTGACCGTGTTCATCGACCTCACCGTAGCGATCGAAATCGGCATGGTGCTGGCCTCGTTCCTGTTCATCAAACACATGAGCGAGAACGTGCCGGAAGAAGTCGATCTGCATCTAAACAGCCAGTATCGCGGCGTGGTCAACCCTGGCGGCATCTGCCCGCAGATCATGTTCCACGAGGCTCACGGCCCGCTATTTTTCGGCGTCGCCAAGGCGTTCGAACGCAAGATCTGCAACGACATGGTATGCGGCGCGCCCAGCGTGGTCGTGCTGCGCATGATGAAAGTGTCGATGATGGACACCACCGGCCTGCGCGCGCTCGAAGGCGTACTGCATCATGCCCGGCGCGAGGGTCGGCATGTGATTTTCACCCGCGCCAATCCGCAGGTTCACGGCATGTTGAGCGACCTGCAGGAAGACGGCCTGATCGGCAACGATGCACTGGTTGCCAATAGCGATCAGGCGATCTCTGCGGCGATGCTCTACATGGATACGGAAATCTGCCGCAGTTGCACCAGCCGCATTTTTAGCGAGTGCGCGCTGCAACCCGGCGGCAGCGCAGACTGAGCACCTGATTCCATTTCCAGATTGAAAATCTCTTTGTCGGCTTCGCCTTCGCGATCCTTTCAATCTGGAAATGGAATGACATTCGCTTCCCCTCTCCTGTGTTTAGGGGGCGAGTGGCATTGTTCTCAGGCCGGGGGATACTCCGGCTTTTTTTTCGTCCCGGCAGCAGACGAGGCGCGCCAGAGGACAGACCCATGTCAGCGGCAGGGCAAGCTGTTTACCTCTGCAAGCCGGGCAAGTGCCGCGATTGCGCGAAACTGGGCGAAAATACGGCAGGCCATCACTTCTGCGCCGTGACACCGGGACGATAAGTTTTCTTGACTATGACAAACGGGTTTTTTTCCTCTTTCGCGGATCCGGTCCAGTGGGCCTGGGGTGTCGTGCTGTTCTGGCTGGCGCTGGGATTCGCGTCCTTGCTGTTGCAAGGCTCGCAGCGCCTGTTGAGCCGGCTGGTGTTTCCGCTGGGTGCGCTGGGCGCACTCGCCATCGCCGGCGTGGGCGTAGCCGGGCTGACCCTGCCCGTTTCTGCCATGGTGTTGCCGATCGGCCTGCCCGACCTGCCGTTCCATCTGCGGCTGGATGCGCTGTCCGGTTTCTTCATGCTGCTGTTAGGCGGCGCGGCGTTCGGCATTACGGTGTATGCGTCCGGCTATTTCAGAAGTATGGCCGCAGCCCCGCTCGCACTGCTGGCTCTGTGGTACCACCTGTTCCTGGGCGGCATGGTGACGGTGTTGCTGGCCGACGATGCCTATGCCTTCATGGTGGCGTGGGAAGTGATGGCGCTGTCGTCCTATTTCCTGGTCACCACCGATCACAAGGTTCCCGAAATCCGCCGCGCCGGCTTTCTGTATCTGCTGATCGCCCACGTCGGCGCGGTGTCGCTGCTGCTCAGCTTCGGCGTATTGCAGGGCGGACACGGCGATTACACCTTCGACACCATGCGGCTGGCGCAGATGACGCCGTTCTGGGCCTCGGTCGTCTACCTGTTGGCGCTGTTCGGTTTCGGCGCCAAGGCGGGGCTGGTGCCGATGCACGTGTGGCTGCCGGAAGCGCACCCGGCCGCACCCTCGCCAGTCTCCGCACTGATGTCGGGAGTGATGCTGAAGACGGCCATTTACGGCCTGCTGCGGGTGACCTTCGATCTGCTCAATATCCAGATCGGCTGGTGGGGCACGCTGGCGCTGGCGCTGGGGCTCGTCACCGCGCTGTACGGGGTGATTTTCGCCGCCGTGCAGTCGGACATGAAGCGCCTGCTGGCCTGGTCGTCGATTGAAAACATCGGCATCCTGCTCGCCGCATTTGGCCTCACGCTGATTTTCTACACCGACGGCAAGGGTGCGCTGGCAGCGCTGACGCTCACCGCCCTGCTCTATCACGCGATCAACCATGCCTTCTTCAAGGGCCTGTTGTTCATCGGCACCGGCTCGGTGCTGCATGCCACCGGGGTGCGCCACATGGGGCATCTGGGCGGCCTGATGCGCTTCATGCCGTGGACTGCCTGGCTCACGCTCATTGGCGCGCTCGCCATCGCCGGTCTGCCGCCGTTGAATGGCTTCGTTTCGGAATGGCTGTTGTTGCAGGCCTTCCTGCTCACCCCCGGCCTGACCCAGCCCTACCTCAACATGGTGATTCCGGTGGCTGCCGCCACCGTGGCGCTGGCGGCAGCGCTGGCGGCGTATGTGATGGTGAAGTTCTTCGGCGTCATCTTCCTCGGCCAGCCGCGTGACCCCGCCCTGCACCACGCGCACGAAGCCAGTTGGCCGGAGCGGCTGGGCATGGTCTGGCTGGCCGCCGGCTGCGTGCTGCTCGGCCTGATGCCCACGCAGTTCATTACCTGGTTTAGCCCCGTGGTCACGCTGCTGGTGGGCCAGGCGCTGCCGCAAGAGGGCAACTGGCTGCTGCTGGCGCCCATTTCGGTGGAGCGGGCAAGCTATGCACCGCTTATTTTCTTCGCGGTGGTGGTGGTGGTGCTGCTGCTCACCTACCTGTGGGTGCGCCGCGTCTATCACGGCCGGGTGCGCCGCAGCGATCCGTGGGATTGCGGCTATCCGGAACAGGACGCGCGGATGCAGGACAGCGCCGAAGGCTTCGGCCAGCCGATCCGGCAGATTTTCGAAGTGTTCATGAAAGTGGAGCGGGAAACGCCCGATCCCTTCTCGCGCCACCCGCGCTATCACGGCGCATCGCTGGACAAGCTCTGGTTCATTCTCTACGAGCCCATCGCCCGCCTGACCAACTGGCTGTCGGAACAGGCCGGTCGGCTGCAGCACGGTCGCATCCAGTGGTATCTGATCTACAGCTTCGCCACCCTGATTTTCCTTCTGATTTTCACCACACGATGAGAGCCATGCGAAATAACGCTCATCCCCTGGCTACCGTCATTCCCGCAAAAGCGGGAGGTCAGATATCCGTAGGGTGCGCTATGCGCACCGTCAAGCTGAAAGGTGCGCATAGCGCACCCTACAAGGGCAAGGCATGAGCGCGGGCATCCTTCTGCAACTCGCCCAGACCCTGCTGGCCATTCTGCTGGCCCCCCTGCTGATGGGCTGGGTCAATCAGTGCCGCGCCTGGCTGCAGGGGCGCAGCGCGCCCCCGATCACCCAGCCCTATCGCACGCTGCGCAAACTGTTCCACAAGGATGCGGTGATTGCGCACACGGCTTCGCCGCTGTTCCGCTTCGCGCCCTACATGATCTTTGCCTGCATGGCGCTGGCGGCCGGCATCGTGCCGACGGTCGTCAACGATCTGCCGTTCTCGCCCGCCGCCGACGTCATCGCGCTGGTCGGCATTTTCGCGCTGGCGCGAGTGTTCCTGGCGCTGGCGGCGATGGACATCGGCACCTCGTTCGGCACGCTGGGCGCCCGGCGCGAGATGCTGGTGTCCTTCCTCGCCGAGCCGGCGCTGTTGATGGTGTTTTTCACCGCCAGCCTGATCTCGCAGTCTACCGAACTGCCGATCATCGTACAGACCCTGGCGCACAAGGAATTCGTCATCTACCCCAGCCTGGCCTTTGCGGCAGTGGCGTTCTGGATGATCTCGGTGGCCGAAAACGCACGCATCCCGGTGGACAACCCCACCACCCACCTGGAACTGACGATGATCCACGAGGCGATGATCCTGGAATATTCGGCTCGCCATCTGGCACTGATCGAGTGGGCGGTGGCGTTGAAGCTGTTTACCTATTCGGTTCTGGGCATCGCCCTGTTTCTGCCCTGGGGCATCGCCGCGCAGGGTGATTTCGCCGCCCTGCCGCTGGCGCTGCTGGTGATGATCGCAAAACTCCTGACCGGTGGCGCCGTGCTGGCCTTCCTCGAAACGATTTCGGCCAAGGTGCGGCTGTTCCGCGCGCCCGAGTTTCTGGGCACGGCCTTCCTGCTGGCGGTGCTGGGCATGTTGATCCATTTCCTGCTGGAGGTTTGACATGTCGCTGACCTATCACCTGCAAGTCATCAACCTGCTGGCCGCCCTGCTGTTGCTGATCTCGTTCGCCATGCTGTCGCAGCGCCGCATCACCGGGCTGATCACGCTGTTTGCCTGGCAAGGCGCAG
>Ga0315270_10001995_pt1 | contig 10831 bp, 8 predicted proteins | sample C1_bottom_MG_FD_204932 | JGI IMG/M metagenome (GOLD analysis project Ga0315270, IMG submission 204932) | Sediment microbial communities from Yellowstone Lake, YNP, Wyoming, USA - C1_bottom | ecosystem: Environmental > Aquatic > Freshwater > Lake > Sediment | place: USA: Wyoming | collected... | reverse complement strand
TAATCATTATAATCAAAAGTTAAAAATCTATTTGTTTTTATCACATAACTATTTGAAGCAAGATAATATCTTTTGTGAGATATTGGATGAATATATTCATAAATATAAGTTAAAGGATCAAAATGTGAAAGTCCATTAATATTTTTTCTTGTGATATTAAAAAGGTCAATAACAACAATAAAATAAGAAATTACTTGAAGATCAAAATTAGTAACATGAAAAGTTTCTGGTATAATATCTTTCAAGGTTTTAATTGAAAACTCTCGAAAAAAATCATACCAACTTTTTTCATAGAGAATATTAAATCTTATTTTAGGTATTTGTTTATACGTAAATTGACCTCTTTTATCCGGAAGATAAAAGAGAATAAAATTTGTTATATGATTACCAAAAAGTTCTCTTTGGACATTTATAGAATCTGAAAGAATAAACGTAGAAAATATTTGCCCAGTTTCAAAAATCTGATAACCTATATCTTTTAAATAATTATATTTAGCTCTTATTTGTCTTGTTTTAGTTATTTGATTATATTCGCTAAAAGTTGACAATTGATTGATATAATCAATTACTCTATCAATTGACAAAAATCTTGATAATAAATATAAGTGACTTATTCTCCAAATATTCATATTAATAGAAATAAGATCATAATGATTAATAATATCAAAACATTTAATCAATCCACGACTAATCATAACGCCTATATTAACAATAATATCATTTAATTCAAAATAATTAATTAAAGGGATAGTAAAAAGAATATCTGGATATTGATAGTAAATATATGGATTTGTTCTTTCTGTTATTAATTCATTATATATCCAATCCCAGTAAGGTTTTTGTGATAAATCAAAAACATTTGCGAAATTATCAAATGGTTGGGATAAATCTAAATTTTCAAGTTCTTGCGGATTGTCACTATCCTGAAGATCTCGAAGATCGTCGAGATAAATCGCCACAGTTAAAGTTAATACAGATGATTTTTCTATCATTGATTCAGAAAATATATAATTGGTATTAAAAAGTCTAAAAGTAAAATTGACCATTTTATATAAAATGAATAATATAAAATGAATAATTATTCATTTTATATAAAATTGACTATTTTAATTATTTTTCATACCCGAAAATAATAAAATCTTTTTCATAAGCAGCATATATTAATTCTTTAGTTTCGGGTGTTAAATGACTGGCATCATCAATCATTTGTTGAATATCAGGTGTAAGTTCCTGATTATTGGTAAAATCAGATGATCGATTAATTTGGATCGATTCATTAATAAAAGGAGCTACTTTTTTTATATCTTCATCAAAATTTTCACATTTTCCTACAAAAGAAGCTAAAACATTATCATTATCATCACAAAGAATATCTTGCTGAGATACAAGATGCACAATTCTTTTTCGTAAAAATTTTAATGCTTTACAACATTGTTCAAAAGAACCATATGATAAAAGTGTATCTCTATAACTTTTATCAAGATCTTGAAGACCTCCTCTCATTAAATATATAAAAGCGCTTTGAACACGACTGTAAGGGTTTCTTACAAAAGCAAACGAATAAAAATTTTGCCAACAACCATAACCCGTAATACCTAATAAGAACATTTTAATAGTTCCATCTGGATAACAATTTGGATAATGTCTTTTGATATCTAAAGGTATATTAGCATCCTCAAACAATTTCATCACCGAATTACCAGCATTTTTTGGAATATGTATAAATAAATATGGTTTACTTTCTGTGTTCATTTTGTAGATAAAATTTTTTATACAAAAGAATCATAAGAAATTGATAAAAATTGTATAATTAATGTTTCTGTGGTGGTATCATAGTGTTGATCTCTAAGGATAAATTCAATAACTTTACGTGTAAAATCATCCATTTTATCTGGTGGAATAATAAACGATCCATTTTGTTGTCTTAATTGTCCAACTTGATCTCTTAATTTTACATATAATGCAGTTTCACTTGGTGGTATTTTTCTTTCTACCGAAACATTGGCGCCCAAATGTGTAGAATTGGCTTGATTAACTTGATTAACTTGATTAATCTGTGTTGGCTGAACTACAGGTACAGGTAATAGACCAAAATCTAATATACCTTGATTAACATTTTGAAAATTATTATAAACATATTTAATAAATTCAATATTTGTATGAATATTCAAATCTGTATTTAAAGCGGCTTCATTTCGGAGATAAAATATAGCTTGCCGAATAATTTCAGGATAATAATTTAATTCTGTTTTTAATGTTATTTGATTTGATAAAGAAACAGGATCAGAATTATTGAATGTTGGTGTATGTATACCTGGTTTATATCCACTAATAAAAGTATAAACATATAAAGCTGATTCTAAGTCATCAAAAATTGTTGGAGTACCTCCTTTAATAACATTTAACGAAAAAAAATCGTTAGATTGTTCGGTTAAATTTTGGGTTAGTGGATAACCAAATAAAGTTACATTTTTAAAATCTACCAAAAATAAATTATATTTTTCTGTTCCATTTTCTTGTCTATCTAAACGATACATAATATCTTGAGGACTTATGTTATTAAATGTGTAAAAATTACTGTGAAGACTATATAATAAATTAATAATGTCAAGTAAAAAATATCTTGGATCCTGTCCATATGTTGTCATATTACCATTATATCTATTCATCACTGAAAAAATTTTATGGTATTGTGAACTGTATCCTACTTCATAATATGTTGGTTTATTTACAAAACTAATTAATTTTTTGGCATTAACAGAATCGATTTCTTGACTTTTAACTAAATTATTGATTGTGTCAAGACTTGGTGGTTTTTTTGGATCGTTAATAATTTTTTCAATTTCTGGATAAACTGATAAATCAGTTAATTTGGCTACAATAGGTGTACCATCATAACGATTTTTAAGTTCCCAAATTTCAGAATGAATTGTAGATGTAATTTGTTTTACAAAAGTAAACCCATTTTTACCTAACAATTTACCTGGGCCTGGTTGCTCTTCTGATATATCTGACGAAATTTGTGTTAAATTTTGTGTTACATTTAAATTATTAAAAGTGTTCATTTATTTTAAAAAATGAAAAACTTTTTTTCATTTATTTTATTTTTAAAATAAATGGAAAAGCTTGGTAATACATGGATATACATAACACTAATTATTCTTTCTATTATAGTTATTTTATTTACTTCTATCAATATTTATGTTTTTATCACTTTAGGATCTGAAAATCCACCGATAATTAGCCAAACAACAGCTCAACAATTATCAATTATTAATGGAATAGCCAGTTTTTTAATTTTTGTTATTATTATCATGCTATGCTTTGTTGCTTATGCTAACATTTCAAAATTTAATGAATTAGCCGAAAAACAATATGATGGACTTGCAACAATTAAAATCTTAGAAGATGAACAATTTGAAAAAGATAAACAAATACATACTCAAGTAACAATAATTAAGCAATTAAAAAGGAAAATATCATCTCTAGAAGAAAGTATATTATTATCAGAAATCGAAGAGGTTGAAGAGATAGAAGAAATGGAAAAGATTGAACATGAATTTGAAGAACATCGAAGAAACTCATTTAAAAATATTAACACTTTAATAGAAACAGTCGAAGCTGTTGAAGCAATCGAAGCTGTTGAAGCAATTGAAGCAATCGAAGCAATCGAAGCTGTTGAAGCAATCGAAGCTGTTGATATAGCTCCAGAAATTACTAATATTGAAAGACAATTGTTAAAAATCAAAGAGGATCAGGAAAATGAGAAAAAAAGACAGCTAAAAAGAATCGAAAGACGATTAGAAATACAAAATGTAGAAAATCAAAAAATAAAAGAAATAGATAATGAGCGATCACGACAATTAGAAGAATTTAAAATCATCGAATCATTAAAGATCGAAGAGGATTTTAGAGAAAAAGAAGAAGATATAAGAAAACAAGGTCAAATAAAAAAACTTAATGAAGGATTTGAATTTGAAAAATCATTAATTTTGGAAGATCTTGAAAGAATAAAAAGATTACAAGATGAAAAATTGGAAAAGCAGTTAAAAGAACAAAAAGAAGATGAAGAAAAAAGTAGAAGAAGAATAGATTCAATTATATTATCATTAAATCCTGGAACTTTAGTAGATTCTGAAAGTTTAATTGAAGACAATATAATGACCAATTCACCAAGTAAATTTAATAACATTATGGATAACCTTAAAAATATGAAAAATTTTCGTTCTGATCCGGAAAAAGAAGAGACTGTTATTCCAAGACGAAAAAATCTTAGGGAAATAGCAAATAGAATAAAAAAACAATCTAAAAGAGATTCGGATTCCGAATTAAATTCCGACTCAGATTAGAAAAAAATATTTATTTATTTATTTTCATCTATAAAATGAATGAACTTCCAATTACTGTTATTATTACTAGCAGATCATGTCGTCATTGTATAGATTTTCGAGGTGAAGTTGGTAAACCAATAAATGATAAAGCATGGAGTCCAAAATTAATCAAAAAATTGCTAACAGGTGAAAGTAACCCAACATTAAATTCTTCGTATCGATCAGGTATGGTAATTGAAATTCATCTTAGTAATATGAATATTCCGTCTGATAATATTATTCAAGTTAATGAATATAATTTAGTAACTATTGGTAATAAAGTGGCATTAAGACGTATAATATTTACGAGAAGAAAAGATGATAAAATTACCTATGATGTTGAAATTGATGGTATATCAAATCCAGAAGAGGCTCAACGTCAAAAAGGAGTATATTGGGGATATCAATTACCAAAACAATTATCTTCTTTATATCTTGGGGATGTTAGTGTTTTGAAACAAGATCCTTCCAATGATTTGGTTAAAAGTGTTTTTGATTCGGTTCAAAAATCATTTCCGGGTATTACTGCCCCGTCTGAAGAATTTTTCTCGTTTATTAACAATTTATACGATAACATATTTACTTTTAAATATTGGCTTGCTAATAATATTCCAATACAAATTGAAAATTTAGTGTCGGCATTTCCTTCTTGGATATTTGTTTCTCCAAGAGAATGGAGAAAATCTATTGTAGATAACTCTCCCTTATATGGAGTCGTTAACTCATCAATTGTAACAAAAAATAGAGATGGAACTTATTCTTCGGAGAGGTCAAGTGATGAAGATCCTATTGAAACGCTGAATAAGATATTAAATGGAACATATTCGATATATCCTATGAACAATTTATTAATTTAGTATTGTTTCAATTACAGTTTAATTAAACTGTAACAAGATTAAACTAACATTAGATATCGACTTCCATTTGGATGGATATCGGAAAATGCTTTCATACAATTAAAACGTTCTGGATACATTTTTTGTATTTCTGATTTGCAAAATGGTGTAAATTTTGAACTATCATCTTGAGGGTTAATTCCAAATACACTAACATACATAGCTTGAGAAATAGTAAAATAATATCTCATTTCCACTTTTTCTTCCAAAGTATCCGAACTATCAGAACTATATTCTATTAAATCAGCGACCCAAATAGATTTTTCTTTTGGTAACTTTGGTATTGAAAATATATCACAAACTGTTGTTACAGATTTTGAAGAATAATTTAAAGGTTCCACTTCAGTATTTGATTTTTCACAATGAATATATGTTTCAACATAATCATTAAACAAAATCATTTCTTTTCTTATGACATCTTTTAACATTTTGGAATATTCTTCTGAAATATATGGATTATTATCTATTTCACAAGTTTTTGGATTACTAAATGTATCATTGAAATTATCAACAAATCTTACAGCATAATCTAGTGCAATTTCTGAAATAGGAGTCGCTGAACTACATAAAACTAAATTGTAATATAAAACTTCTGCAGAATAATCCGAAAAGTTTTTAATTACACTATTAACATTTTCTTTGATTATTTCTTCTGATATAACAGAACCAAAACGGTCAGTAAACACATCATGTAATATTTTTTTCCATACTTTCAAAATTTTATTCATCACCTTTTAATTTATTAAAATTTTTATCGGAAAAAAATCGAAAAAAAAATATCTTTTGGATTGGTTTTATCGCTTCTTTTTAGCAAAAAATTGAATTTTATTTTCCGAAAAAAATTAATAAAATGTCATCAGCAGCATCAGAACTTATTGAATCTCTTACTTTCCTTTTGGTAGGAAGACGACCTACAAAAGAAGAAGTGTATGAATCTGCAGTTAGATTAGATAAGTTTGCATCATCACTTATATCTTCGTCTCAAATACCTGGGGCTGGACAAAATAGTTTTAGTGCTCAAATTCCAACAAATAATCAGTTTGCTTCCGCAGTACCATCTGGTGGATTTAACCCTCAACAAACTTTTCAACCTTTTCCTAATGTTTCACAAGCTAAAAGTACATCTTCAAAATCAACTCAAGGACATCTTTCCCCTGAAAGTTTTAATCAAGCTATTTCAGCCGGACAGGTTATTTGTTCACATAAATTTGAAAGGGGTAATAATAAAGGAACATATTGTGGTTGTGCAGTAGCAAATGTTATATCGTCAGTTGGTAATGATCATCAATTATGTAAAAAACATTCTAAAGGTGCAACAACAAATGGAATTGATAATTCAGCTGTAATGTTTAATAATTTCGGGCAAGGTAACATCAACACATCTGGAGGATTCCCAGCTAATAATCTTGCTTTCTCAGGAAAATCAACTCTTGGAACTTCTTTGGGTGGACCTTTAATACCTAATCAACAAGCTCAACCTAATCAATTTGGACAACAACCTATAAATCAATTTGGACAACAACCCGCTCAACTAACACAACCAACTCAACAAAACCAATTTGGACAACAACCAACTCAACCTATAAACCAATTTGGACAACCACAAGCTCAATTTGGACAACAACCAACACAACCAAACCAATTTGGACAACCAACACAACTAACACAACCAAACCAATTTAACAGTAATAATATTCTAAGTTTTGAACTTCTTAAAGTTCCACCACAACAAATGCCTGTTGATCATCAATTAACACCTACTCAGTTTAACCCTGGTTTTCAACCAAATGATACACAAGCAACCCAATTTACACAATTCTCTCAATTTGAACAAACTGCACCATTTTCTCAAAGTTTACCTGTAGCATCTCCTAAACTAGAAGATTTTCTTTTTTGTAGATCATTTAAAGATCAACCTATTTATTTTAGTACTATAACTGGGTCTACCAGATTAGTTTTAATGAAATCATCTGATGGAATATTAAAATGTCAAGGAAGAGTAGATATAATTGTAGAAAATAAATCAGATCCTCTTCCTGATTCATTTGAATCATTAATAAATTATAAATTTACCAATGAAGAAAATACATGGTTATTATCAAACGGTATTTCAAAAAATGAGGATAGTAAATCCGAAAATAATGATTCTGTTTAAAAATTAAAATACCATTAATTTAAGAAATTTCTTAAATTAATCCATCTCTTCATTTTGACACTCGTCTAAAAAATAAATTGTAAGTGTCATTATTAATACAATAGATGAAATAATTAATGACATAGTAACAACAGTTTTTTGCCTAGAAGTGTGAACATTATCAAAAAAACTTTTATCCCCAATTACATAAAGAGAAACAATAAAAATAACGATAAAAAATAAATAAGGAATTGTGATATTCATTTTTGGAAAAAAATAAGATTTATATTTTTTTCGAAAAAATATGAAAAAAAATATAAAGATTTTTGGTTTTAAAAATGTCATCTTCAGCGAATTTAAAAGTCGATTCACAACAAGTTAAATCACTTGTATCAGATGCTGTTAATTCTGGGTCTGTACCTATTAGCAGTTTAAATCAAAATGCCGTTTTATCCGGCTCAAGTCCAAGATTTTCGCCAGTATCTCAACCATCATTTTCACAAAGTAGATCTTCTTCTCCACCAAAAACATTTACACCAGGAGCTACACCTTCTTTAGCCGATTTAAGACAACGTGCAGCAAATTCCTCTGTAAGAGGAACCCCTCTTACTCTACCAGGTAGAACAACAGGTTCTGTTCGTTCTCCTGTATCTTCAACAGCTACACCAGCATCATCATTTACTGCACCTTCAAGTAATGGTAGTGTCACACCATTAGTATCGCCAAAAACATTTTCCCCACCTAATTCGTTTAGAGCACCAATGGGTTCACCTTCACCATTAACTACGGCACCAATGGGTTCACCTTCACCATTAACTACAGCTTCAGTTAGTGCTTCACCATTAGGTGCTGCTTCAGTTGGTAGATCACCTTTAGCAACAGCTTCAGTTGGTGCTTCACCTTTAGTTGCTGGTAATGCTGCTGCAGGTTTTCCTTTAGCAGCCGGTTCACCTTTAGCAAGATCACCAGCTTTAGCTGCTGCTGATATTGCTAGATCAGTATCTGTTCCAAATTCTGTTGGAACATCGGTTTCAGGCCTTCCTCGCTCACCTGTTCCATCACAAACACCTCTTCCTCCATTACCAGGAACTCCATATCCTGGAATTATTGGTTATCCTTCAATTCCTGTATCATCACCTTCACCATCACTCCTTAATTCAGGTTCATCATTTATTCCATCAGGTAGTTCATCATCTCCAGCTCTTAGAGAAAAAATTGCACAATATCAAGCATTACGTAATACACCAGCCGCAACTCCACCAGCGTCTGTACCATCATTTAAAGTTACAACTCCACCAGTACCAGTTTCCGGTTCAGTTCCTCGTAGAACACCTTTAAGTGAAATTCTTAACCAAAGAAGATCAGCTAGACTTACACCATCAGGAAGTCCTGGTCAAGAAAATGTTGAAAAAGTCTTCATTGAAGATCTTCCAACCGCAGTTGAAAATGATCCAAATTCGATTGTTGATGTTGCTCCAATTGTGGCTTCACGAAGTTATGGTTCTCCGGCAACATTATCTCCAATGGACAACTATAAAAATCAACTTAAAGCCATTGGTGTCACTGTCATTGGTGTTATTAATTTTAATGATAGTAAAAATATGATGATTCTTTCTGTTGTTAGTAATAAAGGTATTAAATTCTATGTTCGTGTCAATACTTATACTAACGCTTCATTATATATTACTGATAGTCGTTTAGTTCTTAGTAGTTTTTCTTCTGCACATTCTAATATTGAAGATAAAATTTCTATTGAAGAATGTGCTGCCAGTTCTGTCTGTGATATTTTATACACTTGTAATGATGAAGCTTGTTATTTAAACAAAGAGAAAAATGGATTTTCCAAATCTTTATTTAATATATCTTATCCTGAAGGAAGTGATAAAGTTGGTCATGAAGAAGGTACATTAATTGGTAGACCAATTGTAACTTATGAAGAATTAATTGGAGATCCTGTTAATACTCTTTCGTATGTTGAATCATCAAGTATTAACTTATTAAAGAATGCTCTAGATAATGCTAATACCGAATCAAGAAATGTTATTCGTAAAATGGTTGCTGCCACTTATGATACAGTACAAATTCAAAATTTATATCTTAATGTTATTTCAGCTATTTCTGACGAATCAACTGTTCTTGGTAATCAATTGTCGGTTTTAGATATTAATTCTGAAGATGCTAAATTAACCGTTGATCGTCTTAACCAAGTTAATTATGCAAGTGAAGAAGTTTTAAATATTCTTGAACATTTTAATGAATCAATTAAAGCACTTAATTTATTATCTCTTCAACTTAATAAAACAATTAATGAAATGCATACTGCAGTTGATACTCTATTTCCTGAAGGAAATCAATTCCGTGACCCAGCACTTTGGGAAGATCTTCGTAAAGGTGATCAAGCTGTTGCTTCTGGTCAACCATTAGATCTTAATGTGATAGTTTCTTAAATTTTAATATATATCCTTAACTCAAATTTGAGTTAAATTTGTCTATTTTTTGATTTTTCGTGATTTTTTTCACGTTTTAACTTTTTCTTTTTCCCAAAAATTCTGAAATCGTTTTTTTGCATTTTGTCAGGTTCTTATTTTTTATTTTTTCATTTATCCTTTTTACCTATATATTGTCCCTATTTACTAACAAATAGGGTCAATATATAGTAAAAAAGGATATAATCAATGTAATAAAATATATGTAATATAAAAATAAGCTAAAAATATATATCAAATATGATATATAATTAATATAATAGTGTTATTTTTAAGTTAAATATAAATTGATATACCTATATTTACCCTATATTATCATCTTTGAAGTCAAAATATAGGTAAAAAGGGTAAATAGAAAAATAAAAAATAAGAACCTGTCAAAATGCAAAAAAACGATTTGAGAATTTTTAGCGAAAAGAAAAAGTTACGACGTGAAAAAATCAAAAAAAGCGAAATTAGATTTTTGTTGCATGTTTCATCAATATTTTTGAATTTTTTTGAATTTTTTGATTTTTTCGAGGTTTTTCTACGTTTTAACTTTTTCTTTTTCCCAAAAATTCTCAAATCTTTTTTTTGCATTTTGTCAGGTTCTTATTTTTTATTTTCCTATTTACCCTTTTTACCTATATTTTGACTTCAAAGATGATAATATAGGGTAAATATAGTGTAAAAAGGGTAAATAGGAAAATAAAAATAACACTATTATATTAATTATATATCATATTTGATATATATTTTTGCGGTATTTTATTTCTGTTTTATCTTATTACATTGATTATATACCTTTTTACACTATATTTACCCTATATTATCATCTTTGAAATCAAAATATAGGTAAAAAGCATAAATAGGAAAATAAAAAATAAGAACCTGGCAAAATGCAAAAAAACGATTTGAGAATTTTTGGGAAAAAGAAAAAGTTAAAACGTAGAAAAACCTCGAAAA
>Ga0315270_10001994_pt1 | contig 10836 bp, 10 predicted proteins | sample C1_bottom_MG_FD_204932 | JGI IMG/M metagenome (GOLD analysis project Ga0315270, IMG submission 204932) | Sediment microbial communities from Yellowstone Lake, YNP, Wyoming, USA - C1_bottom | ecosystem: Environmental > Aquatic > Freshwater > Lake > Sediment | place: USA: Wyoming | collected... | reverse complement strand
AATTACTTATTAGGGTTTATACCCGTTAATTTTCTGTACAGTTCCTTTTCACCTTCAAAGCGCGCTTTGACCGCGATCAAATCTTGTTCATTTTGGATAAGCTCGGCTTGTAATTTGGCTACCCTTGATTCATTCATGGCAATGTCATTTGTTAATGAGACAGGTACTTTTTTACCTGCTTTGGTGCGTGATTCAACTTCTTTTAACAGTCCATTCAGGTTGCTTTGTGAAGACGCTAATAGCAATTTGTTGCTATCCAGTCGCGCATTGATCAACACCAGGCTTCGATCCCGTGCTTGATCTATTTCTTTTTCATTACTATAGGTATTGAGCAATGCAGCATCACGTCTTTTTTGCTCGATGGCCACCTTGTTATCTATCTGTCTTTGCTTTTCAATTTCTGCTTTTGCTCGAACAGCATCAGGATTAATTTTTTCTACCTTTTTATCCAGCATGCCTGATTTATTTAATGAGTCCCGATCTTTATTTGCATATTCCGGCGGGATAACTTCCCCATAGTGTGTGATACCTTTATCATCAACCCATTTATAAAGTTTAGCTTCAGAAACCACGCTGTAAGTCAAAGACAGTAAAAATACAAATAACAACCAGTTTGAATTTTGCATATTACACTCCATATTGTTCTCGGTAGGACCGCACCCTTGATAGAAACTGACTGACCTCCTGATCGTTTTGTAAATATTCAAGTAAATCATCCAAAGAGGCAATAGATACGACTGGAATATTGTAATTGCGTTCCACTTCCTGTACAGCTGAAATACCCCCTTGCTCTCGTTTTGCTGTTCCAAGTTCTTTCCTGTCCAAGGCAATTACAACAGCACAAGGAGTGGCCCCGGCTTGACGTATTAGCTCGATTGATTCACGGACAGAGGTCCCAGCAGAAATAACATCATCAATTATGAGCACATTCCCTTTTAAAGTAGCGCCTATTGTATTACCGCCCTCACCATGATCTTTTACTTCTTTACGATTAAAGCAATAAGGTACGTTACGCCCCATATCTGACAAGGCTACAGCAGTACCAGCAGCAAGAGGTATACCTTTGTATGCAGGCCCGTACAGCATATCAAATTGAATGTCGGAGTCGACAATTGCCCGTGCGTAAAATTGCGTGAGTAATTTTAATGATTGGCCATTATTAAACAGGCCGGCATTAAAAAAATAGGGTGATATGCGTCCAGCCTTAGTCTTATATTCACCAAAACACAGTACTTTTTGATCAATGGCAAAACGGATAAATTCCTGGCGAAAAGAATGCATGGGCAATTGTCTAAGTATCGAGTTGATCGACATTATAATAGCGGGTTATTAGATCGGAGAATTTTTGTGAAAGTAATATCCATAAACTTGAATGGCATTCGTTCGGCTTGTAACAAAGGCTTGCTTCCATGGCTATACACTCAGGGAGCTGACATCATTTGCTTGCAGGAGCTTAAAGCTCAGGCTGGGGATATGACACCGGAAATGTTGGCACCGGCTGGTTATCATGGCTATTTTCATTACGCAGAAAAGAAAGGCTACAGCGGGGTAGGGATATATAGCAAGCACGAGCCGGATATTGTAATAGAGGGATTAGGGATTCCTGAGTTTGACAGCGAAGGGCGTTATTTAGAAGCTCAGTTTGGGAACCTAAGTGTTGTTTCCCTGTATCTACCATCCGGTTCCAGTGGAGAAGATCGGCAGGCCGTAAAATTTAAATTTCTGGCAGCCTTTATGCCACATTTAAAAACAATGTATGCAAGTGGCAGAGATGTACTAATTTGTGGCGACTGGAATATCGCACATACAGAAAAAGATTTAAAAAACTGGCGGGGTAATAAAAAAAATTCAGGCTTTTTGCCAGAAGAGCGCGCCTGGATGACAGAACTATTTCATGTCGTGGGTTTTGTAGACGTGTTCCGTAAATTACATCCAGTGCTTGAAGCCTACACTTGGTGGTCAAACCGAGGACAAGCTTGGGCTAAAAATGTAGGTTGGCGCATAGACTACCAGATTGCCACGCCATCAATTGCCGGAAAGGCCGTATCGACAACAATCTATATGGAGCAGCGATTCAGTGATCACGCACCATTAACGGTTGAATATAAAGGCTGAAAATTATATTAGCTTGATTATTTTTCGATGCGTGTATTTTTTTCGATTTGAAGTTGACACAGTACCAGTTGAACAGCCAACCTGAACTGATACGATTTTCTCTGACCTATAACAAAGCCCAGAACAACACCAATCAATAAGCCCAAACCTAACGCTTTTGTCGGTGCTAATCCTATCGATATTCCCACAAGAGGAGAAAAGTAAAATGCGATTGAAAATAATAGGGCACTGATCAAAGTATATTTAACGATAACCGTTCTGGATTTAGCATGTAGCCGATTGGCTAAAGTTTGGGTAAGGACAGGATCAAAGACGGCATTTTCCATAAGTGCAGATATTAACCGAGAAAATATATGAACGTATTTTGCCTGATGCTGGGATGCGAAACAATAGACTTAATACGATTGCGTACCTGATCCTTGAGCCTCTGATGAGGCAGGAGTGGGCGTACTGGAAGATTGCAATGTCGTCACCGAATCATTATTTGGAAGAGAAGCGGTCCCATCAGGAGATTTCAGAGTGGTTTTTGTCCGGTGCTTAGCTTGAGATACAAGGTCCAAATTTTTTACGGTTCTGCTCAAGAAGTATTTGCTGACAAAAATAATAATCAAGCTCACCACAAGGAGGATGACAAGTCGTTTTATATAAGGGGGTATGTCCATGAATATTTTCGTGTGGGTAAGCCTATTCAGGCGCGACAAGATTCTGCTTAACCGTTTCATTCCAGGGAGCTACTTTAAACAACAACAGCATGCCCGGTAAAGCGAGCACGATACATAACATAAAGAAACCTTGCCACCCCATTATTTCAATTAACCAGCCAGCGGTAGCATTCATGAAGGTACGAGGTATTGCAGCGAGGCTGGTAAAAAGGGCAAATTGCGTTGCGGTATAGGCAGGGTGGGTTGTGCGTGCAATATAGGCGACAAAAGCCGCCGTACCAACCCCAACACCAAAAGCTTCCAACCCAATTACCAGCGCGAGCTGGGTCCGTTCCAGAGTGCCAATTTCAGCGTGGTGTCCAGAAACAGCCAGCCAGGCAAAACCAAAAATAGAAACCACCTGCACCACACCAAATAGCCACAGCGCGCGATTTATACCAATTTTCAACATCCACGCACCGCCCAATAATCCTCCTGCCACGGCCGGCCATAGCCCCGCATTTTTAGCAATCAGCCCGATGTCAGTTTTGCTGAAACCCATATCCAGATAAAACGGTGTCGCCAGTGCAGTACATAAACTATCGCCAAGTTTGTAAAAAAACAAAAAAGCCAAAATTAACAATGCACTTTTTAAACCCTGTCGATTAACAAATTCATGAAACGGTTCAACCACTGCTTCGCGTAACGTTTTAGGCGGGGTAGCACGATGCGGTTCTTTCACCAACAGTGACATTACGACACCGGGCAACATAAATAAAGCGGTGACAACAAATACGATATTCCATGCAAAAAAATCAGAGAGAATTAAAGATAAAGACCCGGGAACCAACCCGGCTATACGATAGGCATTAACATGCACAGCACTACCCATTCCAAGTTCTTTATCCGACAATAATTCCCGTCTATAGGCATCGAGAACGATATCTTGAGTCGCACTCAAGAAAGCAAGCAACGTTGCGATATAGGCAATAGTAGTAAGATCATTTTGAGGTGAAAAAACGCCCAAGGATGAAATCACCCCCAACAAGCCTAATTGTGTAAATAACATCCAGCCACGGCGTCTTCCCAAACCAGGTATGACATAACGATCAAGTAGTGGAGACCAGAAAAATTTCCAGGTATAGGGAAATTGAATCAGTGCAAACAAGCCGATGGTTTTAAGATCGACATGTTCACTGCGTAACCAGGCAGGGATTAAATTAAATAAGAGATACAGCGGTAGCCCAGAACTAAACCCGGTAAAGACGCAAATAAGCATGCGGCGGGTAAATAATTGCTGCCATAACATCATTGCTTAAGGTACGCGCTTGAAGCGATACACCGCGGTACTGCCCAGCAGATTTGGAAGGAAAGAAATCGTGCTGTCGCCTGTCATCACCTGTCGTCCGAGAATTTGCATTTTGAAGTGCGCACAGAAAGTCTCGAAATCGCTCAAGGTGCACAGATGTACATTGGGAGTATCGTACCACTGATAGGGCAGGTCTTTAGAAACAGGCATATGACCTCCCAACACATTAATTCTGTTTTTCCAGTAGCCAAAATTGGGAAAGCTGACAATTCCCTCGCGTCCCACTCGCAACATTTCCTGCATCAGTGGCTCGGTGTGGCGAGTAGCCTGGAGCGTTTGCGAGAGAATGACGTAATCGAAAGAGCCGTTTTCAAAACCCAGTAGACCGGACTCCAGGTCGTTTTGAATCACATTCACGCCATTTCGGATGCAAGCCTCGATGTTGTTGTCGTTAATCTCAACACCGTAACCCCGAGTCTTGCGCGCATCCTTAAGATAGCGCAGCAGATTGCCATCGCCACAACCGAGGTCAAGCACAGAAGCTCCCTCGGGAATCCAAGCCGCAATGGCGGCAAAGTCGGGGCGGGCAGCAGCGAGTAAAGTGAGGTCGAGTTGATTCATACAGCAAACTCACGAGCGATGTTATTGAGGTAAGCACGCATCACATTGTGGTAATGGGTGTGTTGCATTAAAAATGAATCATGCCCATGCGCTGAAGAAATTTCTGCGTAGCTCACATTGCGGCGATTATGGAGTAACGCACTGACAATCGAACGCGATCTTTCAGGCGAAAACCGCCAATCGGTAGTAAATGAAACGACCAGAAAGTTAGCCTTTGCTACGGCAAAAGCACGATCAATGTTGTCATTAAAATCACGCGCAGGGTCAAAATAATCCAATGCTTTGGTCATAAGTAAATAAGTATTGGCGTCAAAATACGCAGCAAATTTATCACCCTGATAACGTAGATACGACTCTATTTCAAATTCAATATCGTAGTTATAGGCGAGCTTGCCTGATCGGAGTGAGCGGCCAAATTTATCGGCCATTGCATCGTCTGAGAGATAAGTAATATGTCCAAGCATACGCGCCAATCGTAGCCCACGTCTGGGCACTACGCCATGTTCGTAAAAATCACCGCCATAGAAATCCGGGTCGGTCAAAATTGCGTTTCTTGCAACGTCGTTAAACGCAATGTTCTCCGCAGTCAGGTGCGGCGCAGTGGCAATTGCTAGCACATGTCGCACCCGGTCTGGATAGCTCAGTGACCATTGCATGGCCTGCATACCTCCCAGGCTACCGCCCAAGACTGCCGCAAATTGTACGATCCCTAATCGGTCAGCCAGACGTGCTTGAGATTCTACCCAGTCTTCTACCGTTACGACTGGAAAGCTGGCTCCGTAAGGTTTGCCAGTGTCAAGTTTGATACTGGAGGGCCCGGTACTCCCGTGACAACCACCCAAATTATTAACGCCGACGACATAAAATTTATTGGTATCTATCGGCTTGCCGGGACCAATCATCGTATCCCACCAGCCTATGTTTTTGGGGTCGTCTGCATAAAAACCGGCTACGTGGTGATGACCCGACAACGCATGGCAAACCAAAATAGCGTTGGACTTGTCATTGTTAAGCGTACCGTATGTTTCATACACTAACGCGTAACTGGGCAATACCAAACCGCTCTTGCAAATAAGAGGAGTGTCAAATTGCATGATATGCGAACTGACAAGACCGACTGAATGAGAAGTGTTTTGCATTACATTTGTGAAATGGAGGTAAGCGATTATAGCCCAAGCTAGGGTGGATTGAGTGGTTACAAAATAATCGAACTACAAGATTTTTCACTTTGATTTTTGAACAACAATGCCATAATGTCTCATGGTTTCCGTCTCTCCAAAATTAACTTCTAAAGCAATTCAGCAAAGTATAAGTACCCGGACTTTGCTCGATTCCATATCCGGTAAATATACGCCAACCGAAATTGAGCAGATACACCGTGCTTGTGAGTTTGTTGAACCCCTTTATGCCGGCAAAACAGAATTATCAACAATCCCCACGCTGCAGCATGTCCTGGGTACGGCAGCTATTCTGGCCGATATGAATATGGACTACGAGACGCTGGTTGCCGCAATTCTTCACGCAGTTCCAGAACACATGGAAGGCTGGAGTGAAAAACTGGCCGCAAGTTTCAACCAGAATATCTGTAGCCTGGTTTTGGGCATCTCCCGCATGGAGCAGATCCAGGAATTCAGTGAAACAACCCCCCTGGGAAAACCTGAAAAAAATAAGGGGGATCAGTCTCAGCAGATTGAAAGCCTGCGAAAAATGCTGTTAGCTATGGTTGAAGATATTCGTGTGGTATTGATTAAATTGGCCGAACGCACACAGACCATGCGCTGCTTATCCGGTGCAAATAAAGAAAATCAACTGATCATTGCGCGTGAGATTCAAGGTATCTTTGCACCATTGGCGAATCGTCTGGGTGTGTGGCAGGTTAAGTGGGAGCTGGAAGATCTAGCCTTGCGCTTTCTCGAGCCAGAGCTCTATAAAAAAGTAGCAAAGTTGTTAGATGAGCGGCGTGTAGACCGTGAACAATATATTGCTGATGTATTGTCACAGCTTAAACAAGAATTGAGCCAGGCAGGTATCAAAGCTGAAGTAACCGGACGTTCAAAACACATCAACAGCATCATCAATAAAATGAAGCGCAAGCAAATTGACTTTAGCGAACTCTACGATGTGCGCGCTGTGCGGATTTTGGTGGAAGATATTAAAGATTGTTACGCCGCCCTCGGCCTGATACACAACTTGTGGCAGCCTATACCCAGCGAGTTTGACGACTACATCGCTCACCCCAAGAGTAACGATTACCGTTCCTTGCATACGGCAGTCATCGGTCCGCGCAACCTGGCTCTGGAAGTGCAAATTCGTACACTTGAAATGCACCAGCACTCCGAGCTTGGTGTCGCAGCGCACTGGCGCTATAAAGAGGGTGGAAAATCTGACGCAAAATTTGATGAAAAAATAGCCTGGCTTCGCCAGATACTCGAGTGGAAAGAAGATGTCAGTGACAGTGGCGATATAATCGAGCAATTTAAAAGTGAATTGTTTCAAGACCAGGTTTATGTGCTTACACCCCAAGGAAAGGTGATCGATTTACCCAAGGGAGCAACGCCAGTCGATTTTGCCTATACCTTGCACACTGACTTGGGACATCGAACGCGTGGCGCCAAGGTAGATGGCAGTATCGTGCCGCTCAATTACAAATTGCAAAATGGACAGCGAGTAGAAATTCTGGCCGCGAAAATTGGCACACCCAGCCGCGACTGGCTAAACCCCAATCTGGGATATTTGCACAGTCAACGGGCACGAGCAAAAGTGAGGCACTGGTTTAAGCATCAGCATTTTGACGAAAATGTCTCGCAAGGCAGGACGCAATTGGAACGAGAGCTTCACCGTTTGGGTATCACGACCATCAATCAGGAAAAAATTGCGCAAAAGTTGAATTTTAATAAATTAGAAGATCTTCTGGCGGCTATCGGGCGCGGTGATGTCACCACCCACCAGATTGTTGGCGTCATTCAGGAAACCTTGTCTGTTAAAACTGAAGTTATTACTAAACCTTTTCTGACTATACCGCTTCAGACCAAGCCATCCACTGCACAAGCCTCCGGTAGTGGCGTTTTGGTTGAAGGTGTAGGCAATCTGATGACCAAAATGGCCAGATGTTGCAAGCCTGCCCCCCCCGATAATATCGTTGGTTATGTCACTCGCGATCGAGGCGTGACGATACACCGTAAAGATTGCAGTGCCATTCTTCGTACACCTGAAAACCGCAGTGATCGAATATTAGCAGCGCAATGGGGGAGCAATAAAGGGGGTAGTTTTTCGGTTGATATTGCAGTCACTGCATATGACCGGCAAGGTCTACTGCGCGATATCAGCGAGCTATTTTCGCGTGAAAAAATTAACGTCACCAAGGTGAACACCCTCAGCAAAAATAACCAGGCTGATATGAATTTTTCTATTGGAATTACCGATCTGGAACAACTCAGTCGATTGCTTGCCCTGCTTCTCCATGTGCCTAATGTGGTGAGTGCCAGGCGCAATATATCAAGTTAATTCACAGCCCATGACGCATATTCAGAAAATAAAAAAATGGGTGCATGTATCTGTCGTCTGGCTACTTGTTTCATGTAACGTATATCTAGGCTATGAACTCAAACCCGGCGTGGACACGCAAGACAAAGTCGAGCAAAAACTCGGAAAGCCCGCCCAGCGATGGCAAAATGCAGATGGTTCATCACAACTCGCTTATCCGCGCGGGCCAATGGGTTATCGTACCTACATGGTAATAACGGGTGCCGACGGAAAACTACAGAAAATAGTAAATGTACTGGATCAAAAATACTTTGCGCAAATTCAATCTGGCATGAGCAAAGACCAGGTGGTTCGTGTTCTGGGCCCCTCCAACCCAAACTGGACGGTGTATTTTGAACGACGAGATGAACTGGTGTGGGAGTGGCGATATTGCGACGACTGGAATGAAGCAGCCCGCTTCAATGTGTTGTTTGATAATAGCACAGGCCTGGTGCGTTCCACCTTGAGCCTGACGGAATCACAAAGGGGATTATGTGGCAAGCTTAGTCATTGCAGCTGCTAGGTATGAAATAATTATTGGTACAGTGGAACACAAATATTTGTAATGAACTGTGCGTACTCGCAATAATCAGGGGTTGGCAATAAAACCGGGTTGAAGTTGTCTTGTAACAGTGAAGGTACCTCCACCATTAGCAACATAAGTTACCTTGGCTGCAAAATCAACGGATGTTGTTCCAATGCTAGGTGAAACAAAGGTGGAATAACTCACTTTAGTGCCGTCAGGATCTGATCGAGTAGTATCAATTTGTAGACAATCATTAAAGGTGCCAGCTGGTACCGTTCTAGTGACATTGATAGCGGAAATTTTTGAGTTTACTGAACCTAATGATGCAGTCGCCTGTTTTTCAACCCAGGTAGTTCCTATTGCGAAGGAAGGTGGCAAAGCAATGGATAAGGTAGATCCATCACTGAATACCAATGCACCAGATTCATCAATATGCGATGTAAGACTGGTTGTAGTTGTAACAGGCGGTGTCCCTGATGTGTGTGCATCGCTAATTGTAATTACTCCGGCGGTTGAACTGGTTACAGTTCGTTTATAGCTTGATATGTCCGTTTCGTTAGCCCCTACATTTGGATACGCGATAATTGTTTGAATATGAGTCCACGTATTTCCAACTGCATTTTTAGAGAAATACTGTGAAGCTGTGCCGGAGGCAACATTCCCTCCCCCGCCACTGCCGCTTCCACTACTTGCTCCACCGCAAGCCACAACAGTAGCACCCATAAATATAACCAAAATATTTTTAGCGAATCTCATAAATTTCTCCAAGAATTAAAAAATATTTTGCAAGACTACGTATTGAAGCTTACCACACTTTACTGAATCTTACGGATTCGATTTTGATGGAAATCGGTTACAAAAAGACTGCTACCATCACTAGTTATACCAACAGGGTTATCGAATGATGCCGCTGTGCCGGTGCCATCAGCGCTCCCAACTAATCCCGATCCTGCCAGGGTAGTGACGATGTTGGTAGTAAGATCAATTTTGCGGATTTTATTGCCAAATTCTTCTGCAACATATAGGTTTTGGCTATCGTATACCATTCCATCCGGTCCATTAAATGATGCCGTTGCGCCAGAGCCATCATTTGTTCCCTGTAAACCTGAGCCTGCCAATGTGGTTACAACAGTGCTTACATCAATTTTGCGAATTTTATGGTTGCCTCGATCTGCAACATATACAAAGTTACCGTCAGTAGTGAGCCCGTATGGTTGATTGAATGAAGCAGATTGACCCAATGCATCCACTGCACCAGGTTGACCAGAGCCTGCAAATGTCTTGACTGAATTATTGCTTAATTCAATCAAGCGAATTTTGTTATTGATGGTATCAGCAATATATAAAAATTTATTGTCAGTAGTAATGCCGGTTGGCCCATTGAAGGTTGCAGAGGAACCCACACCATCAGCAGAACCAGCCAAGCCTGTACCTGCCAACGTTGTTACTTCACCAGTAGCGATTACAATTTTGCGAATTCTATGGTTATAGTAGTCCGACAAATATAGGTTAGTGCCATCGGTAGTGATACCAAATGGGAATTTAAATTTAGCTGCCGCACCTATCCCATCAGCATAGCCACCTGGACCAATTGATCCTGCAAGCGTGGACATAACGCCAGTATTGATAATAATCTTGAGGATTCTGTTGTTTGTGGCATCAGCAATATATAAATTGTTTCCATCGGTAGTAATGCCGATTGGGCCATTTAATGTAGTGGAAACGAATGTGCTGACCACTTTTGATAAATTTAATGGGGCACCAAATATCGAACCACCCATTAAAAATCCAATACCAGAAATTGTAGGTGCTGAAAAATTGCTTCCGCTTATGTTAAACGAAACATTTCCTGGATTAAATGTAAAGCCATTTTTAATAGGTGTAATGGTGTAACTTCCATTAGCAACTCCAGCGAAGCTATAGTTTCCGTTAGTGTCAGTGGTGGTAGTTTTCACAATGCCTCCTGTAGTCAGGTTGATAGTCACGCCCGAAGCGCCAGTGACTACACCAGAAAGGGTATACGTAGGCTGGATTGAGGTGATATTGGCAAAAGTTGCATTAGCTCCATTGATTGATGCGATTGTACTACTCGGGTTGAAAAA
>Ga0315270_10001993_pt1 | contig 10841 bp, 11 predicted proteins | sample C1_bottom_MG_FD_204932 | JGI IMG/M metagenome (GOLD analysis project Ga0315270, IMG submission 204932) | Sediment microbial communities from Yellowstone Lake, YNP, Wyoming, USA - C1_bottom | ecosystem: Environmental > Aquatic > Freshwater > Lake > Sediment | place: USA: Wyoming | collected... | reverse complement strand
AGCGCTGCATGGCGATTTCGGTGGCCGTGCTGGTCGGCGACGTGGCCGACAAGGTCGTGCCGCTGCTGGCCGAGCGCGCGCGCGCGCTGAAAATCAAGAACGGCATGGAACTCGACGCCGAGATGGGCCCGATCGTCACGCGCGAAGCGCTGAACCGCATTGAAGGCTATGTCGGCATTGGCGTCGAAGAAGGCGCCAAGCTGGTGGTCGATGGCCGTGGTCACAAGGTGGCCGGACACGAGAACGGTTTCTTCACCGGCGGCACGCTGTTTGACCATGTCACGCCGTCGATGCGCATCTACAAGGAAGAGATCTTCGGCCCGGTGCTGGCCTGCGTGCGCGTGCCCGACTTCGCTGCTGCGGTCGATCTGGTGAACGCGCACGAATACGGCAACGGCGTGGCCTGCTTCACCAGCGACGGCAATGTGGCGCGCGAATTTGCGAGGCGCATCCAGGTCGGCATGGTCGGTATCAATGTGCCGATTCCGGTGCCGATGGCCTGGCACGGCTTCGGCGGCTGGAAGAAGAGCCTGTTCGGCGACATGCACGCCTATGGCGAAGAAGGCGTGCGTTTCTACACCAAGCAGAAGAGCGTGATGCAGCGCTGGTCGTCGAGCACGCCCAAGGGCGCTGAATTCGTGATGCCGACCAGCCGCTGACGCGAGGTTCAGCCGCAGCCGCAGCCGCAGCCGCAACGCTGCGGCATGCACGTGCGTGAGCGGCAAAAAGATAGACTACCCTCCCGTTACAGGAGCGAGTGGTCTCATGCAAGAGCGCGATAACGACCCAGGGTTGGCGATCCCAGATGCCGACTATCTGGCGCAGGCACTCCAAGCCCAGAAGGAATCGCGGCTGGACGAAGGCTTGGCGCTGTCGCAGCTTGCCTGGGAGCAGGCCGTAGCCGGCGGCAAGATCGAGGACCAGATCGAAGCAGGCCGCTTGAAGGCTTTCTTCCTGTATCGCAGCGGCGCCTTGGCGCAGTTGCTCGAAGCTGGCGACGAAGTGCTGCCGCTGCTGCGCGCGCAAGGCCCGAGCGAGCGCCTGTGCGAGCTCTTGCGCTGGGTGACGCTAGGCGGTTTCGAGACGGGTAACTTCGAGTTGGCGACGCGTTGCGCCAGCGAGAGCCACGCGGTGGCGCAGGCGCTGGGCGATGTGCGGCAGATTGCGCTGTCATTGAACGCGCTGGGGGCCGGCTTCGAGCGCATGGGCGACCCGTGGCAAGCCGAGCGCGTGATGAACGAAGCTGTCGCACTGGTGCGCGATAGCGACCACGTTTTCGAGAACCTCGCTTCACTGAACAATCTGTGCGGTGTTGCGCTGGGGGCCTTTTACTTGCTCCGCGACAGCGGCAACGATGCCGAAAGCGCAGCGGCCTTGGGACGGGCGCTGGACTACGCGCGTGGCGCGCAGCCTCTTGCCAGAGCCTTCGGCGATCCTTTTCCGCTGGTGATGACCGAGGGCAATCTGGCTGAGGCCTTGCTGCACTCGGGGCATCTCGACGAGGCCGAATCGCTATTACGCCAGACTTTGCAGCAGGCGCAACAGCGTGGCTATCTGGCGCAGGATTGGCGCATGCGCTGTTCGCTGGCCGAATTGCTCTTGTCGCGCGAGCAAGCGCAAGCGGCCTACGACGGATTGCACGCATTGATTCTCGAGATGGGCGACAAAGCGCCGGTAGCCACGGCCTTGCGCGCCCGCCATGCCATGTATAGAGCCAGCAAGGCACTGGGACAGTTTGAACAGGCCTTGACGCAACTCGAAGCTTACGACGCCATTGCCCGCACGCGCAGCACGGCGCAATTGATGGCGCAATCGCAGCATTTCGTCACCAGACTGGAAGCCGAGCAGGCACGCCGCGAGGCCAACGTGCACCAGGCGCATGCGCTCGAACTGCAGGAGCGTGTGCTGCATGATCCGCTGACCGGCCTAGGGAATCGTCGCTTCCTGGAGGCGCGCGTCGAACCGCTCGCGCAGGAGTGCAGCCGCGCGGGCAGGCCACTGACGCTGGCGCTGATCGATGTGGACCGCTTCAAGAGCATCAACGACCGGTTCGGGCACGAGATTGGCGACCGGGTGCTGGAGCAATTGGCGCAAATGCTCAAGGAGAACACGCGCGGCAGCGATCTGCTGGTGCGCTACGGCGGCGAGGAATTCCTGGTGGCATTTCCCGACACCGGCAGCGAGCGTGTGTTTGAGGTTTGCGAACGCCTGCGCGAGCGCGTCCAGGCCCATCCATGGCATGCGTTTGCAGCCGATCTGGCGGTCACTTTGAGCATCGGCATGGCCAGCGCAGCGCCTTATGCTCTGGACCAGCTGATTGCGCAAGCTGATCGCGCGATGTACCGCGCGAAGAATCTTGGCCGCAACCAAGTAGCATTGGCGTGATGAACCAAGGCGATTCTTGCCTTGGAATAGGTGCCGCGCGGCACAACGATTTGCCAATCAAGCGACGGACATGAATTCAAAAATTGCCCTCATTACCGGCGCCGGTCGCGGCATCGGCGCCGCTACTGCGCTGTTGTGCGCTGCTCAAGGTTACGACCTCGCCCTCAATTACGCGAAGGACGAGACCAGCGCCACGCGATTGGCCGAGCAAGTGCGGCGCATGGGCCGGCGCGCCGTGACGATACAGGCTGATGTATCGCAAGAGGCCGATGTGCTGCGCATGTTCGCCACCGTAGACGACGAACTGGGGCCACTCACCGCCTTGGTGAACAACGCCGGCATCGTGGCGCCAGTGGCCCGCGTCGATCAAATGACGTTTGATCGCATCAACCGCATGTTTGCGGTCAATGTGTTGGGCAGCTTCATGTGCGCGCGCGAGGCGGTGTTGCGCATGAGCACGCGCCATGGCGGCAAGGGCGGTGTCATCGTCAATCTGTCTTCGCGCGCGGCTGAACTGGGTTCGCCTGGCATCTTCGTCGACTATGCGGCCAGCAAAGGCGCCATCGATGCATTCACGGTGGGACTCGCGCGCGAAGTGGCGGGCGAGGGCATACGCGTCAACGCGGTGCGCCCCGGACTGATAGAAACCGAGATCCATGCCACGAGCGGCATGGCGGACCGACTCACGACGGGCGCGAGTTCGGTGCCGATGCAGCGTGTCGGCACGGCGCAGGAAGTGGCCCAGGCGATTGTCTGGCTGCTGTCGGATGCGTCCAGCTACACGACGGGCGCCTTGCTCGATGTCGGCGGTGGACGTTAGCGCCACACCGCTCCCCGCTCTCGATGCGCGCACAGGCCTTTGCAGTGGCTGAGCCATCGAGCCCTGCGGCTGTGCCCGAGTTGGCTGACGCCGGCAACGGCGGCGTAGCAGGTGACCCCACGGTACCGCGCGGCGCGGTACTGGCACTGTCCCTGGCGGCATTTGCCAGCGGCATCTCGCTGCGCGTCTGCGACGCGCTGCTGCCGCGCCTGGCGCACGAGTTTTCTCTGGACCTGGGCCAGGCCGCCGGCGTGATCGCCGTGTTCTCGATCGCCTATGGTGTCGCGCAACTCTTCTTCGGGCCGATGGGCGACCGCTTCGGCAAATATGTCGTGATCGCCTGGGCCTGCTTGGCCTGTGTCATCACCACCGCACTTTGCGCGTTGGCTCCGACGTTTTCGCTATTGCTGGTGGCTCGAATCATGGCAGGGGCGACGGCGGCCGCCGTCATTCCGCTGTCGATGGCATGGATCGGCGATGTGATTGCCTATGAGCGCCGCCAGGCGGTGCTGGCGCGATTCCTGATCGGGCAGATCCTCGGTCTTTCGGCGGGTGTGTGGCTGGGTGGGTTTGCCGCCGATCATCTCGACTGGCGAACTCCGTTCGTGGGCATCGCCGGCCTGTTCCTGGTCGTCAGCCTCATCTTGCTGAAGGTCAACCGGGGCCTGCCACCGTCGACGCGCGTGCTGCGCCACGGACATGGGTCAGCGCTTGCGCGCATGCGTTCGGAGTTCACGCAGGTACTGCGCGTTCCTTGGGCGCGGGTCGTGCTGCTGACGGTGTTCCTGGAAGGCGCGTTTCTGTATGGCGCCTTCGCCTTCATCGTTTCGCATTTGCACCGGACGCACCAAATCTCACTCGCACAGGCAGGCTCGGTGGTGATGCTGTTCGGCTTTGGCGGTCTGTTGTTTGCCGTCGCGGCAAGCACGTTTGTCAGGCGGCTGGGCGAGGCGGGATTGGCGAAATGGGGCGGCATTCTGATCGCCGCGTCGTTCCTGACCATCGCGCTGGCGCCTCAGTGGTGGTGGGCCATTCCAGCCTGCTTCGTGTCGGGCCTGGGCTTCTATATGTTTCACAACACGCTGCAGATCAATGCGACCCAGATGGCGCCCGAACGTCGTGGCGCTTCGGTCGCGGCCTTTGCATCGTGCTTCTTCCTGGGTCAATCTGTCGGTGTCGGCATCGATGGACAACTGGTCACAATGTTCGGCACCAGCAGCGCCATCGTGCCAGGTGCACTCGGGGTGCTGCTGGTGGCGCTGAACTTCAGCCGACTCAGGACCGCAAGACCGCAACAGGCAATGTCGACAAGCGCTGCATGAAAACCGGTTCGAGGTCGCAAGCGCCGAGCCGCGCCAGCGGCGTTGCAAAATGGCGCATGCAGTTTGCTTGGGGTTTGTGATGGAAACACGAAAATTAAGGGTCGGCCAGCCGATCTCATCTGCGCAGTTCGATGAACTGAGCGACGAGCAGTTGGAACGGCTGGTGCCGCGCGCCTACCGGGAGTTCTTTCCAGGCAAGGACGACTGCGCCGACGGCTTCTTCTACCTGCACGACGGCACGGCATGGAGCTTCTTCAAGGGGGGCTTTCTGGATGAGTGAGGCACATCATGACCTGGGACTATCCTCACCCGTTCACTTTGCCCGTCATGCCGCGCAGCGAGGACATCGACGGCCTGAACCACACCAATAACGCGGTTTACGTCCAGTGGTGCGAGAAAATCGGCTGGGCCCATTCGGAGAACCTCGGCCTCAGCCTGGACGACTACCGCCGACTGGATCGCGCGATGGCGATTCGTCATGGCGACTACGACTACCTGCTGCCCACCGGCATCGATGACGAGCTCACGCTGGCCACTTGGCTGCTGGCCAGCGATGGCAAATTGACGATGGAGCGCCGCTTCCAGTTGATCCGCAACCGCGACCAGGAGACGGTGATGCGCGGCCGCTGGAATCTGGTTTGCATCGAATTGAGCAGTGGCCGTGTGCGCCGCATGCCGCAGGAGTTCTGCCAGGTGTATTTGGCGGCCATGGTCGAGCCCGAGCGTCGCGAGTAGGCACGCGCGTATCGGCGCGGTGCACGGCATGAGGCTGCAGCTCAGTCGTCGCGTCCGCCAAAGATGCCCAACAACATCAGCAGCGACTGGAATACGTTGTAGATGCTGAGATACACGCCCAGCGTGGCGCTGATGTAGTTGGTTTCAAGTCCGTCCTGCACGCGCTTCAGGTCGTGCAGGATGAAAGCGGAGAAGATGCCGATCGCCAGCACCGCCAGCGTGATCATCAAGGCGCTGGACTGGATGAAGAGGTTGGCTATTCCCGCGACCAGCAACATGATGGCGCCGATGAACAACCACTTGCCCATCGCCGTCAGATCGCGCTTGATGATGGACGAGAGCGTGGCCATGCCGAGGAAGATCGTGCCGGTGCCGGCAAAGGCCATCATCACCAGGCTCGCGCCATTGCTCAGCCCGAGCACCATGCCGACCATACGCGACAACATCACGCCCATGAAGAAGGTGAACGCCAGCAGTACGGGAACACCGGCCGCCGAATTCTTCGTCTTCTCGATCGCGAACATGAAGGCGAATGCGCCGCCAATGAACACGATGGCGCCCATGCCTGACGACATGCTGTTGGCGATGCCGGTGGCGATGCCGATCCACGCGCCGAGCACGGTGGGCACCATCGAGAGTGCCAGCAACCAGTAGGTATTGCGCAGCACACGGTTGCGCTGCACGGCAGCGCCGCCATCAGCGTGATCGTAAGAAACAGTTTGCAGTGAGTGGTTCATCGAATCCTCATCAAGAGTGGAGCAGGGAACGGAATCAACCGGCAGCAAGCCTGCGCTTGTTGCGGGCACGGATATTGAGCGCCTCGACGGCCAGCGAGAACGCCATCGCGGCGTAGATATAGCCCTTGGGCACATGCGCTTCGAAGGCCTCGGCGGTCAGCGCCATGCCGATCATCACCAGGAAGGCGAGCGCCAACACCTTGACCGACGGGTGGCGGTCGACGAAATCGCCGATCGGCTTGGCGGCGAACATCATCACGCCCACCGATGCGACCACCGCCGCCACCATCACGCTGATCTGGTCGACCATGCCGACCGCGGTGATCACCGAGTCGAGCGAAAACACGATGTCGATGACCGCGATCTGGCCGATGATTGCCCATAGCAAGCGCTTGCCGGCCGCGCTGACCGCCACCGGGTCGGTGGCGGGCGCGACGTCCTGCTCGCGCGCTTCGACCTCGACAAAGATCTCGTGCGAGGCCTTGTAGAGCAGGAACAGTCCGCCGATCAGCAACACCAGGTCGCGTCCGCTGATGGCCTGGCCGCCCAAGCTGAACAGATCGGCGGTCAGTCCCATGACCCAACTCAGCGAGAACAGCAAGGCCAGGCGTGAGAGCATGGCAAAGGCCAGGCCGAGGCGGCGCGCCTTGTCGCGCTGGTGTGGCGGCAACCTGCCCACCAGGATTGAGATGAAGATGATGTTGTCGATGCCCAGGACGATCTCCAAGGAGGTCAACATCAAGAAGGCGATCCAGACATTGGGATCGAACAGCAATTCCATGGCGTATCCAGCTTTGACGATGTCCGGAATCTAATGAACTCAACACTTCGCGTAAAGTCGAATTTTCTGAAGTGTTACTTCGCAAAAACGGCAGCAAAATGAACTTCAAGCACCTCTACTATTTCTGGGCCACCGCCAAGTCGGGCGGCATCATGCGCGCGGGCGAGCAGTTGCACACGACACCGCAAACGCTGTCGGCGCAGATCAAGCTGCTCGAGACTCAGTTGGGATGTGCGTTGTTTCGCAAAGCGGGGCGGCGCCTGGAACTCACCGACGAGGGGCGGATCGCACTTGGCTACGCCGACCAGATCTTCGCGCTCGGCACCGAGCTGGAGGCGGCGCTAGGCAAGGCCGGCGGCGCTCGAGGCGCGCTTGTGTTTCGCGTCGGCATTGCCGATTCGGTGCCCAAGGCGATCGCCTACCAATTGCTTGAGCCGGCGCTCGGATTGCCCGAGGCGGTGCGACTGATCTGTCACGAAGGCGCGTTCCGGGATCTGTTGGCGCAGATCGCAGTGCACCGGCTCGATCTGGTGATCGCCGACGAGCCGATGGGCAAGCAGGTCAGCGTGAAGGCTTTCAACCATGCGCTGGGAACGACGGCGATGAGCTTCTTCGCCACCAAGCAGCTGAAGGCCTCGCTGCGGGCTAAGTTTCCGCAATGCCTGGACGGTGCGCCGATGCTGCTGCAGGGCGCAACATCGGCGATGCGCCAGCGCCTCGAGGTCTGGCTCAACGAGCACCAACTGCGCCCGAGGGTGGTGGGCGAGTTCGACGATGCCGCGCTGTTGAAGGCTTTCGGTGGCGAAGGGCGCGGCGTGTTCATGGCGCCTACCGTGCTCGAGGCCGAAACCTGTGCCCAGTTCGGCGTGCAGGTGCTTGGCCGGACAAGCGAGCTGGTCGAGGAGTTCTATGCCATTTCGGTGGAGCGCCGCATCACCCACCCTTGTGTCGTGGCCATCACCCAGGCAGCCCGCAGCGATTTGTTCGGCGCCTGACATCGGATCGGAGTTTGCCCCGTGCGCAACTGCACTTGGACTTGCATGGGCCCAAGCCGCAAGGTCTTTCTCAATCAGTCGAGGACAGAGCAGTCCCGCTGCGCGTGCCAGGTCCGTCCCCGAGGCCTTATCTTTGCACCAGCATCGGCTGCATGCGCGTTGCATCGCGCACGCGCTCGGCCGCCAGCTGTGCCAGCTCGCGGTTCGGGTAAGGGCCAGCCTGCAGCCGGTGCATTGCGCTGTCGGTGAAGACGGCCAGCAGCGGCGCAATCCAGTCGAGTTGCTTGACCAGTTGCTGGCGCAACTGCTCAGCGCCGCCCAACTGTGAAAACGCGCCCAGTTGCAGCCAAAAACCACGCCCAGCGCCAGCTTGGCTTGTGACCGCTGGCGGCGGTGTCGAAGCGTTGGCATCAACGGCCGTCGGCGCAGGCTTGGCATCGGCCAGCAGCAGCGCCGGATCGGCGCCGCTTGCCGTGCTGCTGCGCTCGGGCGCACCCGAGGGCTGACTGGCCAGGTAGACCGGTGGCGGATTGTCGCGGCGCCACGCGCCCGTGCGTATGTCGTCGAAAGTCAGGCGCTCGACTTCCACCGGGGCGACACCGCGCAACAAGTCGAGCTTGAGCGCGGCGGTGTAGCTCAGGTCGATGATGCGCCCCGCATGGAACGGGCCTCTATCGTTGACGCGCACGATCACCTCGCGACCATTGGCAGGATTGCGCACGCGCGCGTAGCTTGGCAAGGGCATGGTCGGATGCGCCGCGCTCATCGCGTACATGTTGTAGGTCTCGCCGTTCGAAGTCGGCCTGCCATGGAATTTGCGGCCGTACCACGACGCGAGGCCGCGCTCGACCAGCGGCTTATCACTGGTGATCGGCTCGTAGCGCTGGCCCTGTATTTCATAGGGTTTGTTCGGACCGCCATTGCGTATCGCCTCTATCCGGGGTTCGGCGTCGGGCATCTGACCCAGATTGGGTGGGATCACCGCATCGGGACCGTCGCGGCTCAGGTCCACGCTGGGTGCGCTGCGGCCGGGACTTGACGGCAATGGCGTGCTGGCGCATCCGCCCAGCACCAGTGCCAGTGCCATCAGGCCCGCCCATAGCAGCTGGCGCTGCAGCGCCGGACCTCGCAACCATGGTGCCAAAACAAGCATGCGCGCAGTGTAGGCGAATGACCGCGCAGCGCACAGGCGGGGTCTGGTCGGCGTTATGCTGAGGCCTTCGCACCCTTCCTACGCCAACACCATGAGCCAATACGTCTTCCCTCCTCAGGAGCAGAGCAGCGTCGCAGTGCGCGGACAAAGCGCGCGCTATGCCGTGTCGCGCATTTTTTGCGTGGGCCGCAATTACGCCGCGCATGCGCGCGAAATGGGCGGCAACCCGGACCGTGAACCACCGTTCTATTTCATGAAGCCGGCCAGCGCCATCCTGCCCTCGGGCATGGCAATCGCCTATCCGCCCGCCACCAAAAACTACCATTTCGAAATGGAGTTGGTGATCGCCATCGGCGCGCCGGTGTTCCGCGTTCCGGTTGAAAAAGCCGAGGCCGCCGTCTGGGGATATGCCGCGGGACTCGACATGACGCGCCGCGACCTGCAGGCCGAGGCCAAGGAGACCCGACGCCCGTGGGATCTGGCCAAGGGATTCGAGCAATCCGCCGTGATCACCGAAATCGTTCCCGCCAGCGAGTCCGGCCACCTCGTCAAAGGCCGCATCGCGCTGGCCGTGAACGGCGTGACCAAACAGCAAGGCGACTTGGCCGACATGATCTGGAGCGTGCCGGAGATCGTCGCCAATCTGTCGCAGTACTTCCACCTGCAGCCTGGCGACCTGATCTACACCGGCACACCCGACGGTGTGGGCGCAGTGCTGCCTGGCGATCAGATCACCGGCGAGATCGAAGGCCTGCCGGCGCTCAGCCTCAAGATCCTGGCGGCCGAGTAGACGGACCACTTCAATTCGCACAGCACGCCATGTTTGACCACAACGAAACCATCGAAGAGGCGCTGCGGCGCAATATCCGCGACGCCTTGTTCGAGGATGTCGGCGTGTGCGACTGGACCGCCAGCCTGGTGTTGGCCGGCCAGCGCGTGCATGCGCATGTGCGCGTGCGCGAGCAGGCCGTGCTGTGCGGAACCGGCTGGTTTGACGGCGCGCTCAAGGCGCTCGACCCGCAAGCGCAGATCGATTGGCAGTACGAGGAGGGCGAGCTGATGCGCGCCGACACCGAGGTGTGTCGCATCACGGCCGAGTCGCGCGCCCTGCTCACTGCCGAGCGCCCGGCGCTGAATTTCCTGCAACTGCTGTCAGGCACGGCCACGGCTACGCATGCCCATGTCACGGCCATCGCCGGCGCATCGACCAATCCGAAAGGCTGTGTCGTACTCGATACGCGCAAGACGCTGCCGGGGCTGCGCCTGGCGCAGAAATACGCGGTGCGCGTCGGCGGCGGCGAGAACCAGCGTCTGGCCCTGTACGACGGCATCCTGATCAAGGAAAACCACATCGCTGCGGCCGGCGGCGTGGCCGCTGCGGTGCGCGCCGCGCTGGACTTGCACGCCGGGGTCAGCATCCAAGTTGAAGTTGAAAACATTGACGAATTGCGCCAGGCGCTCGACGCCGGCGCGCAAAGCGTGCTGCTCGACAACTTCAGCCAGACCATGATGCGCGAGGCGGTCGCCCTGACTGCGGGACGCGCGCTGCTCGAAGTGTCGGGCGGCGTCGCGCTCGATCAACTGCGCTGGATCGCCGCCACTGGTGTTGATCGCATCTCGATCGGGCGCCTGACCAAGGACGTCAAGGCGGTCGACTATTCGATGCGCATCGAAGGCCCCGTCGCGCCAACAGACTCTCAGACCTGAACAGTCACAACACCGCCTGCACGGCGGCAAGTCGTGAGCCCTTTCAGAGCCAGCTCCAGGATTCGCCGCGCTGGCGTTTTGCCGACAGCCCGCCGGGTTCCGTCCGCACCACGGTTACCCAACGATCTTGTCGTACTCGGCATGCGTTCCGATCCAGAACCAATGGACGCCACCGTCCACTTGCAGGCCGAGTGCTCTGTAATAGA
>Ga0315270_10001992_pt1 | contig 10841 bp, 10 predicted proteins | sample C1_bottom_MG_FD_204932 | JGI IMG/M metagenome (GOLD analysis project Ga0315270, IMG submission 204932) | Sediment microbial communities from Yellowstone Lake, YNP, Wyoming, USA - C1_bottom | ecosystem: Environmental > Aquatic > Freshwater > Lake > Sediment | place: USA: Wyoming | collected... | reverse complement strand
TGGGTGTCGAGATAACTTGGCCGGATGCCGTCGTATACGTGAGTGCTTTTAACGCCACGACGGAGCGTTCATTCTCTTTCGTTGTTCCCGTGTTGCTGGGCGAGCCCGCGCTGGGTTGTAAGCTTGAGCCTGACGGCGTGGCAAAGGTTTGCACGCTTTTGCTCGGAATAGCCCCGTTCGGCGAGCCACCGCTCAACGTGTCGAATATCAATTTTGTTGTGAGTGAACGATCGTCGCCAAAGTCTTTCTTGACGTCGACGACAGGCTCGATAACTTGCACTCGCCCACCACTTTCTTGGTAGAAGAGAACGCCGGAATCAACTTGTAAAGGTTTGTTGGCGGAGGTTTCATCATAAAGAGAGGTTGCGGAAAAGGCGCTCGGTGTAGCGATTAGCGCACAGCTGGCAAGCGCGAGCTGCAAACGCAGTGTTGTATCCATTTTTTTTAGTTGCACCCGCAACCTCCGCCGCCGAAGCCGCGGCCACCGCTAGATGCTTCTTTGCTGAAATAAATATGGTCGTCAAGGGCGGAGTCGATCGGATACGCGTCAAGTTGCATGGCGGGTTTGGCGAGCAGGTCTCGCTCCCAAGGTTTCACACCGATGCTGCAGGAGCTGACTAGCAGGAGCGCTAGACAGGCATACACAACTCGGTACTTGCGTTGACGATGTAACATTGAATGGCCTATTGAGGTGGTAGCAGTGAACGAATCTTTGCTTCGAGTCCATCGCGGTCGCTGAGCCGAAAGCCCGGGTGGCTGAAGCGCGTTTTGCCGGTGCGGTCGATGATAAAACTGGTTGGCATCCCTTCGACGCCGAATTTCTCGGCAAGCTTGCCTTTTGGATCAAATACGATGGGAAAGGATGGTTTGAATTCTTTGAGAAAGTCTTCGGCCAGTTGATGGTCTTCGTCGACATTGATGGCGATAACGGTAAAGTCTCTTGCGCCATAGGCTTGTTGTATTGTTTTGAGCCAGGGGAAGGACTCTCGGCATGGGGCACACCATGAAGCCCAGAAATCTACGTAAACGACCTGGCCTTTGTAGGAATCGATGTTGAATTCGCTGTCTGCGGCGAAGAGTGAGGTGCCGTAGCTGATCGTTATTGCGAGCAGGATTCGCGCGATGGCGCGGGCGCTAAACATTAGATTTCTCCAATCGAGTGTGGGTAGTTCAAACCTGAATCAGTTAGCCAAGTTTTGATAGTCGAGCTTATGCGTACAATGTTGCCGCTACGCCGCGCTGGGTTGTCTCAACCAGCTTACTCTGTGACTCGTGATATTGAGGAAAGTTGTGGGCAATGTTCAACTGTCGCAGTAAAAAGACTTCACGGTCGTGTAAAAACACGTCAGCGAAAGTTTGTAGCGTGCAATAAAAAAAGCTCAACGATGTCGCTAAGCAGGTTTGAGTTGTTGAATGTTGGCGCAAGGTAACCGAATAGACACCGTTAAACCGCCTCCCGTTTCATTAAGCGCTGTAATTTCTCCGCCGTGTATGAGAACGGCTCGTTGCGCGATGGCCAAACCAAGACCGTAGCCACCGCTGCTGCGGCCGCGATCTTCTTCGACGCGCACAAACGGTTCAAAAATGCGTGGTAGCAGATTTTCGGGAATGCCTGGTCCGTGGTCGCGAACGCGAACGCAAACGCAATTTAGCGGCGTAACATTGGTGGCAAGTGAGAGTTCGACACTGGTGCCAATGGCCGTATAGCGCAACGCGTTGCGCACAACATTTTCGATTGCGCTGTGCAATAACGGTCCGTTGGCATTAATCAAAACTGCCGCCGCGGGTTTATTCAGCTGCACGTCGCGCTGCTGACTTTGTGCTTCGATGCGGGCGTCGCTCGCTACCGTATTCAATAGCTCCGACAAGTCAATCAACTCCATCTTTGGTGCGCCCGCGCGCGATTCTAACCGCGCGAGTGATAGTAGTTGACCGATTAGCTCGCTGAGTCGTTCTGTCTCACGTTCGATGCGATCAAATTCCGGATGTGGCGTATCGCCGGCGCGTTGGCGGGCTAAACCCATCGCCGCTTGCAAGCGCGCCAAAGGCGACCGCAATTCGTGCGATACATCGGTGAGTAACTGTTTGTGCGAGTGCATCAACGTGGAGAGTTGCTCAGCCATGCGATCAAACGAGTGCGCCAAGTCGACAATTTCGTCACGCCGTTGCCCGAGTGATGGACCCACGCGTTGACTCAAATCTCCGGCCGCGTAAATTTCCGTTGCGCGGCGCAGTTTCTCGATGGGGCCGACCAGGTAGCGTGCCAGCACAAGTCCGACAATACCGCTGATCAATGCGGCAAGAAATACTGGCACAGCAATAATCCTCGGGCGTTGTAAAACGCGCGCAAGAGTGACTCCTGGAAAGTCGGCATGAAGGCTATATTCGGTTCCATTGGCGAGGCGGATCGCGTGATGGCTATGTCCGGGCGAGTCCGGTTCGCGTGCTGGCTTCTCATCGTGGCGAATATGTTCTAAGGTGCGCTGAGGCACCGTGCGACCAAGAATATCTTCGCCGCTTTGATTCAAAACGAGAATAGGAATAGCCTCGTGTTTGTCGACAGTGTGGGCCCATGTGCGTAAGCCTGCTATTCCGTTGCTGTCGGCGGCGGCCTGTGCTTCTCGTGCTCGAAATAGCATGTGCTCGATTTCGCCGCCGGCATTTTCGCGATCACGCAGCTCATCTAGATAATGGGATACCGCAAAGATGATGGCGCCGGAAAAAAAGATCAGCGCGATCCAAAAGGACAAAAAGAATTTCCAGAACAGGCGGTGCATCAACACGCAGCTAAAATGTTACGTACTGATAGCCGACGCCGCGTACCGTCTTGATGCGTTCGCCGTTTTCCGGCGTACTGCCAAGTTTGCGCCGCAGATTGCTGACGTGCATGTCGAGGCTGCGGTCGTAGGGTGACAGTTTGCGTCCTAGCGCGCGCTCGGACAGTTCCGCTTTTGTGACGACGTGACCGGCTTCGCGCACGAGGACCTCCAGCACACTATATTCTGTGCTGGTCATTTCGAGCGGTTGTCCCACGCAAACGACACTGCGTGATCCGGTATGAATTTCCAGATCATCGAGCCGCAGAATTTCTGCGGCAGGCACTTCCGTTTCCAATGCTTGTGCACGTGCTCGACGCAGAACGGACCGCATATGGGCGACCAAAACACGCGGGTTAGTGGGCTTGGTTAAATAGTCATCCGCGCCGAGTTCTAGGCCGACAATGCTGTCGACGTCTTCTGCCCGGGCCGTCAACATTAATACAGGTGTCGTGCGCGTTTTGCGCAATTGGCGCAGTACGTCAAAGCCACTTTGGAACGGCATCATGACATCGAGAATGATCAAGTCGTACTCGTGAGCCAACGCTTTGTCCAACGCCATCGTCCCGTCGCTGGCGACGTCCACCGCAAAGCCTTCGTGCGTCAAGTACTCGGTGAGCATTTCGCACAACTCAGTATCATCGTCGGCCAACAATATGCGGTGCATTGCGTGCGTCTCGTGGCGGTGGATCAGTTTACTTGGGGGTGCATAGTGGCACAGCGGTGCGCGACAACAAAGCGGCTGTGTGAGTCTTTGACGAACTCTTACAATTGGTGACGTGTGCAGCAGGGGCCTAAGTTTTGTTACATAAGCGTGCCGTCCGCCGATCTCGCGCCGTCGAAACGGCTGGCCAGGGCTAAGCTTAATTAAGCCGTTTGTGCGGGCTTGATCCACGCGCTAGTACAACCTTTGCCACGCCGTTTACTGGCGTACAAAGCTTGATCGGCGTTGTTCAATAATTCGTCGGCGCGTTTGCTGTCTTGCGGCAAACTGGCGATACCGATGCTGCAGGTGGTGTGAACGGAGGCATCGGCAATGCTCGACACGAACGGAAAGTTTGTCACAGCATGTTGAATTTTATCCGCCAATGCCAAGGCACCTTTGGAGTCGGTTTGCGGTGCGACAATGACAAATTCATCGCCGCCGAAACGACCAATGACATCAATGCGGCGGCAATGCTCGCGCAACACGCGGGAGAAGTCGTGCAGCATTTTATCACCCAGCAAATGGCCGTGTTGATCGTTAAATGTTTTGAAGTTATCGAGGTCGATGAAGATCACGGACAACGGTTGGCCATGGCGTACGGCGCGTGCTGTCTCGACATTCAGTGTCTCTAACACGGCGCGCTTGTTGAGGAATCCAGTGAGTGAATCGTGACAAGCTTGTTGTTTGAGTTCGTTGATGAGGCGAGATTTTTCCACCGCTTCCACCATCTTCGAGGCAAAAATACTGAGCAACAACAAATCGTGATCGCCAAAGGGGTGCGGTGTTTTTCGATAGACCGTAATGCAGCCAATCGTAGTTTCTCGCGTATTCATTGGCACGCACAACAGCGAGCGGATGTTTTCTAGACGCGCAAACTCGGGATTTTTTACGTTGGCGTCCGCTTGAATGTTGGCAGAGGTGAAGGGCATTCCCGTTTGCACGACGCGTCCGGTAATGCCTTCGCCAACGCGCACGGCAGGTTGCGATAAGAAACCATCGGTTACGCCATACGCTTTGGCAATGTTCAATGTGCCGGATTCGACATCAAAGACGCGGATGGTGGCAGCGTCGGCATTCGTCAGTGTCGCCGCGGTGGTGACAATATGGGTGAATACATCATCCAGGCCGTCGAAGATCATCATGCGTTCGGAGATCATAAAAATACGATCGACCAACTGACCACCGCTGGCTTCGGGTTCCCAAGTACGGGTAAAGGTTGGTAGGCTGCTCATCGTCCTCGACTCATTTATTGTTGGTTCTGATGCGTTGTCCATGTCCGATTCGTCCGCGGGGCCACAACATCATCTTCGCGCCTGAACCTTAGCAAAGTCTTAAAACAGTTTTATGACGAGTACAGTGCTTGTTACGCATTAGCCGCTACACGTCGGATCAATTGATCCGCGCTACTCCAAACATGGAACCGTGCCGCGCTTATGTTATGACGGTCGGATGCTCGCGTCCGGTACGTTGGCGAATGCCGGCCATCTCGTCAGCGATGCGAATCAAATCAGCCAAAGCCGTTTGGGCGTCTTGGTGGTGTTTTTTGGGATCTGCTTCGTGGCGTTCCAAATACACTCGCAACGTGGCGCCTTCCGTGCCGGTGCCCGACAACCGGTAAACGAGTCGTGAACCGTCCGCAAAACCAATGCGGATGCCTTGCCCCGTGCTGACACTGTCGTCAATAGGATCTTTATAGCTAAAGTCATCGGCGAAGGCGATACGGACCGCGCCGTACGTTTTGCCAGCTAGAGTGCCGAGTTGTCCACGCAGATGCGTGATTACCGAATTGGCGGCATTTGTCTCAACCGCTTCGTAATCATGACGGGAATAAAATGTTCGGCCATAGGTGGCCCAATGTTCGCTTAACAGTTGCGCGACAGATTTCTTGGTTACGGCGAGTAAGTTCAGCCAGAATAAAACTGCCCATAAGCCATCTTTTTCGCGCACATGGTTAGAACCGGTGCCGAAACTTTCTTCGCCGCAAATCGTGACCCGATCGGCGTCCAACAGATTGCCGAAAAATTTCCAACCGGTAGGAGTCTCAAACAATGGAATGCCGAGCTTTTCGGCCACTCGATCCGCCGCCTGACTTGTGGGCATCGAGCGGGCGATGCCTTTTAAACCATCGCGGTAGCCGGGAACCAATGTGGCGTTCGCCGCCAGAATGGCCAAGCTGTCGCTTGGAGTAACAAAAGTATTGGCGCCGAGAATCATGTTGCGATCGCCATCGCCATCGGACGCGGCGCCGAAATCAGGCGCATTCTCGCCCATCAAGCGGGCAACCAATTCTTCGGCATAGGTGAGGTTCGGATCGGGATGGCCGCCACCAAAATCAGGCAGCGGTTCGCAATTGATGAGGGCGTCTGCGGGCGCGCCGAGGCGATTGACAAGAATTTCGCGTGCGTAAGGGCCGGTGATGGCGCTCATGCCGTCAAAACACATGCGGAAGCTGCCGTTTTCAAATAATGCCCGAATCGCTGCGAAGTCGAACAGTTGGCCCATCAATTCGGCATAGTCACGCACTGGATCAATGACCATGACGGTCATGTTGCCGACTTTTGCTGTGCCGATGCGGTCGAGTTCGACATCGTCTGCATCCGTATAGTGATATTCGCTGACGGTTTTGCTGGCTTGGAAAATCGCTTCGGTGACTTTTTCGGGTGCTGGACCACCGTTGCCGACGTTGTATTTGATGCCGAAGTCGCCATCTGGGCCACCCGGATTGTGGCTGGCTGACAAAACAATGCCGCCGAAAGCTTGAAATTTTCGAATAACGCAGCTTGCGGCCGGCGTCGAGAGCCAACCGTTTTGTCCGACCAATACGCGACCAAATCCGGCGGCGGCGGCCATTTTTAAGATAAGCTGCACGGCTTCTTTGTTGTAGAAGCGGCCATCGCCACCGACAACCAGGGTTTTGCCCTGATAGTCGCTCAAAGAATTACAAATCGCTTGAACGAAGTTGGCGAGGTAGTGCGGCTGTTGAAATGCGCTTACTTTTTTTCGCAGTCCCGACGTGCCTGGCTTTTGATCAGTGAAAGCGTGGCTTTTGACAGTGACAATGCTCATAACAACTCCATACTCAATGGTCGAGGTCTCTTTTTCGGCAAAGTTCAGGGTTTCTATGGCGGTCATTCAACCATAGCCCGCCACGGAAAGCGAGACGTGTTCCCCCAGACGGGTTGACCGGGTAAAATCGCCCTTTCGTTTTGATTGCTATTAACAAGGAGTGATGGAGACATGGGCACAAGCGGCAAAGAAACGCTCAAGTTTCAAACGGAAGTCGATCAACTATTGAAGTTGATGATTCATTCTTTGTATTCGAACAAAGAAATTTTTCTCCGCGAATTGATTTCCAATGCTTCCGATGCGGCTGACAAGTTACGCTTCGAAGCGCTGACTGACGATAGCTTAATGGCGGGCGATGGCGATCTGAAAATTCGCATTAGCTACGACAAAGACGCTCGCACGATCACGATCGCCGACAACGGCATCGGCATGAATCGCAATGAAGTGGTCGAGAACATCGGCACCATTGCCAAGTCCGGCACGGCGGAATTTCTCAAATCACTGAGCGGCGACCAGGCCAAAGATTCCAAGCTTATCGGCCAATTTGGCGTGGGTTTTTATTCAAGTTTCATCGTGGCCGAGAAAGTTACCTTGATTACGCGTCGCGCCGGTGTCGGTGCTGAGCATGGTGTGAAATGGGAATCGGCCGGTGCGGGCGATTACTCCATTGAAACCGTCGAAAAAGCCAGTCGCGGCACGGAAGTCGTCTTGCATTTGCGCGAAGACGAAAGCGAATTCCTCGATGGTTATCGCTTGCGCACTATTATTCGCAAATACTCCGATCACATCTCGCTGCCGATCGTGATGAAGAAGGATGAGGAAGGCAAAGAGACGGAAGATGAAACCATCAATCGTGCCTCGGCGTTGTGGGCGCGCGCCAAAAAAGATGTGAAGGAAGAAGAGTACAACGAATTCTATAAACACATTGGTCACGACTGGGACGAGCCGCTGGCTTATGCACATAATCATGTCGAAGGCAAATTGTCTTATACCACGTTGCTGTACATCCCGAAGCATGCGCCATTCGACTTGTGGGATCGTGATCGCCGGCATGGCATAAAACTTTATGTTCGCCGCGTTTTCATCATGGACGATGCCGAGCAGCTGTTGCCGAAGTATATGCGATTTATCAAAGGTGTCGTTGATTCCGACGATTTGCCGTTAAATGTCTCGCGCGAAATTCTGCAACACAACAAAGTGATCGACTCCATTCGTTCCGCATCGGTGAAACGTGTGTTGGGAGTCTTGGAAGATCTGGCCAAAGAAGGTGGCGAAAAATATCAAACTTTTTGGAAAGAGTTCGGTCGCGCGCTGAAAGAAGGTATGGGCGAAGATTTCGCCAACAAAGAACAACTATCGCGTCTCTTGCGCTTTGCCTCAACGCATAAAGATTCCGACGAACAGAGCGCATCGCTGGCCGACTACGTCGCGCGCATGAAAGAAGGCCAAGACAAAATTTATTACATCATCGCCGATACTTTCGCCGCGGCGAAACGCAGCCCGCATTTAGAAGTGTTTCGCAAAAAAGGCGTCGAGGTGTTGTTGTTGTCGGATCGTGTCGACGAATGGATGATGAGTCATTTGACGGAGTTCGATGGCAAAACACTGCAGTCCGTTGCCAAAGGCGATCTCGATCTCGGCAAGCTGGAAGATCAAGCGGAAAAAGAAGCGCAAGAACAAGCGGAAAAAACCCACGAAGATTTCGTCAAGCGAGTGAAATCCGTGCTCGGCGAGGCAAAGGTTAAAGATGTGCGCATTACCCATCGACTGACGGATTCTCCCGCTTGCCTGGTCGTTGAAGAACACGACATGAGCACGCATTTGGAGCGCTTGTTAAAAGAAGCGGGCCAAAAACCGATGGGAACGAAGCCCATTCTCGAAATCAATCCGACTCATCCCTTGGTCGCGCGGTTCAAAGATGAGGAAAATGAAAAGCGTTTTGCCGATTGGGCCAGTGTTCTGTTCGATCAGGCAACGTTGAGCGAAGGCGGCCATTTGGAAGATCCCGGTTCGTTCGTGCAGCGCTTAAATGAACTGTTGCTATTGTTAGCAGTTCGTTGAAGAAAAACAGCTAGTCGCAATGAGGACGCTGCGTGTCGAATTGGTAAACGCCACGGCTGGTCGCATTCGATAAACTGTTAGCGTTGGCGGCGCACGTTGATTTTTTTACTGATGATAAACAAGGAGGTTGTGTGGCGCGGGATAAACATCGGAGAACTTTTGATGGCGTGAAGGAATTTCTCACTACCATCGGCGCTGGCACGAGCATCAGTGGCAATTTTACGGGCGGGGATAATTGTTTGGTGTTGGGCAAAGTGATCGGCGATTTTCAGAGCGCCGGTAGCTTAGTCATTACATCGGCAGCTTCCTGGCAGGGAAATGTCGAAGCGGAAAACGTGATGGTGGCGGGCGAGCTTGTGGGCGATGTTACTGCGCGCAAGCAGGTTGAGATCCTGGCTACGGCGCGCATTACCGGACGCATTCGTTGCCCGCGGATTGCGATTGCGCATGGAGCTGTTCACCAAGGCGAGGTGCTCTCTGGTTTGGCGAGCCATCAGGTTACTCGTTTTGAAGACCGCCGCGAACCGAGATGACAGAAGAAAGGCACCATGCGCAACGTATCGACAAATGGTTGTGGGCCGCGCGCTTTTTTAAAACGCGTGGTTTGGCCGCCGACGCGGTCGGCGGTGGTAGGGTGCATGTGAACGGCCAGCGCGTAAAACCCGCGAAGACAGTTGTGGTGGGTGATGAGTTGCTGATTATGCGCGGGCAAGAAGAGTTTGTCGTCGTGGTAAAAGCGCTCAATGAAAAGCGCGGTTCGGCGAGTGTCGCGCAAACTTTGTTTGAAGAATCTCCTGAACACAAAGCAAAACGTGAAGCTGAGCGCGACTGGCGGCAATTACAATCGCGCGGTGCGCAACCACCGCCTTCGAGACCCGATAAAAAAGCGCGGCGAGAATTGACTAAGTTACGACGTAGTGCTGATGAATGAATAGAGTGGGGCAAGCGTGGCTCGTCCCACTCTATGCGGGCTATTTAATTAAATTGATGTTAACGCCAAAGGTTATGGCGCCAATAACTTTTCCCGTTTGCGGATCTTTAATCGACATGTTGATCTGGCTTTGCTTTGCGCCAGAGGATTCATCGAATTTTATTTTGTCAGCAAAGACCGCATCCGGACCTTGGAGAAAAGTTTTTTGCCATTTGTCCTCGTCGCCCGCCAATAGTCGGAAGTGGCTTGGGCCGCGGCTACATTGAGCCCTTTGTTGTCCATAACAAAAATCTCTTTGTATAACGCTGGATTGGTACTTTGCAATTTTCGCAATAACTCTGAAGTGTCGTTGTCGACGATAGAGCTAACCAACGGGCCGGTGCCGTTTTTCGCTTCTTGCATCCACTGCTTGTCCGCGGCGTCGACTTTGGACTGAGTCCACGATTCGTGTTCGACATTTGCCGCCTTAATCGCGGCAATGATGTGGGCATCGCTTAGGATTTCTTTGCTTGGACCTTGTAGAAACTTCTGCAACACATCGGCTGGTACTTCCTGTGCTAATGCGACGGCAGACAGACTGCCTAATGCCAATCCGACCAACATAGTCCTTAACTTCATTGTCTGCTCTCCTGGGTTTTGCGAATTCAAGGCTGATTCCTTATGCCTTCATGGCCCTTTTAGGTATAGATACTAAACGTAGTATAAGTGGTTGAATTTGTATATCCGCTCGCTTAAATAGCGTCCCGAGATGGCGAGAATGTACTGTAAAAAACGTCATGATTATGGCGGGTTGAGCACTTCTTCTCGCAATGCTCCGCGAGCGGTCGAGCCGTGCCGTTTTTGCTCGCTGTGTCCCCACGGCAGTCTTATTCATGTGACCTCAGTCACAGATCCATAAAGTTGGCATCAACGACCTGGGTTCCGCACCCGATCAACAGTGCATGACGCAAGCAAAGTGGCGCTTGTGGAGTGGCTAGATTAATCGGGGGGCGTAAGCCAGATATCTTATGAATCAGACCTTTAAAGCAGTAGGTTTGGGTTGCCGCGCGATGTTGATCGCGGTGGTAAGTGTCGGTGGTCAGGTCTTGGCGTCGCCTTCAGCTGCGCCGATCGATGCGATTGCCTTGCAGCCGGATGGCTCGCAGTTTGTCGTACGCCAGATCGGCGATGGCACGAGTGTTTGGCAAGAAACTCAGGACGGTTACACGGTTGTACAAAACGCTGCCGGGCAGTGGGTCTACGCGGTGCCGAGTGTGACGAC
>Ga0315270_10001991_pt1 | contig 10842 bp, 15 predicted proteins | sample C1_bottom_MG_FD_204932 | JGI IMG/M metagenome (GOLD analysis project Ga0315270, IMG submission 204932) | Sediment microbial communities from Yellowstone Lake, YNP, Wyoming, USA - C1_bottom | ecosystem: Environmental > Aquatic > Freshwater > Lake > Sediment | place: USA: Wyoming | collected... | reverse complement strand
GGAAATAGATCAGTTGTTGCGGTACAATTTGACATCGGCGTATCCCCCTCATAAGTCTTTTCGCAAACTGATTCTATAAGGGTTTAAAGGATATGCCGATACTTTTTTGATGAAATATGCGGGCTAGGATTAACACAAGAGGAACAAGGTAAATGGCTAGGTCTGCAAGTTAAACGTCATGAAAAGCTGGATGACACCCATGCACTGGTTGAATTTTTAGCGCGTTACAAAATCGGAGGCCGCGCGCACCGGCTGCATGAGGTGAGCCGCTTTGAATATGAGGATGGCCGTTGGTTTTATGTTGATGGTGATGTGGATTAATACGCATTAATCCAAAATTTCAAATTCCGGATTCCATACAATCTCCCACAAATGCCCATCGGGGTCCTGAAAATAGCCGCCGTATCCACCCCAGAATGTAGTTTGCGCCGGCTTTACTATCACCGCACCCGCCTTGTTGGCCTGTTGCATCACGGCATCCACTTCTGCCCTGGAAGCCACATTGTGGCCTATGGTCATTTCAGTTGCACTGCTTACACCCAAGGGAATCCCGGTATCTTTTACGATGCTTGTACGTGGCCAGATAGCGAGTTTAAGTCCTGCATTTAGATCAAAAAAAGCGACCGCGCCATATTCAAATTCTGCTCCCAATATCCCCTGAGTTGCCAAGCCCAAACCATCACGATAAAACTCAAGTGAACGCTGCAAGTCATTTACACCGATTGTGATCACGCTGATACGTGGTTTCATGATTTTTCACCCAAGCATATTCATCAAGAATGGTCTAAGGGGCGATATAGGCGTAGCCCTTCGCTTGATATGCCATGAGAGAAATGAAACCGTTGCCAACGACTTTAATATCGGGTAACACCAGATCTGTTTTTGTTTCCTGCTGGCGTGCAGCAAGTGAGCATTGTTCAAAGCCCTCTACCCCGGGTGCATGGATCATCTCCTCTACCTTGGCAGCAATCTTTGCGGCTAATTCACGATCTGCGGGTTTGATTTTTTCCAGATTCGTCTGAATTAATTTTGATGATGGACCTCGGAAAGCCAACACAAAATGGGGCGTTACGCCTTGTTGTATCAGAGACTGTCTGGTTTCATCGATGACAACGAGCTTATTGAGCAACATCTTGGCCTCACCCTCTTTAATGTCAAATGCAATTTTCCCCTCTTTTATGCCGGTCAATGCCTCTTTATCATCGATAGCTAAACTACTGTTCATACTCGTGACAAACAAACCCAATGCTAGTGCAGAAATCAAAACCGGCAGACGAAAAAAATTGTTGGTCATACTCTTCTCCTGTTTAAGTGGGGTAAAAATTTTACTAAAAAATTTCTCTCTTGATCATGTACAAGAAAGCACGCTCGTGACACCGACTAGGATAGCCGTGAGTAATCTTAACATGGGATTTGTTTGAGTAGTCGCGGCAAATAATTTCACTCTTGATGTTACCGTTGAGATTTATCCATATTAACCAAGTTTTATAATTTGTAATAATAACGGTGGGCGGTTGGATCATGGATTCGTATGTATAAATTCCGCGTGAGGTCCCGCTTAGATGCGGTTACTGCGCATTGCAGCATATTTTTTTATATTTCCGTCTGCCACAAATTGTTGGTATTCCTTACTTTCAGCAGGATAAATGGCAATCTTTCCATGCTTATCATAATGCGCACCCCAGCCGTATTTTTTGGTCAATGGAGAAGCACGCATACACGCGTAGGGTTTACTTAAAAAATCTTCCAGTAATTGTTTACGTTGGGTTTTTAACGCTAGCGGAGAAATCTGTTTTTGTTGTACATAGGTCGCAAATTTTAATTCCTGCAAGTTATAGCCATAGGGTTTGCTGCGCAACAGTTCAAACTCAATGGTTGCGATGGTCTTTTTTGCATTTTTGTTCAAGGGAATGATGGCTGCCTTAAGCGTACAGTCAGGCGCAATTTCAATAAACTGATTGGCAGGGTCCTTAAAATCAAATGTAGCATTCTGCATTTAGTCTGCCTATTTATTCTTTACAAATTCAACCAGCTGGTCGAGCGCCTTGCCCCAGCCCTCGTGGAAGCCCATCTGTGCATGTTGTTTGCAACCAGCCTCATCCGCGTGGATGACTGTTGCAGTGTAACGCGTACCATTGGCGACGGCTTGCAACTCTATAATCGCGGTAAACATAAACTCAACCGTCGAAGCGGTTTTAACTGCCGAAGGTGCAGGGCGAAAACCGGGCAACAGCGCATTGGTCCACACCAGCTTTTCATTTTCTTTCACTTCCAGATAACATCCCTGATTGGGGAAGTCCTGCCCTTCCGGTGAGCGCATCACGGTGGAAAATTTTCCTCCCGGATGCAGATCAATTTCACACGCCACAGTTTTCCAGGGCAACGGGCAAAACTACCGCATCAAGTGTTCGGGTGTGGTCCATGCCTTCCATACTAATTCGACAGGCACATCCACGATGCGATTGAAACTGAGGTCCAGTTTGGAATTAGGTTGGTAAATTGTCCTCATATCAACGCTCCCTACGTTAGATTGATCGTTAAGACTTGTTATTGCATTTGAACATCCAGTGGTTCCCAAACTGGGCGACCAAGTTCCATAAATGCACCACAAAACTTTTCCTGCAGTCGCGTGTTCTCTTTGTCATTGTCGGTAATTAATTTGAAAGTCGCTTCAGTGGTACGCGGAAAACGAAGATAGTTGCCGACCTGTGCCATCATAAATTACATCATTTAAAACAGGTTCGACGAAAGGAATGCTTGTCGTACTAGTCTCCGTCATAAGCACGTTGCAATGCTGCAATATCAAATTTTTTCATCTTTAAAAACGCCTGTGTTACCCGCGCCAGCTTTTGCTTGTCCCCGGATTTTTGCATTTCGATCATCGCTGTCGGCACGATCTGCCACGAAATGCCAAATTTGTCCTTGAGCCAACCGCATTGCTCAGCCAGGGGATCGGCCGAAAGCTTAGACCAGTAGTAATCAAGTTCCTCCTGATTGTCGCAGTGCACAACAAATGAAATAGACTCATTAAATTTACAAAACGGCCCCGCACTCATCAGCTGATACTCCTGTCCGAACAACCTAATGGTAACAATCTCTACCGTGCCGGAAGGCGTATCTTCCAAAATATTAGACTCAACAATTTGCGCATCCCTGAAAACGGCGGTATAAAATTTTGCAGCTTCAGATGCCTCTTTATCAAACCATAAAAACGGCGAAATTTTTTGCATGACAATTCTCCTGAAATAATTCAAAACTCATCAACCCTGGCGAGACTGGTAGTAAAATAGAACTGCAATCTATTATTATCGAGCTTTCCAGAATTCATGGCATGAGACATTTGAAATACACCCCCCCTCACAAGCTCTCCCCCCAACCCCCCTTTGCCAAAGTGGGGAACCAGCGTAGCTCGGATCGGAAAGTGTTCCTCCCTTTGCATAGGGTAGGTAGGAGGGATTTAATAGTGAAATGTTTAATGGAAAGATCAATAATGCAATCTTTAGCATGTCCTATCCTTCAGAATTGTTAATTTAACTTCAAAAAATAATATTACTCAGTCGCGGGCTGCAATAGTTCGCTGACAACAGCTACAACACCATGCGGGTTTGCCGGTGCTTTTGCTTTAAACAGCAACGCTCCTATAACGGCGGCGCCCAGCGCGAATAGCGCACCTATCATAAAGGCGAGTTGATATCCGCCCGTCAGCGCAGCGATTTTAACTAGACCACCCTGGGCAAGATAAAGCGTACGCGCTGCTGCGATACTTGCCAGTATCGCCAGGCCCAGCGCCCCGCCCATCATAAATGAAGTGTTGACGATACCCGAAGCCAAGCCAGAATCTTCATTCGACACATCGCTCATCGCGGCGAGCAACAGGGGATTAAGTGCCACACCGCAGCCAAACCCCAATAACAACATACCGGGCAGCACATGGGCAGCAAAAGTACCGTTGACCGGTGCAAATGAAAATAACGCTAACCCAGCAGACGCCAACAGCAAGCCGCCGACCAGCGGTACCTTAATACCGAAGCGCATGACGATGCGCGAGGACAAACCCAGCGACAGCAATGCCATTATCACGTTCGCCGGCAAAAATGCCAGACCCACCTGCAGAGCGCTGTAACCCAACACCAGTTGCATATAAAGCGCTGAAATAAAAAACCATGCGAACATGCCTGCGGACCAAAGCATGCCGACAACATTTGCCGTGGCAATATTGCGACGGCATACCAAGTGCAACGGCATCAGTGGGGTCGCGGCGCGTGCTTCAATCAACACAAAACTCACAAACAACAACACTGCGGCGGCAAGTAACACAATTGTATGGTTGGATAACCACCCAGCTTCGTTTCCATTTACGATGCCATAAACCGCCAGCATCAGCGACGCTGTAATTGTGATCGCGCCGCCCACATCCAGACTTCTCCCCTGAACAAGGCCGTTGTCTTGCGGTATCAAACCGCGACACACAACATATACAACCGCCCCGATTGGAATGTTTACCAAAAAAATCCAGTGCCAGTTCAGCGTATTGGTCAGCAGGCCACCGAGCAACACACCAATACTGCCGCCGCCCGCGCAGACAAAACCGTAGATGCCCATCGCCTTGGCGCGCTCACCTGGCTCGGTAAACATAGTCATAATTAACGACAATGCAACCGTTGCCACCACCGCACCACCCAGACCCTGCACGGCGCGCGCGGTAATCAATACACCCTGTGAATTCGCCAGTCCACAAACCAGAGAAGCCACAGTAAACAGCGATAAGCCCAGCAAAAACAAACGCCGGTGCCCGTACAAATCACTTAACCGCCCGCCCAGCAACAGGAAACCGCCAAAAGTCAGCATATAGGCGTTAACGATCCAAACCAGGGTTGTCGCATTAAATGCCAGATCAACCTGTATCGATGGCAATGCCACATTGACGATGGTCGTATCCAGCACGATCATCAACACACCTGCGCACAGTACATACAACGTCAACCAGCGTTTATCCTGCTGTGTCTGTACATTTTCATCACTTATTTTGCCTGTCATACATAACCTTTCAATAATTTCCAGTCTCATTATTGGCGGATGTCGTGCAGGAATTCCGCCAGGCGCTCTAAAGTATTGCTCCATCCTTCATCGTGACCGTCACGTTCACCCTATTCTTCCCAGGAAAAGGTGATCACCAGCCGTTCGGTGAACGCCCTCTCATTTGCTGAAAGAACTCATTCACTGACGTGCTTCAACATGTTTGGCAAAATTGTTCAGGATTGCTTGCCATCCCTGACGTTGTTGCTCTACCGGGTTCTCCGTTTCTGCATAGAACGTGACGCGCACTTTGACACCATTTGTGCTTGTCACAAATTCGACCACACACATACGATCCCCGAACGAATATTCGATCAACTTATTGCTTACGATCTTGGTATAGGTTCCGGCGAAGTCAAAGCCGAAACTGCCATCTTTGGCCTCCATGCGCGAAGAAAAGGCGCCACCCTCGCGCAAATCGACTGTGGATTGGGTGGTATGCCAATCAGAAGAAGCGGTATTCCACTGTTTGATGTCATCCGGTGTCGTGTAGGCTTTCCAGACTTCGGTGACGGGAGCCTTAACGATCGTATCAACGGTTATTTTCATGGTTTGTTCCCTTTATTTAAGAAGCTTATCGAATTAAATCTACGCTCAATGCAAGTGCTCCCGGCGGTGTTTCAAGTTTCACCGGGTGCTGGTTGCCACCCTCACAGACGCACATAGCGCAAGTGTGTGGCAGCCGGGCCATCCAGTACTTTGTCAATGCGAAACTGCGTCCCTGGTTCGCGCAAATTCTCAAAGAGACGCCGCCCGCTACCAAACAACACAGGGGCCAAAGCGATTTCCAGTTCGTCGACGACACCCATGGAAAGATACTGCTGGATCACATCGGCTCCACCCGCAATACGAATATCGCGACTGCCTGCAGATTTCCGGGCCAACTCAAGCGCACGCTCCGGACCGTCATTGATGAAGTAAAAGGTCGTCCCACCCGGACGTACCCAGGGGTCACGTTTCTCGTTGGTTAGAACGTATACCGGTGTATGAAACGGCGCCTCCTCCGGCCAGGCGCGCTCGCCCTGGTCGAACATTCGCTTGCCCATAATATTCGCTCCGATGCGCTCCGTGGTGCTGCGAACCAAGTCATTGACCGGGCCGGTTTCTCCTCCTGGCCCAAATTTAAGGTTCTCGCGGAAATACTGTTGATTGACGAGCCAGGCCATCAGCGCACCCCACTTCGCGCCCCAGTTCTTGTACCCGGGGTTCTCCATCGTCATGCCTTCCGGCGCCATGTAGCCATCGAGGCTCAGACCAATGTTAACGAATACTTTACTCATGCTTCTCTTCTCCCAAGTTGTACAAACGCCATTGCAGCCCGCATAAATATTATTGCCGAGTCAATTTGATCAAACCAATTTTGCATAATATTGCCACCTCGTCATTAATTTACAAATTCCTGTCTTGTGATAGCGGGTATACACAGACTATCAATGCAAATTTTCCCGCATGTAATTCTCCAGCTTCGCCAGATGTTGCTTGCCCCCCTCTATCGCACCATACTTGTTCACCACCTCGTCGCGTTCTGGCTTGCCAGGGAAAAGATGCATGATCGTTACCAGTGTGCCTCCATCCGTTTCTTCCAGGGTAATCGTGGATTCAAACCATACGCGCTGGCCGTCACCATGATCGAACACCCAGCGAAACGGCGGTGTAATTTCTTTAAACAACGTGTGGTTGGGATAGCGTGTGCCGTCCGGCCCCACCATCACGTAAGTCCAGGTACCACCGACGCGAAAGTCCATCGTCACCTCTACGTTGTTAAAGCCATCCGGGCCCCACCACTTATTCTGGTGTTCGGGCTCGGTCATCGCCTTCCACACCAGCTCGCGCGGTGCATTGATCTTGCGCGAAATCTCGACACTGCGCTCTGCTGTATTGTTCACCTGTGCGTCCATGAATATCTCCCTTCAGTTTGCTGCCAGATAGGCAGTCAGTTGTTCGAAAGTGCCGCCCCAGCCCTGCTGCATGCCAGCATGCGACTCGGCAAATTTCTTCATCTCGGCCTCACTTGCCTGCCAGGGGCTCCAGCTAATGGTCAGCACAGTATTGTCACCCTGCGCTTCAAAGGTAGTGGTGGAAAGCGTTTGCAGCGGCCAGTCCGCCGCCATCGGGTGACGCGTGATGCCGCCCTGCGCATCGGAGAAGGTTGAAATCAGCACCAGTTTAAGGGGTGCAACTATTTCCCTGAAGGTCCATTTCCCCCACCAATCCTGGCCATCGGGCATGCGCATGCAGTAATGAAACACACCACCCGGACGCAGATCCATATTCGCCACCGGTATCGTCACGCCCTTGGGGCCAAACCATTTCATCAGCTCCTCGCGTTCGGTCCAGGCACGCCACACCTTGTCGCGCGGCGCGTTCAGGGTGCGTGAAATAACGAATTCATTTGCCGGATTTTTTTCCATGCTTTTTCTCCTGTGTCTGCAATGTTTGCAAATAGCTATCCAATCTATCCAGGCTCTGCTCCCAGAACTGGCGGTACTGTGCAATAAAATCCGAGGCCTCGTGCAGCGGTGCCGCTTCCAGCTTGCACGGCCGCCACTGCGCCTGCCTGCCCTGCGTAATCAGCCCGGCCTTTTGCAGCACCTTCAGATGCTTGGTCACCGCCGGAGGACTGATGGAAAACGGTTGCGCCAATTCTGCGACCGAAGCCTCCCCCAGCGCCAGCCGCGCCAGAATCGCGCGCCGCGTGGGGTCGGCAAGGGCTGCGAAAGTTGTACTGAGGTGATCTGCTGTCATTGTTAAACATTCACTTACCTAATTAACCAAATGGTAAAGTACAACTTGTGAGTAATGCTTGTCAAGCAACACACCCCCATTAGCCACGCGAAACTAAGGGTTTTCTCAAGTATTGCAGGTGTTTATCCTCATCCCCTTGTTAGACTTTCAACCTCATACCCATTAGACTTGCGCCCTTTCAGCAATCCGGCTTTTCAGGCATTCATCATGGCAACAGATTCCACCCCAAATATAGAAGAAACCAGTGCAGTTCCCGTCCCCGTCTCACGCGATGTGATCACGCGCGAAGTCGCGCGCCGCCGCACTTTCGGCATCATCTCCCACCCGGACGCGGGTAAAACCACGCTCACCGAAAAGCTGCTGCTGTTCTCGGGCGCGATCCAGATGGCAGGCACGGTAAAAGGCCGCAAGAGCAGCCGCCATGCAACATCCGACTTTCTGGACATTGAAAAGCAGCGCGGTATTTCGGTGGCCAGCTCGGTGATGCAGTTTGAATACCGCGACCATGTGGTGAACCTGCTCGACACGCCCGGCCACCAGGATTTCTCCGAGGATACCTATCGCGTACTGACCGCGGTGGACTCTGCATTGATGGTGATCGACGCCGCCAAGGGTGTGGAGGCGCAGACGATTAAACTGCTGAACGTTTGCCGCATGCGCAACACGCCTATCATTACTTTTATCAACAAGCTGGACCGCGAAACGCGCGACCCGGTGGAATTGCTGGACGAGGTGGAGACGGTGCTGAATATCCAGTGCGCACCGGTGACCTGGCCGCTGGGCATGGGCAAGACCTTTCGAGGTGTGTATCACCTGCTGCGCGACGAGATCATGCTGTTCACGCCGGGCGAAGAGCGCGTGACCGGCGAATTTGAAATCATCAAGGGCATTAACAATCCGCTGCTCGCCGAGAAATTCCCGATGGAAATCGAGCAATTAAAAATGGAAGTGGAGCTGGTGCTGGGTGCTTCCAACCCGTTTGATCATGCAGCCTTCCTCAGCGGTAAACAGACACCAGTATTCTTCGGCTCTGCGATTAACAACTTCGGCGTACGCGAAATTCTGGATGCGCTGCTGGACTGGGCACCTTCACCCCTTTCTCGTGATGCAACCGTGCGCACCGTAATGCCCACTGAAGCCTCCTTCTCCGGCTTCGTGTTTAAAATTCAGGCGAATATGGATGCTAACCACCGCGACCGCATTGCCTTCCTCCGCGTGTGCTCAGGCCACTTTGAACGCGGCATGAAGATCAAACATTTGCGCATTGATCGTGAAATACGCGTATCCAACGTAGTCACGTTTATGGCCTCCAGTCGTGAACAAGTAGAAGAGGCTTACGCTGGCGATATTATCGGCCTGCCTAATCACGGCAATATGCAAATCGGCGACAGCTTCTCCGAAGGTGAACCCCTGCAGTACACCGGCATTCCCTATTTCGCGCCGGACTTTTTCCGCTCGGTGCGCATCCGCAACCCGCTCAAGGTTAAGCAGCTACACAAAGGCTTGCAACAATTGGGGGAGGAAGGTGCGGTGCAGGTATTTAAGCCCATGGATGGTGGCGACCTGGTACTGGGTGCCGTGGGTGTATTGCAGTTCGACGTGGTCGCCAGCCGCTTACAGGGAGAATACGGGGTGGATGCGGTATTTGAGGGCACCAGCATTACCAGTGCACGCTGGGTAACATGCGATGACAAAAAAATATTCGCAGATTTTGAGAAGTCTCTCTCTCATAACCTTTCTGTTGATGCGGCAGGCAATCTGGCCTATCTGGCGCCGAACAACGTCAACCTCAAGTTGACGCAGGAGCGTTGGCCCAAGGTGGTCTTCCATACCACTCGCGAACACGCGGTGAAGTTGTGATCCAACAAGTTGAATTTGAGCTCATTGGCGAATTTGTCGAGCTGAACCAGCTACTCAAACTAGTGGGCATCGTCGATAGCGGTGGTTCCGGTAAGGTTCTTGTTGCTTCTGGTGACGTGTCGGTTGATGGTGAGATTGAATTGCGCAAGACACGCAAAATAAGGGCAGGCTCGATCGTTCATTTAGGTGATGTACGGATTAGCGTGATCAGTCAGCCAAACTAAATCCTCGGTCTTACAGGGTATGGGATAGCGTGTTACCATTATCCCAATGCAATGGTACATCAAGTGTCTTTTATCAGTATCTATCTGAATAGGAGCAAAGTGAACTATGAGAATATTTTCCGATAGTCTTCGTACATGCAAAACTCTTGTCCTTTTATCCTTGCTATTCTTCACCCAAACTGCCCTTTCCGAAGTTCCGGTCGGCGGATACACTTTTGGTATCGGACCACAACAGTCTGCCTCTGAGTTAGCGAAACGTTGGACTCCTATCATCCAGTACCTCTCTGAAAAATCCGGTATACCGCTCCAGTTCAACACTGCAAAAGATATACCCACTTTCCAGCAAAAAATGAATGAAGGTGTATATGACATAGCTTATGTTAATCCATTTCACTATCTTAGCTTTCACAGGAGTACAAATGGATATACGGCTTTCGCTAAGGAAAAAGAAGGTAAATTGGTTGGTGTATTGGTAGTAAAAAAAGACGCAGGAATTAACTCAGTCCAACAACTTAATGAAAAAATCGTTGCCTTCCCCGCTGCCAACGCTCTGGCAGCAACATGGCTACCCATGCGTATGTTTATGGAAAAAAACGTTACTATTACGCCGCAATATGTAAAGTCTATGGATTCCGTGTACCGCTCAGTTGCAAAGGGCCTCTTTCCGGCTGGTGGTGGCGAAATGCGTACGCTAAGCACCATCGATGCCGATGTACAAGATCAATTGAAGATTTTATGGACATCTGAAAGCTTGCCACCCTTTCCGTTTGCAGCCCATTCAAGGATACCTAAACTGAGCATAGTTAAACTGCTAAAGGCAATGGAACAAATGGACAGGGATCCTCAAGGTACACTCTTACTCAAAGCGATTAATTTCAAGGGGTTCGAGTATGCCAGCGATGCAGACTTTGATGATATGCGCACATTGAATATCAAG